>Ga0163153_10004839_pt1 | contig 16523 bp, 19 predicted proteins | sample OliLakLV19MP6IB1_FD_148629 | JGI IMG/M metagenome (GOLD analysis project Ga0163153, IMG submission 148629) | Freshwater microbial mat bacterial communities from Lake Vanda, McMurdo Dry Valleys, Antarctica - Oligotrophic Lake LV.19.MP6.IB-1 | ecosystem: Environmental > Aquatic > Freshwater >... | reverse complement strand
CGCATAACATTGTCGAGGAAGACTTCACCCCGCGCAAGCGGAGCAGGCTTTGAGGGAGAGCCATAGGTAACTTAAATCTCCCTTTCCCTTTGGGGATACTTGTCCGACAGAATTGAAAGGGCTAAGGTGCTTACCTCCCCATAGCTAAAGCTAGGGGTATCTCGCACCAATTTTGATGACAAAATACTGGTTATTTACGGGACCCTACTATTATGCCTCAGCAGCGCTTGGTGATCTAGATGGCGTATTCGATAGCCTTGAAAGCGCTAAAGAGGCGTGGGATGGGGAGTCCGACTGGGCATACATTGCGGAGATTGCAGACTGCGATTCGACTGAAAATGCCTGGTTTGCCCGAACTGGCGAATTTGAGCCTGGTTGGTTCAAAAGCGATAATAACTCTCCGAGCCTAAGCCAGAGCGGTTGATTTTTAGACAAAAAAGAACACCCCATCGCGGGGTGTTTTCGATTCCGGATTTCAGTGAACGGGTTAACGGCAACCTCGTGCGTTTTCTGCATACGTTTACGGATTGCCGAGAATAAGTCTTATCAATCTATCGTAGGCAGTTTCCGCTTTCGCTATCATCACTGTCTCCCGTGTTGATGATGCTTACTACCTTCAATACCACAAACGCCCCAATAGAAAAGGACGCAACCTGGCTAATTATCGCAGGAAGGCGCAAAACGGTAATAACTGCTACTAGAGCCACGCCTAGAATGATGTACCCCGCAAAGATACCTATATTACTTTTGAGTGTCACTTTTACACCTTTTCGCGTGTGCCTGTAATCACTTTGAACATCTCATCCTCCGCATTCAGGTTAACCAGTGCGCTAGAATCCACGAGGACGGCAGCGCCGGATGCGTTCACGACGAACAAAGTATCTGGGTCCATTCTACCAGAAAATAGCAAACTGTAGGGGTTGGGAACGGCGGTATGAAAAGTGGCGAAACGTAACCCTGTTTTTCGTTTTGTAACAATGGTCACGGGGAAAAGTGTATTGCTCATAAGGGGATATTCTCCGTTTGTGGGGTAGATCAATTATAGATCAATTGTCCGTAAATTAAAACGCTGAATTTCGTAAACAAAGCACCAATTTTATATTAACTTTTTATCAATAGACACACTTGTTAAAACAAGAATATTTGTGCTACAATAAACGCAATATTGAGCGCCTTGAGCGCCGCAACGTATATTTAACGAGAACGCCACAGAGTGTCTAACATTCTGTGGCGTTTTTTGTTTGGGGCAAATGTGAACGAAATCGACCATAGGCCAACGTTAACCAATCGCATATCCCGTGTTGTCCGTGAACTGGTAGACACGCCGCCGCGCATTGTCAAGCACTGGAGTATCCGCTGGCGCAACATCAGCCCGACGAAAGACATCGGGCGGGTGGGGTATGGCTTTTGGGATCGGGCGCGGCATGGCAAGGCGGCAGGCCTAGAGATTTCCGGCCTGCTGCTCAAGCCACTGGAAAGCAAGATAGCCAGCTATGTGCTTGGTGAAGCCCCAACCTTTAAACTTCAAAACAAGGATGCCGAAATTAGCCTGAATACGTGGATGGCTGACCAGCATACCGACATACTGGAAACCTATCAACACGCGCTTGGGTTAGCTGACTTCTATATCATCTTTAATGGTGATGGCGCGATCACCCCAAAATCTCCCGACATCGCAACACAGATAGTAGACCCAAACGATTACAGCAAGATCATCGGTTGGACGTTTACCGAAGTCATCCCGCATCCCGAAAGTTTGTCCACGATGCGAATAGAAGACTCGTATACGGCACTAGAGCGCGTCCGCGTGGTAACGGTTAACGGAAAAACGGCAACGACGGTTTACCCAAATCCGTTGAAACGGATACCTGTCGTGCATGTAGCGAATAATCCGAGCGCGAATGAAGTATTTGGTAGGCCGGAAGGCGAGGCGCTTGTCACCCTGCTGCACAAGTACGGGGATGTGATGGACGCTGCGATCAAGGGAAATATCCGTCAAGGTCGCCCAACCCCCGTCATTGAAAAGATGGGCGACGCTCAGCAAGTCGAAAACTTTTGGACGCTCATGGGCAAACGGCAGAATCAGACGGACGACGATGGCACGACGCACGAATACACCGAAGTCAATTTTGATGCTGACCTGCTTGTCACCCTTTGGGGGGATGCAGTGTTCAACTGGAAATCTCCATCCGGCTTTATTGGCGAAACAGAAAAATTACTCGGTCTCCTGTTTTACTTGTTGGTAGAGCATACCGAAGTCCCCGAATACGTGTACGGGAATGCGATAGCCAGTAGCAAGGCATCCGCCGAAGCGCAAGCCGACCCGTTCCATCGCTTCATCCAAAAGAAACGCGGACAGGCTGCGGGATGGCTGACCCAACTCGCCGCCCTACGGGTCGCCTATCAAGGTTTGATTGACTCCCGCCAGCGCACGGATGAGATGCCGACGGTTAACTGGAAACCGTTATCACAGGAAGCGGCGGCCTTACGAGTTGAGGCAGCAACGGCAGCGCGACAAGACGGCAGTATAGACCGCGCAACCTACCTTGCCCTCCTGCCGCTGGACATCGAAGACCCGGCGGCGGTAGTTGAGAAGGCCAAACAGGAAACCGCTGATGAGGCGGACGCAATGCGCGACCCAACGGAAACCGCAATCCAGAATTTGTTAACCAAGCCGGAAACGGCTGACAACGCCCTATAAGGCATAAACAGGAGTAGTAAGAAATGGCAAACGCAATGTATGGTAAGGGTCGTGAGGGATTTGCAAACGCGGCTGTCAATTGGCTATCTGACGACATTCGCTGCATCCTCATTGATGCCGCTGATTACACACTTTCGATTGATACGCACGATTTTCTAGACGACATCCCGGCTGGCGCACGAGTCGCAGTTTCCGGTAACTTGGTAAACAAAACCAATGTGCTGGGTGTTTTGGATGCTGACGACGTGACGTTTACCAGCGTGACTGGCGACCCGTCGGAAATGCTGGTTATCTATAAGCATACGGGTGTTGAGGCAACCAGCCGCCTGCTCGTGAGTTTCGACACGGCGGTGGGGCTTCCTGTAACACCTAACGGCGGCAATATTACGATCACCTTTGATTCGGGCGTAAACAAGATTTTCAAACTATAGCCCGTCTCGTTTGGAAGAGGTGACTAATGGCATCTGGGGAAACACTTATCGCTTGGAATGCGTGGGACGGTTATCCGCCGTCCGCTAACTTCGCTACCCAAGACTTCCGTAACGGGCATCCCGTGATGGACTTTGATGATACGACTGATGAAACGCTGATTTTCGTCGGTATCATGCCGCGTCACTATGCCAACGGTGGGGTGACAATTACGTTGATTTGGATGGCAACAACTGCGACCTCAAATACATGTCGTTGGGAAACCGCCTTTGAGCGCGATGAAGACGGCGGGACGGACTTGGATGCCGATTCCTTTGCCACTGCAAACAGTGCGGGGGGTACAGCACCCGCTACCAGTGGCGCAGCGCGTTATACCACCATCGCGCATACCAGCGGCGCACAGATGGATTCCGTCGCGGTAGGCGAGCGTTTTCGTTTACTTGTACGCCGTGACGCAAACGGGACAACGGGTACGGATAACGTGAGCGGGGATGCGGAGCTCCTTAACGTAGAAATCCGAGAGACGTAGCTCATGGCAAGAGGTTTCGGGACGACTTTTGGCGTTGGGTCAACAGATGCCTTAACGCTCGGCGAAACCGTCAACAATGGTGTTGTCACTGTTTCGGCAGTCGTTTTCCGTAATGGCGGCGGCGGCGGCGGAACGGGTCGCGTCTTCAACAAAACCAGCGAAATGAATATCAGTGTGCAGTCGGGAACCAGCCGACTGCGTTTTTTGCGTAACTGGACTTCGGGTAACGGGGAATGGGAAGCGACCACTACTACGATTGACACGGGGTCTATTTACCATGTCCTCGTCACTTATAATTCCGGGTCAACTGCAAACGACCCCACCATCTGGATTAACGGCACATCGCAGTCAATAACGGAAATCGCGGCTCCAGGTGGCACGAGAACGTTTACAGGCAATGCCTACGTCGTGGGTAACACTTCTGGCGGCACAGGAAACTGGGATGGCTGGTTAGCTGAATTCGCAGTCTGGACACGCATCCTGAGCGCCAGCGAAATTAGTACACTGGCGCAATTTGCTGCCCCAATGCAGATTCCTAGCGGCCTATTCTTGTATATGCCATTGGTGCGCGAAGCGAATAACTTAGAGAATAATAGCGTCACGACGGTGACGGGTACAGCGGTGCAGCCGCATCCGCGCATCATCCCATTCCGGTCATCCGCGCTTAAAATCCCGTCGCTGCCGATCACCCAAGTTTTATCCCCAACAGGTATCGCCAGCGGCGAAGCGTTTGGGACGCTGACCGTCACGACGGGCAATGTCAATATCGCCCCAACGGGCATTGCATCAGGTGAGGCGTTTGGAACGCTAACCGTTACGACGGGCAATGTCAATATCGCTCCAACGGGCATTGCATCAGGCGAGGTGTTTGGGACGTTGGCCGTTACGACGGGCAATGTCAATATCGCTCCAACGGGTATCGCCAGCGGCGAAGCGTTTGGAACGCTAACCGTTACGACGGGCAATGTCAATATCGCTCCAACGGGTATCGCCAGCGGCGAAGCGTTTGGAACGCTAACCGTTACGACGGGCAATGTCAATATCGCCCCGTCGGGTATCGCATCAGGCGAGGCGTTTGGGACGCTTACGGTTACGACGGGCAATGTCAATATTGCCCCGACGGGTATCGCATCAGGCGAGGCGTTTGGGACGCTTACGGTTACGACGGGCAATGTCAATATCGCCCCAACGGGCATTGCATCAGGTGAGGCGTTTGGAACGCTGACGGTTACGACGGGCAATGTCAATATCGCCCCAACGGGCATTGCATCAGGTGAGGCGTTTGGAACGCTGACGGTTACGGTTAGCACGACGATTACAGTTAGCGGCATCCCATCCGGTGAAGCCTTCGGAACGATCACCGTCACAACTGGCAACGTGAGCATCGCCCCAACAGGTATTGCATCAGGCGAGGCATTTGGTAATGCAGTCATCACCACTGGCAATGTTGACATCGCCCCGACTGGTATTGCATCCGATGAAGCGTTTGGGACGCTGGTAGTCACGACTGGCGCTGTAAATATTGCACTGACGGGTATCGCATCAGGTGAAGCGTTTGGGAATATCCTCGTTACGGTTGGCAATGTTGACATCGCCCCAGAAGGTATCCCGTCATCAGAATCCTTTGGGGCTGTCACAGTCACGACGGGTAACGTTGATATCGCGTTAACTGGCATCCCCAGCGGTGAAGCCTTTGGGTTGCCGACAGTCGCACTCAGCAGCGTAAGTATTAGACCCATCGGCATCCCGTCGGGCGAAGCATTTGGGGCGTTGGTTGTCACGACTGGCAACGTCAACATTGCGCCCATCGGCATCCCGTCGGGCGAAGCGTTTGGCCTGTTCACTGTAGACATTTACGAGGAAACAGGGACGGCGACCTTGAGCGAAGCACGAGTCCATAAAGCGATAACGAGCGAAGTGATATGACAACACAAACAGCACAGATTTATGATGTCGGGGACTTGGTGACGTTAAAAGTCAGCTTTCGCGTTGGCACGATCAATACTGACCCGACAGTTATAACCCTGAAAGTCAAGAATCCTATTGGCTTAGTCACCTTGTACACCTATGGCGTTGACAGCGGATTGCTTCGTAATGCGATTGGGGACTATCAGTTTGACCTCATCGTGGATACCGAAGGGGATTGGTGGTATCGCTGGCAGGGGACTGGAAGCTGTGTGGCAGCAGAAGACCGTCGTCTTTATGTGCGCGACAGCGTTTTTATATCCTGATGAGGGCTGATTAAGTGGCGATTATTAATATATTTCCCGGTGATAGTTGGACAACCAAGTTCAATACATCCGCCGTTGGAGATACGATAAACATCAAAACAGGTGTGCATCGTGAGCAAACAGGTTCGCCAAAAGCAAACCAGATTGTTCTCTTTGAAAAGGGCGCTGTTGCCAACGGGTCACGGGTTTTTTCCTCGTGGACGGTTGCCGGGGCAACTTGGTACACGACGGGCGTAAGCCGCTCGGTGCAGCAAGTTGAGACCATCGGGGCGTTTACGCCAAGTCAGCCGGGGTATCGTGCAGCGTGGAACATTGATGTCTATATTGATAATGTGCCACAAGTCCACGTCACCACAGAAGCGGCTGTCACAAGCGGTACGTTTTGGTATAACCCATCGAATAGCCGCGTTTATATCGGCATCAATCCCTCTGGCAAAGTAGTTGAAGTCTCCTACACGGTTTTCTGTTTGAACTCAGGTGAAGACGGAATCACCATCAAAGGCGGTCTCGTTGAGAAGTACGCTTGTCAGCGCCAGAATGCCGCACTCGATTTTGAACAGGGCACGAACACGCTTATCGAAAATGTGACCGTGCAGCTTTGCCACTGGAAGGGCGCGGCGGCAAATCAGGGCAGCCGGTTTATTAACTGTCGATTCCTGCGTATGGGGCAGATGGGTTTCGGCGGTACGGGTAACATCCTTGTGCAGGGATGTGAAACCGCCTATAACAATTATGCGAAGTTTGAAGAAAACTTTGAAGCAGGCGGCTGTAAAATTGGCAACTCATTTCAAGCGGTGCTGCGCTCAAATTGGGCGCATCACAATAACGGTCCCGCTTTATGGTTGGATATTAACAATCGCGAATACATAGTAGAGCATAACGTTTGTAACGACAATTCGCGGCACGGCATTTATATTGAAATTAGTTTTTACGGTATTGTAAGGAATAATTGGTGTGGGATGAATGCGCCTGATGGGACGGGGGACGTATTGAGTCCCGGCGCTTTAGCTGCCCAAATCCGTGTCGAATCGTCAATGGATGTGGAAGTCTACGATAATATATGCGTCGTCCCTGCACAGCATGACGGTTTACGGACAGCGGGTATCGGGGTCACAAACACAGCCCGAAACTCATCAAGCGTATGGTCGTCCACCTATGGCGCGTGGCTGTCAAAACGAAATGTCGTAAGAGACAACGACATCTACTACATGGGTGACGGTGAAAGCGGCATGAGAGCGTGGACGGACACCAGCGCGTTCTATACCAACAGCCCAACGGGCCCATATAACAATCGCTGGTTTGGTAATCGTTACCACCGTTTAGGCGGATTCACAGCGAATTATTTTCAGTGGGGTAACACGTCGGGTAGCACACTCCGCGTTCCGTTGTCCACATGGCAAGGTTACGGATTCGATAGCACTGCCAGCGGGTCAACAGTGGATACCGCCGTCACGTCGTCAACGGATGACATCCCCCCAGTCACTGTACGCGGCTCGATGGAATACCGTGATCGGATTTTGTCCACGCTCCCGACCAACCTCATCCGGTATTACCCGCTGGATGATACTAGCGGCGTAACCGTTAAAGATCAAAGTAAATATCAAGTGAACGCCGTCGGCGCAAACCTACTACTAAACCAGTCGGGTATCGGTGACGGACGCAGATCAATTGACTTCACCCGTGACAACGGCGGGACTCTCGGCAGTTACATCAATCTGCTCGGCTCATCATTTAATACCGACTTTGACCCTAACGAGTTTACAGTCCACTTTTGGACTAAACTTACCACTGCGTCGGCATCTGATACAACAACCCATCGCTTTGCCTACATTGAAGGCAATAACGTATGGCTTCAGATGCAAAAGATATACAGCGGTTCAACCCCTAAGTGGCGTATGGCGCTTGACCTCAACGGGGTTAATGTTGCCACGTATAGCGATAACAACCCGACAGCGGACTGGACACGTTGGACAATGGCACGCTCCCAAAAAGGGGCTGACGGGTTAACCACTGGGACGGACGGTTATCTCAAAATATACAAAGACGGGGTGCTGGTATCAAATACGGTCAACAGTGCTTTTGTCAGCAGTAACACGTTTACAAAGGCGCTTTTAGCCTCTTTTAGCGCGACCACCTCATCCGGCTCGGATTGCAACTTGCAGCACGTCGCAATTTGGAATCGTGCGCTCACAGATGCAGAGGTTATCAACTTACAGGACATCAATGATGCGCCCAAAGTTATTAGCATTGCCAAACAATTTTACTCAGAAGGCCAAACGATTAGCCTGAGTATTCAGGCATCGGATAACAACCTCGTTAACACGCTATCGTATACCAGCGACAATCTGCCTACAGGACTGGTTATCAGCGCGGCAACAGGCGTTATCACGGGTACACTGACAAACGCGACATCAGGTTACTGGACATCCACGATCCGTGTTTCGGATAACGGTTCGCCTGTACGCATGACCCCGTTAGCCCTAGAATGGGTTGTGGCAGACGCGAACATTATTCAGTTGACGGGCATCGCATCCGGTGAAGCGTTTGGGGCGTTGACCGTCACGACGGGTAATGTCAGCATCGCTCCAACGGGCATCGCCAGCGGCGAGGCGTTTGGAACGCTTACGGTTACGACGGGTAATGTCAGCATCGCTCCAACGGGCATCGCCAGCGGCGAGGCGTTTGGAACGCTTACGGTTACAACGGGCAATGTCAATATCGCTCCAACGGGCATCGCCAGCGGCGAGGCGTTTGGAGCGCTGACCGTCACGACGGGCAATGTCAATATCGCTCCAACGGGCATTGCATCCGGCGAAGCGTTTGGGACACTGGTTGTCAGTCGTTCAATAAGTGTTACGGGCATTGCATCCGGCGAAGCGTTTGGAGCGCTGGCGGTCACAACGGGCAATGTGAATATTGCCCCGACGGGCATTGCATCCGGCGAAGCGTTTGGCACTGCGATTTTCAACGCTGGGTTGGTACAAATTGCCCCGTCGGGTATTGCCAGCGGTGAGGCGTTTGGAGCGCTGACCGTCACGACGGGCAATGTTGACATCGCTCCAACGGGCATTGCATCCGGCGAAGCGTTTGGGGCAGTAACGGTCAACACAGTTACGACGGTTACGGTTACTGGCATCCCCAGCGCGGAAGCCTTTGGGACGCTGATTATCACCACTGGCAATGTTGACATCGCCCCGACTGGTATTGCCATCCGATGAAGCGTTTGGGTTGTCACGGTCACGACGGGCGCTGCAAATATTGCGCTGACGGGTATTGCATCCGGTGAAGCCTTCGGCAATGCGGTCATCGCTACAGCAGACATCACGATTACGTTGGCTGGTATCCCATCAGGCGAGGCATTTGGTAATGCCGCCATCACCACTGGCAATGTTGACATCGCCCCGACTGGTATCCCATCCGATGAAGCCTTTGGCGACGCAGCATTCACGACTGGTAATGTCAATATCGCCCCGTCGGGTATTGCATCCGGTGAAGCCTTTGGGCATATGCTCGTGGATTACGAAGGCGTTGATCTATTCCCGGATGGCATCCCGTCGGGCGAAGCATTTGGGGCGTTGGTTGTCACGACTGGCAACGTCAATATTGCGCCCATCGGCATCCCGTCCGGCGAATCGTTTGGGCTGTTCACTGTCAACGCGCCCGGACGCAAAGGGATTACAGTGACTAGCGAAGTTCTAACCCACCGCGCCGCCGTTGTCCTCACACCCATTCAGGCTGCCGCTAGCTTTGATAGCGGCGATCTACTGACGTTGCAGGCCACGTTCACAGTTAACGGGATTAACGTAGACCCAGTGCAGGTCAACTTTTACACGATGAATCCGGCAGGCGTGGTCGCGGTTTACGTTTACGGCACACATAGGACGGTACGTAAACTGAGTACGGGGCGCTATCAAATCGCGCTGGCGCTGGCAGCGGAAGGCGATTGGCACTGGCGCTGGCAAGGGGTAGGCGACTGTACAGCCGTGATAGATGGTCGGGTTTATGTCCGAGATGGAGTATTTTGATGGCTGAAATCGCAGGGACTAAAGCATTAGGGTTGGCACAGGTAGGCTTTAAACGGGACTTTAAAGCGCTTCTGCAACCTGTCATCACGCAAGCATCCGGTTTACTAGTACGCGCCGCCGGAAACAACGAGAACAAAATCCCGAAAGCCGCCGAAAAACAACTTGTGACCGCTATTGGGGAATCGGTGCAGCGCGTCTTTGTTGGCACGGATGGCAGAAGCGCGTTTGCTGACGACGGGGTAACAGCGATTGCGCCCTATCCCGCTGCGCTCAATACGTGGTATGCGCTCATCACCGCCGAGATTGTCCGGACAAGCGCGAAGTCAATGAAGGCCGTCATCAAAGACGATGCCGTTTACCGTTGGTTGGCAGCGGCGCAACCGCCTGAAAACGCCACCGTTGGCGGGGTAAGCGAGTTAACCGTCAGCGCGAGGACGACTGCTAACTTCGTGCGAGACAGTCTACTTGAGTACGATCCTATGCACTTTTTCGTAAACCCTGTAGACGGGTATCGTCTATCAGATCGCATTTGGCAGACCAGTTTACGGACACGGACACAAGTAGATGCGCTGCTAGCGGAAGGCATCCGCAACGGTGAAGGGTCGCTTCGGTTATCGCGGCGGCTCGAACAATTCTTATTACCCGGCGCTGCACTCGTCCGTACATCACGCCCTTACGGGACGGATGCAAGCTACAGCGGTATGCGGTTGGCGAGAACCGAAATCACGGCAGCGGGAGGCAGATCAACGATGTTGGCCGGACGACTGAATCCGTATGTGACGGGGATAACGTGGCGGCTTTCACTTAGCCATCCACGTAGTGATATTTGCAATGGCTTGGCAGCGGGTAGCCCGTATGATTTTGGCGCAACACCTTCCTATCCAGCGCACCCTCACTGCCTTTGTACGCTTGTCCAGAATGTCACGACCACCCCCGCGCAGGTGACTAGTGACCTTCGAGAACTTATGGAAAACGGTCAACCCGCGCCCTTGACTCCGGCAAACGCGGAAGGCTTGTTATCGCTCATCTTGGGCGCTGCGCTCTACGGGTTGCTTAGGGGTATCGTGCAAAGTTAGACATATTTCCACATTATTGCGTTTTCTGGTATAATAAGCGGAACAATTGTTCCGCTTTTGAGTTCAGGAGAGTACCTTTGAGTACCGAAGCAACCCTGTCAGCGATAACCCAAGATTACCCCAAAGACATCATTTATCATCAATGCGATATTTCCCCTTACTGCACTGGGTCGTTTTATCTAGGCAGCGATTACTTTCGGGATTTCCCTACCTACCTACGGGTCTGTATTCAATCAACGTTCCCGCATCTGTTATCAGCCCGCGCCGACTCCGTTCCAGAAACCCCGCAACCAATTACCGTAGGCGGGATCGCTGAGTTTGAGCGCCGGGCGCGGCAGTGGCCTACGTGCGAGTGGTACAAAATGGAATACGGGGAGTCTTATTTTCAGCATGAGGGCTATACATACAAAAACCTACCGTCTGGCGCACAGGGCTTAGATGAGGGTTTGCTACAAGACACCGTAGACTGGCTGACCAAGTATACAGACCACAGTTTACTGATGGAGGTGGATGGATGAGCGACAATAACGAGATACCACCTGTGCCTCAACTTCCGAAAAACATTAGACCCGCTTGGGAGAGTTACGACAATCGGATTCCTGACGAAAGCGAAATTGCGCGCCTGGCAAAGCCAAAAGTAGACCCGCCTGATAGTAAATGGTTGGACAAAGCGCTCACTGTCGTAGGGCGCTTTCTGAGAACGGAAGCGACTCAACTAGAGGCAGGTAAGTGGGTACATTTTACGTGGCCTGCAATGCGCGATATGGGTGGAAGCAGACGCAAATGGAATAAACACTACAAGGCAGTTATCCCCTATCTAACGGGTAGGGGTTACATCGTGGGGTATGTAGATGCGTTTGGTCTTGTGGCTTTACGCATCCAACTTAAAAGCAAAAGTTTGGAAAACCAAAATCATGAAAACCAGTAACCCGTCCCCCGTCCCCCCAAATCGTAATCAGCAAACTACCGTTGCCTTCGTTCTCGTAATCGTCGGCATCCTTTTGTTAGCTGCTAGCTACGGCTTCCTTGCTGGCATAATCGGTTTACTGGTCGCCCTGTTTGCCTGTTATCTTGGCAGCAATACGCCGCCGACGCGGAAACAGTCATCGCTAACGATGACAGAGCGCAAGATTGGCAACAAAAAAGCGGATGGAGAGGAGCGGTTACAGTGATTGATGGCAAGATCGTATTAGAATATGACTTTAGAGATGTCACGATTGCAGACCGGGAGTTTCTTCTAGAGGTATGCGCTAACGAGGACAAGCTATCAACGATAGCCAATTTTATACGGGTGCTGGAAGTCGCGCAGAAACACACGAAAGCGAATATCTACGATTCCCCCACAGAGTACGTAATAGCTATTGTGGAAGGTTTTTTAACTGTGCTAAAAGACAATTTCGTTCAACTCAGTAAAGGTAAACGTGATGACCGATAACCAGAACACAGACAACAGTAACCCGATTCCTCATGCGGATGACATCCGTAAACAGTCGCTTGATAGCCCTGCTGACGTACAGGTGTGGGTAGCGGGGATGCTGGAAACGGTAGCGGCTTTCATACGGAAGCATACAGACGCGCTCAATGAGGGGCGCGTTATCCGGTTTTACCCAGTAGAAGATGGCGTTAGCCGGATGTGGGAATTGCATGGATACCGGATTACTCCTGCTGTAGAGCAACGCGGTTACAAAGCGGATGTTGGCTTACCCATTTCCGGCGAACTGATGACACAGGAAACGAAAACCGTCCTCTTGATTTCGCTACCAAAGCCGGGTAGCGGGAAGGTGATCGCCGAATGACCGTTATCATTGGACTCGAACACAAAAACAAGGTTTACATGGGGGGTGATAGTATCTCTCTCAGCGGGTGGAGTAAAGCGCCCATCGCTGGCGAAAAGGTATTCAAGCGCTCTTTTAAAAGCGGCACCCTATCCCGCGATTTCATCTTCGGTTTCGCTGGCAGCCCACGCGCCGCCCAGCTTGTCGAATACCGTTTACAGCCGCCCGTTATCAGTGATGCCGCCGAACTTGCATCCAAGTTTCCTGTAAGCATTGACGACCTCGCGCTGGCTGCGAGATGGGCGGCGCTGCTGTCTACTGAAGGTGTTAATTTGCCCGATGTGATGCGCCGCTACTTGGGTAGTAACCCGTCTTTGGCATTACGCCTATCAATCGCTATCGGTGGCTTAGACCAATTAGCCGAAATGTGTGTACCGATTAGCCAAGTCTACCCTGACCGGAGCGAAACCGTTACCCGTGTACTAGAGGGGCTAACCCTTGACGCGCAGAAGTTCCAAGAATACACAGCGAGCTTTGCAAAAGAGCAAAACGAAGGCGACCAGTAACCATGCGCCTCTGCCTCGCGCTCATGATGCAAAATGAAGCCGACTGGATTCGCTTGCACGTCCGCCACCTGCTACCCGTCGTTGACGGCTTGATCGCTGTTGACGGCGGGTCAACGGATGACAGTATGCAGGTTATTGAAAGCATGGGTGGCCTTGTCTTTCTACGTCCCTTTGATTACAACTTTTCAGGACAAGCCAATTACCTAATCCAGTGCGCGGAAGCTGCTGGTTACGACGCAATCCTAAGACTTGACCCCGACGAAACCATGTTTGCCGAACACGTTATCCGCATACGGGCGATCTTGGAAGCGGGTGACTTTCACCTCCTGCACATTCCTCGTATCAACTTTGTTGGGGATCGTCTGCATCACAGCCCACTTATTGACCCTCATGCTCAATGGAGAGCGTGGGTACTAAATCGCGGCATCCGTTATCACGCGGTCAAGGTACACGAAACCCCCATGCTGCCCTCTGGTTTGCTGACAACGGTTGTCCCTGATGTGGCAATCTATCATTACGGGTTCGTCAAGCCAACGAGTGAGCGCGAGTACGGCTGGCAAGTCTACAGCGCACTGCAATCCGGCCAGCCCGTTCCCGCGAAACCTGATCACTTTGAAGACGACGGCAGTCACTTTGACCGTGAGCCGTTTACAGGTAGCCAGCCTGTAGACCCGTTTGAGGTCGGCATCCGTGCGCCGTTGGTAGGCAGACTGAATATGCACTTGTCCGTTAACTTGGTGGGGGATAGAGCCATCGAATACGGCTTCATCGAAAACCGCATCCCGTTAGCCAGTTCGCCAGAATGCCGTGCGCTGGATGTTGGGAACGGCGGCGAATGGCGGTTATCGCTGGCAGCACAGAGGGCGGGGTATCAGGTGACAGCTATCGACTACGAAGCCACGTCAGCGCCGCCGAATGTGGACATGATAACGGGTGACTTGTTGACCGTTGACCTACCCGTTTACGATCTGATTATGGTATGCAGCACGATTGAACACGTTGGGCTGAAAGGTCGCTACGGGGTGACTGAGGGGGATGTTGACGGCGACCTGAAAGCGATGCGACGATTGGTAGACGCGCTGAAACCGGGCGGCTGTTTGCTGTTGACGCTGCCTGTTGGCGTTGACCGTGTACATAAACCCATGCATCGGGTCTACGGGTCAAGGTTGTTTGATCTGGTCGTTGGGTTGGAAGTCGAATACCGCGAATGGTGGGCTAAGTTATCCGGCGACTGGCAGCAGGTAACAATGACGGAAGCGATGCGTACGCCGTCGGTTGCGGTGAGCCGGACGGACTGGCAAGGATCGGTGTACGGGTTGGGATTACTTGTATTGAGGAAGGAAAACGAAAATGACAGGCGAAAAGAACACCAAAGCATTACTAAAGAGATGGCCTAAAGCTGAAAATGTTCAGGAAGCGAATGATTGCCCATGTGGGCGCGAGCAATTGATGATTAGTTTTCAATTGCCCCAGTTTCAAGATCGCTCTGTGGGAGACGGGCGACATGGCGAGCCAATGGAAGATTGCGGGCTTTGGTGTTCCGTTTGCAATTGGAGTAACGCCGGGGCTAGACCAAAGTTGTCAGCGACCCCATAGCTAAAGCTAGGGGCTTGTAGCAATGCAAGCCGTGCTGACCAGACTCAGTTCCCTTCGGGGAACTCCGTTAGCGGTGAATATAGATAGGCACTTCAGGGTGACGTTCCAGCCCTGAACGCTGCGGTACACGATTAAACAGGTTGAGGGTCTAAACCAGTGTCGTGTACATAAAACCACCGCATAACATTGTCGAGGAAGACTTCACCCCGCGCAAGCGGAGGAGGCTTTGAGGGAGAGCCATAGGTAACTTAAATCTCCCTTTCCCTTTGGGGATACTTGTCCGACAGAATTGAAAGGATTAAGGTGCTTACCTCCCCATAGCTAAAGCTAGGGGTATCTCGCACCAATTTTGATGATGAGCGATGATCTAGCACCTCAACACGGAATTGAAATCGGCTATCTTAGAGAACTGGTTACGGCTATTAATGTTGCTTTCAATCTAGAGGAATCCAACGAGTACACCCGTGTGCTAGACGGCGACCTGTTGGCGGAATGGCGACGGATTCACCGTCGGCAGTTGATAAATTGTCCTAATACGAGGCACGACATCCGCTTTATGGCAGACCGCAATCCGCATTACAGGGAAATTAAAGCCTTTGACGACCTCGTTGATAATCTGAAAGACGGCCTTGCTAACGGCAACCTGGCTACCAAGATTACGCTTGAAGATATTAAGCAGGCCGAGCGCGGTTGTGAAGCGCTGGAAACTTGTCTACTGCACACGGGTTGGGGCAATTTTGATGAGCGATGATCTAGCACCCCGCGTCCTCGTTTTCCGGTTAACCGTTATCCAGATAGCTTTCATCCTGCTATCGGCAGCGGTAGGGTTTGGCGTGATGGTTGCCGCATACAGTTTACTTGGGACAACTGGGCTTGTCCTCTGTTGGCTAGCTAACGGTGTCGGATTGGTAGCGGGTGGACTGTATGCGGCAAACGAGGCCTATGTAGATGAGGACGGGGAGATGACAGAATAATGCTAACCCTGTTTACCGTCCTCAAACCGTTTACCGATCCTCATGTCGCTTGCATCCAGCTTAACGCGCTCCGTAGTTGGCAGCAGTTACCCGGCGGGGTACAGATCATCGCTTTCGGTGACAAGCCCGACGTTGCGGACGTATGCAGCGAACTTGGTATCCAGCACGTTAGCGGTATTCGCTGTCATCCGGGCGGCATGGAATACGTGAGCGATGCTTTTCGTCAGGCGTGGATTATTGGCAAATATGACCTCATGTGCTATGTGAACGGCGACATCATTCTGCCGCCAACTTTTTGCGATGTCGTTAACGCCATTGATTGCGCGGATTACCTGATGGTCGGGCAGCGGCATAACACACCCGTCAGCCACGCTATCCCGTTTCCCGTTGGCTGGTGGCGTGACCTGCAAACGCTGGCGCTGGCAACGGGGCATCGACATACGGCAAACGGGGCGGATTACTTTGTCCACAGGCGAGAACAGTTTGCGCCGCTGCCGGATTTGGTCGTCGGTAGTTGGTTTTGGGACAACGCGCTCATAGGCCGCGCCCTCGCTGCCGGGTCGCTCGTTATCGATGCAACCGAAACCGTGCTGGCGATTCACCAAGACCATAGTTACCAGC
>Ga0163153_10004837_pt1 | contig 16534 bp, 20 predicted proteins | sample OliLakLV19MP6IB1_FD_148629 | JGI IMG/M metagenome (GOLD analysis project Ga0163153, IMG submission 148629) | Freshwater microbial mat bacterial communities from Lake Vanda, McMurdo Dry Valleys, Antarctica - Oligotrophic Lake LV.19.MP6.IB-1 | ecosystem: Environmental > Aquatic > Freshwater >... | reverse complement strand
TGCCGTTGCTCAGCGCTTCGTAGATCTGTTGCGGCGCGATAAAATGAATATGCGCATCAATGCCGCCGGCGGTAACAATTTTGCCTTCCCCGGCAATCACCTCGGTGGAGGCTCCCACCACCAACGCCGGATCAACCCCGGCCATTGTATCCGGATTGCCCGCTTTGCCCACCTTGACAATCCGACCATCCTTGATGCCAATATCGCCCTTGACAATGCCCCAATGGTCGATGAGCAGGGCATTCGTAATTACAAGATCTAACGCCCCTTCTGTGTTTGGCTGGCAGGCCGCACCAGTGCCAGCCGCTCCCCCTTCGCGTGTGGCGCTACTGCTCTGCCCCATGCCATCGCGAATCACCTTGCCACCACCAAAGGTGATTTCGTCGCCATAGACCGTGTAGTCATGTTCGACTTCGATGATCAATTCACTATCGGCCAACCGTACTCTATCGCCTACCGTGGGGCCGAAAAGATCGGCATAGGTTTTGCGTGGAATCTGTAGACTCATTGTACCTGCTCCTGTTGTGCGTTGGTTTTACCGACTGCGTCACCCAATTTTCCTTGCACCAGCCCACGATGTCCCATCGCAATACGGTCACCGGCGAGCGCTACCAATGTCACTTCTTTGGTGTCGCCCGGCTCAAAGCGAACCGCCGTCCCCGCCGCAATGTTGAGCCGCATCCCATAGGCTGCCGCGCGGTCAAATTCTAAGCCACTGTTCACTTCAAAAAAATGATAGTGACTCCCCACCTGAATGGGTCGATCACCCGTATGTTGGACGAGCACTGTCACCGTTGCTCTCCCCACATTCGCCGCAATATCCCCCGCAGCATTGTCAACTATAATCTCCCCTGGAATCATCGCGCCTCTTCTCCTAACCTAGCTAAACCAGAACAGGAGAAAGTTTACACGGATAGGAAAAAACACTGATTGCTGGAAAAATATCAGTGTTTTTTCCTATCCGTGTAAACTTTCTTTACTCATTGGATCGGATCATGTACGGTAACTAACTTTGTGCCATCGGGGAAGGTCGCTTCTACTTGGACATCGTGGATCATCTCGGCGATGCCTTGCATGACGTCGGACTTTTTTAGGATGGTGGTGCCATAGATCATACTCTCGGCGACACTTTTGCCATCGCGCGCCGCCTCCATAATTTCAAAGGTGATGATGGCGACTGCTTCCGGATAATTCAACTTCAACCCGCGCGCTTGCCGTTTGCGCGCCAACTCCGCCGCCAAAAAGATCATTAATTTTTCCTGTTCCCGTACTGTAAGACGCATGTTTCCTCCTTGGTTTTGGGGAAATCGGTAGATAGGTAGATAGGTAGATAGGTAAATCGGTAGATAGGTAGACAAGGACTTATCGACTGATGTACCGATTTACTGTCCTACCGATTTATCGATTTACTCCCCTCAATACACCTTCCGCGGCATCACCACGTTTTGACCATAGAGTGCCCACTTGGCGGCCTGCCAGAAGTGCGGTAAGCCGGCGAGTAGGGCACGACTGTTCATGCTTAGCGCGCGCACGCTCAAGCCATGCGCCGGTAAGGGGCTGACACCCCACAGGGTCGTTTGCTGATCGGTCAGGATGTGGGCGATTTCCTGTAACGCTTTTTCCAATAGTAGCCAGGTGGCTGGTGGCAAACCAACCCGGCAGAGATAAAAGGTGGCAAAGTAGCGATAGGGGCCAAGCCGAGCAAGCGACTGAAGCGGCTTGGTAGCCGGGATAAGGTGGAGGCGCTCCACAGCAATGGGTCGCTCCGCCGCACGAATATCAAGCTGCAGGTGCAACTCCTCATAGGCAAAGAGTTCGTGGTGCGCTTCCCGCCCAGGAGCGATGATCTCCCAATAGAAAAGCCCGGCATTGTCGGCCAAATCGATTTGCGTCACCTGTCGATAGCGCGCCCCAGCATAGGGGATCAGCAGATCCGGCAAATATTCCAGCACGCCACCCGCCGCCACCTGAATGGTAGTCCGCTGCGTGGCGTCCGCATAGGTAGGACGATGCCGATAGACGCGCGTCGCTCCGGTGGAGGTCAATTGCACCTGGGTATCGGCCTGCACCTCGACACACAACCTTAATTGATCGCCACCCAAGACGCCACCGGAGACATTATGAATATGGGCCAAAAGTGTGTGATCGGCGGTGGGAAAGGCGCGGATCACACGCAGGGGTGGCGTTTGCTGCTTGATCTGCAACTGGGCCTCCGCATCCGGATCAGGGCGACCAAAGCACAGGTGAAGGCGTCCATCGACGCGGTGAGTAGTTGGCACGGTTAGCTGATAAAAAGGCGTGTTGCGAGGGTTGGGTGACGCATACTGGCCAGGTCAAGCATAGGGGTAAAAGCGGCAACTCCCTCTATACAGGCCGCCAGATCAGGGGTTGGTTGATCGAGTGGTGCGATGGCTAGCGTGGCTGTCGCAACTGCTACCACTTGTGATTTCATGCTCCACAGAATTTCGGCCGCGCGCCCCTGGCCAATTGGCAACAGCCGTAAACACGCCGAAACCAACCCCATCAAACTCTGTTGTAGATAAGCCAGAACGGTTGCCTCTTCGCCCAAGTGCAATGCCCCGCCGACCAGACCAAAGGCTGTGCAATAATGCATATCAACGGTGGCCGCGCGCGCGGCTGCTTGGGCTTGCTGTAGCGTGAGCGTTGTCTCTAAGTGGCTGACGGTTTGTAGAAAACGCCGGCCCAGGGTAGCGCTGGCTTCGCGACTTTCGCGTGCTGGCTTTAATCCGGCCAGCCACAGGTTAAGCTGGAGCCAACGGTCAACCGCCAATGGCGCATTTTCTGGGCCAGCACAGCGATAGGCCAGACGCCCAAAGAGCGCCTCCAGTCTGCCCGTTTCCCACAAAAGATCGCCAAGCACGCTCTGAAGATTTTGCGGCGTAAGTACACCCTCGGCAGCCAACGTTTCTAGCCCAAAGGAGTGCGCCGTGGCGCCAATCGGAAAGGTGCTATCGGCAAGATGAAGTAGGCGCAGAATGGCAAGTGACATGGCGGCTCACGCTATAGACCTGACAGGTTTCGCAAACCTGTCAGGTCTGGGTCTGCGTAACTCCTATATAGTAATAAATTCAGCCTTTCATTGTACGTTTATTGCATATAATCGCCTATAGTAAAGCTGTCTAAAAGAACCAATGGCGCATTGTGCAAAATGCACAAATGGCTTTTGCGATGCGATAGACATCTGTTTTGTTTACGTTGACTTTGTCAACGTAAACAAAAAATTCGTTTAATTCGTGCGGGGGCCTACTGGGCGCGATGCAATACTGTGGTTGCGCTCTGACCAAGTTAGGGCATTTGCTATAGATTTGGTAAACTTTGGGCTTGTGTTATTGGTTAGCAACAGAGCCGTCTCCCTGATGCTCGTCGGGGACCGGTTTCCCTTCATTGCCGCTACCAGAGCGATGCGTACAGATGATTAGGCGTATCGCGGCTATTCTTACGAGCAGTTACATGGAGTTTTGATGATCTTTGGCACGACGATAACCGTAGAAACTGTTCCTGTCTCCTTTTGTTGCCTTCATCCGGCGCTGGAAGGCTTCAAGATTGTCCAACTGAGCGACCTGCATTATCTACCGCATACCCCCTTATCTTTGATCCGCCGTGCGGTCGAGCAGGCCCAACAGTTGCAACCGGATCTGATTGTCCTCACCGGCGATTATGTCACCCACGAAGCAGAAACCATCTTTGGCATAACCGATCTCCTGGGTTCGCTCAATGCGCGCTATGGAGTCTTTGCCATTCTGGGCAACCACGACACCCGCTCGGGTAAACAGGTGATCAGTGTGGCGATTGAAAAGACCGGGATTACGGTGCTCCAAAATGAGAACGTCACTTTTGATGTAGGGCAGGCTCAGTTGACGCTGGCCGGCGTTGAGGATTGTATCTGGGGGAAGCCCAATCTCGCCGCGACGCTGGCGCGCCAACCAAGCGATGCGTTGACAGTGTTGCTTGCCCATGAGCCGGATGTGATCGATGAATTTAGTAAAAAGGGCCGCTTTGACCTCCAACTTTCCGGTCACACCCACGGCGGACAAGTTCGCCTGCCGTGGTTTGGTACACCCGTATTGCCCAAACTCGGTGAAAAATATGTGCATGGCCTGCACCGGGTCAATGGCAGTTGGCTCTACACCAACCGCGGCATCGGCATGGTGGGCATGCCCGTCCGTTTCGGCTGCCCGCCGGAGGTGACGGAGTTGGTGCTGTGTAAGGCGTAGCCTGGCAGGAGACAAGGAGACAAGGTGGCAAGGAGACAAGGTGGCAAGGTGATTTTTACCCTCGCTCCCACCCCTTCACTAATTCCGTACCGGTCGTACAAAGCAGCCAATGCCTGCGTCGGCGACAATTTGTCCGTTGGCATAGACGACGGTGCCATTGACAATCGTCGTATCTACCGACCTTGGCGGGGGCGGGCGTTGTATAGGCGTTCGGTTACTTTCTTTGATGGCAATGTCTAGCATAAGTTGCTCCCTTGGTATCCATGGTCAATGATTAATTCATGTTATGCAGACACGCCTAGAAGGCAACCGCGACAGACGATGGACGATAGACGCGCCTAAGGCACATGGTCACAAGTTGTCAGTAAGACTGTAAGATTGTTCTAATAGACGAACATACCTACCCGGCCAAGCGCATACGCACCACAAGTACCGGCGGGATTTCGCTAAATTTGCCGTTCCAGCCTAATGGATTCCGGCCCGGTGGGTTATCGGGTGCGAACGCACGTTCCTCCAATCCATCCACCACAAAACCAGCCGCAAAGCCAGCGCCCAACAACACATGGAGCGGTCGGTCAAAGTAGAGTTGTGGCTCTGGTTGGCCGGCGATGGCTGCGCCACGTGCGACACTTGGCGTCATATAGCCCCGAATCTTGACCGCATAGGTGGTGACAATCTCGCCCTCGCGATCTTCCATTTCGGCCATGTGGATAGCTTTTGCTTGATTAAAGCAAGGGTGGGTGATTGAGAAGACAAAGCGGCCATTGGGCTTGAGCAACCGTGCCAGCGCCCGCAGCAGTGGATCGATCTCCGCCATGTCCATGAGCGCCATGTTGCAGATCGCGGCGTCAAATTGGCCTTCACCCAGCGTTAATAGGGCGGCTTCATCGGTGGCGTCGAGCGCATGGTACGTGATTCGCTCCCCTGGGGTTCCCGCGTGATTCGTGACATATTGGGCAGCATGGTTGATCATGCTTTGGGCGAAATCAAAGGCGACAACGGTCGCGCCCAAGGCGGCTAGCCGACGCGCATAGAGGCCGTTGCCGCAAGCAATATCCAACACGCGTTCGCCGGGTTGCAGGGCAAGCAGGTAGGTGACCGCCGGCCAGATCAGTTCGTTGACAAAATCATTGCCGGCATCACCCATGCGCGCATCCCAATAGGCGGCATTGGCATTCCAGGCCGCGCGGGTTTCTTCGTTGGCTTGTTGCAGCGTTGAATCCATATAGTATATGGTATCACAAAGTAACAGCCAGACGAAAAATCTTTGATTGAACAAATAAGCTCAAAACAGCCTGAGGGCGCGCATGGCAAAATCTTCCTGGAAGGGGTCGGCGCTCCTCGTGTAACGGTAGCTGAACCAGACCCCTTCCAGGAAGATTTTGTTCTAAATCTACCCTTTACACTCTTTGCGGTTACATACCACAGACCATTGCGCCGGTTGGATGCAATTCAATGGGATGCAAAGTGTAGTCAACCAACCCAAAGCCGGCTGGGCTGCCTTCATATGCGCCGACCAACACGGGCTGTGGCGCGGCGACGGTGTGGCTGATCAGCGTGGAAAAATCGGCATAGAAACCCAAATTGCCACCGAATGTCGTCGTGAGTGCCAGTTGCGTCCTGTCGCGGTGGTTGAGTGTCACCACCACATTGGCTTCAAAGGTATTGGAATACCCTCTCACCCACACGGGATTGCAAACCTTCTCCCCTACCTCTGGCGCATTCAAATCGATCACTCGTTGGCCGGGTAGCAATACCACAGGCAGCGTCACCTTGTGAATCTCACTGCCATCCTTGGCGCTGGTTTCAAAGACTTCGAGGGTTCCAGAGATCATTTCACCTACGGTAAAGCGCAAATAACTGTCAAAAAAGGCAAAGCCGTTCCCCGCACCGCCCAGGGTATTGCGTTCGGCCAACACTTGACCATTTTTGTCGGTCAAACGCAGATTGACACTAGCTTCAAAGGTTTGCGAGAAGCCGTTGACCTCGATTGGGCTGTGATAGAGACCATCCGCCACCGGTGAGAAAACCTCAATTGCCTGCGCTGGGTCAGTCCAAACCGCCGTCGAGGAAGGAGTCGGCGTTGCTAAGGCTGTCGGTGTTGGCGTTGGCGCCGTTGCAATCAGGGTTGGGGTTGCATCTTTCCGAATGATCGGGAGGTAGTTGCTGGCGGTGGCTGAGGGAAGACAGGTCACGAGTGAAGCATCATCCACAAAGCTCGCTGTGATACCATCGACGCCATCATTATAGACACCAAAGAGCACACGCACGGTCTGCCCGGCGTAAGGCGTCAAATCGAAGCTAAGCGGTTGCCAAGTGCGTGCATCACTGCGTGTCCACAACAGGCGGGCGAGGACCGTGTTTTGCGTGTTCGTCAAGAGCACATATTGTCGATCACCGGCCAACGCAATCGCCGGAGCATTTCCATCAGCAACGGCCTGTATGGTGGCGTCATCGGCTGTGCTGGCCGCGCTGGGCAGATCGCCCTCGGTGGAAAGTGCATATAACCAGAGCGACAGCGTTGCCGTCTGTGTCTCCGTCGGAATTTGCACCGTTTGCGAAGCCGAGGAATAGCTAAATTTATTATCAACTGCATTCACAATCCCCGCGCGCACGCTGCGGTTGCTAGTGTGCTTTTGTTCCGTGCTATAGGCGGCACTGAAGGCTGTCACTGGCAGGCTCCAGCCTTCATCACTTTCAAAGCCGCCGTTGAGCAAACGCTCGGTACACGCCGCCGCTGTGGTTGTCGACACGGCTGGCTGTTGCGCATAGCTCCGCAGACTGGCAAAAACAAATGCGATTCCCGCTAGTAAGCAGGAAACGCGGATCAAATTTCTGGCTCGGTTGGACATCTAGACCTCCTCATTGGAAAACTAGCAGCGATGCTGCCCCAATTACTGTAGACGTCCAACTATCTCTACATGACACGGTCAATTTGGGAAAATTCTTATAAATAGGACTTACGCAAAATTACTGGACGTACGCCGGCTGAGCTTGTCGAAGCCGGCTTCGCGCCCAAGGGGCACCCGCTCAGCCGGCGTACGTCCTAAAAGTTTTCTAGAATAAGACTGACGAACTGGGACCGCCGCCATCCAACCGCAATCACTACCCCATTTATCCGGAACCGCGCTAGGGCCGCCTTGAAATCAATTTCAAGGCGGCAAAGCTGGAATCGTTACAGTTTATAACTTTCCCAATACCCCAGTCCATATCTTGATACAGGCAAGCAGCCCCGCATTGGTGTTGTAATGATGGGTGCTCATTATTCCGTGCTTGTTGAAACACCAACGACCCAATCGGTTGCGGTGTAGTAGCACGAACCTGACTATACATGCACTGACCCAATGCGTAGCCGCGTCGCTGGACAGAGAAAAAGTAGAAAGGGATAAAAATCTATGACGAAGCTTGAATTGCTCCATGATTTACAAGAAGAAAATCAGCGCTGGGAAGCGCTGTTGGGCCAGATCGGCGAGGCACACATGGATGAGCCCGGTGTGGCGGAGGAGTGGTCAATTAAAGATATTGTGGCCCACCTCACCGGCTGGCGGAAACGAACGGTGGCGCGCTTGCAAGCCGCACAGCAGGGCACAGGTGATCCACCCCCACCCTGGCCGACCCATCTGCACACCGATGATGAGATCAATGCTTGGATCTACAAAACCAATCACCAGCTTTCAGTGCGTGAGGTGCTCAATGACTCACGACAAACCTTTCAAAAGTTGCTGAGCGCCATCGAAGCCTTACCGGAGGCAGAATTACTCGATTCCCAGCGCTTTGCGTGGATGGAGGGTGAGCCATTGAGCGCCGCCGGTTTATTTGGCCATTTTCATGAGGAACATGAACCAGATATGCGCGGCTGGCTAGCACAACGAAAACAGACAAGGATGTAATCCCGAAGCGCTGCGTGTCCACCACTATAATGAGTTCGAAGACTACCGGGCTGGATTCCAGAGCCATTATCTGGAAATGACGGCAAGTTCCGAGTCGCCCTTTGAACCCTATGAGCCCGCCTATCGCTATGGCTATGACCTTGCTATCGATCCGAACTATAGTACACATCTCTGGACAGAGATGGAGTCGGAAGTGCGCAAATATTATGAAACAGAGTATGCCGATGCCCAACTGCCTTGGGAAAACTATCGGGATGCCGTCCAGCACGCCTGGTATGGTGTGCGCTCCATCTCTGTGTAAGGCTGTTCCAAAAAAAATTGTCCAATCGCGTGTAGCGTGTTGCATGAGGGCAGGCGCTACGGAACACGTTACACGCTGGCTGGATACTTTAAATTTTGGAATAGCCTAATCCCTGGTTAGTCATCTGGAGAGCGTCGGCTACCGGCTCAACAATCTCGAAAACATGGCGGCACCGAGTAATGAAAGGAACTATATACCGATGCAAAAGTTACGAAATATCAAAAGAACGATCTTCCAGGGCTTACCCCTTCTTATCGTCCTCCTCTTGATTGGCTGCCTTCTGGTACGGAGCTTCCAGGTTCAACCGTCCCTATGCCAACGCCCGATTCTGGCGAAGCTACCGCAACACCAAGTGAATCGGTAGCAACGTTGGAAAACACAAGTTGGCAGTTAGCCTCTTTTGGTGCGTTCGGCATGGAAATACCAGTAATTGCGGATAGCCTCATTACGCTAGAGTTTAGCGCCGATGGGGAAGTAGGCGGTTCCGGTGGCTGTAACTCCTATAGCGGCGTCTATCAGGTACAGAACGACACACTCCTGTTTAGTGAGATCGTTAGCACGTTAATCGCTTGCGTAGACGAAGATGTGATGCAGCAAGAGATTGACTATCTGGCGGCGTTGCAAGTGGCAGACCGGTTTGTGATTGCTGGTGATACGCTTACCATCTGGTATGACAGTTCGAGTGGCATGCTCACCTTTATACAGAATGTCTCATCTATTCCTGATTCAAACGATGTGACACCCTCTATTACCCCTACGGACACGCTAACAACGACTGCGTCTACACAGTAAGACGGTAGTAGAGTAGAATAACTATTAGGAGAAAGGCTTTACCTGTAAAGCAAAGGTTAGCTCTGGGCCGTTGAGATGTAGATAGTATAGATATCCAGAAAAGTTTTGTCCCATCCGGCTTGTGCGGATGTGGTACAAAACTTTTCTGGGAAACTATAATAATTAACCCAAGTTGTTCTACTTTGGGACTTTAAAATAAGTAGGCTACTGTCATTCTGAGCGGGGCAGTATCGAGCGAAGAATCCGACGTGACGAGCCAAAAATTTGCTAGAGTACGTTGGATTCTTCGGCAAACAGCCGCCTCAGAATGACAATTCGATCACTGTGTTTTAAAGTCCCAAAGTAGAAGTTGTGACCTTGCAACAATGGGTAGAGTCAATTGGGAAATCCATGAGTTTTCCGGTAAAGTTGAGGTGATCAAACCAATAACTAACCAAGGAGAAAACTCATGGACTACCAAATTATACTCGTATACTGCCTGTGCGCCGCGCCCTGGGGGCACCCGCTGAAAGCGTTGCCGCACCAAGAAGACGTGCAATGCCAAATGAGCGACGCCGAAGTGATGACGGCTGGCCTGGTGGCGGCGTTGTACTTTGGGGGCAAACACAAACTGGCCTGCGAATTTCTGCAAGAACAAGGGTATATCCCCCAAATGGTGAGCAAGAGTCAATTTAGTCGGCGGTTCGGGTGCCCACTGGGCGCGGCTGGATTACCTCTTTCTCACCCTGTTTCGACTCTTGGGCGAGAGTTTCAAGGAACTAAATGAAGAGTCAGTTTACATCATCGACTCTATTCCTATCGCAGTTTGCGATAATATCACGGTTGCCTTCTAGGCGCAGCGCAACAAGATTTATGGTGACGAAGCGTATCGCGACTATCAAGCGAGCAAGCGGCGCTACTTCTATGGCGTAAAGGTGCATTTACTCGTGACCAAAGACCATCAGCCTGTCGAGTTTTTTCTCTCACCAGGAGAATTTGGTGACGTTAATGCGCTGACACAGTATGATTTCGATCTGCCGGAAGGCTCGCAAGTCTTTGCTGACAAAGCTTACAACCATTACTTGGTCGAAGATATCCTGGATGAAGCAGGCATTCAACTCGCACCTGATCGCAAGAAGAATTCCAAACGCCAGATGCCCCCTTGGCTACGTTTCTTTCTCAAGCATTACCGTAACCAGGTCGAAACCGCTGGTAGCATGATCGAACGCCTTTTACCCAAATCCATTCATGCCGTTACCGCAAAAGGCTTTGAACTTAAAGTCATCTTGTTTGTACTCGCTTCCAGCATCAATTGCCTAGCTTAGCAACAAGAATTTTACTATCACGAAACCTTCTATGGTCACAACTTGGGTTAAATAACTATCTCGGATGGAAAAGCAAGCTAACAGCGTAAATCGATACAGTCAAATTTTTCTATTCCTGTTGCCTGACAAAGAGTAACTGCATGTATTCTGAATAATAGCTACCAGCACAACAACATACGGGGACCGAACGACAGCAATCAGTTGCGCCAAGGCCCGCTGGAGCATCTGAAAAACGCACCGGCTCAGGGCCGAAGGCGTCAACTGCATTGCCTTGTTCGGCGGGAAGCGCCGCCAGAAGGGAGCGATTGGAGGCGGTGACGGCCTATCCACCCCGACGCCGAACGGCGGGCGATCCCGCGCCAGCGGACATTGCTTCAGCCACCACTATTGCTGGCGCGAGCCCACTGCGCTGTTGAAAGCCAGAGGACGGCGGAATTGGACCGAACGATAACGCTCAATTGCGAGTTGGACGAATGAGAGCAAGAAAACAGTGCGCTCGTTACTGCCGTTGCCACTTGAGTTGGAATTCGAGTTCTTCGCCATCCTCAGTACGCTCATGCTCAATGCTGATACTCGCACTTGTCGGAATGGTAAACCGTTCACCGGCGACTTGAATTGTGAAGGGCTGTTGCTGTTCCAGCGCATCCGCTAAACGGCGCAGCTTTGCCACAAAATCTGATACAGAGTAGACCTTCTCGATGTCACGATGCGGTAAATCAGTCATGATAGCAAATCTCCTTGTGCTGGCGGGATAGATACGTGATAGCCAAGAGTATATCATAGCAGTTGGTCCAGCAGCCAAAGCCGATCGAGGGGGTTGCTGTGGCGAGAGGCCGCCGAACAAAAAGCTCACCAGTAAGCGATGAAAACATAACCTCTGCGCCGATGACATCACCTGGCCAAAGGAATTAAGCCCCGATGGCGTAGCCGCCGCCTTCGGCATCACCTCTGAGCACAGCGAATCTGGTGCAGCGGATGTTCAGCGGTATGCATGTGACCTGAACACATCAAACAGAACAGTTAAAAATATAGAACTTACGCAAGCCTTGACTGAAAATCCGTTTTTCTGATGATGTTATCTCCCTGAAATAGCTCAGGCACGGCGTAAGTCGTGAAATATGTATCAATACTAAAGTAAAATCAGATAGAAAATGGTGGTCTTCACTCGCAAGAAACAATCGTTTTCTACCTGATTTCACTTTAGACCCTAATTTTATTATTCCCCCAAGAAATTTTGAACTATACGCCAACTACTGAGCAACAAGCCTCGATTTTCAGGCTTGCGGTTGACAAACATTGGACTTGGATGTGGACTCGCGAATACTTGAAGATGTGGTGCCACCCTTCGAATAAGGCTTTCTGCTTTTTGCGCCTTGCCGCCAACTAATACCACGACTCGAAGATTGGGAAGAAGGGTCAGAAACTCAGCCAGTGATTCAATACCTGCCGCAATATCAGTCGCATTGGCGGGGCGAATGCGTTGACCTGACCCGATATACCACGGAACTGTATTCCAAGTAACGATGCGTTTTCGATTGATGCCAGCCGCTCTACTGATCTCAAAGAAGTTCTTTGCCGACTCGTCTGGATTGTTCATTGATATGAACCCTGAGTTTTTTGCTTTGGGTCCAGGAGCTTCTAACAGGAAAAGCACTTCAGCGTTGACCCCACCATCCCAAGGATCAATGTACGGGATTGCCGCATCTGCACCCATCTTTTCGCGCAGCGCTACTACAAACCGAGTAAGAGGGTAAATATGTGGCTCTTCAAGCTGCATCAACCTCGATCTTACTACATTCTCATCAGCTAAATTTTTGGGCTTGTCCATTTTTTCCTCGAAACAGCCGAACGCTAAATTCAGCGGGATTGCCGGAGTGGGTGGCCGACAACAGCCCAACGAAACCATGACCAAGCGGGCGACCCACTGCAAAAAAACCGTAATCAGGCCGGGAACCCTTTGGGTGCCGCTGCAATGGATGTTCGGTGCGGTTCAGTTAAAAGACTCGCTTGCTTTTGGAGAGGTGTCTAATAACTCACCAGTGGCAATCTTCTGAGCCACTTTGTTTCTGTCAATTCCTTCAACACAAAATCAGCCCCATCAGCACGGGAGAGCTGTGTGCCTGAGTCTTTGCCCACAAAACCGACTCGATATTTGCGCGTGTGTTCACCGTTCATCAGGCGCGGATAACGCACAACCGTCCAATCCAAATCAGAAGCCTGAATTACTTTCACATTTTCCGCAGAATCCAGGAGGACATCCTTTGCCAGAAGGTTAAGTAGAAAACCGATCAAATGGTCGACAAATTTCGGCTTATCTTCAGGCTGACGTACACCTGCGCCCGTTGTCGAAACCAATCGGCGCACACCATGTTTCTTCATCGCTGCTACAATATTTTTCGCGGAAATTTCCATCATCTGTGGAACTGGCGGGCGGGTTGGTCCCAACGCGCTGATAACTGCCTCATGCCCTGCAATCGCCTTTTCTACTGCGGCGGCATCCATCGAATCACCTTTGAATACCGCTAGATGTGCATGTTTGACCCCAAACTTTTCAGGCGAACGGACAAAGGCAGTTACCGTATGCCCTGCTTCTAATGCCTGCTCAACAACTTTCAATCCAACGCCACGAGATGCTCCAAAGACGATGATTTTCATTTTTTCTCCTTTTATATTGATTGCGAGAGTAACACTTTGAGATTTTTTGCTACTGTACGTAAGGGATTACCTGAATGATAGGTGCGGCTCAGAATGATTCCGCCTTCAATTGCGGCAGTGATAAATGTTCCTAATTCATCTGCTTTTATCTTTGTAAACCCACTTTCAAGTAATTTTTCCTTGAACGCTGTTTCCAGCAACGTATAGGCTTCTCGACAGGCTGAATTGATGCGTTCAGACTTGGTGGCAGTTTCCATCGCTACTGCTGTCAACGGGCTACCTGCCGCAAATCCCGATGATTCCACATGATCGGCGATGTTCAACACAAAATCATAGATTGCCTTTGCCGCGTTACTGTTCTCACTTAAACCGTTTTGTATCCGTTGGGCAGTTGCTTTGCCCGATTGCATAACGGCTTCGGATGTGATTTGCTCTTTTCCTTCAGGAAAATAATGGTACAGCGAGCCTTTCGGAGCGCCACTCTCTTTAACGATTTCGTTCAATCCTGTGCCATGATAGCCCTGTTTTTCCATCAAGTCACAAGTGGTTTGTAAGATATGTTCGCGGGCGCTACTCATTTCAACCTCAAATATCCATCTGAATAAACGATGTCATTTGTCATTTTTTCAAAATCGAGAGACAATGTTATTATAACGACTGGTCTATATAGCGTCAAGCACAGGAGAGAAAAAAATGTCATCCCCAATTTTAGTTATTGGCGCGCTCGGTAACGTGGGCGTAGAAGTCGTTAAGCAGATTCTAGCCAGAGGCGGTAAGGTTCGCGCGGCAGGTACTGATGTAAAGAAACTCAAGGAGAGATTCGGCGATTCGGTGGAATCAGTCCACTTTGATTTTACTGACCTTACTACCTATACGGCAACCTTCAAAGATGTGAAGAAAATGTTCTATATGCGTCCACCGCACCTAACTAACATCCAGCGGGATATGAATCCATCTATGGACGCGGCAAAACAGGCAGGTGTAACGCATGTCGTATTTCTTTCTTTGATTGGGATTGAGAACGCAAAATATGTTCCCCATTACAAAGTGGAAACTTACCTGCATAAAATCAATCTGCAAACCACTTTTCTGCGCTGCAGTTTCTTTATGCAGAATCTAAATACCACTCATCGCAAGGAAATCAAGGAACGCAATGAAATTTTTGTGCCGGCGGGAAATGCCAAAACCAGTTTTATTGATGTACGCGATATTGGCGCAGTCGCGGCTCTGGCATTAACTGAGGAAGGACACGCTGGAAAAAATTACGACTTGACAGGAAGTGAGGCTCTCGATTACTGGGAAGCAACAAGGGTAATGAGCGATGTATTAGGGCGCGAAATTGTTTATCGCAACCCCAACCCTTTCTACTTTCTGATTGAAACTGTGCGCAAGGGTACACCGCTTATGTTTGCTCTCGTACAAATGGGATTATATACATCCACAAGATTCGGAATGGCGGAAAATGTAACACATGAGGTGGAAAATTTAACAGGGCGCAAACCAATTCTGTTCAGGCAGTATGTGATTGATTACAAAGATAATTGGTTTTGAGCAAAGCACCGAACACTTAAATAAGCGGGGTTGCCGAAGTGCGTGCCGATCGCAGACTGTACCCAGTGGGAACGTGCGGGCACGCCGCATGGAAAAACCCATGATCCGGCAACCTCCGCTGCAATGCATGTTCGGCGTGTCCGTCCCGCACCAAGACTTGACTTACTGCTTTGGGCTGCCTTCAAATGCCAGTTCAGAACGGTAAAAACAAGCGTTGAATTCCATGAAGAAATGGGTGCATTCCCGAAGTGTGTTAAGCAGTATCCAGCAAACGATGCGGAGGGGGTTGAAAGGCCGAAAGGCAAAGGGTATGGTCATGAATGCGCCGTAAAAAGCGGGCAGCTTGGCGCACGATATTGTGAAGCATAATGGCCCAACGCCCCGAGAGCAGTTGCGAACGGAGGAAGAGAAAAACCTCAGCCATGTGATTTGTCCAGAAGGTGCCAGGGGCTTTGAGGCGCAAATTGATCACGCGCCGAATGGCACTTTCAACGCAACCACTGCCGCAGGGGAGGCCGGCCGCTTGAAAGGTTTGATATTGCATACGGTGTTGGTTTTCGGCGAAGTAGGAATGCCACTTTTTCAGCGCAGCCTGCAATTTACGCCCGGTACAGACGCGTTCAATTTCAGTTTTCAAGGTGTCAATCTGGCCGTGCCAGAGGAGAGCCAGCCAGGCTTTGTCAAGCTGCTGTTGCTGTCGTTTACCCGTGGCGACCGCGTCCAACAGGCTCTCGAGTTGCTGTTTGGCATGGGTGTAATCAAGCACCTGATGAATCTGCGCCAGGTCCAGTTGCATGCGCACACATAAGGCGGTGATATCTGTCCAGATCCAACGTGCCCCATCACCGCAGAAAACAATGCGTGCGGCATCGGCTAAGGGCAAAGCCGCTAGATACTGTTCAAGTAAAGCGAGTGCGTCATGATGATCGCCCATGGTCGCATCATGCAACGGAGAAAAGTCACGGATGATTTCGCCGGCCGGGTCCACCAGGTAAATCGTAAACAGTTTTGGCTCTTTCCAGTCGGTATGAAAGCCCTGGCGCTTTTGCGCTGCTTTGCGGCGACCGCGTTTACGCCGTCTTGTCCGTAAACGGCCCCCATCGATGCCGATGACCAGCGTATTTCCCGCGAGGTTTTCCCGCCCATCTAAGCTGACTTGGCCCCGCCACTGCATGCCCGTTTCGCCTAACACCTGACAATACCGCCGAATCGTTTTGACATCGATTTTGAATCCTTGCTCGTCTAATACCGCTTGCGCCACCGCAAAGGAAGGACACAAGAGACCCATTTGTGCCACCAAGCTTAGACAGCCGGGCGTGGCCTGACCAATGATGCCCATCACCTCTAACCCCAAATGCTTGCCACGGCCATTCGGTCCTTTTTTCTTGCGGCCGCGTTTTGCGTTTGCTTTGAGAAAGTACGGTGTGCTGATTTCAATTTCGATCCCACTCGCTAAACGTACCCACAGCAGCCGATACGCTTTGAAGCGCATCCCTAGTTTGCTGCCCATCGCTTTGAGCCGTTCTAAAAATGCCGCTCGCGCTAAAATTTCGTTGATCGCCCCGGTGACCAGACATGCCGCTAACTCATCGGTCAGCCGGCTGACACCCGCTTCCAAACGCGCGGTATCCCAGGTCTCGCTGAATTCGGCACACAGTTTCGTCATTTCGATTTGGATATATTGGCTATACGCTTGTAAAATGAGCTCGATTCGCATCATGTTCTCCTGAGATTTTGCTAGATCTTCCAGGTTTATTTTGATGCGAATCCCTTCTTTTTACAATTTCACACTATGGGTCTGCACCC
>Ga0163153_10004833_pt1 | contig 16540 bp, 9 predicted proteins | sample OliLakLV19MP6IB1_FD_148629 | JGI IMG/M metagenome (GOLD analysis project Ga0163153, IMG submission 148629) | Freshwater microbial mat bacterial communities from Lake Vanda, McMurdo Dry Valleys, Antarctica - Oligotrophic Lake LV.19.MP6.IB-1 | ecosystem: Environmental > Aquatic > Freshwater > Lake... | reverse complement strand
TGCTTCCCTTGCTCCCCGCTCCCTGCTCCCTGCTCCCTGCGTGCCTCGTCCCTCCGGCGGCGGTTCGTCGAATGACTTCCCTCCCTTCGTTCCCATGACCCCCACCTCCTCCGATCACTCGACGCCGCACGAGGTCATCGTCGGCATCGATCTGGGAACCACCAATTCGCTGATTGCGGTGGTCGACGCCGGCGGTCCGCGAGTGATTCCCGATGCCACCGGCGCGGCCCTGGTGCCTTCGATCGTCGGCTTTCGCCGTGGGGCGGCGCCGCTGGTTGGAAACGCGGCCGGGGCCTCGGCCGAGAGCAATGCTTCGAGCACGATCCGCAGCGTCAAGCGACTGATGGGGCGGCGCGCCGATGAAGTTCTCGCAGAGACAGCCCGGGTCAGCTACCGAGTGGTGGCGGGTCCGCGGGGCATGGCCTGTGTCGCCCCGTTCGCCAGCGAGACGAGCTCGCCCGCGGATCACGCTTCCGGTGAGCGCTCTTCTGGGGACGGCACGGTCGTCACCCCCGAAGAAGTGAGCGCGGCGATTCTGCGTGCGCTCAAGAGCCAGGCCGAGGCGGCCTTGGGCCACTCGATTGCGAAGGCCGTGATCACCGTGCCGGCGTACTTCGACGACGCCCAGCGTCAGGCCACACGCGACGCTGGGCGACTCGCCGGTCTCAAGGTCGTGCGCATCGTGAACGAGCCGACCGCCGCAGCACTGGCGTATGGCATCGGTTCAACCGGGCGCATCGCCCAGACGATTGCGGTCTACGACCTCGGCGGCGGAACCTTCGACGTCTCCATCCTGCAGGTGATTCCGCGCGAATCGGAGGCCGCCGCCTCCTCGACGGGCGGCGGCGCCGAGGCGACCACTTCGGACTTCTTCCAGGTCCTCGCAACCGCTGGTGACACCGCGCTCGGTGGCGATGACTTCGACGCCGCAATCGTCCTTCTGCTGGAGGCGAAACTCGCGGCGCGAGGCGATGGGGCCTTCGAAGGACGTCGCGGCGCGGTCGATCGAGAACGACTGCGTCGCGCCGCCGAGCAGGCCAAGCGGCTGCTCACGGACGGCGACGTGGCGTCGATTGCGCTCGGTCCGGAGTTCGCCGGTGCTGGGCATCGCGAGTCCGCATCGCTCACACTCACCCGCGGCGAGTTCGAGAGCGCCATTGCGGCGCTGGTCGAGCGCACCATCAGCCGTTGTCGACAGGCCCTGCGCGATGCGAAGCTCACCGTCGCCGAGATCGACCAGGTGGTGATGGTCGGCGGGTCGTCGCGAGTGCCGCTCGTGCGCCGGTCCGTCGCCGAACTCTTCGGGAAGTCGCCCTACGTCGCCCTCGACCCCGATCAGGTCGTCGCCCTCGGGGCCGCGGTGCAGGGCTCGATTCTCTCGGGGGCGATCCGCGACACGCTCCTGCTCGACGTGGTCCCGCTCAGCCTCGGCATCGAAACGGTCGGCGGGGCGATGGCCAAGCTGATCGTTCGGAACACGTCGGTTCCGGCGCGGGCCATCGAGATGTTCTCGACCTCCGTCGACGGTCAGACCAGCGTGAAGATCCATGTGCTCCAAGGCGAACGCGAGCTGGTGGGCGATTCGCGCAGCCTGGGCGAGTTCCATCTTCGCGGCATCCCGCCGATGCCCGCGGGGATCCCGCAGGTCGCCGTGGAGTTTCTCGTCGACAGCAACGGCATCCTGAACGTCTCGGCTCGCGAGCGCCGCAGCGGCACGCAGGCCTCGATCCAGATCGTGCCCTCGCGCGGACTGACACGCGAGGAAGTCGATCGCATGGAGCGGGAGTCGCTCGACCACGCTCGCAGCGACATGCGCGTGCATCGGGTGATCGACCTCTCCGTCAACGCCGCCCTCGACGTCAAGTGGATCGGCGAAGCGCTCGCCCGCGTGCGGAGCGAGCTGGAGCCGGCCTATGCGGTCCTCGTCGACGCCAGGCTTGCGGAAGTTGCTTCGCTGATCGAGGCGGCTCGGCGCGATCCGAGTGCGGTCGACGCCGAGGCGTTTCATGGCGCCAAGCAGTCGCTCGATGAACTCTCGATGCGGGTGCACGAAGTGTCGATTGCCCGCAGTCTGCGCGAGGGCGCCGCCGGTGAGCGGCCCGATCAGGGCTGAGGCGCTGGCGCCGTTGTCGCCGGGCGACGAGTGACTCGAGCGGCAACGAGCGACGACGATTGGCAACGAGCGACTCGAGTGACACCGAGTGACACCGAGTGACACCGAGTGACGCGAGTGGGTGTTACTCAACGCCGTGATCGAATCACGCTGCAGCGCCGCCGAGCCGGGGACCGCCGCACCTGGGACCGCCGCACCTGGGACCGCCGAGCCCCAGGTTGGCGTATGGCGACGCCAGTCGCCGTGAAGAACTGCGATTCGCCCACGTGAGCGAAGACCGAAGTGACGCGGATCGTTATGGACGAGGTCCTTCGCGTCGTGCGCAGGAAGGATGGAGCACGGAGGTCATGGAGAACATGAAGGTCATGGAGTACATGAAGGTCATGGAGGACATGGAGGTCATGGAGGTCATGGAGGTCATGGAGGTCATGGAGGTCATGGAGGTCATGGAGGTCATGGAGGACACGGAGGACGAGGCAAGGGTGCGAACGGCACCGGCCCCGTGATGCCGGCATCACAGGCAATCGTGTCCGTTCACCAACATGACTTGCTCGCTTGCTTCTCCGTGACCTCCGTGTTCCATACCTCCTGCACGCGAGGTGACGGAAGTCTGGCGAGCATGGTCGACGTGCACGGATGTTGCGAGCACCAGCGTCTCGCCGAGCCCCAGCTCGGCGAGTTCCAGGTTCGGCGGCGCTGGGGCCGTGATTCGTTCACGGCGTTGGGCGCCACTGCGCAATCAGAATGACGTGGTTCCGCGTCGGACGCGTGCTATCGCGAAGCGCTGGGAGTTTCTCCAGCGTCGTCGACTTGTCGCATTCGAGCTGTACATTCCTCCCCGGCGAGCTTGGGGGCCGCCCGGTGAGCGAACGACCGGAGTGATTCCGGGGCGCTGGCCGAGTGATGCGGAGCGTGTGCTCACATCCGACGTTTCGTTTCAACAGCATGACATTCGGGGGATTGCATGGTCGGCTTCTCAAAGGTAGCAATTCGTGGGGCTTCGCGGCTCCGTGGCAGGTCATCGAACGGTGGGCAGGCAACCGTCGATTGCGACGGCGTTGCGTGCGCGGAGATCTCGCCCGCCCGCGAGAGTGCGCCCGCGGCGGATCGCACCAGGGCCCGGACCGCGCGGCAGGGTCGTCGGGCGGCGATTCAGTTCGCGGGGGCCCTCATCGTCGGGCTGTCGTTGGCCCACACCAGCCAGGTTCGGGCGGGGCTCACTTCCACCAGCGTGTCGCTGAGCGAGATCCGCACCGATCAACCGGGAACCGACAACGACGAGTACATCGAGCTGGCGGGTACGCCGGCGACGTCGCTGGATTCGCTGACCTTCATCGTGATCGGTGACGGGACGGGGCTGAGCGGATGCATCGAGGAGATCATTCCGCTCACCGGCCGGGTGATTCAGGAGGACGGTGTGTTCCTCATCGGCCAGGCCTCGATGACACTCGGCGCACCCGACCTGGTCACGTCCATTGAGTTCGAGAACAGCGACAACCTCACCCTGCTGCTGGTCGAAGGCTTCACGGGAACCATGGGGCTCGATCTCGATTCCAACGATGACGGCGTGCTTGACCTGATGCCATGGAGCGCGGTGATCGACGCGGTCTCCATGGTCGAGAACGTCGAGACCCCGCCGGTCAACACCGAGTGGTGGTACGCGATCCCGGTGGGCCCGGGCGGAAACGGCGACCCGCCGTATCACATCTATCGCTGCCCCGGCACCGGGGCCTGGCGGATCGGTCCCAACGACCCCGCGGCCGGCATCGATACCGCAGGTGCCCCCAACTTCTCCTGCATCGAGGGAGCGCCCTGTGCCGGCGATCTGAACACCGACTCGATCGTGGACGGAGTCGACGTCGGGATTCTGGTGCAGCGCTGGGGCAGCGAGGATGCCGCAGCCGACATGGATGACAGCGGACTGGTCGACGGCGCCGATCTCGGCGTGCTGCTGCTGGCCTGGGGGCTTTGCGACTGAGTTGACGCGTTTGACTGGGCCAGCTCTTCAACGGGGCCAGCGAGACGCGTCGCACGCGGCGGCGGAGTGAGCTTTCGGCTGGCGGATGGACCTGTTCATCTGGGGGACAACAGGGACTCCGCCAGCCGTCATTCACACGACCGTCCTCGATGCACCCTCGCCGTGGGGGATCTCGATTCACCCTCTCCGCGCATCGGTCGCGAGTTGCCTCAGCGCGACCGGGATCGTGGCCGCGCGGGCAGGAACCGTTCGATCGAGGAAACACCCCGGGCTGGACTCGAACCAGCGACCTGCCGCTTAGAAGGCGGCTGCTCTGGCCAGCTGAGCTACCGGGGTAGGGCGGGCACCGGGCCAAGCGTATCTCGGCTTGGCTTCTTGGGGCCTGTGGTATCGAGGGCGGCGGAGACGAGCACGCTGGGGACCATGGTCCCGGGGACGAAGCACGGGGCACGGGAGGACGGGGCACGACGGACGATGCACAACGGACGGGCCGCGGGCACCGAGCAGGCCGCCGACGAGTGCGGGGGGGTCAGGCACTGTCAGTCGGGAGCGGTCCCGCCTTCATCCGTCTGACCACCTCACGAGCCAGCTCGAGAACCGTGAGGGGCGACGATCCCTCAGCCTTGTTGTTGACGATGACCCAGGTGGGTCGCTCGAGACTCGCGGCCAAGGCGCAGAGGAGTGCGACATCGGCGCGGGCGCCGGGGTCGGGTTCGACGAGTCGATCGAAGGGCTGGTAGATCTCCGCGGCTTCCTCGTACTGATGGTTGCGCCGGAGCATCCAGCGGATCACGATGGCGTGTTGCGTGGCGGGATCAATGATCGCACGCTGGACCTCGAGAGTCGGGACCGAGGGATGGAGGTTGTAGCAGTGGAGCGTGCCGGTCTCGGCGAGGAGCGCTCGATAGAGCTCGGCGGCGCGACCGGTGAAGAACTCGCCGTTGCGGAGTTCGACGGCAAGCGAGCATTGCCCTGAAGTGGACGGTGCGATGCATTCCAGGAAGTGGTGCAGTCGCTCAAGCACCCGCTCCGCTCCACCCAGATCGCGGAGCCTCAGCGGTGGAAACTGGAGGAGGATGACGCCGGCGCGCGACCGCAGACCCTCGAGGGTGGGGCCGATCACCGCATCGCGGGCGTGAGCGGAGCTGAGGAAGAGATCCTGCGGATCGCGCCCAGGTCGCGAGGGAAACATGAGGGCCTGATGGGCCTTGACCAGAAAGCGGAAGTCGGCCGGAACGGCTCCCGCGTAGCGGGCGAAGACGGTGCTCTCGATTGGGGCGTAGTAGGTGCGGTCGATGCCGACCGTGCGAAAGAGGGGATGGCCTGCGTAGGCCGCGAGACCGTCGAATGCCAGAGCCTCGGCCGAGAGCTTGCCCCGCGGCGGTGGCCGATACACGAGGCCGCGCCAGCCCGGAAAGGTCCAGGACGATGTCCCGAGGCGCAGGAGCGGGGGAAGCGACGCCGCGAGCGTCATCACCGCAGGCTCGAGGTTCGCGGTCTGAACCCGCGGCGTCTCGGGCTCCTCGCCGAAGAGTGAGAGCTGCGAGGTCATGCCGCAGGCTCCGGCGATGGCACGGTGATGGTGGCGGGCACGACACTGGCAAGCGTGACCCGCGTCGAGCCGAGGTACGCAGGCGCGACACCCGCAGGCGCGACACACGCAGACGTGATACCCAAAGGCGTGACACCCAAAGGCGCGACACCCGCAGACCGGACACCGCAGTGACGCCCGGGCGCAGAAAAACACGGGTCGCGTCGAGCGACCCGTGTGAGGTGGGATGTCGTTGATGCCCGTCGGATGGCAACTTCCCGAGTGCGGCTCAGCTCTGAGTGCCGCTGGCCGCCGGCTCCGGCGGAGGCGGAGTCACGATCTTGCGGCTCTCGAAGTAGAGATGCTCCGCGTCGGGCTTCCGCGTGATCATGATGGCGTCGCCCGGACCGAAGTCGCCGCTCAGGAGACTCTCCGCCAGCGGATCTTCGATGAACGAGCCGATGGCACGACGCAGCGGTCGGGCGCCGAAGTCGGGGTTGTAGCCCTTGTCGATCAGGAAGTCCTTGGCGAGCTGGTCGAGTTCGAGCTTCATGCCCTTCTCTTCCAGACGCTTGCGGACCTTGGCGAGCTCGATCTCGATGATCTGATTGAGATCGTCGCGCAACAGCGGACGGAAGACGATGATCTCGTCGAGCCGGTTGATGAACTCCGGCCGGAAGAACTTCTCGACATCGCCCATCAACTGCTTCTTCATCTTCTCGTAGTCCTGCACATCGTCGCGGCGCGTGAATCCGAAGGTGCTTCCGCCCTTGATCGTGTCCGCACCGATGTTGCTGGTCATGATCAGGATGGTGTTCTTGAAGTCGACGTGACGACCGAAGCTGTCGGTGAGACGGCCTTCCTCCATGATCTGGAGGAGCATGTTGAAGACATCCGGATGGGCCTTCTCGATCTCGTCGAGCAGGATGACCGCGTAGGGACGCCGACGGATGCGCTCGGTGAGCTGTCCGCCTTCCTCGTAGCCGACGTAGCCCGGAGGGGCGCCGATCAGTCGGCTGACGTTGTGCTTCTCCATGTACTCGCTCATGTCGAGATACACGAGGGCGTCGGGATTGCCGAACATGAACTCCGCGAGGGCCTTGGCCAGGAGCGTCTTGCCGACGCCCGAGGGCCCGATGAAGATGAAGGAGCCCATCGGTCGACGGGGATCCTTGAGACCTGATCGCGCCTTGCGGATCGCCCGGGCCACGGCGGTGACCGCCTCGGCTTGACTGACCACCTGCTTGTGCAGCTCCTGCTCGAGGTGGAGCAGACGCTGGGTCTCCTCCTTTTCGAGGCGGGTGAGCGGCACGCCGGTCATCTTGGAGACGACCTCGGCGATGACGTTCTCGTCGACGACGCCGTCGATCTCGTTCATGCGCTCGCGCCACTGCGACTGGAGACGCTCCTTCTCCTTGCGAAGCTTCTCGGCATTGTCGCGCAGTTCGGCCGCACGCTCGTAATCGGCGTTCTTGACCGCCTCGTCCTTCTCGATCGAGAGGCGCTCGATGCGCTCCTCGAGTTCGGCCAGATCCGGCGGCTTGGTCATGCTCTTGAGGCGCAGACGGGCACCCGCCTCGTCGATCACGTCAATTGACTTGTCAGGCTGCACTCGGCCCGGGATGTACCGGCCGGAGAACTCGACCGCAGCCCGCAGGGCCTCATCGCTGTAGCGGATGCGGTGGTGCTGCTCGTAGCGGGCCCGGAGCCCCTTGAGGATCTCCAGGGTCTGCTCGGCGTTGGGAGGCTCGACTGGAATTGACTGAAATCGGCGCTCAAGAGCTGGATCCTTCTCGATGTACTTCCGGTACTCGTCATAGGTCGTCGCACCGATGCACTGGATCTCACCACGCGAAAGAGCCGGCTTGAGCACGTTGGAGGCGTCGATGGCCCCCTCGGCTCCGCCTGCGCCAACGAGGGTGTGCAGCTCGTCGATGAAGAGGATGATGTTCCGAGCCCGGCGGACCTCGTTCATGACCGCCTTGATCCGCTCTTCGAACTGTCCGCGGTACTTGGTGCCGGCGACCATCATGGCCAGATCGAGGACCACCACCCGACGATCGTGGAGAAGGTCGGGGACCTCCTGGCTCAGGATCCGCTGGGCCAGTCCTTCGACGATGGCGGTCTTGCCGACGCCGGCTTCACCGAGCAATACCGGGTTGTTCTTGGTGCGGCGGCAGAGCACCTGGACGAGACGCTCGATCTCCTCGTGGCGGCCGATCACCGGATCGAGCTCGCCCGCCCGGGCCAGTTCGGTCAGATCGCGCCCGAAGCTGTCGAGCGCCGGGGTCCGGCTCTTGCCGCGGCGGGCGGTGGTGCCACTGCCCGGCTCGCTCGGCCCCGCGCCGGCGGACGGCTCGGGCTGCTCGGGCGGCTGCGGGGTGGTTTCTTCGCTCTCCACCCCGGCGCCGAGGAGATTGAGCACTTCTTCACGAACTTCCTCGAGCTTCAGCCCGAGGTTCATCAGCACCTGCGCGGCGACGCCGTCGTGCTCGCGCAGCAGGCCGAGCAGCAGGTGCTCGGTGCCGACATAGTTATGGTTCAGGTTGCGAGCTTCCTCGATGGCATACTCGATCACCTTCTTGGCGCGCGGAGTCTGCGGGAGTTTCCCCATGGTCACCATCTCGGGGCCGCTCTTCACCAGCTTCTCGACTTCGAGGCGCACCTTGCGCAAGTCGATGTCCAGGTTCTTCAGGACGTTGGCTCCAACGCCCGAGCCTTCCTTCACCAGCCCGAGCAGGATGTGCTCCGTGCCGATGTACTCGTGGTTGAACCGCTGGGCCTCCTGGTTGGCCAGGGCCATGACCTTGCGAGCCCGATCTGTGAGACGCTCGAACATCGATGGACTCCGTGGTTCTCCCGTTCATTTGACGCCGACGGGCGGCGGTGCCGGTCATTCGATCCGATGGGTGGGACGCGACGAGGCTCGTTCAGGTGCGGATCGTAGTGGCCGACGGGGGGGCCCGCCACGAAAGCGGACCTTTGTTCAAGCATTACAAGGAGCGTTCCCTTTTCTCGCTTCCAGACAACTCGTGGAAGACCTGCTCCGATATGCAGCAAGTCCCTCGATTGTTCGTCTGCCGGGTGGTCCCCAGTTGCATCGGGCTGCGCATCCGGCTTCGCATGGGGCTCCGCATCGGGCCTGGCGTGCGACCGAGGTTTCCGTGAGGCGCACCGCGAGATCTCCTCGACAGACCGATTTCGCCCTCGCGCCGCCCTCGTCACCTGTCAGAGTGGCGGTCGACTCGCGGCGCGTGACGGGGTGGGCCATCGCGCTGAGTGCGCTTCTCGGCTGCGCTTCCGCCACCTCCGCCGATCCTCTCCAGCACCGCGGACCGAGCCACAACACCGCGAGCGCCGTGGCGCAGTTGGCGACGCCTGGGATCTCGACTCCGGACGATCTTCGTCCGCTGCCCGTGCCGCGGGGCGTGCGGGTGCGGCTTGCCGACGGCGTGACCATCACCGGGGTCATCACCTCATGGAGCGACAACGGGCTCCTCGGCAGCTTCGGGTTGCGGCGCTGGACCGACATCCGCCCGACGGATACCAACTCGCTCTTCCGACGCCTGATGGATCAGAGCAATCCTGATCACTGGCTGGCGCTGGGACGAGTGCTCCTGCTCTCGCCAGGTGGCGCCGGTCTCGGCGAAAGCGCGTTCCGGAGGGCCCGCGGAATCGACCGCGGCGTCGAAGGGCGAATCGCCGCCATCCGCAAGGAGGTTGCCCAGACGCTGGCCGGTCCCGGTCCCGCGCCCGATCGGCTGCGGGTCGACTCGCCCGAATCGAGACCATGGCCGGCGACGCCGTGGCGTCCGCTCTCAATCAACGAGCGAAACGCTGCCGTGAAGATCCACCGCGAGGACGCCGCGGCGCTTCTCTCCCTCGCTGGTCTCGACCCGCTGGACCTGGAGCCCATCGAGAGCGATCGCCTGCTGGTGTACTCCGATTGCGATCGCACCGAAGCGGCCCGCCTCACCGTGCGCCTCGAGCAGACCATCGATCAGTTCGATCGGCTCTTCACCGGGCCGCCCGGCACTCCGATCACCGGCTCGAGCGTGGTGGCCGAGTTCTGGGGGAAGGCCGTGGTGATCGTGACCGCGGATCGCGCCGCCTTCCGTCAGCTTCAGCAGCGCGTCTTCCTTCAGCTCGATCGGCCTGAAGTGACGACGATGCTTCATCCAATCGGAGCCAAGACGATCATCGTCGCCTTCACCGGCGGCGCCGGCGGCGACCTTGAGGCGCGGTTGACCCGATCGCTCGTCCACGCCCTTCTGCACCGCACGATCAGTCCGGTGCGGCTGCCGCCATGGGCCAACGAGGGTCTTGCCGAGATCTTCGCGGCGCGGGCCGCGCCGGACCTGCTTTCGCTCGGCATCCGACGCCGCAGCGCTCTCGAGTTCATCCGCGCAGGCGGCGACGTGTGGCGTCTGGTCAACAGCGGGTACAGCGATCCGGGGTGGCCGGGTCCCAACGCGCCCGACGGCGAACCCGTGGGCCCCGGCGTCGGCCGACTCATCGTCGATCTGATGATCAAGGATCGACCCGCGGCCTTCGTCGAATGGGTCGGCGCGGTGAAGCGAGGCGACGACTGGCGCGGCGCCCTCGAGCGCCGTTTCGGCGTCTCCCTGCGCCGACTGGTCGAGACGGCGGTGGGGTTTCACAGGTTCAATGACTAGGGGGGCGTCGGCTGCACCGACTGGGCGCTTCGGCTGCGCCTCCGCGTATGAGGTGTGCCGCGTGCGCGGCACCTGTTTGGCGCTCGGCACGATCAACGCAGCACGCGCTGCGCCCGCTTGGTCGATCGAGTCGAGCGGACAGATTGGGGGGGCAAGCGACGTGTTCCATGCCGCGATTGCGTCCCCACGAGTGACATCCCCCTTAAACCGCCGAGCACCAGCTCGGCCAGACGAGCGAACGCGTGGCTGACGCAGCACGTGAACGACCCCACGGTTGGACACGCCAACCGTGGCATCCGGATTCGGTGCCATCCCACTCCCCTGGCGTCGATCTCCGCATCCCGACCCTCTGAACTGCTCGGCTCGATCGACCAAGCGGGCGCAGCCCGCGCCGCGTCGCTCGTGCCGAGCTCCCAAAGGATGTCGCGCACGCGGCACACCTCATGAGGCGGAGGCGCAGCCGGCGCTGAACCAGTCGGCGCAGCCGACGCTCTTCTTTTCCCCTATCCTGCGCGCGTGACGCGAGACACCCAGACGCCCACTCCGTCTCCCGCGACCGCACCTGCCGTCTTCTTCACCGCCTTCGAGCCGAGCGGAGACGCGCTGGCGGCGCCGGTCATCAAGGCGCTGCTCGAGCGACGACCGGATCTCAAGGTCTACGCCATCGGCGGCCCGCTGATGGCCGAGGCCGGCGCGGCCATCGTGGAGCGCACCAGCGACGATGGCGCCATGGGGCTGTCGGCCCTGGGCAAGGTCTTCGCAGTCCGCGGAATCGTCTCGCGCACCAGGCGCTGGTCGAAGCAGTACCGCGTCCTCTGTCATGTGCCGGTCGACTCGCCCGCGGCGAACTTCCCGCTGGCGAAGCTGATGCATCAACGCGGGGCGAAGATCGTGCATCTGGCGGCGCCGCAGCTCTGGGCCTGGGGCTCGTGGCGACTGGCCAAACTGAAGCGATTGACGAGTCTGGTCCTCTGCCTGCTGCCCTTCGAACGGCGCTGGTTCGCCGAGCGGATGGTGCCCGCCGCCTTCATCGGTCACCCGGTGATGAACCGCCCCTTCGACGAGACCGAGGCCACGCAGCGCGCCGCCACCCTGCCGCGCGGGGGGCCGAAGCTTCTCCTGCTGCCAGGAAGCCGGACCAGCGAGGTGCGGCGCAACATCCGGATGTTGGCCCACGTCTTCATGGAGCTGCAGGGTCGGCACCAGGGCATGGCTGGCCTCATCGTGGCCGCGAGTCCGGCGATTGCCGAGCTGGTGCGGAAGCGACTGCCGGTCTTTCCAACCGGGCTCCACATGATCTCGGCGCACGGCGCGGGGCTCGACGGCGCCATCCGCTGGTGCGACCTCGCCATCGCCGTCTCCGGAACGGTCACGCTCGATCTCACTCGCCAGTGCAAGCCGATGGTCGGTGTGTACAAGACCAGTCTGCTCTCGGCCATCGGCGCCAGGATCATGCTGCGCACCCCGTATCGGCTGCTTCCGAACATCATCGCGGGCCGAGAGATCGCTCCCGAGTTCGTGCCCCACGCCGGCGGAGCCGGCCCGATCATCGAAGCGGCGGCAACACTCCTTCGCGACAGCCGGCGCCTTGCGGAACAGTCCCAGGAACTGGCCCGCATCGGCGAGGCGTATGCCGGGAGGCATCCGGCCGAGGATGCCGCAGAGGCGATCCTCGCGACCATCGGGACCGTGCCGGTCGCGGGGGCGGCGGGGCCCGGTGGCGGCGCGAAGAGCGCGGCCTCGAGCGGGGGCTCTCGCACCGCAGCGACGCAGGCTTCCAAGTCGGGGAACGCACGGGCGTCGTGAGCTGGCCAGCCGGATGATCGAGCCGCGGCGGCCACGCCGCGACCGGAGCTCGCGTGCATCGGGCACAGACCTTCTTTACACTGCCGGACCGATCCCTCCCGATCGCTTCGAGTCAGCCCCTGCGGGTCCTGCCCCGCGGATTCCGACCCGTCCGATCCCTTTCCGCCGAATCCATACCAGTCACGCATGGAGCCCCGAACATGACACGACCGTCGACCTCCGCGGCCGCTTCCGTCCGACACCTCGCGCGGGTCCTGTCGCTCCGACCGCGGGGCCCCGGCGCTCTTCACGACACGACGATTCGACGCAGTCTTGGCTCGCTCCTCTGTCTCGGTGCGGCGATCTCGCTCAGCGCCTGCGGCGGTGGCTCGGCCGACAAGAAGTCTGCCGACGGCTCATCCGGCAACGCGTCGAGTTCCGCCCGCGAGGGCCCTGATCCGAACGACAAGAGCGACATCCTGATCGGCTCGTACAACTCGATGACCGGCTCGGAGGCCACCTTCGGCCAGTCCACCTACGCCGGCATCCAGCTCGCAATCGAAGAGATCAACGCCGGCGGCGGAGTCAACGGTCGGAAGCTCGTCGTCCGCAACTACGACACCCAGGGCAAGTCGCAGGAGGCCGGCACCGCAGTCACCCGGCTGATCACCGACGACGAGGTCACTGCGATCATCGGTGAAGTGGCGTCATCGCTCTCGATTGCCGGTGGACGAGTCGCTCAGCAGTACGGCGTGCCGATGATCTCGCCCTCGTCGACCAACGCCCAGGTGACCCAGATCGGCGACATGGTCTTTCGGGTCTGCTTCGTCGACTCGTTCCAGGGGTACGTCGCCGCCAAATTCCTCCGCGAGAACCTGAAGTTCGACAAGGTCGCGGTGCTCTTCGACCAGTCTCAGGCCTACTCGAAGGGGCTCAAGGACGACTTCTCCAAGGCCTTCATCGCCCTCGGCGGCACGATCATCGGCGAACAGGCCTTCACCGGCGGCGATCCCGACTTCAGCGCCCAGCTCACCACCATCCGCTCGCTCTCGCCGCAGGCCATCTACGTGCCGGGCTACTACACCGACGTCGGCAACATCGCCCTTCAGGCTCGGAAGCTCGGCATCGGCAAGAACGTGCCGCTGATCGGCGGCGATGGCTGGGATTCCTCGAAGCTTGCGGAGATCGGCGGAGACGCAATCGAAGGGTCGTTCTACTCGAACCACTATTCGCCCGATCAACCCTCGCCCGAGGTCAAGCAGTTCGTCGAAAAGTTCACCGCCAAGTTCGGTCAGATGCCCGACGGACTCGCCGCGCTCGGCTACGACGCGACCCTGATTCTCGCTGACGCGATGAAGCGGGCCAAGAGTCTGGACGGCAAGGACCTCGCGGCCGCAATCGCCGCGACCCAGGATTTCGCGGCGGTCACCGGCACGATCTCAATCGATGCCAACCGCAACGCTTCGAAGGCCGCGGTCGTGGTCCAGATGAAGGGCGGGAAGCCGGTCTTCGTGGCTGCAGTCGAGCCGTTGAAGTGATCGACCTGCTGCAAACGCTCCTGAATGCGATTGCCGTCGGCAGCTTCTACGCGCTGGTTGCGCTGGGCTACACGATGGTCTATGGCATTCTGAAGTTCATCAATTTCGCCCACAGCGACATTGTGATGCTCGGAGCGTGGACGGCCTTCGTCGTTGCCCGGGCCGCGGGGCTTGCGGGCGAGGAGCCGGGGTGGTTCGCCGGACCGCTGATCCTGGTGACGGCGATGGTCGCCTGCGGCGCTCTCGGATTCACGATCGAGCGGCTGGCATACCGACCGCTTCGCTCTGCACCCCGCCTGAACGTGCTGATCACCGCAATCGGCGTCTCGCTCCTGCTCCAGAACATCGGCCAGCTTCCGTGGGTCTTCGGAACCCAGCCGCAGAAGATGCCCAATCTGCTGCCGCCGATCCCCGATCTCTCAATCGGCCCCGTCCCCGTTCCGCTGGTCGACGTGATCGGTTTCGGCACCGCGGTCGTGCTCATGCTGCTCCTCGAGCGGCTGGTGTTTCACAGCAAGCTGGGACGGGCCATGCGGGCCTGCGCGCACGATCCCAAGGTCGCGGCGCTCATGGGCATTCCGGTTGACCGGGTCATCTCCTTCACCTTCGTGCTGGGGTCTGCGCTGGCGGCGGCCGGTGGCGTGCTCTTTGCTTTGAAGTACTCGGGCCTGAAGCAGCCCGCGGATGCATCGTGGGTGCTCCTCGGACTCAAGGCCTTCGTGGCCGCGGTCATCGGCGGCATCGGCAATGTCCGCGGGGCAATGCTCGGTGGATTCCTGATTGCCTTCATCGAGATCTTCGGGGCCAAGTATCTCTCGCCGAATCTGCGCGACGTCTACGTCTTCGCCCTGCTGATCATCGTCCTGCTCGTGCGGCCCGGCGGCCTGCTCGGGCGCGCCACCGTGGAGAAAGTCTGATGCCCGCGGCCGGCGCTCTCGTACAACCCGGCTTCGGCACGATCTTCCTGCGGAGCATCCTGCCGCTCTGCGCGGTGCTCGCCTTTGCGCTCTTCATGCAGGGCGTGGCCAAGCCGTGGCTTGCGCCGTTTCATGCCAAGGTCGTGATCGACATCGGAATCGCGATCATCGCGGCGGTCTCCCTCAACCTCGTCAACGGACTCACCGGGCAGTTCTCGATGGGTCACGCCGGCTTCATGGCCGTCGGCGGCTACTTCGGCGCGGCCATCACCTACTACGGATCGTTCCGACTCTTCGGCGACGCCAGCTTCCGCGGCGGTTGGGTGTCGTGGGCCCTGGCCACCGAGCATTTCACCGGAGGCGCAATTGCCTCGGGCGACTTCCTCTTCCTGGCCGCGTGCATCGTCGGCGGGTTGGCGGCGGCGGCGCTTGGGTACGTGGTGGCGCTGCCCTCGCTTCGGCTTCGCGGCGACTACCTCGCCATCGTCACCTTGGGATTCGGCGAGATCATTCGAGTTCTGCTGACCCAGACCAACGACGTCCTCGCCACCGCCGAAGAGGTTCGCAACACGCCGCTCTGGCGCTTGCCGCTGCATCTCGGCGGAGCCCTCGGCTTCTCGAGTGCCGTCGGCATCCCCAGCTACGCCTCGCACTTCTGGGTGGCCCTCTGGGTCGGGGTCGTGATCCTCGTCTCCATCCGGTTGAAGCGTTCCTCCTCCGGACGGGCCCTGCTGGCCATCCGCGAAGACGAGATTGCCGCGGAGGCGATGGGCGTCAACACCACCGGATACAAGGTCCGGGCCTTCGTCATCTCGGCGTTCTTCGCGGGTGTGGCGGGATGTCTCTTCGCCCACGTGATCGGCACCACGCTCAATCCGAAGGAGCTCGGTTTCCAGAAGTCCTTCGACATCATCATCATGGTGGTGCTGGGCGGAATGGGTTCGGTCTCGGGAGCGGTGATCGCCGCGATCATCCTCACCGTGCTTCCCGAAGTGCTCCGCGACTTCAACTCGTACCGCATGATCATCTACGCCCTGGCGCTGATTCTGATGATGATCCTGCGCCCGAAGGGACTCTTCGGCGTCAACGAAGTGTGGGAGATCGCTCCGGTCCGCCGGCTGCTCAGGCGTCTGGGATTGGGTGGTCCGCGCCCGCCGAAGAAGTCAATCGGTTCAGGGGCCAGGCGAGAGCGAGGTGCACCATGACGGCGCTCCTCCGCTGCGACGGCGTCTGTCTCTCCTTCGGCGGCCTGAAGGCGGTTTCCGAGTTCTGCGTCACGGTGCGCAAGGGAGCGCTGCATGCCTTGATCGGCCCCAACGGCGCCGGCAAGACCACGGTCTTCAATCTGCTCACCGGTGTGTACCGGCCCGACGCCGGGAGCATTCGACTCGGTGATCGCGTCCTCAACGGCATGCGTCCCAGTCAGATCGCCGCCGCGGGGCTGTCGCGCACGTTCCAGAACATTCGACTCTTTCGCGACATGAGCGTGCTCGACAACGTGCGCACCGGTTTCCACCTGCGGGCGACGTCGGGCATGACCGCGGCGATCCTTCGGCTTCCGCGACAGATCGCCGAAGAGCGATCGTTCCGCGCCCGAGCGATCGAACTTCTCGAGATCTTCGGGTTCGGCGACCGACTCGAGGAGCACGCCCGGAATCTCAGCTACGGCGATCAAAGGCGGCTCGAGATTGCCAGAGCCCTGGCGACCTCGCCGAAGGTGCTGCTGCTCGACGAACCGGCGGCGGGAATGAACCCCAACGAGAAGCAGGCGCTGCGCGATCTGATTCGGTCCATCCGCGATCGATTCGATCTGACCATCGTGCTGATCGAACACGACATGGGTGTGGTGATGGGGCTCTGCGAGCGGATCACGGTGCTGGACCACGGGGTGGTCATCGCCGAGGGCACGCCGGAAGAGATGCAGAATGACCCGAGGGTGATCGAAGCGTATTTGGGTGAGTCGCCGCCGGAAGGCGGCGAGGGGGGTGAGTCGCCGCCGGAA
>Ga0163153_10004831_pt1 | contig 16545 bp, 14 predicted proteins | sample OliLakLV19MP6IB1_FD_148629 | JGI IMG/M metagenome (GOLD analysis project Ga0163153, IMG submission 148629) | Freshwater microbial mat bacterial communities from Lake Vanda, McMurdo Dry Valleys, Antarctica - Oligotrophic Lake LV.19.MP6.IB-1 | ecosystem: Environmental > Aquatic > Freshwater >... | reverse complement strand
GTGTCCGCGTACACCGACGCCAGGTTCAGGTCGTGCAGCACCGCCAGCACGCCGAGCCCGCGCGACGCCAGGTCGCCGAGCAACTGCATCGAGTGGTCCACGTGCTTCAGGTCCATTGCATTGACCGGCTCGTCGAGCAGCATGAACTTGCCGGCCAAATCGCCCTTCGACCAGACCTGCGCCACCGCCCGCGCCACCGCCACGCGTTGCTGCTGCCCCATCGACAGTTCGCCGAACACCCGCCCCCGCAGCGGCAACAAATCGCACATCGCCAGGGCCTCATCAATCACCGCGTCCTCGCGCGGCTGGGCATACCGCCCCAGCGACACCACCTCCGCCACCGTGAACGACACGTCCTTCATCGCCCGCTGCGGCACATACGCCAGCCGCTGCGCCCGCTCATGCGGCTTAAGTTCGCCGACAGGCTTGCCGTTTAGCGTCACCGCCCCGCTCGTAGGCCTGAGCTGCCCCAGCATCAATTCAATCAGCGTCGACTTGCCCGCCGCGTTGGGACCGATCAGCGCGCACACCTGCCCCGCCCGCAGTTCCGCCGTCACCCCGCGAACGACCGGCGTCGCTGGCTCATAACCGAAATGAACGTTCGATAACCGCATGTCGAGTGACCTAGTCGGCGAGCCGGACCCGGCGAGCCTCCGCCTTCAGAGCCGGACTCTGCGAGCGTCAAACCGAGAAGTCCGGCGCGTTCAAGCCCCGGCGATGGCACCAATTCACGTACATCCCGTCACGTCTCGCTGCGCCCCATCACATCCAGTCGCGCAAGCGCGCCACTGGGACAGAATAGGGACAACTCGGATGCAGACGCTGTCGTGGTGCGGTTGCCCATCTCACAGCCGCAACTGGCGATCATACTCGCCTGCTGCCTGATGATGGCCGTGGTGACCACCGCTTCCAATCGCAAGTCGCGGGGCGCACTCTATGCCCGCTTCTCCAGCCGGTTCCAGCACTCCATCGAGGACCGAATCCGTACCTACCGCAAATAGGCTGCCCTTGATCCGGTGGGCGGGTGCTCAACGCCTGACGGCCTCGGAGAGGTGGGCGGCCAACAGCGGAAGATAGAGAATTGGATGCGCTCGCCGTAGCGCGTGCAGAGCCATGACGCGCAGGGGCGGTTCACCCGTGGATGCTGCATTGGGGCCGTCAAGAAGTGGTAGATGGATGAGGTTCATGCGCGATCCTCCTGAATGCCATCGGGATGGATGCGGGGCATCCGTGCCACCTCGTCGCCGTGAGGAGCGGCTAATGGAAGTGAGAGCAAATCGCCGGTGACGTGCCTGGTGCCGGCGGACCCGACATGATCGACCCACACCGGCAGCGACAACCTGCCTCGCTCGCGCCGAAGAAAAACGCGGCCCTCGGACGGAAGAGTCCCCGCCTTTCGCGGGAGCATCGAAACTTCATCCACCATGTGGGTGCTCTCGCCGAGAGACAGGCCGCCGAAACGGTCGATGTGGCCTCGGCATATGGGATCGAGCGCGCGGATGACTCGAGCTTCCAACCGTTCACCTCCGGACTTCTTATCCGATGAGTCCAGCCAGATGACCATTCGACGGGTGAAAGCAGTTGTTGGTAGTCGGGCCGTGTATTGCCTGATGATCCCAGCGGGGTCTTCTTGACGCGCCAGACCGTCCGCAGCACGACGCTCTGTTTGGGCTGATTAAGTAGCACCGGCGCCACCCGCGCGCCGATATGCCTGCAACGATCCGTCTCCCCTACCAGCGACAACAAAAATCCGTAACAGGTCGCCGGTGGCGGCAGCGGCTCGGTTTCGAGATATTCCCGCGCCATGCCTTTGCGGATGCACGCGATGGGCACAGTGACGTAAACGCCGAGCATGGGTCACCCCTTGTTCTTGAGTTCCGCGTTGATGCGCTTGACCGCCTCTTCGCACGCCTTCTTCACGCCCAGCACGGTGACGCCCTTCGCCTTCAACTCGCCGGCGAGCTTCGAGTCGATGTCGCTGACGCCCAGGATGAGTTTCTTCGGATTGATATCTTCCGCGGCGATCCGTTGGAGCAGGCGCGGAGCGGGATCATCGGTGATGCGGATGACGACCGCTTCGGGCGAGAAGTCGAAGAGGAACCGGCCATGATTGCCGGCAACCGTGCCGAGATTGCAAAGCGCATCGACGGCCTTGGCGCGCGGCTCTTGTCGCGGAGCCGTTCGGGGGTGAGCGCGATGCCGTATTGGTAACGCGTGGCATGCAGTTCGGTGCCGTAGGGTACGGGGTTCTTATCCTACTTTCCTTGCTTGTCCTTATTCGACGCCAATGGTGTTAAGCCCGGCGACGCAGCATTGAAAGTCACATCGCCGGCCCAAGGGGTGAGCGAGACGGCGCGGGTCACTTCGAGCACCGCACGGCGGACATTAGCTGAACCTTCGGCTTCTTCCGATGCACCCTCGGTTTTCATATTGCCCAACAGGTCATCGTCGATAAACGTTACCCCCTTCTCCGAATCCCATCCCTCAAATGCACCATCCTGCCAAGTGTTGTGTCTGTGATCTTCATCCCATTGCCGTCCTTGAATGGCGCAGGGCAGCTTGTCCATTTTAAGAAGCCCATTCTTGTGCGACCGCTGCATCGCATGAAGGGTGCACGCCAGGCCGCCCAAGCCGGCGCGGTGCAGCGCCGACATGCCGGGGGCGAACAGGCTCATCGTGAGATGATCCGGAGACGGGGGTTTCTCTTTCACTTTCGCCATGTCGCACCTCGCATTGGGTCGTAGATGATCGCGTCTGGATCTGCCACGGGGATACTTTTATATTTGTCCCATTCCCTCCATTTCACCTCTTTGGGTGGCGGTGAGATCGGGAGGAGCACGGCACCGAGTCGGTTTTGTTCCCCGGGTTGGGGATGCAATTCCTCCGCAGTCGGTTTTCGATGTTCGTCGCGCGCCCTCTTCCAAATTCGTCCTGAATCCTCGCACTCTGCAATTGCCTAAGGATGCATATTCCGAACCATCCCGTAGGGATGCCAGCCATTAGCCACGGGTCGCGTCCCGCGCACCCGGGGTTAACGTGCAGGCGTTTTGCCTCGACCCCGGAGGGGTCACACCAGCTTGCCTGCGTCACCTCCAACCATCACAATAATCCTAAATTCCCTGATTAGGAGCTCCATCTTGTCTTCAACCTATCTAAGTCTTCATTACCATCTCGTCTTCTCAACGAAGAACCGCGAACCCTTCATTGAATCCGCTTGGCGCTCGCGCCTCCACGAATACCTCGGCGGCACGATCAACGGCCTCGACGGGTTCGCACAAGGTATCGGCGGCATCAACGACCATGTCCACCTCCTCGTCGGGCTGCGGGCCACTCACTGCCTCGCCGACGTGATGCGAGAACTGAAGAAAGCCGCGTCAGTCTGGGTGCATGAAAAGATCGGCGTTCCCGCCTTCGCTTGGCAAGAGGGATACGCCGCCTTCACCGTCAGCGCGCCCGCCCGCGCAGGTGTGCAGAAGTACATCGCCACGCAGGAGGAACATCACCGCATCAAATCCTTCCGCGAAGAACTCGTCGAATTGCTCGAGAAGGCCGGCGTTGATTACGACCCTCAATACCTCGATTGAACGATCCCCTTCATCCCGAAGGATCCCTCCGGGGACGAACGAATCGGTGCGTCCTCCTCTTCCTCATCCTGAACGGACCTCTTCATCCCCAAGGGACCTCTTCATCCCGAAGGGACCTCTTCATCCCGAAGGGATTCAAGCCATTAGCCCCGGGTCGCGCCCCGCGCACCCGGGGTTCGGAATCGCGCTGTGCCCCTCGACCCCGGAGGGGTCGCAGCATCGACGCCGCGCAACGATCGCATCGGCCGCGGCTACGACCCCTCCGGGGTCGAACGAATCGGCGCATCCTCTACCCCGGGTGCGCGAGGCGCGACCCGGGGCTAATGGCTGCGACCCCTCCGGGGGTCGAACGAATCGGCGCGTCCTCTACCCCGGGTGCGCGAGGCGCGACCCGGGGCTAATGGCTGCGACCCCTCCGGGGGTCGAACGAATCGGCGCGTCCTCCTCCTCATCCCGAAGATCGGCGCGTCCTCCTCCTCATCCCGAAGGGATGCCAGCCATTAGCCCCGGGTCGCGCCCCGCGCACCCGGGGTTCGGAGTCGCGCTGTACCCTCGACCCCGGAGTGGTCGCAGCAGCGTCGCCGCGCAACGATCGCATCGGCCGCGGCTACGACCCCTCCGGGGTCGAACGAAGGAGCGCATCCTCTACCCCGGGTGCGCGAGGCGCGACCCGGGGCTAATGGCTGCGACCCCTCCGGGGTGGGTCTGAGTTGCGCCTCGATTATTGAATGAATATCTTTGAAATTCTCGACCATTTTGATTGCATCAACCTCATCGATGCACTCTCGCAACGGAATATCAGGATCGCACTCTCCGGTCGCGTAATACATCGCTGTATTCTCCCACTGTGCAATTTCCGAGCTAATGCAATCGACGATCTGGCCAAGAAGAGCCTAGGCAATTTGATTACGACGTCTTGAGATTTCATACTCTCCAGAGTGCTACGTAAAGAGTGTAGACGCAAACACATCCACCGACCAATCTGCGCGGCAGGTGTTTGCTGCAAACGTGCGCCGATGCAGACAGGCCAAGGGCATCTCGCAGGAGCGCCTCGCCGATATTGCTGGTGTTCACCGCACTTATGTCGGAACCGTTGAGCGCGGCGAGTGCAACATTTCGATCGACAACATGGAGCGCTTGGCTCGTGCCCTAGGCCTTCCTCTCGCGACTCTCCTTCAGCCTCATCGCAAGGAGAACCGCTAACCGTGGGAGTCGCCTACTGGACAACGGTGGGGCAGTATTCGACCGCGGACGCTCGCGCGCAGTTGGGCCATCTTGTCGCAAGCGTTGCGGAGGCGGGTATCGCGTCGCAGCGGCGCGAGCAGATCGACGCTTGGAAGCGAACGCTCCCGATACTCGAATCGATGGCTCGGCAACTCCTGCAACTTCTCCCGGAAGCTAACGAGTGGGCCGTTCTGTTGGAGTACGAAATACCTCGCCGGGCACGCCGGCCGGATGTGGTGCTGCTCGCGCGAGATGTGGTATTCGTCCTCGAATTCAAAGTCGGCGGTGACGAGTACCGGGGTCCTGACCGGTGGCAGGTGCGCAGTTACGCATTGGATTTGCGCGATTTCCACCAAGCGAGTCGCGGACGAGCGATCATTCCGATGCTTGTCCCGACGTCGATTTCTCACGCGTCAATCGACCTCTCGATCTGAATGAACACGTCGTGACTGTTCAGAGCGTCGATGTTGCGACGATGGCGCAACGGATCGCGCAGTGTTTCACGATGTTTTCCGTGCCATCGGCTCAGCCAATTATCGCGGAAGACTGGATCCGCTCACCCTACCGCCCAACCCCGACCATTATCGAAGCGGCGCGAACGCTTTATCGCGCGCACAGTGTCGCCGACATCAATCACGGCTTTGCAACGAACCTCACCGATACGACGCGTGCTCTTATAGATTCGATCGCAAGCGCTCGCGCCAACCAGACGCGCACGATCTGCTTTGTCACCGGTATTCCAGGCGCAGGCAAGACGCTCACAGGTCTCAACGCGGCAAACGACCCGCAGCTTCGGCCCGGCGGCGAAACCGCGGCCACCTTTCTCTCGGGAAACGGGCCGCTAATCTCCATCATTCACGAATCCCTCGTACGCGACTCCATCGAACGTGGCGCGACCCGCGGCGAGGCCACCCAGCAGGTTTCGACGTTCATCCACGACGTTCATCGTTTTCTTCGGCTACATGGAATCGAGCGGCCGACCGAATCTCCGCCCGAGAATGTCGTCATTTTCGACGAAGCTCAACGCGCATGGAACGCCAAGCGGATGCTCCAGAAGCGCGACGTGAATCGCTCCGAAGCTGATCTCATTCTCGACATCATGGAGCGCGCGGATCAGTGGGCGACCGTGATCGCGCTGGTCGGTGGCGGTCAGGAGATCAACGATGGTGAAGCCGGACTTGAAGCGTGGGGCAGAGCGATCGTGGGGCGGCCTGTGAGTTGGCACGTCGTGGTGTCGCCGGAGGTGATTCTTGGAGGTCCATCGGTCGCGGGGCATCGGTTATTCAAGGACGGGCGACCGGCGAACCTTTCGGTGCAGGAATGCTCCGACTTACACCTGCGGTCCAACGTCCGCAGCGCAAGGGCGCAGTGGCTTGGGCAATGGGTCAATCAGTTACTTGCCGGCGACGCAGGCAACGCCGGCTTGGCCGCAGACGGGGAATTTCCGGTGGTGCTGACGCGTGATCTCGCGACCGCAAAAGACTGGGCTGTGGACATGGCCGATCCGAACGAGCGGTTCGGACTCCTCGCCAGTTCTGGAGCGATGCGGCTGCGCGCCGACGGCATCGAGGTTTCCGCGGGGTTCCGGTCTGGGTTTCCGTATGAGCGATGGTTCCTGAGCTATGGTCAAATCCTGTGGACGGCGTGATCAGGCGGCCTGTTTCTTTGCGCCGTCCGTGAACGTCACGCCGGCGATCACATCTTGAATCAATTCATGTCGGTTCAATCGTCGCCAGCGCTTCTGTGCCGACTCGGTGAGTTTGAAGACCATCGCCAGACATGCCTTGCGTGAGCCGTTGCCTTTGGTCTTGCGATGACGCAGCCGCACCGTGGCGAACGTGCTCTCGATCGGGTTGGTCGTGCGCAGATGAATCCAGTGCTCAGCCGGGAAGTCGTAGAACGCCAGCAGCACATCGCGATCCTTCGTCAGGCATGCGACCGCGCCTTCGTACTTGGCCTGATACGTCTCGATGAACAGATCGAATGCCCGCCCGGCCTCCTTGCGCGTCGGCGCCATCCAGATCTGATGCAACTGATCTTTCGCCGCCGGCTGCAAGCGCTTGGGCAGCTTGTCGAGCACGTTGGCCGTCTTATGCACCCAGCAGCGCTGCTCGCGCGTCGTCGGCCAGACCTTGCGCAGGGCGGCCCAGAAGCCCAGCGCGCCGTCGGCGGTGGCGATGTTCGGCGCGATTGTGAGGCCGCGCTGCTTCAGGTCCAAGAGCATCGTCATCCACGACTGCTCGCTCTCACGATGACCATCCTGCACCGCGATCAGTTCCTTCGTGCCATCGGCCGTTGCGCCCATCAAAACAAGGATGCATTGACGATCTTCTTCCAGGCGAATGTTGAAGTGAACGCCATCGGCCCATACGTAGACGTAGCACTTCTGCGACAGATCGCGACGCGACCAGCCGGTTTGTTCATCCTGCCACTGCGATACAAGGCGCGTGACGGTAGACGCGGAAAGGCCCGGGCAATCGGGGCCAAGGAGTGCTTGCAAAGCTTCGGTGAAATCGCCGGTGGAAATACCTTTGAGATACAGCCAGGGGATCAGCTCGTCGATGGCTTTGGCCTTGCGCAAGTACGGCGGCAGGATGGCAGAGGTGAACCGCTCCTTCTGCGGCTCAGGTCGGCGGTCATTCACGCGCGGCATCTTGACCTGCATCGGGCCGACGCCGGTGACGACGGTGCGCGGCGCGGCGTGACCGTTGCGAACGACCTGGCGATGGCCGGCGTCGTCGAGCAGATGCTGGCGCTGGGCGATCCACTGCGCGGCCTCGGCTTCGATCGCATGGATGAGCATCTGCCGGGCTCCGGTGGTCACGATCTGCGTGAGAAGATCGCTCGGGTCGGACGTTGTGGGATCGATGGCTGGAAACGGAATCGAATCGGGGGTAGCTTCATGCATGGTGGCGTACTCCTGCCCGTGTGGGCCTTGTGGGTGCGGAAAGACACACCCAAGGTACGCCGCCTTTATCACGATCTCATCCACAGGATTCGGTTATAGCTCAAGCCTCGTTTACCCCAAGCTTCTCGCCCTTTTACTAAATACTCTGGTTGTGCAGGCCAGCGGACGATTCCATCCATTCCACCAAACATTTGCGCCGATTCGACGGGCATCTGACAGTTTGTCCATTGGTGTTGCATCCCAACTACTTCCCAGATGCATGCCAAGTTCTTGGGAGAATCATTATTCTGCAAACCAACAAATGATCCAGCGTATGCTGATAGCAGGTCGCCAAGTTCACCGAGATCTGCGATTCTTGCATCAGGATTCTCTCGCTGTTGTGCCTGCGGGAGTTGGCGGACGTCGGCGGGAAGATCGCCGCGAAGCAGAGCAGCCTTTTCGTTTGGTTGTTTTGCCGCAGTGACGTCGATGCCTGCCATGAGGTGTGAGGGGTTCGGAGAGACTGCGGAGATGACGCCTAATTGAATATTGAAGTCCCACATCGGCGTCTGAAACCCCTTAGGCCCCAGTCGCGCGATGATGTTCCACTCCCGTTCCTTCAGCAGCCGCTCGCGCAGCTTCGTGTACGTGCTGAGAAACAACCAGTTCTGCGGCGTCACCAGTGCCGTCGTTCCACCCTTGTCGCACAGGTCAAGGCAGCGCATCACAAACGCCGTCGCAAGGTCGGCCTTGCCCTCGGCGAAGTGTTTTTCCAGATGGGCCTTGAGTGTGTCATCCTGCTTGCCGCGGCCGAGGTAGGGCACGTTGGTGACGACGAGCGTGTAATCCCCCCGCGAGCATTTCCGCGGCCTTGACCATGCCCTGTGCGGCGACGGCGCGTTCGTGGAGGTCATCGTCGCTCGATTCACCGGCGAGGGCATCGGCGAGGATGGGGGCGAGGGTGGCGAAGTCGGCGGTGATGAGGTTGCCGCGCAGGTCGTTGGGGTTGATGAGCGAGCCCAGGGTCGGGGCCTTGGCGAAGAGGTCGTAGAGGCTGGTGAGGCCGGCCTTGATGGGTTCGCGGGCCAGGGTGGGGATGCGGCGTCGCTGGTGGGCGGCATCGACGAGCTTGAGCCAGTCGTCGAGGGAGGCGCTGGGCGCCAGGCCTGTGCAGGCGATGTGGATGGCAGGAAGTTGCCAGTAGCCGCCGCCGAGTTTCCAGGCGGCGAGGGCAAGGTTGAAGGCGGCGATCTGGGTGCAGCGCGGGTCGAGCTCCAGACCGTGGAGATTGTCGCGGAGGACGGCATCGATGGCTTCGCGGAGGGGAAGGCCTTCTTCGGCGATGCGGAGGCGGGTGAGGATGTCGAGGGCGGCAACGAGGAAGTGGCCGCTGCCGCAGCAGGGGTCGAGGAGTTTGATTTCGCGGGTGGTCTGGGGCCAGCCGGGGAAGGTGCCGGCGGCGGGACGCCAGTTGCCGAGGGCTGATGTTGAATCGGGAGTCGGGGAAGATTGGGACGACTCACCCTCACCCCGGCCCTCTCCCTCGGAGGGAGAGGGGGTCGGAACGAAGCGGAGATATTCCCAGTCGAGGCCGGGCAGCGCGACAGCGGCGCGGGCATCGGCCTCCGTCTGCCATGCCTTCATTTCCTGCTTTCCTGCTTTCGTGCTTTCCCGCTGTTGTATTTCCTTCCCCGCCCACCACGCGCCCAGCGTGTTGTGCAGGAGGAAGAGCACCATGTAGTGCTCGGTGAAAAGCTGGGTGACGGCGGAGACGGTGTCGCTGGTGATCTTCTTCCCCTGCGCGTTGACGCGGTCCTTCTCGGCGGATTGCCAGAACTGGTAAACCCAGCCCAGCGAATCATCGGCGGTGAAGGTGGCGGCGGGCAGGCATTCGAGGATGGCTTCGAGGGCCTGCTGATGCTCGGGTGCCAGCGGCACGGCGAGGGCGGGATCGTCCGGCCGAAAGATCTGCGGGAGCATGGCGGAAGCGAACCGCTCGGCGAGTGCCCACTTGTCGGCGCGGGTCTGCGTCGCGGCGGCTTCCTCCTGAGCAAGCTCGGCAAGGTCGGTGAGCGACACGGGGACTTCGTGTTTGGGGTGGACCAGCAGATCGTTCTCCGCGAGGAAGCGGGCGAAGAGCATGCGGTGCCAGTGCTCGTAAGCGACTTCGTGGGTGAGTTTGGGGAGCGCGGTGAAAACGCGATCATCGGCTTCCCACGGGTCACGCAGTTGCTTGGCCTTGGCGCGGAGCTTGACGCGGAGTTTTTTTTCCGGATCGGACAGGTATTTGGGCGGTTCCTTGCCGGCGACCGCCAGCCGCTTGAGCGCGGCGGCGGCGGCGGACTGGGCCTCCTCGCGGGCGGCGATGATGGCCTTTTCGAGGGATTTGCGAAGGTCGGAATGAAGCGGCGGCATGCGGTGAACCCCGAGCGATTAAAGAATGACCGGACCCTCGGACAGCTTGGCGGCAATGGTCTGCTCGGCGGTCTTGAGCCAGGCGGCGAGGTCTTCTTTGGATTTGATCGTGGCGCTGGGCAGGCGGACGTGCTGGGCCTTGGGCTCGAGCTCGCGGGCGGCATCACGCCGGGCCTGCTCGAAGCGCGTAGGCAGCGCGGCGGTGAGTTCCTGCCAGCCGTCGAGGGAGCGCGAGTAGAGCTCGGCGATCAGTTCATCCTCGGTGCCGATGTTGATCACCGGCGGCGGGGCGAGGCGGTGGCGCTGGGCGAGGGCTTCGCGGGTGGGCAGGTCCTTGTCGCCCAGTTTTTTCCATGCCTCATCCGCGGCGATCGTCTCAAGCTGTTTCTGGTAGGTCTCTTCGGCGGCGGCGTTGAGTGACTGCAGGCGGCTGCGCAGCAGTGCGGCGAGGGTGGAACACAGGTGCGGGACGGGATCGGTGGGATCGAGCAGTTGGCGATGATCGCGGATGGCGTCGGCCTGGGCCTGTGCTTCGGCGGCGGCGGGCAAGCCGGCGGCGTGCTTGAGCAGGCTCTGGAGCTTGTCCCAACGGGGCAGGCGCTGATCGACGAGCTGCTTGCGCTTGAGCCAGTCGGCGATTTCCTTTTCGATCTGAGCGGAGGCGGCGAGGATGGCCGAGAGCTGCTCGTTGCCGGCGATGGACTGGAGGGCCTTGATGTGGGCTGCGCTGGGGGCATCGGGAAGTGGCGGAGCGCCGCCGGCGCTCTCGGCGAGGGCGCGGACGGCGGTGAGGAAGTCGTTGGCCTTGGTTTCGACATCGTCGTTACTGGCGCATCTGATGTTGGCCTTCTGGTAGAGGCCGCGGAGTTTGATCTTGTCGCCGGCGCTGATGGGAGGATGATCGACGCGGATCTCGAGGGTGCCGATGGCGCTCTGCTCGATGCTTTTGGCGTGGGCGGGCTGGCCGTTGCGGGTGGCGCGGAGGAGGCCGGCGGCGAGGAGGACCATGATGCCGGCATCGATGGCGTCTTGCGGCCAGCCGAAGGGCGGGGCGGCGAACTTGCGGCGGATGTCCTGTCCCTTCTTACCGGGGCCGATCTCATCGAGGATGGCTTTGCAGACGGGGTGTTTTTCGGGGTCGCCGTTGTGGTTGACGACCTGGAGCGGCGAGCCCGCGCCGGCCTTGGCTTGCTTGAAGACATCGGACCAGCGGTCGGAATCGGCGATGGCGAAGCCGGGATAGAGGCGGGCGAGTGATGCTTCGGCGGCGGCGCGGGCCTTGTCGGTGAGGGTGATGCCGGCGAATTCTTCGCTGCCGGCGAGGATGACTTTGGCGCGGGGAAGGATCTGCTGATAGAGGAGTCGCTTGGCTTCCTGCTCGGCGAGGGTTTTGCGGCTGGCGATGGCGTCGTGGGCCTCGATGCCGGCGGTGGTGGTGGGGGCGCCGCGTTCCTGGAGGGTGAGTTCGGCGGCCTTGGCGGCGGCGAGGGCCTGCTTCAGTTCGTCCTTCGCATCGATGGGGATGAAGAGGGTGACGCGCGGGCTATGGACGCCGGCGGCGTGGGCCTCGTTGATGACGGGCTTCTCGGCTACGTCCCAGCCGGTGCGGACCCAGATGGGGACCTCGCAATCGCCGGCGGGCGGGGTGTCGGTGAAGGAGGTTTCGATGCGGCGGGCTGTTTTGGCCTTGCCCTGTCGCAGCACCACGTCGCCGATCATGTCGCCGATCTCGCGGCGGAAGAGTTCGCCGCGGAGGTACGCGATCTCGCCCTCGTTGTTGAGCAGGCCGGCGAGGCGCTGACGGTAGCTCTGCTCCCAGGCGGCGGACTCGGGGGTTTGCAGGCGATACTCCTCGCCGACGCGGAGGAGAGTGCCTTTGGCTTCATGCTCGGCAAGAATCTTGGGCACACGTTCGCGGAGGGCCGCACCGCCGGCCTTGAGGTCTTCAACGAGGAGATCGGAGAGGACGCCGGGCGTGGCGCGGATGCCCAGGTCGCCGGGGGTGTCGCGGATGGACTGGTTGATCTTCGCGATCATGAAGATGAGGGCGAAGAGTCGGCCGGCTAGCTGATCGTCGGCGCTGGCGGCGGTGCGGAGGCGCTGGATCATGTTGTGGCGCTCGCGGTCGAGCAAACCTTTTTCGACCAGGGCATCGGCGAGCTGATCGAAGAGGATGTCACCCGGGATGACGTGGCCCAGCGGCTTGTCGGCGACGGAGCGGACGGCTTCGTGGGTGATGCGGAGCTGGGTGCGGAGCTGGCCGGTGAGGCCGGTGTCCATGTTTCGCAGCACTTTTTCCCAGAAGCGCTGGCGGACGGGAAGGACGGGGTAGTCATCGACGTAGCGGTCCTTGTCGGTGACCGTGGCCTCGATGCGCGTGCCCTGGAGCTGCCGGGTGATCTCGCCTTCGCTGGTGTTCACCACGCTATGCACGGCGGCCTTCTTGTCGGGCTTCTTCTGGAGAACGACCTTGCGGATGACGGTCTCGATGTCGTTGTCCTGGAGATGCAGGACGCGGGTGAAGCGGTCCTGGAGTTTGCTCAGGAGTTGTGAAGTGTTGAGCGCGGACTGACCGGTGGCGACGACGATGAGTTTGCCGGCGAGGCGGCTGCTGAGGGCTTCGACGGCGAGTTGCAGCTTGTAGCCGCGATCGGAATCGGTGTTGATGTACTGCTGGGCTTCGTCGAGGATCAGCAGCGAGCAGGGGAACTTGCCGGCGAAGCGGTCGGCGAGGGCGCGCTCGATGCACTTGACCATGTGGTCGATGTCGATCGTCACATCTTTGGGGAATTGGTTGTTCAGCTTGACGAGGACTTCCTCGGCGTCGCGGCCCAGGGCCTTGTCGTGTTTTGTAGCGATGCGGCAACCTCGCCAGAGACCAGGAAATCCTCGATCTCTTCTTCATATTTGAGGCCGGCGGCGAGGATGTCCTTGCGGACTTTGTCTTCGAGCCCTTTGCGGCGCATCCAGAGGACGAAATCAGCGGTGGCGACATCGCCCGGCAGTCCGAGGGATTCGTAGACGATGGTGACGATGGCCTTGGGCAGGTGCTCGGCGGGGGACGCCTCGAGGATACCGGCGGCGGCGAAGAGTCCGCCGTGGCGCTTGCCGAGGGTATCGAGCTCGCGGAGAAGGTCGGTGGTGTCCTTGGGGAGCGTGGCGAGGTCTCGCGGGGTGCGACCCGTGGCCAGGGACTGGTTGGTCCAGAGGTAGCGGAGCACCTTGACCAGGTGCGATTTGCCGCTGCCGTAGAAACCGCTGATCCAGACGGCCGGTTGCTCCTGCTTCTCGACGTTGTTGATAAAGGTCTGGAGCACCATCTGCAAGCCGCGGGCGTACTGACCCTCACAGACGAACATCGCCATCTCCTCCGCGAGCATGGTGGCGTCGGCAACGGCTTTCACCTTGGCGACGCCCTCGTTGGGCAGGCGGCTGACGTGGGGGTCCTTGACGAAGATTTCGGAGTTTTTCATGGATGCGTTCATCAGGCTGACATCTCGCGCTGAGCCGTGATGGGGATGGCGAGATAGTTCCAGCCGTCCCCCGTTTCGAACATCTTGTAGGTGTTTTCTTCGCGGACACCGGGGAAGCAGACGAGCAGTCTGCCACGGACGGCACCCTCGACGGACTTGATGATCTCGGACAGGCGGGTGATGCCGAAAAGCGCGCCGACGCCGGAGACGGCGACGACGTCGTTTTCGCCGGTGGAGGACGCGAAGCGCGTTAGCGTCTGTTACAGGTGACTGCCAAACCGCCGCACGGCCAGGCCGCCGGGGCGTTTGAAGAAGCCATCACGATTGCGTTGACTGGCGAGCCACTGGGGAAAGGCGTCCGTGATGTCGATGTGACGCCAGCCGTGGCCGGCGTCCTGGGTCGCGATCTGAAACTCCTGGAAGCGGCGACGCAGCCGGCGCTCATTGGCGGGGCTGTGGACGAGGAACCAGACCTTCTCCGCACCCGAGAGACCGTTGCGCCAAGGGGTGCCCACGTGGGATTCGTAGGCTTTGAGGAGCAGATCGAGTTCAGACATGGCACAGCGACTCCTCGTGCGGCAACAGCAGTTGAGGAAAGCTTACCTCAACCACGTCGCCCAACTGCTTAAAATCCAGCAAGCCCTGCCGCTTTGCTGCTTCGACCAGAGTCATCAGTTCGGAATAGGAAAGATCGAGGACGCGGACCCAGTCGGTATTCAGGAGGGCCCGGCCATGTGCCCCGCTCACGTAGCCCAGAAGCATGGCAAAAGCGACGCAGGCGGGCGTCGTCACGGGCTTGCTGCGAACTTTCTGGCGGCGTCCCCGGAGATGGCCGGACTGGGTCCAGCTTGATGCGGCGTTCCGGGCGACTTTGTTTCGAACGGAGGGGTTCAGGCGCTCTCGCAGGCGGTCCACCAGGATCGAATCGAGAGCAGAGGTGGGCACCGGACTGCCCGGTCTCGCGGCCAAGACGGGCTCGGTGGTGAGTCGAAGTAGCGGGTCGCGCGCGTAGGCCGCCAGGAACGCGAGGAGCGGGCGGCCAGTGCGGTCGATGTCCCACAGTCTTCGCAGCACTCGAAAGAGCGGCACCGCCGGGTCGAGAGCGTAGAGCTCGCAGAGCCGTTGCAGTGTGAGCCGGCGCGTGGCCAGGGTGCGCTTGCCGAGCAGGTTATCGTCAACGATCGCGCGCTTAATGTCGACGTGCGGCGTGAGAGCGGGCAGCATGCGAAGCAGCTCGAAAAGCTCCTTGAGCATGATGGTCCGGCTCGTGTGACTGCCCCGATCGCCACCGCGTATACCGAACCACTTGGTGTCGAGAGGACCTCCCACGGTGACGGCGGTTTGTGTTGTTCGCTCAATTCTCACCGCGACATATTACAAGCTGCAAGTTGCGCCGTGGACGGGCGCGGCATCGTCCTGCCGACACTGTCAGGCACCAACATCACAACCACGACGTCGACGGTCAGCGCGACCCAAATCGCTGCGATCAAGCGCGTCCCGACCTGAATCGCACCCTCGAGCACGCGGAGGGTGCACCAAGGTCAATCCTCCGTGTATTCATCAGTCACCGCTTCCTCTTGCTCCGGCATCTCACCTTCAATCTCATACTTCAACATCGCCGGTTCCTCGAGCCCGGCCGCTACCGCGACTGCTAGAATCGCCTCCCGCCGGGCGTGCGGCAGATTTGCCCACATCCATGCGGCCGATCGCAGACGCCGCTCTTCGACGATGACGTCTTCGGACGCCTCCTGGCTGTCTAGTTGCGGAGCACACCGGCGGCGCAGTCGCGCCGCCTCACGCCGCAGGTGACGCCGCATGGCCGTGGGGTCCGATGCGAGGAGATGCAGAAGTCGCTCGCGTTCCTGTGAACTACCGGCACAGTCCGCAAGCATCACCAGCACCGCGTCCCGCAGATACGTTTGCATGAGATTCTCCTTGCGTCGTGCGCCGCGCGCAGGTCCTTGTCGTCTCGGATGGGCCTGAGGGACACTAGGCTCGGCGGAGGGCGCTGATCGCTTGCGACATCATCCGGTCGGTGAATCGGCAACACACATCTCGACGGCGCGTGCTTTGGCGTAGTCCCATGCCGAGAACGCCGGCTTGCCGCCGACATGCCGAGTTGGTAAGCCGAGACAAGATACTCATCGACGATGCGTTGACATGCCGTCACCGCCTCTTGCAGGGTTGCGAAGGCGCCGTGGGTGAATCGAGCGGATGCGTCCATGTAATGGTAGTTGTCGTCGACCAGGACGAAGTACGGTAGTGGTTGGACGGTGTGGTCATTCATGGTCGTGGTCCTCGCGGGGGCTTGTAGGGCAACCGATCAAGGTCATAGACCCCGGTGGTCGTCTCTCGCGACAATGCCTCGTAGCTCGTCGTGGTGATCCAGCTTGCGTGGCCCGTGAGGTATTGCACTTCGCGCAGGTCCTTGCCGCTGCGGATCAGGCTGATGACGTAGGCCCGGCGCAGGTCGCGGCCGGTGATGGCGGGCAGCGCGGCGCGGGCCGCGATGCGCCCCAGAATGTCGTACACCGCCTGGTCGGTCAGTCGGCGGAAGCGGATCAGCCCGCCGCGGTCGACGGGGAGGATCAAGGGCCCCGGCTCATCGCTGCGGAGCGCGAGCCAGTGGCGCACGGCTGCGCGGGCGGCGACGGGCAGGTCCACCAGGCGGTCGTACTCGGGGCGCTCGCCGCGGATGTGCAGGCGGCCGGTGCCCGCGTCGTAGTCGGCCACGTCCAGCATCGCGGCCTCGGTGCGGCGCAGCCCGGTGGAAAGAAAGATTGCCAGCAGAGCGGCATCGCGTCGGTGGGCGGCATTGTCACGCTTGACGCAGGCGTCGAAGAGCTTCGCGAGTTCCTTGTTTCCCACGTTGCGCGGCGGTGCCGGGACCGCTGCCGCTATCTGCTCGAGGCTGGCGGCGGTTTGATAGTCGGATTCGGCGATCAGGTTCATGCGGCGGGCG
>Ga0163153_10004830_pt1 | contig 16545 bp, 12 predicted proteins | sample OliLakLV19MP6IB1_FD_148629 | JGI IMG/M metagenome (GOLD analysis project Ga0163153, IMG submission 148629) | Freshwater microbial mat bacterial communities from Lake Vanda, McMurdo Dry Valleys, Antarctica - Oligotrophic Lake LV.19.MP6.IB-1 | ecosystem: Environmental > Aquatic > Freshwater >... | reverse complement strand
GCAAACCACACTTTGCAGGGTCAGCACACCATCGGGAGAAGGAAATGTAGGGTTAAAATATTGATTCAAAAAGGTATTCATCCGAAGGCTGTCGCCAATAATATGTGGATTTTGCTGGTAGCGGGGAACAGACAGGTCGTCGTTGATATTCGTGTTGAAATAAGCGTGTTGGTTCCAGACCTGCCGGGAAGCAATACCCGGTGTGCCTACCGCTTCATAAGCGACCACCGTACCGGTGTTGGCGCTGCCGTTGGTGCCGCATTCGATAACAATTTCCGTTTGCCCGTCGGCATCCACGTCTAAGATCAGCGGGTTTTCGATGTGCGTGGCAGACAGGCAGTTGTCTTCCCAACTCACCTGGCCTGTAGCGCCATTGAGTATTTGCAAATGTGTTTGGCCCCGATACACCACATCCGCAGAGCCGTCGCCGCAAAAATCGAACACACTGGAACAGGTGATAGACGAAACGTCGTTCGTCAGTCGGGTCCACATGATGGAAAAGTCGTTGCGCAAGGCATACAGTCGCGGATACCCGACAAAACTGAGTTCCAGTTGTCCGTCGCCGTTCAAATCGGCAATATTCACCCGGGATGCGCCATCAAACCAGTTGTTCGGCAACTGAAACTGGCGCAGAATCGTGGGCGTCTGAATGTCCCAGCAATACACCGTATTCTGGCTGCCCCTGCGCCCTTGCACAATCGCATCGAGATCGCCGTCGCCATCAAAATCGGCAATACTTGTGTAGCCGTCGGTAAAAGGCGTCGGGGCAGAAACGACCACGGCGACAGCGCCGGTTATCAGATTCACAGACATAACCTGATTGCCCGCCACGATTTCAAGACCGTCGCAATCCGGACAGAAACTATCGGGCAGCACGTCCATAGCCACGGGCGAGCAAAAAGAAAAGCCGTTGCCGATGCGCGCCGGGTGCTCTCCGGCGGAAAGGCCCGGCCCGCCGGAAGCCAGCAAAGCGCCCGTTTGCCCGTTGAAAACCTGGTTGCCAATATTGATTTCGGCCCATCCATCGTGGTCAAAATCGGCAATATTGGGTACTGCGTAAGCATAACGGGGGAAATAACCGACAATGGTTGGACTGGTGTATTTCAAGGTGCCGTCGTGCTCGTAGCAGCGCAGGCGCAAGTCGTTGGCCACAATAACTAATTCGCCAAAGCCGTCGTGGTCGAGATCGGCGATGGCCGGAGCAGTGCCGCCGGCAATGGTGGACGGGCAGATAATTTCCACCTTCGTTGCGCCGGTTGCGCCATCGATGATATAAATATTGTTGTTTTCAACCCGGTAAGTCACAATATCGGGGATGCCGTCATTGTCCATATCGCCCGCCACCAGGGTAGAATACGTACCTGTTTCAGCCTGCCCTACCCACTGTATGCCCAGTGAAATCTGACCGCAGGGCGGGATGTAATAACAGTCGGCATTACAGGTCGTGTAATAAAAATCGTCGCACTGGCCGGTACAGGTACAATCCTGATCGTAGCAGTCGATCAGGCCGTCGCCATCGTCGTCTATGCCATTGTTGCAATCTTCAACAGCCTGGGAATACGATAACAGGGGGAAAAAGAGAAAAAGAGAAAGTGTAAAAAGGAATGGCCGCAAATGGTACATTTTCAAAGTCATGGAAATGGGAGTCTGGTTTGTTCGGGCCGGTAAACGGCTGTACAGCACGTTTCTTGCACGGGTCGAAACGATTAACGATTGGTTATGAAAACGAGACTACGGCGGGAAATTCGTTTAAAAATGGCAGGAATAACCATACTGTGGTTATCCACGCCGTCCATTAAACGAGGGACAAACTTCGATATTTTTCCGGGGCTTTTTTTAATGTTTGTCATAAAAATTTCATATTATCTTGAATCATTCCAGATAAGGGTACAAAACTTTCAAATCCTCTTGTACATTTGCGTCGTTTAGAATTTGTCTATATAAACATAAAACACTTTTACACGATGAAATACATCAAATCTTCCCTTTTTTTCCTGTTTTTCCTGTTTTTAATACTTTTTCTTGCGGCATCCTGTAAAAAGGGAAAAGACCCGCTGAATATTCCCACTCTATACGACGGAACTGTTTATCAGGCTAATACTACCCTGCAATACGGCGTCCGTACACGACTTGATGCGTTGGTCACAGAAATCAAAAAAGGTCGGAGCGCCGGCGTTACGCTGGATTACGCTACCCTTTCCCAACTCTACAATACCGGAACGCCCAGCCTGAAATCCCTGACGACTAATTATTATGACGGTCGCTTAGATGGCGCTGGCAATTGGTTCGACGAACTTGCAAAAGCCAGCGGAACCGGTTACACGCCAGGTGTTCCATCTGGCCAAGGCGGCGCTTTTGGCGGTTATTTGTTTGATGAAAACGGCCTGGAATTTGAACAATTGGTTGAAAAAGGCCTGTTCGGTGCAGCCATGTACCACCACGCTGTTACGCTGATGCAAGACGATGTCACCGGTGAAGAAGCCGATCAGATACTGGCTGTTTTTGGCGCGCATCCCGACTTTCCCAATACGCCTACCGCTGCCAACACCGCCAATCCCGATAAATACTTAGCCAATTACGCCGCCCGCCGCGACAAAAATGATGGAAAGGGTTTGTATTCACAGATTAAAACGAACTTCATAACAGCGCAGGCAGCCATCAAAGCAGGCAGCGATTACAACACGGAGCGCGATGAAGCGTTGTCTGCACTGCGCCTGAACTGGGAAAAAGTAAACTTCGCTACCGTAATTAATTATTGCCACAGCGTTATTTCCAAAATGAGCGCGACCAATCCGTCGGATAGCGACAAAGCGGCCTCCTTACATGCCTACGGCGAGTGTGTCGGTTTTGTTCATGGCTGGCGTACGATCCCTCAAGCATACAGAACTATTTCGGATACTGAAATTGACGAGGTTTTAACCTTGCTGAATGCGCCTTTTAACGCAACACCGACGTCATATAAGTTCATTACCGACCCGCTGAATGAACTTCCCAAACTGACGCAGGTTATTCAGAAATTGAAAACGCGTTACCAGTTCAGCGACCAGGAAATAGAAGATTTTAAAAAGAACTGGGTGGCTGAACAGGGAAGATAGTGTCTAAAAGCGAAGTGCCCCAAATACCATACACGAAACACGAAACACGAAACACGAAAAAAAATGCGTCCATTCCAATTTCTACTGCCGGCATTGTTGCTTTTATTCGCTTGCTGCGATACCAATAAAAACGGCCCGACCGATACTTTTGATCGCGGCGCCATGCTGCAGAACTTTGCGGATAACCTGATCCGGCCCGCTTATAATGAGTTGCTCGATAAAATACTGGTATTCGACGATGCTGTATCGACCTTTCATGCAACACCTTCCATTGAAAACCTGAATGCCATGCAGACAGCCTGGCAGGAGGCGTACTTTCAGTGGCAGTTTGCCAATGCATACAATTTCGGCCCTGCCGGTGAAGCAGGTTTGCAAAAAGGTCTGATCGAAGAAATCGGCACTTTCCCGGCCAGCGCCGCAAAACTGGAAGCCAATCTCGGTTCCGGAATTTGGAACGTAACTGATTTTAACCGGGATACGCGAGGCTTCCCGGCGATCGAGTACCTGATTTTTGGATCAGGCGCTACTCATGAAGATATTGTAACTGCATTTTTAAACAATCAACATCACAAGGCATACCTGACTGCGCTTTCTGAAAACCTGGCGGATCGTGTCGAAACGGTGGTAAATGCCTGGAATGGAGCCTATTACACAGAATTTACCAACAACAAGGGAACGGATGCAGGCAGCAGCACATCGCAATTCTACAACGAATTCGTGCGCAGTTTTGAATCTGCTAAAAATTTTAAACTGGGCCTGCCGCTCGGCAAACGCCCGGGCCAGATACAAGCAGAACCGCAATTAGTAGAAGCCTGGTACAGCGGGAAGTCGCTGGAATGCCTGCGCCTGCACTTGACAGCCATTGAAAATATCTGGTACGGACGCAGCAAAAGTGGCCAGGACGGCATCGGATTTCGGGAATATCTGGAAAAAGTGGAAGGCGGCCCCGCCCTGATTATCAGCACGGAAACCCAACTGGCAGCGCTTCGCACAGCGCTGGCGGCTGTATCAGATTCACCTGCTTTGTCTGTTCAAATTACAAACGTCAACCCGCAATTGGAGAGCCTGTACACAGAATTTCAGAAAATGACGCGCTATTTTAAAAGCGATCTGTCTTCACTGCTGGGCATTGCCATTACATTCAGCAGTGGCGACGGCGATTAATATGTATGAAAAAAATACAATTTCTGTTTTCTCGCCAATGGCTCGACGCACCGGTCGGGATCACGCCATTGGTAACGCTACGGGTTGTATTGGGCGCCATGCTTTTATTCAGCACCCTTCGGTTTATGGTGCTGGGCTGGGTAGCCGATCATTACATTTACCCGAAGTTCCATTTTACATATTACGGCTTTGAATGGGTGTCCGAATTGCCGCCATCCGGCATGTACGCCGTCCATATTTTACTGGCAATCAGTTCTTTATGCGTCATATTAGGGTGCCTGTACCGCATTGCGGCGGTGCTCCAGTTTGTGTTGTTTACCTATACGGAACTCGTCGATCTTACCTACTACCTGAATCACTATTACTTCGTCAGTATCGCGACCGGACTGTTAATCCTGGTACCGGCAAACCGGGCTTTTTCGCTGGATGCCTGGCAAAAACCGGAGATCAAAAGTATACAAACGCCGCGTTGGAGCATCCTGATTTTTCAGGTTCAATTAGCCATCATCTACTTTTATGCAGGTCTCTGGAAAATCAACTACGACTGGCTGGTACTGGCCTTGCCCCTGAAAATCTGGATTCCGGCCAACGACCAACTGCCGCTTATTGGCCGGCTATTTCAAACGGACTGGATACCTTATCTCTTCAGTTGGTTTGGCATGTTGTACGATGTCACGATCGTTTTTTGGTTGTCCTGGCAACGCACCAGGCTTTGGGCTTACGGAACCGTCATTCTTTTCCACACGCTGACCGGGCTGATGTTTCAGATCGGGGTTTTCCCTTTGGTGATGATCGGGGCGACACTGATCTTCTTTTCCGAGGAATGGCATACGCGCCTGTGGAACCGCTTGTGGAAAATGATTCGCTCGCGTAGACTGGTTGCACGGCCACGCCCTCTTGAAATAATGCCGGTTCAAACCGTTACCCACCGCCTTATCTTTGCCGCGCTGGCGCTGCATTTCACCTTTCAACTGCTGTTTCCGTGGCGCTATCTGTTGTATCCCGGCAATATTTTCTGGACAGAAGAAGGGTATCGCTTTTGCTGGCGTGTGATGTTGATGGAAAAAGCCGGCACGGCCACTTTTTTTGTGAAAGATGAAAAAACAGGACGGGAAGGTGAGGTGTTGAATGGCGAATTTTTAAACCCGCACCAGGAAAAACAAATGGCGATGCAGCCGGACATGATCCTGCAATACGCTCATTTTTTGAAAAAACATTACCAGCGGCAAGGCTTGCAAAACCCTTCCGTACGGGCTGAAATATATGTCACCCTGAATGCCCGACCCAGCCGGCTTTTATTTGATCCGGCGCTTGATTTGAGCAATATAGAAGACGGCTGGAAAACAAAAACATGGATATGGAGCGACAAGTAAAAAGGCAAAAGGCAACTATTAATGAGGCAAAGGATCTCATTTTTGCCGGGTTGCAAGTGTTTAGCATTTGTTTCATCGCTGTGCAAAATTTGCCGGCCCAAACCGTGCAGGATACCCTGGCACCGCAGCAACTGCGTGAAATCACCGTACAGGACAAAGCCAGTAATTTTACCAATACGAACCTGCGGGGTGTGGAAAATTTTGGTATTTATTCGGGTAAAAAAACGGAAGTAGTGTCCTTGGCCAATCTGACTGCCAATGTTTCCACCAATAATCCGCGGCAAATTTATGGCCGCGTGACCGGACTAAATATCTGGGAAAGCGACGGCGCAGGACTGCAGCTCGGCATCGGCGGGCGCGGACTCAGTCCCAACCGAACCGCCAATTTTAATACCCGCCAGAATGGTTACGACATTAGTGCCGACGCGCTCGGATACCCCGAAAGTTATTACACGCCGCCCGCAGAAGCCTTGGATCGCATAGAAATCGTGCGCGGCGCAGCATCGCTGCAATACGGCACACAGTTCGGTGGTTTGCTCAATTTCCGTTTCAAACGCGGGCCGCAGGACAAAAAAATAGAATTGACCAGCCGGCAGACGCTCGGTTCCTGGGGATTTTTCGGCTCCTTCAACAGCATCGGCGGCACTGTCGCCAAAGGCAAACTGAACTACTACGCCTATTTCCAGTACAAAACCGGCGACGGGTGGCGCTCCAACAGCCAGTTTGATTATCGCTGCGGATATGCCTCTGTTGAATATAAACCCTTCGAACGGCTCGCGCTGCAACTCGATCTGACGCGGATGGATTATCTAGCAAAACAATCCGGCGGACTGACGGATAAACTTTTTCAGGACGACGCCCGGCAATCGGTGCGCAACCGCAACTGGTTTCAGGTGGACTGGAATCTCGTTGCATTGTCAATGAACTACACTTTTTCAGCGCGTACCCGCCTGAACATCCGCAATTTTGGCCTGATCGCTCAACGCCAGTCCATAGGCAATCTGGAGCGTATCAATGTCGCAGATTTCGGTGGGAATCGAACCCTCATCGACGGGCAGTTTCGCAATGCCGGACAGGAAGCGCGTTTGCTGCACCAGTACGCCTGGCGGGGGTTGCCGCAAACTTTGTTGCTGGGCTACCGGCTTTATTACGGCCATTCCACAGCCCGGCAAGGCGACGCCAACAACAGCAGCGGGCCGGATTTTTATTTCCTGCATCCAGAGGAACTGGAAAACTCGGATTACGATTTTCCCAACCGTAATCAGGCGCTTTTTGCAGAACATGTCATCAATTTTTCACCCAAATGGAGCCTCACGCCCGGATTGCGGCTCGAACATATCAGCACCGGATCGGAAGGATATTACACCCGCCGCGTGCTGGATGCCGCCGGAAATGTCATCGTGCAGGATAAAATAGAGGATGCTCAGTCGCGCAACCGCAGTTTTTTGATTGGAGGTTTAGGCGTCAGTTACAAGCCACAGGCGTCCGTAGAATGTTACGCCAATGTCTCGCAAAACTACCGGGCCATCAATTTTACCGACCTGCGTATTGCCAATCCCAATTTTGTGGTCGACAGCAATATCCGCGACGAACGCGGATTTACGGCTGATCTGGGTTTGCGCGGACAAAAAGCGGGCTTTTTCACCTGGGAACTAACGGCTTTTTATGTGGCGTACAACGGCCGTATCGGTCAGGTGCTGCGGGCCGACCAGCCGCCGTTGTACAATGACTACCGTTTTCGCAGCAATATTTCCGACGCCCGCAATATCGGCCTGGAAGCCTTCGGTGAAGTGGACATCTTGCGTCTGTTCGGCCATCAACAAACCGCTACTCGCTGGACCTGGTTTGTCAATGCGGCGCTCGTAGATGCGCGGTATGTCAATACGGACGATGCTTCCGTGCGCAATAAAAAAGTGGAAATGGCGCCGCCGCTGATGCTGAGAAGTGGCACTTCGCTGCAAAGCGGCCCCTGGCGCGCTGCCTTTCAGGCGGGATACATCGCCACGCATTATTCGGACGCCACCAACGCAGAACGCTCTTCCACAGCTGTAGAGGGCCGAATTCCAGCCTATTTGGTAGCGGATATTTCCATTTCTTACCAGTGGCGCCGGCTACGCCTCGAAGGCAGTTGCAATAACCTGCTGGATGCCCGGTATTTTACCCGTAGAGCAGAGAGTTATCCCGGGCCGGGCATCATCCCTTCGGATGGACGGGGGATATATGTGACATTTGGGGTTCGGATTTAGAGGTGAGAGACTTCTCACCTCTCACCCTTCCACCCTTCTCACCCGCCCCGTCACCAGCGCGTCCACGATATGAAACACGATGGGCGGTTTGTGTGCCTGCCAGAGAATGTTGTTGTAATCTTCCCCGAAATGCACGTAATGTTGCAGCCGGGCGTCGTGCATTTCTTCTTCCACATGCTGCCGCGTGTTGATAATCGCTACCCAGCCCCCTTCTTCGTGTACTTCTTCGGCCCATTCGGCGTAATAGTCGTCGTCGGGCGAGGCGTGAAAATTGAGCACGTTATCGCAGAAAATCGCAAATTTTGTGATGCCTTTATCGTAGAGCGGATCAATGACGCGGTGTTTGAGGAACATGACATCATTGTGCAGCGTATCGTTCCATTCGCCGATCAGTTCAATGAGCGCGTAACCTTCGATATAATCGGCAAACAGGATTTTTCCGTATAACGTAGAGGACCCGAAAGCGTCCCACTGCGGATGTATATAGAAATTATAGAGTTTGTGTGTGTATTGAAATTCATTGTACTGCCTGCCGAAGAAAGGGGAGTTTTTATCCTCCTCAGCGGTGTACAGGTCGCGCCAGCGAAAATAAGGTTCTATATTATGCATGATAAAGGAGGTCAATTTGAACACGCACCGGCATTCTTTGGTAAAGATACCGATTAAGCAAAAACAATTGGAACAAGACATCTTTAAAATCGTTGTGACCGGGCCTGAATCTTCCGGGAAAACCTTGCTCGCACGCGATCTGGCAGCGAACCTTCAACTGCGCTGGACGCCCGAATTCGCGCGGTATTATGTGGCGTATCTGGGCAGACCTTATGTGCAGGAAGATTTAATAACGATTTACCGGGGACAACAAGCCTGGGAAAACTACCAACTGGAAAAAGTAAAAAACGACATTGGGGCAAAGTCCCCTACCCTGCCGGCGCTGGTTTGCGACACCGACTGGACGGTCGTCCGTATTTGGGAAAAATATGTATTTAAATCGCCGTCCATCCTGCCTGTCACCGATTGGGAACTGGCCGAAAATACGTTTTACCTGCTTTGCAGCCCCGATTTTCCCTGGCAACCCGACCCCCTGCGCGAACACCCGGAAGAGCGCTGGCAGTTATTCGAGTTGTATCAGGAATTGCTACAAGAACGGAATTTGCCGCATCTGCTGCTTCAGGGAGAACATACAAGCAGATTAGCAACTGCAATAACAGAAGTCCGAAAATTTTTCGCACCTTTACAGTCTTAACTCATTGGGGTGCTGGAACGATCCGGCTGAGATTACACCCATCGAACTTGTCCGGGCAATTCCGGGTAAGGAATGAAGCGGGTAGTGGCATCACTACACCTCCGAAGCCCCTTCGGAAGGTGGATGTTTCACTCAACATGTTCTTTTTCAATGGTTTACAACCAGTTTTTGCCTTTTGTCTGCCTGCGGTACGGCGTACTTTTTTCAGCCCTGCTGCTTTCCTTTTCTCTTCATGCTCAACAAATCCTGCCGGATACCATTGCGTTGAAAACGGTGGTGATCCAGTCGACCCGCGCCGGAGAAAATCATCCGGCACCACACAGCAATTTTTCAGCGGAGCAGATTGCTCAATCTTACCAGGCACAGGACATACCGATGTTGTTAAGCAGTGTGCCATCTCTCGTGGAAAACTCGGATGCCGGCGCAGGCGTGGGTTACACAGGTCTCCGTATCAGGGGCAGCGACCCGACACGGGTAAACGTAACGATCAATGGCGTTCCTTTCAACGACGCGGAAAGCCAGGGCGTTTTTTGGGTAAATATGCCCGACCTGGCGGCTTCGGCAGCTGAAATTCAGGTGCAGCGCGGGGTAGGAACCAGTTCCAACGGTGCCGGCGCATTCGGCGCTACAGTGAATATCGACCTTTCAAAAGTGGATCCCGATCCTTTTGCAATTGTGAGCAACACGTTCGGCTCTTTTGCCACCCGCAAACACTCTGCCTATCTCGGAACGGGGCTGATCGGTGGAAAAATGGCGTTTACAGGCCGGATTTCCACTATTCAATCGGACGGGTATATCAACAGGGCGAGTTCCGACCTGAATTCATTTCACCTGACCGGGGCTTATATCGACGACAAACAGTCGTTCCAGGCGCATATTCTGTCGGGCCACGAACGTACTTACCAGGCTTGGTACGGCTTACCTGCGCAGTTCCTGAATACTTTGCGCACGTATAATCCGGCTGGTACCGAACGGACAGGTGACCCTTATCCCGACGAAGTGGACGATTATACCCAAAGGCATTTTCTGGCGCATTACAAATACAAGTTTAAAAATGCCTGGAGCCTCCAACTGAACGGTCACTATACCCGGGGTTTCGGTTTTTACGAACAATACAAAGCCGCCGAATCGGCAGATGACTACGGTCTTTCCAATTGGGCGCTTTCGGGCGACAGCAGCATCGAAACATCGGACCTGGTACGCCGCCGATGGCTCGACAATCATTTTTACGGCGGCACTTTTGCATTACAATGGGAGCCGAAGTCAGCCTGGAAGCCGGTCTTTTTGCTCGGCGGCGCGGTCAGTCAATACGACGGCAGGCACTTTGGCGAATTGATCTGGGCACAAAACGCCCCGGCGGCGCCCAAGGACTTTGTATATTATGACAACAACGCCACGAAAAGTGATGTCAATGTTTTTCTGAAATGGGAAAGCAGGCCGACCGCTCGCCTGGCTACTTTTATCGACTTGCAAATGCGGCGGGTCGCTTACCATTTTCTGGGATTTAACAACGACTTAGCCAATGTTACCCAGGATGCCGACCTTCTTTTTTTTAATCCGAAAATTGGCGCAACGTATTCAATATCAGACAAATGGTTGTTGACCGGATTTGCAGGAATAGCCCACCGCGAACCCAATCGCGACGATTATACCCAGTCCTCGCCCAATAGCAGGCCGCGCGCCGAAAGGATGCTTGACCTGGAAGCAAGTCTGCGTAAAGCAGACAGAAACTGGAGCGTTTCCGCCAACCTGTATTTCATGGGATACCGCGATCAATTGGTATTGGATGGGCGCCTGAATGACGTAGGCGCTTACATCCGAACCAATGTGCCGGAGAGTTTCCGGGCAGGACTGGAACTGGAAGCATCGCTTCAGATCGGACGTTTCTTTGCCTTGAATGGCAACGCCGCATTCAGTCGCAACAAGGTGAAAAACTTTATTGAATACCGTGATAACTGGGACGAAGGCACACAGGAGCAGATCGAATACCGCAACACCGACCTCGCTTTTTCGCCCGATGCCACTGCCCGAATAGAAGCCTCCTGGGTCGTTATTCAACAAACCCGGAACGATCTGTCCGTCTCTCTTTCAGGCAAATACGTGGGAAAACAATTCCTCGACAATACTTCCAATGAAAATACGACTTTGCCCAGATATTTCTTTTCCGATTTAAGGATCAATTACGACCTGAAAAATGTCCTTGGAAACCGCATCAGCCTGATCCTGTCCGTCAACAACCTGTTAAATAACAAATACGTCGCCAATGGCTGGACGTACCGGTATGTTTCTGCCGGTTATAATCCTGTGCCGGACGATCCCTACTCCCGGGCAGAAGGGAATAATGTGTACCACCAGGCAGGTTTTTTTCCGCAGGCGGGGAGGTATTGGATGGGGACGGTGGTGTTGAAGAGGTGAGAAGTGAGAAGCCAAACGGGACGTTTCTCACCCTCTCACTTCTCACTTCTCACCTCTCTCACCTCTCTAACTCCTCATACTCTTAATTCCCGGCAGTTCTTTCCCTTCCAGAAATTCCAGCATGGCGCCGCCGCCGGTGCTGACGAAACTGACTTTTTTAGCCAATTTAAGTTGGTTTATAGCGGCTACCGAGTCGCCGCCGCCGACCATAGTGAAAGCGCCTTTTTTGGTAGCGGCAGCGCAGGCTTTGGCTACAATTTTGGTACCTTCGGCAAATGCAGGCATTTCAAAAACGCCCATCGGGCCATTCCAGATAATGGTCATACTCTTGCGGATGACGCCGGCGAATTGCCGCGCAGCAGCCGGGCCGATGTCTAATCCCATCCAGCCGTCGGGAATCTGGTTGCTGGGTGCTATTTGTGTGGCCGCGTCCGCTGCAAATTTATCGGCACAGATAGAATCTTTCGGGAGCAGTACTTTTACACCTGCCGTTTTGGCTTTTTTCAGAAACTCCCGGGCAGTGGCTAATTTATCCACTTCTACCAGCGAGTTGCCGACAGCGCCTTTTTTCGCCATGAAAAACGTGTACGCCATCGCGCCGCCAATCAGGATATTATCCGCATAATCGAGGAATTTTTCGAGCAGCATGATTTTATCGCTCACCTTGGAGCCGCCGGTGACACAGGTAACCGGTCGGGCCGGATTGTGCATGGCGCGGGTAGCATTCTCTATTTCGCGCTCCATCAGGAAGCCAAAAGTTTTGTGGTTTTTATCAAAATACTGCGCTACCACGGTCGTACTGGCGTGGGCACGGTGGGCCGTACCAAAAGCGTCATTGACGTAAATATCCCCCAATGCAGCCAGTTTTTTGGCAAAATCGGCGTCTCCTTTTTCTTCTTCGGGATAAAAACGGGTATTTTCCAGCAGCAGTACTTCGCCCGGCAGGAGGGCCGCAGATTTTTTTACCGCAGATTTCCCAACGCAATCGTCGGCAAAATGCACCTTCGTTTTGAGTTTCTTTTTTAGGTGTTTCACCAGGTGCTGCAAGGTGAATTTCACTTTGTTGATACTGCCGTCGGCGTTGAGTTTTTCCAGGGGTCTGCCCAGATGCGACATCAGAATAACCGACCCGCCCTGTGCCAGAATGTGCTGTATGGTGGGTAGCGCTTCCCGTATGCGGGTGTCGTCCGTGATATTGTACTCTTTATCCAATGGGACGTTAAAATCGACGCGAATCAGGGCTTTTTTGTCTTTAAAATTGAGTGTCATGTGTTGCAGATATTTTTCGGTGTGAGGGATGGAAAGGTTTAGTCCTTCAATCCTGTGATGCGATATTCGAAGGAACACGGATTGAATGGATTGGACACGGATTAATGTGGTCATCTCTTAAAAATCCTTGTCCAATCCATTCAATCCGTGTTCCATTTGCCGAAGTCACTTCTATACCCGGGACAAAAGTAAAAATCCATTCAGCAAATGGACGAAAAAACCAGGCTCGATAAAAAACAGTTTTTCCTGCTAACGTTTTTTCAATTGGAGGCATTCATAGCCGTAAGAAAAGGTGTCAAAATAAGTTTCCATTTCAGGCCAATTATTTTGACACCGTTCCTAAGCCTTATTCTCCAATGAAAAATGATTGTTATGCTAAACCGTAGCATTGGTGTTTTCCTCATTTACTTGTTTGTAGCCCTGCCAATGTATGCGCAGCGCAGCGCTGATTTTCCGTGGTGGGACTACCGCAGTTCTACGTGGCTGAGCGGCCGCATCGGCGTTGGGATGCAGTTCAGCAACCAAAACTCTCAGTTGTATTTTTTCACGGAAACGGATGTGTGTTTTTCGTGTGCGTACAATCATTTCGCCCGACCGCCGGAAGATTTACGTACACAACTGCGGCGCAATAAATTTCGCGGAAATCTTCACCTGAAATTACAAACCAGCAAGGATTTCAGGTTGTACGGCACCCGTTTTTACAAAAGCAGCGAGGATATCCGGTTTCGCAATCTTTCCTGGACCTACCTGACGAACGTGGGTATGTCCGCCGACTGGGGTTTGTACCGCAGTTGGCGCGTTGCCGATACGGAAAGCGGCGAACTGACTTCCAACTTTCGGAAACGCAGCCGCCTGCGCCTTCGATTCGACATTACTTCCCGGTATCATTCCTACTACTACCGCAAATTAAGCAATACCGTCGGTTATGTTACATTCAATGTAGCCGGGCTTGACGACCGCTGGGGATTCAATATCAACTGGGGAAACGATGTGTTTATCCCCAAATTTATGCGCGGATTTGTGACCAACCACGACCACGGCGAAACCAATTCGGCCTTTATGACAGCCTATTTCCGCCCCTTGGAAAAACGCAGCCGCAATGCGAACGAGGTGTTTGACTACCAACCGGAAAGCCTGCAAAAAGTAGAAATCGGCGCATCGCTGCGCATGATCACCGACCGCAGAACGCATAAAAGACTGGGATCCAACCAGGTACGCATGGGTATGTACGATGTGCTGGGATTGGAAAACAGTTTTCATGGCTATTATGGCATTCGGGGCCGGGTGGAAACGGGTTTTGGTGGCGTCGGATTTCTGTTGGGCAAAGACGATATGAAGTGGGGGCGCGATATGCAACGTTTTGCACACCAGGGCTACTCCCATTTGCCATACGGTGTGATGCGAAAGATATTTCTCAAAATCGGCGGGGTCAGCACACCCCTCTTCCCCTGGGAGAGTCAGCCCCACTATTATGAAAAGCCAAAATTCTATTACGAACTGAATACCGATCTGACTTATCCTTTTGCAAACTGGAATTTCAATAAATAGATCATGTCTATCAAAATATCCCATGCCTGCCCGGTCATTTTGTTGCTCATAGCGTGCCTGACACAACTGGCAGCACAACAGCAGGGGCCGCGTTTTTTTCACTACCATGAAATCGCCGGTCAACAGAAGACCCTGCGCAAAGGCGCTCTGGAACATGTGGTCATTGCAGGGGACAACACCCCGGCGGGCGACCAGCGCATTATGGATACCCTGAAAATGTTTCTGGGCGAAAATGTGATTCTGGGATCGCCGGCACTTTGGCCGAACTACCAAAGGGTGATAAAAAACCTGCAAATCCGGGGCGCCAACTGGTATGAATTGCCGGTGGAATTGAGCGGTTTTCACCGACTGTTCGATCTCAGTTTTGTAAAATGCCCCCATATCACCTTACAGGGCATCAATGACCAGGTTAAAAAACGCCGCGAGCAGGACAATCATGATCCGTTGTACAAGAAATTCAAAAACGACATCGTTTCCATCGTCTTTTCCGATACGGACTATACCTCATTGGATTCCTGCCATCTGGAAGTCGAACTGATGGAAGAATTGCGCGAATTGCGTTTTGTACGTATTCGCAATTTCAACCACCATTGCGAAAACCTGCTGAGCGAATTGAGCCGGGCCTATCCTTCCCTTGGCTGGCTTACGATCGAGGGCTGCGAATTAGATAATATGAATATTTTGCTACCGCTGCGCACATTTAAAAAATTGCAATCCGTGTCACTTTCCCGCAACTATCTGACCGAAATACCCGCAGTACCCGAATCCTTGCGCGCATTGGATATCTCCTATAATTTCCTCAGTGATTTTCCGGATATTCAAGACAGTATTTCGCTGAAAAAATTAGAATTTCTCTACCTTGAATGCAATTTGTTCGACTATTTTAAACTGTATAAAGTATTGACAGATAGTATTTTAAATAAAATGGATGTTTTCTCTTACGATCCCTGTAATTTTGATACGCTGGACGAACTGAAACTGATTTCCCATGCGTTAGACAAACGCAAAGTGGCCGCCTACATGCCTTTTGTGGAGCGATACCACAATGATTTTTCGACTGCCGTTCCTGACTGCGAGCGCTGTCATCCGCACCGGGATGTCTTTATCAGCAAATTATTGGAAGGGGTAACGTTTGTAGATACTACCGGCACGGAAAGCCGGATTTCTTTTGAGACAAACGGAAACAGGGTGATGTTGCGTTCCGTGGCTTCGGCAGAATCGACCAGCCGGAATCGCGTTTATATGTACAAACAACTAAAAAACTGTATCAGGAACTATACCGATCCTGCCGACACTACACAAATTTGGGATTGGCAATTGTCTTTTTGGGTAGAAGACCCGGTAAGTGATCGCAACCAACTGAAAAAACTCGTAGTGAAGTTAAAAAACAAAAGAGGTATTATGCACTGGGAGGAAATGGAGGATCGGTAGCCTTATTTTTTGATGCGCCATAATGCAGGTCGTTGCGGACCGATGCCCTCGTTGGCTGCCAGCCAACAGTCTTTATCCCAGGCTACAACAGATTCGAACTGCCTGGCAATCAAGAATTTGGGAAGCCGGACTCTTTTTATTTTACCGGAGAAAAAACCGTTGTCATCAAATGCGCTGACATAAAATGTGCTCGCTTTTGAAAATGGCAAGAAGCCCCATTTGAATCCAAGCATATAAGCCGTGAGGGCAAGGGTTTTCCCGTCCGGGCTAAGCGCTGCGCCGGTAACTACCCGTTTGTTCAACCGGATGCTGTCGCGCAGTTCGGCAACATAGCGCCCGGGACGCGCCGGCACGACATAATGTTTGGTGACAAAATTGCTTTTAAACCTATTTTTGGAGAACAAATGAAGGCTGTCTCCGAAAAACACCATCGCTTCGCAGTCGAAATTCCAATCCTTTTCATTTTTGGGCGGAAAATCGTTTTGGTCGGGATACGAAAACAAAATACTGTCAATTGCGCCTGTAGCAGGCTGGTACCGAAAAACACACAGATCGTGGCGGTTGTTGAGGTTGTTTCCAAAATCGCCGATGTACAAATAACCGGCGGGATCAGAACTGAGTTCCTCCCAGTCGCGATTGGGGCCGGGCAGCGTTAAGGTTTCTACAATGGAACCTTTTTCCGGATCAAAACGAAAAAGTTGAGGCTTATTGCCACCGTCGTTCAGCATCCAGAGATCGCCATTGGGCAGGCGCGTCATACC
>Ga0163153_10004829_pt1 | contig 16547 bp, 14 predicted proteins | sample OliLakLV19MP6IB1_FD_148629 | JGI IMG/M metagenome (GOLD analysis project Ga0163153, IMG submission 148629) | Freshwater microbial mat bacterial communities from Lake Vanda, McMurdo Dry Valleys, Antarctica - Oligotrophic Lake LV.19.MP6.IB-1 | ecosystem: Environmental > Aquatic > Freshwater >... | reverse complement strand
GCGACGAGCAGTTCGATCCTCAGCTCAAGAACGGCCGACTCTATGGACGCGGCGCGTGTGACACCAAGGGCAGCGTCGCCGTTTTTCTCTCCGCGCTGTTGAACCTCGCGGCGGCGAAGAAGCGTCCGGCCTCGACCGAGATTGTGCTCATCGCGCTGGTGGACGAGGAGAACGGCCAGGCGGGATCGCGCTTCGTGGCGAAGAGCGGCTTCAAGGCGGACCTCGCCATCGTCGGCGAACCGACACGGCTGCAAATGGTCACCGCACACAAGGGCGATCTCTGGCTCCAGTTGGAAACGCGCGGCAAGGCGGCGCACGGTTCGCGTCCTGAACTCGGCAAAAACGCCATCCATGTCATGGCGAAGATTGTGGATTTGCTGGAGACGGATTACGCGAAGCAGCTTCGCAAACGCCGTCATCCCCTGCTCCGCCATGCGACGATCAACGTCGGCACCATCTCGGGCGGACGCCAGCCGAACATCGTGCCGGATCGCTGCGCCATTCACATCGACCGCCGCACCATCCCCGGCGAGAACGATGCGTCCGTGAAACGCGAAATTCTCCAGTTCATCCGCCGTCACGGTCTTTCCGCCACACTGGTCGATACGAAGCAGGAGGAAACCGCGCCGCCGATGGAAACGAGCATCCGCCTCCCGCTCGTTCAGGAGCTGCTCCGTTGTGCGGGACAGAAGAAGGCCGCAGGCGTGGACTACTTCACGGATGCCGGTGTGCTCGCCGCCGCAGGAATTCCCAGCGTCGTCTTCGGCCCCGGCGACATCGCCCAGGCGCACACGGCGGACGAATGGGTGACGGTGAGCCAGCTTGAGCGCGGCACGAAATTGCTCGGTCGTTTCCTCCACACCTTGCCATGAGCAGCTCAGAATCGCGCGCGACCTTTTTCCGGCAAAGCGGATGGATGGCCTTCGCCAGCATGGCCGGCGGCGTGTTCAACCTGCTCGCCAGCCTGGTGGTGTTCAAAATGCCCAACGCACAGGTCAACGCATTCGACACCGCCCTGGCCGCGCTCGCCATCTTCGGGACCCCTGCGCTTGGAATTCAGGCGGCGTTCGCCGCCCAGGCTGCCTTGTCCGAGAGCTCTCAACGCGTCAAAGAACTGGCGGCGATGATGCGTTCCGCGTTTGTCTGGATCGGTCTGGGATGGATCGTGGTGGCGGCCCTTTGCTTCGGCTTCAGCGACCGGATCACCGCGATGTACAACTTGAGCGACCCGCACATGCTGTGGGTGTTGCTCGGGCTGGCCTTGGTCACGTTGTGGACGCCAATTTCAAATGGCGTGCTGCAGGGGCGGCAGGATTTTCTTTGGTTCGGTCTGGGCACCCTGCTCAATGGCGCAGGTCGTTTCACGGTTCTGCTGGCGGTCGTGGTCCTTTTCAAACTAGGCGCCCTGGGCGGATTGATCGGCGTGCTTGGCGGAAGCCTGGTCGTTCTCCTCCTGGTGACCTGGCGAACGTCCGGCGTGATCACTCAGCCAGGGGCAAGCCCTCATTGGCCGGCCTTTCTCCGGCGCGCCATTCCGCTCACGCTGGGACTCGGCGCGCTGGTGATGATCATGCAGGCGGACGCCTTGATCGTCCGTGAAAAACTGGAGGTGCTGAATCTTACTCCCGAGGAAACGGTCGGTTACACCGCCGCCCGTCGCATCGGACAGGTGCTGGTGTTTGTGGTCGGCGCAGTCGTGAGCGTGATGTTCCCGAAAGTCGCGCGCGGACTTAAAAACACGGAAGCCAGCGACGCCCTCAAACTGACCGTCGGACTCACGGCGGTCGTCAGTCTGCTCGGGGCCGCAATCACTTCTCTCATGCCTCAAATACCGCTCCGCATTCTCGCTGGAAGCAGCGCGTCAGCGGAAAGCGCCACGCTCGTGGTCGCCTACGTCTGGGCCCTCGTGCCGCTCGCCATTTCCAATGTGCTGGTCTGGAATTTGATGGCGCGCGAATGCTACCGGGCCGTGCCTTTCCTCATCCTGGTCGCAGGCGGCTGCTGGTTTGCCCTCCGGACTTACAGTGACCGGCTGATGACTGTCGTCACAGTGGTGGGAATTTTCTCCACGATCATGCTGGTGGTCAGCGCCGTGTTTACCTTGCTCGACCTGCGCAAAGGCAGATCCAGCACAAGTCCGCTCAATGCGTGAAGTCGGTGTCCCAGGACTTCGTGGGACGTCGGAGCAGCGGGGCTTTCAGCTTGCGATACACCCACGTCTCCAGCGGACGCATCAGAGGGCGCAGCGGCTTATAGAAGGGCGAATGCACCAGCCGCAGGCGGAGGATGGAAAGCAGCATCGTCAGCGAGGTCCGGCCCAGCACCACTTTTGATCCGATCCTGTCCGTCCATTCGGTCGGCACTTCGAGAATCTTGAAGCCCGCGCGCTTGATGGCGTAGAGGAGATTGATGTCGAACGCCATGTCCGCAATGCAGAGCGAAGGATGAATCTTCTCGATGACCTGGCGCCGCATGACCTTCGCGCCGCACTGGGTGTCCTTGATGTTCAGCCAGAACAGCGACTGCACGATGAGATGAAACACGCGGCTGGCGAACTGGCGCTTGCTCGTCTGCTGCTGGTGCAGGACCGCGCCCGGCAGCCAGCGCGAGGCGATGACGCAGTCCGCCTGGTCGCGCAGCTTCACCAGATCGAGGAACGCCTTGGGTGAAGTGGCTCCGTCGGCGTCCACGTAGCCGATGTAATCCGCCAGCGGCGCGAGCTTCAGTCCTTCGATCAGCGCGCCGCCCTTGCCGATGGGATCGGGAAACTCCAGCCAGCTCACCTCCGCATTGGTTTCCGCCACCCGTTTCACGACGCCGATGGTGTCATCGACACAGCCATTGAGCACGACCACCAACTGGCATTCGCCCTCGAAATGTTTCCGGCAATACTCCGCGTATTCGCGAAGCACCGGCTCGATCCGCGCCTCTTCATTGTAGGCGGGAATCAGCAGCAGCAGGCTGGGGCGCGTTTGGGTCACGGCGGATTTTATAGCGGAGCGCTGGCGCGATTGCAAAGCGGAACGGGCTTCGGGAAGGGAAAGAGTAATCAGTGATCAGTATTCAGTCATCAGTCCCCAGTTAAGCTGAGGGAGCATCCATGGCTGGTTGCTGACTGCCATTCCACTTCCCCTGATTTCAACCCGCGCCGCCCGCCTTCATCGCCTTCGGCTCGCCTTTGAGCAGGGCCACGGCGTAGTCGCGGTTCATGCGCGCGATGAAGTCGAGCGAAATTTCCTTCGGGCAGACGGCCTCGCAGCTTCCGGTCACCGTGCAGCCGCCGAAGCCTTCGGCGTCCATCTGCTCCACCATCGACTTCACGCGCCTGTAACGCTCTGGCTGGCCCTGCGGCATAAGGCCGAGGTGCGACACCTTCGCCGCCACGAAGAGCATCGCGCTGGCGTTCTTGCATGCGGCCACGCACGCACCGCAGCCGATGCATTGTGCGGCGTCCATCGCCAGATCGGCGTCGGGCTTCGGGACGAGGATGTTGTTGGCGTCCGGCGCGCTGCCGGTGCGGACGGTGATGAATCCTCCGGCGTGCTGGATGCGATCAAACGCCGCGCGGTCCACCACGAGATCCTTGATCAGCGGAAACGCCTTGGCGCGGAACGGCTCGACGACGATCTCGTCGCCGTTCTTGAAGCTGCGCATGTAGGTCTGGCAGGTCGCCACGCCCTTGTGCGGTCCGTGCGGTTTGCCGTCGATGTAGAGCGAGCAGGTGCCGCAGATGCCTTCACGGCAGTCATGGTCGAAGGCAATCGGCTCCTCGCCTTTGTTGGCGAGCTCCTCGTTCACCACGTCGAGCATTTCGAGGAACGACATGTTCTCGTTCAGCGTGGGCGAAGTGTAGGTCTTGAACTGGCCGGCCGTGTGGGCGTTCTTTTGCCGCCAGACTTTGAGGGTGACTTTCATGTGATTCGTTTTCTTGGGCCAAGGCGGGATCTCGCCCCCTTGGAGGGCGGTCCAACGTGAAATCCAATTTCACGCCTGACGGCTTCATCCGGCAAGCCAGGCTCCATCAGTGCGCGGATCGCCTCGAAGACAACCTTGAACTGCTCATCATACTTTTCCTCCAGCGCGGCGAGCTTGCGCGCGAGGTCAGCGTTCGATGCGAGCATCTGCCGGAGCTGAACGAAGGCGCGCATGATGGCGATGCTGACCAGCGCCGCGCGTGGGCTGCGAAGGACGCTGGAGAGCATGGCCACGCCTTGTTCGGTGAAGGCGTAGGGCTGAAAGCGGATGTTTCGTTTGGATGCGGTCACAATTTGTGACCGCATACCCATGTCTTTTTCACCTGATTTCCACGAACTTTTGGGAGCCTCCTCCTCGGAAAGCTGAAACATGAAGTCTTCCGGGAACCGTTCAATGTTCCGCTTCACCGCCTGGTTCAGCACCTTGGTCTCAACCTCGTACAGCTCTGCCAGTTGAAAATCCAGCATCACCTTCTGTCCGCGCAGGAACAGAATCCGGCGCTCGATGCGCTCGGCTGGGATGAGGGTGGATTTGCTCATGGCTCGTATCTTGAGGTCACAATTTGTGACCTCAAGTTTTCATCACTTGTAGCTCCGCGTGCTCATGTGAACCTCTTCATAGACGAGCGGTTCCTTGTTTAGGATGGGCGTCTTGTCCGCCGCACCGGCGAACTCCCATGCGGCCACGAAGGCAAACTGATCATCGCGGCGCTTCACGTCGCCGGGGTTCACAAGACCCTGCTTCGTTTCCGGATCGTCGGCGGTGTATTGATATTCCTCGCGGAAATGACCGCCGCAGCTTTCCTCGCGCATCAGCGCGTCCCGGCACATCAGTTCGCCGAGCTCAATGAAGTCCGCGATGCGTCCGGCGCGTTCGAGGGACTGATTCCACTCGCCGCTCTCGCCGAGCACGCTGACGTCCTTCCAATACTCCTCGCGCAGCGCGCGGATGGACGCGATGCCCTTCTCCAGACCGGCCTTGGTGCGCGCCATGCCGCAGTGATCCCACATCAGCTTGCCGAGTTCCTTGTGGAAGCTGTCCGGCGTGCGCCTGCCCTTGTTGTCCAGCATCCGCTTCGTGAGCGTCTGCACGTTCTCTTCCGCTTCCTTGAACGCCGAGCTGTCGGTCGCCGGACGTTTGCCGGGATTCTGCGAGGCGAGATAGCCGGAGATGGTCGCGGGCAAGACGAAGTAGCCGTCGCTCAAGCCCTGCATCAGCGCGCTCGCGCCAAGACGGTTCGCGCCGTGGTCGGAGAAGTTCGCCTCGCCCAGCACGAAGAGGCCGGGAACGTTGCTCATCAAATTGTAGTCCACCCACAGGCCGCCCATCGTGTAATGGACCGCCGGATAAATCCGCATCGGCGTCTGGTAGGCGCTTTCGTTCGTGATCTCGTGATACATCGCGAAGAGGTTTCCGTAACGCTCGCGCACCTTCGCCTCGCCGAGCCGCGCGATGGCGGCGGAGAAATCCAGATAGACGCCCAGGCCCGTCTCGCCGACGCCACGGCCTTCGTCACAGACCGTCTTCGCCGCGCGTGAAGCGATGTCGCGCGGGGCAAGATTGCCGAACGCGGAATACATCCGCTCCAGATAATAATCGCGGTCGCCTTCAGCGATGTCCGACGGCTTCTTGCCGCAGTCCTCTTTGCGTTTCGGCACCCAGACGCGTCCGTCGTTGCGGAGCGATTCCGACATCAGCGTGAGCTTCGACTGATAGTCGCCGCTGACGGGTATGCACGTCGGATGAATCTGCGTGTAGCACGGATTCGCGAACGTGGCCCCACGCTTGTAAGCGCGCCAACTGGCCGTGACGTTCGCGCCGCGAGCGTAGGTCGAGAGGTTATAGACGTTGCCGTAGCCGCCGGTGGCGAGGACGACCGCGTCGCCGCTGTGCCGCGTGATTTCGCCGGTCTGAAGATTGCGGACGATGATGCCCTTGGCGTGGCCGTCCACGACCACGAGATCAAGCATCTCGGAATGCGTGTAGGATTTCACCCCGCCGTTGCCAATCATCTTGCAGAGCGCGGAATACGCACCAAGCAGGAGCTGCTGGCCGGTCTGGCCACGCGCGTAGAACGTGCGCGAAACCTGCGCGCCGCCGAAGGAACGGTTGTCAAGCAGGCCGCCGTATTCGCGGGCGAAGGGAACGCCTTGGGCCGCGCATTGGTCAATGATGTTGACCGACACTTCTGCGAGACGATGCACGTTTGATTCGCGCGCCCGGAAGTCGCCGCCCTTGATCGTGTCGTAGAAGAGGCGGTGCACGGAGTCGCCGTCGTTCTGGTAATTCTTCGCCGCGTTGATGCCACCCTGCGCCGCGACGGAGTGCGCGCGCCGGGGCGAATCGTGGAAGACAAAGTTGTGAACCTCGTAGCCGAGTTCCGCGAGCGTGGCCGAAGCCGACGCGCCGGCGAGTCCCGCGCCCACGACGATGATCTTATACTTACGCTTGTTCGCCGGGTTGATCAGCTTGGTGGAGAACTTGTGCTTCTCCCACTTCTGATCGAGCGGGCCGGACGGGATGTTGGAATTAAGCGTGGCCATGTTACTTCGTCTCCTTTCCGTTCACTTCAGCGACGAGCGCGGCGGACGGCGGTGACGTCTGTGAGAACTGATGCTTCGCCTTTTCCGCGTAGTCGTAGCCCACGACGCGCATGTAGATGCTGATCGGAATGATGGCGTAGCCAACGAAGATGGCGGCGCTCGCGAGCTTCGCGAAGCCCTCCACGCGCGGCCACCAGACATGATTGCGGAAGCCGAGCGATTGAAACATCGAGGCCAGCCCGTGGCCGAGGTGCATGAAGAGCAGCCCTTGCGCGACGAGATAAAAGAGAACCACCCACCAGACTTGGAAGCCGAGAATCATCATCGCGTAAACATCCGGCACGCTCTCGCCGTGAAGAATGGCCGTCAGTTTGCGGAAGTCGCCCTGCCCATTGATGCCCGGCAGCAGCGCGGTGAAGTGAGCGAGGTGATAGACCACGAACGCCAGAATCACGAGCCCGCTCACCAGCATGTAACGCGAGCGCGTGGTGGATCCGTAGGCCGAACCGCCCGCGTAACCAACGGGACGCGCCTCCTTGTTCAACGCCGACAGTGCGACGGCGGCGGCGATGTGCAACGCGACGCACACCAATAGCCCGATGCGCGCGCCCCAGAGCAGGCCGGGCTTGGACTTGAGGAAGTGGGCGTAAGTGTTGATGAGTTCGGGCGGGCCGAACACCTGGAGGTTGCCCAGCAGATGTCCGATGACGAAGGCGAACAAGGCACAGCCGGTGAGGGCCATGATGTATTTCTTCCCCAGGGAGGATTGCCAGACTCGGTTGATTAGGTTCATGGAGGCTTAGCCGGACGCTTCCGGCTGATATAGCACAAATCTATTAAGTCACGCGCAGGCAAGTCAACGAGGGGATGCAAGTATAAGAGGGTCTTCCCCGCTGGTGAAGGCCACTAATCAGCCAGCGGCTAAACCGAACACATTCAAGCCACGTCCAGCACGGCAGCCAGCGAGCTGACTACGCCCGGACTCCCCTGCCCGGCCTTGCGGTCGAGCAACAGCGACTTCATCCCGGCCGCACGCGCGCCGTCGAAGTCTTCCCGCCGGCTGTCACCGATGTGCAGGATGGTCTCGGCGGACAGATCCAACGCGGTGGCCGCACGTTGGAAAATCTCCGGCGCCGGCTTCGTGAAACCTGCTTCGTGGGAAATGAGGATCGCATCAAAGCACTCGTGCAGCTCCAGCTTCCGCAAGAGAGGACGCAATCGTTCGTCCCAGTTCGAGATGATGGCGAGCTTCCATCCTCGCGCGCGAACGGCGGCCAAGGCCGGCTTCACCTCCTCGAACACGCGCCACGGCGCGACCGTGGCGAACACGTCATACATCGCGTCGAAGCACGGACGGCTTGGCGGTTCCGGCCAGAGACCGGCGAAGGAATGGTTCACCAGTTCGCGCCAGGCTTCGCGGGAGTAATTGAAAACACGACGGGCTTTCCACGCGGCGGCGAACTGGCGGTTCAACGCCTCTGGCGCAATGCCCGTGATGCCGAACTGTTCAGCGACTCCGGCATAGACATGGCCGACGGACGGCCACGGTTCGATCAACGTCCCGCCGACATCGAAGCTGACGGCGCGAAGGTCAGAATGCGGGATCATGGTGAAACCTCAAGCGATGCGGCAGGACAGGCTTCCAGCCTGTCTCCCGCCACCATTCAATGCTTCAACCACTGTTCGAGCAATGGAGCAAACACTTCGCCCGCTCGTCATTTGGGACAGGCCGGAAGCCTGTCCTGCTGGAGCCAACGTCGCCTTCGTCATCTTTCTCCTGCGCAGTTTCAGCTCAAGCATCATTGCCTTCCCGCAGCCGCGTTCGCAGCGTCTCCGCCGAGACCTCCCCTTCCCAACGGCTGACCACGAGCGTGGCCACGCCGTTGCCGATGATGTTGGTCAGCGCGCGGCATTCGCTCATGAAACGGTCGATGCCGACAAGGATGGCGAGTGATTCCACCGGCACGGCGGGAATGGTCGCGAGCGTCGCCGCCAGCGTGATAAAGCCCGATCCGGTCACGCCGCTCGCGCCTTTGGAGGTAATCATCGCGACGAGCAGAAACTGAACTTGGTGGCCGAGCGTCAAAGAAATGTTCGTCGCCTGCGCGAGGAAAAGCGCGGCCATCGTCATGTAGATGTTCGTGCCGTCGAGGTTGAAGCTGTAGCCGGTCGGGATGACGAGGCCGGCGGTGGACTTGGCGACGCCGAGCCGCTGCATCTTCTGGATCATGCCCGGCAGCGCCGTCTCCGACGAACTGGTGCCGAGCACGAGCAGCAGCTCGTCTTTGATGAAACGGATGAACGCGAAGATCGAGAAGCCACTCTTCCACGCGATGACTCCGAGCACGACGACGACGAATACAACTGCCGTCGCATAGAAGCAGAGCATGAGCGCCAGCAGCCGGTGCAGCGAGCCGAAGCCGTAGCTGCCAATCGTGTAGCCCATCGCGCCGAACGCGCCAAGCGGCGCGGCCTTCACCACGATTCGCATCACGCCGAAGAACGCCTCCGCGATGCGGTCGATGGCGCGGAGCAAGGCCGCACCCTTGTCGCCCAGCGCCGTGATCGCCAGCGCCATGAGCACGGCGATGAAGAGCACCTGGAGCAAATCTCCCGTGACGAACGGCTCGAGGAACGTCCCCGGAATGATGTTCATCAGGAAGCTGACGGTGCTGAGCGACTTGGCCTTCTGCGCGTAGTTCTCCGTCGCGGTCGGGTCGAGCGTTTTGGGATCGATGTTAAAGCCGTCGCCGGGCCGGACGATGTTCACCACGACCAGCCCGATGATGAGCGCGAGCGTGGAAACGATTTCAAAGTAGAGCAGCGCCTTGAAACCGATCCGTCCGAGTTTCTTCAGCTCGCCCATCGACGCGATGCCGTGAACGACCGTGCAGAAGATGATCGGCGCAATCATCATCTTGATGAGCCTGATGAATCCGTCGCCCAGCGGCTTGAGCTCTTTGCCGGCCTCCGGGAAGAAACCGCCCACCATGATTCCCAGCACCACGCCGATGATGACCTGCACGTAGAGATGGCTGAACCAGGAGCGGGCGGGCGGCGGAGCGGAGGCGGCGTTCATCGGTTGCACGTGTGAGTTCGCGGATGTTTTGCCACAGCCGAGGAAGCGCGGGCGAGCGCTTACTTGCGCAAGATGGAACTCACCTCTGCACGGTCCATTCGTTCAGCCCGCGCTCGTCGGCGGGCGGCGCGGGCAGCAACTGGAGGCGCTCCATCGCTTCACCGATCAGGTAGAGCGAGCCGGTGATGAGCAGGAAGGGTTCAGCCTTGCTGCGAGCCAGTGCGTCCGACAACGACGCGCAGACCTCCACGGTGGCGGAGGGATTCGCGGAGCGGCAGGCGGGGAGAAGCTCAAAAGGCGGGAGCGTGCGCTCGCTGTTCACCGGCACGAGCAGGATCCGGCGGGCCAGCGGAGCGAGCGTTTCGGCGAGCGGACGCCAGTCCTTGTCCGCCAGCACGCCGAAAATCATCGCGGGCTGCGCCGTAGGAAACTGCTGTCGGAAGGCCGCCGCAAGGGCTTCGGCGCTGGGGATGTTGTGAGCGCCATCAAGCAGGACCGTCTGCCCGCCCAGCGTGGAGGCGAGCTGCATCCGGCCCGGCCATTGCACGCGCGACAGCCCGGCGAGAATGGCTTCCTGTGCGACAGGGATCTGCGTTCCCACCGCGCGAACGGTGGCGATGGCGACGGCGGCGTTGAGCCGTTGATGCTCGCCCAGCAACGGAAGTCTGGCCGCATCCAGCAATGCGCCGCGAGCGTCGTTCAGATCGATGGCCGTCAGCAGAGAGTCCATCTGTTGAGCGACGTTCGCGATGACTTCCAAGCCTCGCCCCGGTTCCGCCGCAGTGATAACTGGCACGCGCGGCTTGATGATGCCGGCCTTCTCGGCCGCAATCTTGTCGAACGTGTCGCCGAGCCATTGCTGGTGTTCGAGGCCGATGTTGGTGATGACGCTCGCAAGCGGCGTGACGATGTTCGTGGCGTCCAGCCGTCCGCCCAGCCCAGTTTCCCAGATGACGAGGTCGCACTGCTGCGCGGCGAAGTGGCGCAGAGCCATCACGGTCACGACTTCAAACAGCGTCGGATGGGTCTCGGCGGGAAACTGTTTGAGGAACGGCTGAATCTCCCGAACGAACGCGGCGACCTCGTTCTCGGAGATGGGCTGGCGATTCACCTGGATACGCTCGGTAAAGGAAACCAGATGCGGCGAGGTAAACAAACCCACGCGCAGGCCGGCCGCGCGATAGATGCTCTCCAGCATGGCGCAGGTGGAGCCTTTGCCATTCGTGCCGGCGACATGGATGAAGCGCAGGCCGTGCTGCGGAGAATTCACCAGGCCAGCGAGCCGGCGGGTGGTGTCCAGGCCAGGCCGGGCTCCGAACAGTCTCAGGCCGTGCAGGAGGTCGATTGCCTCTGTGTAAGTCATTGTTGTTTCGTATTGCCCGAAGCCAGTCTGATCTCAGTAGCCTTACTGGCGATTATTCCCCGATGCCTCGGCACGCTGAAATTCGGGGTTGTCAGTCAGGAGGCCGATGTTACAGTCATCTCAATCAAAAGACAGTAACCTGCGCACTCGCAATAGAGTCCTATGCCGAACGACAATTCTGAATCTTCGACTGGCGATGATCTGCTCAAGAACTCGACGCTCTACAAGGAATTCCAAGCGGAGCGCGAGGAGATTTTGAAGCACAAGTGGATCGAATCTGAAAAGATCGGCCACGACATCGGCTTTGAACGCGCACTGACCGACTGGATCGTCCGGCACCGGTCCAAGTGGCGCAAGGCCCGCCAGCTCGCCGCAGGAAACTGAACGCAACGTCACGGTTTCCTGAGATCCTTTAAGGCAGCCCTGCGAGGCGGCCAAGGAACGATGAGAAACGGATTTCGGAATCATCAGCATCAGCTTCGACATCGAACGGGCTTCCGCCCTGTTCGGTTTTTTTATGCCCGAGAAGACCACCATCCTTAACGCCCAGGCCATCCATCGCGTCCTCACCCGCATTGCCCACGAGATCGTCGAGCGCAATGACAGCGCCCAGTCCATCGTGATTATCGGTGTCCAGCGCGGCGGCATCCACCTCGCCGAACGCCTGGGCCTGCTGCTGAAAGGAATCTGGGGACACCCCGTCCCGGTCGGCCAGCTCGACGTCAGCATGCACCGCGATGATCTGGACCAGCATGGCGTGCCGAACATCCAGCCCACCGTGATGCCTTTCGACATCAACGGCAAAACCGTGGTGCTCGTGGACGACGTGCTCTTCAGCGGACGCACGACCCGCGCCGCGCTCGACGCCCTCAACGATTTTGGACGGCCTCGCCGCATCCAGCTCGCCGTGCTCATTGATCGCGGCCACCGCGAACTTCCCATCAAGCCGGACTTCGTGGGCAAGAACGTTCCCACCGCCACCAATGAAAGCATCGACGTGCAGTTGAAGGAGACGGGCGGCGAAGACGCAGTGTACCTGGAGAAATCGGCATGACGAACATCACCACGGCGGGCTGGCATCGGAAGCATCTGCTCGACATCGAATCCCTCACGGCGGAGGAGATCAACATCGTCCATGACACGACGCGCGCCTTCAAGGCCGTCGGCGAACGGGCGATCAAGAAGGTTCCCGCGCTGCGCGGCAAGACGGTCATCAACCTCTTCATCGAGCCTTCCACCCGCACCCGGATCAGCTTCGAGCTCGCGGCCATGCGGCTCACGGCGGACGTCATCAATTTCAGCGTCGAAGCCTCCTCGTTGAAAAAAGGCGAGACGCTCAAGGATACCGCGCGCAACCTCGAGGCGCTCAACGCAGACATCATCATCATCCGCCACAGCGCGGCCGGCGCGCCGCATTTCCTGTCCCGCTTCCTGCGCGGCAGCGTGGTGAACGCCGGCGATGGAGCCCATGAGCATCCCACCCAGGCGCTGCTCGACACCTACACCATCCGCGAGAAAAAGGGACGCGTGGCCGGCCTGAACGTGACCATTCTCGGCGACATTCTCTACAGCCGTGTCGCCCGCTCGAATATTCACGCGCTGCTCAAGCTCGGCGCGAACGTGACCCTCTGCGGCCCGTCCACGCTGGTGCCGAAGGTCTTTGAGCAAATGGGCTGCAAGGTGACTTACAACGTCGATGAAGCCATCGCCGAAGCCGACGTCATCAACCTCCTGCGCATCCAGCACGAGCGTCAGCGCAAGACGATGTTCCCCAGCATCGGCGAATACACCAATCTCTTCGGCCTCACCAAGGCGCGCTTTGCGAAGACGCAGCCCGACGTGCTCATCATGCACCCCGGACCAATTAACCGTGGCGTGGAGATCAACAGCGAAGTCGCCGACTGCGAACGCTCCGTCGTGCTCGAACAAGTCACCAACGGACTCGCCGTCCGCATGGCAGTCCTCTTCCTCGTCAACGGCGGCAAAGGCCCGCAGGAGATCGCGGGCTGATCAACTGACGCCTCTGGCCCCGTGCCGCTCCTTCACTCATAATCCTCGTTCAACGCGCGTAGAAAAGCCGCGAGCGGGGGGATGTCTTCCTCTTTCAGCAGGATGCCGCTGAGGTCCGGGTCCGCGTTGCGCACTTTGCCGTCGCGCGCCAGACGGGACATGCGGATATAAAACTCAATCACGTCCTCGATGGTGTCCGCCTTGCCGTGGTGCAGGTATGGCCCGCTGAACGCCAGCCCGCGCAGGCTCGGCGTCTTGAAGAGCGCGATGGTCTGCGGCAGCAGCACGTCATCCGGCTGCGGACGGGACTCGCCGTTGAGCAGTTGGCGGAGCGCGGTTTGTGGGCGCGGCTGATCCGGATTCGCGAAGACATTCCACAGGCCAAGATCGGTGCGGCCTGGGTTGTCCGCGGCCGGAATGCCGAGGAACGGCCCGCGCGCGCGCGGATGTTTGTCGGTGGCAGGGAGCCAGCGGTCGGGGTCGGCGTTGCGCGCGGCGAGGTCGGGAATTTCCAGCTTTGCGAAAGCACCAGAGCCGTGAAGTGAATCGTATTCGTCCTGCGCCACGCCGGTGTTGTGGAATTTAAAGTCGGTGAAGTCCGGCGCGTTGTGGCAGGTGACGCAGTTCCCGATGCCGTGATTCGGACGGCGCGTGCCGTTCGTCGCGAAGCGGGCCTGCGTGAAAAATATCTTCATGCCGAGCAGTTCCTGCGGACCGAACGCGAATTCCTGCGTGAGCGTCTTGAAACGGCCGTTCAGCGGGAACGTGTAGCCGTTGGTCGGCGTGACATGCACGGGCGCTTTGATGGAGGCCACGTAATCATGCACGTTGCGGCTGTAGTAGGAGAGCGTCATGCCGGGATCAGGCCGGCGCGGGAGCGTGTTCGTCTCCAGGAAACAGTCGTAAGGCGAGCTGTCGTATTCGGTGCGTTCGTCGCGGCTGAAAATAAGGGAATCCGTATAGAGCGTAATGAGGCGCGTGACGGCCTCGACGAGTTGCGGATCCGTGGAGCGCTTCACGTCGATGCGAAGTTCCTCGGGCAGCCGGAAGCGCTCGGTTTCCTCGCCCAGCTCCGGGTCTTCGCCCGCGAGCAGATGCGTGTAGGAGTAGCCACCGAATTCACGGGCGAGCGGGCCGCGTCCGTTGTCGTCGCGCAGGATGTGCGCGATGTGCTTGACCGCCTGAGCCTGTTCGCCGGGGAGCCAGCCGAGGTTGCGTCCGGTAAGTGTGCCACGCACGAGATCCTCGACGGACGTGAACTCGCCGTCCCAATGCAGAAAGAGATCGTGCTCGCGCGGCGCGGTGGAGTTCACCATCGGCTGCGTGTTGCGCACGGTGAATTTCTGGCCGTCGCTGCGCGCGGGCACGGGCGAGCGCCGAGCGTAGTCGGCGTAGGTGCGGTTCCCGAAACCCGCGTCGCGATGCTCGTTCACGAGATGACAGGAACGGCAGTTGATCGCGTGTCCGGCGAAGGGTCCGGGCAGCGGACGATGGGTGGTCACGGTGGAGTCCACGACGGAATCGCCTGCGGGGAGGACGACATTCGCGTCACCGCCGGAGTGCGCGAAGAAGTATTGGGAGAAGCGGGTTTCGAGAAAGAGCCGCTCGCCTATGGCAACCGTCGCGGGGTCCTGGCGCGGTTCGAGAAAGCCGGGGACGACGGCGCGCGGAATCTTGAAACGACGTGCCGGCTGTTGGGCATCGGCAGCTTCCGAGGTGGTCGCGGCGAGCAGCAGAATCAAGAGCACGACAGAACGTCGGGCGAGACTCGGCAATTTTAGAAACTCAGTCATGAGCGTTGTTTTCGACTAGCGTAGTGGAGCCGCACTTCATCGTTCGCGCAACCATGCATCCACTTCGCTGCGACGCGGAACACTGGCCTGCGCGCCCGGTCGCGTCACCGAAATGGCTGCAGCCGCACAGGCGAACCGCGCCGCGTCGCGAGGATCGGCGCCCTCGACCAGCCGCGTGACGAACGCGCCGATGAACGTGTCGCCCGCCGCCACGGTATCGACGGCGCGCACCGCAAAGCCAGGAACGTGGCCGAAGAATTCTGCCGCTTCGATCCAGACACCCGCCGCACCCAGCGTCACCGCGAGGCGCGCGCCGCCACTGCTTTCGCGCAGGCGACGGGCCGCGAGTGCGGCATCGTCCACTGAACGCACCGTCACGCCCGCGAGCTGGCCGGCTTCGATTTCGTTCGGGATGATCCAGTCGCATAGGCGCAGCAGTTCGTCGTTGAGTTCTGCGCAGGGAGCGGGATTGAGCACGGTGAGCGCCCTGCCCTGTTTCGCCTGACGCAAAGCCGCCTCCACGGCCGCGAGCGGAATCTCCAACTGCACGATGACCGCCTTGGAAGCACGGAGGAGGCTGGCGTGCCGCTCGATGTCCTGCGGAGAAACCAGCGCGTTCGCCCCAGCAGCGACGACGATGTGATTTTGACCGAAGGCATCGACCGTAATCATCGCGACGCCTGTCGAAGTTTCCGAGGTGCGCCGCACGGCGGTGACATCCACGCCATCCTCGCGCAGGCCTGAGAGCAATGCCTCGCCGAACGCATCGTCGCCCACCGCGCCGAGCATCGCGCACGGCATGTCCATGCGGGCCACGGCGCAGGCTTGGTTCGCGCCCTTGCCGCCCGGCGAGCGGCGGAAGTTGCGGCCATGCACCGTTTCGCCGGGCTGCGGCAAGTGCGGCGCATCCACCAGCAGATCCATGTTCAAGCTGCCGACGATGGTGATCATGGCGGCGATTATCCTGATAACGTCCCGGACCGGGAGCCAGAAATCGTGTGTGAAGGGCTGAATCCGCCGCTGGTTCTGGCGAGAGAGACCAAATGATTTAAAATGGTCTTGCGAAGCGTCGGGGGAATTGGTTCATTAACGGCTCGGTTGCGCGTATGGTGGAATTGGCAGACACGCTACTTTGAGGTGGTAGTGCCGCAAGGTGTGCAGGTTCAAGTCCTGCTACGCGCACCATTTTTTCTCCGGCAAAGACTGAGGAAGTTGGTTTCGAGGCTCCCCCGCTTCAAGCAGCTCCAGCTCCATCAGATTTCACTGGCCAGTGGCAGGTTTGCATTTGCTTGCCTCTTTTCCCCTGTTCACGGCCTTCGCTGTCCTGATTCTGATTGCCGAACGCCGCCGCTCCTGACAAGGGTTCACGCGTATTTCTCATGTCCAGGAAAAGAAGCCACATTTCCAATCCCGCTTCAGCCAAGCTGGCAATCGATTTCAAACGCCCCTGCTATGGATGACAACCCCATGAGCCGTCGCCTGCACCTCAACATTGCCATCCTCGTCGCCACGCTCGCTGGCAGTCTCAGCCCGCTCCAGGCCGCTGAGCCTTCCCTCAAGCCGCTTTACCCTGGCATCACGCCCGCGTGCCCGTGCGAGAGTCTGACAAATCTCTCGCTGCTGAACACCGTGATCGAATCGGCGGTCGTCGATGCTTCCAATCGCATGTGCCGCGTCACGGCGATTGTCACGCATCCACCGGCGGGAGATCGCGTGACGGTTTGGATTGGGCTGCCGCTCACCGACTGGAACGGACGCTTTCAAGGCACGGGCACGCGGGCGTG
>Ga0163153_10004828_pt1 | contig 16547 bp, 12 predicted proteins | sample OliLakLV19MP6IB1_FD_148629 | JGI IMG/M metagenome (GOLD analysis project Ga0163153, IMG submission 148629) | Freshwater microbial mat bacterial communities from Lake Vanda, McMurdo Dry Valleys, Antarctica - Oligotrophic Lake LV.19.MP6.IB-1 | ecosystem: Environmental > Aquatic > Freshwater >... | reverse complement strand
TCCGATACTGTTCTCATTGTGGAGTTCAGGCGTCGAGACAAATTGCTCAATCCCATCTGGAATCATGGTGAAGCTGAAATGAGTGTTTCTGAATTCGGCAGCGCCGATACGTTTTTGCTGCTCTTTCACCCGGCGCCGGCATTCCAGAGCGAGCTTGGCCGCCCACTCGATGGCGTCGTCTGGGATGTCAGTGTCTGGATCCGGGAACATCAACTTGAGGAGCCCGCTCATTGTTTTTTGGACCGCGTTCGTGTCGCGCCCGCTCAAGGCGCCGCCGAATTGGATACGCCCTTGGAGCTTGTTCACCCGGCTCTGAGCGCGTAGATGATTCCAGCACGATGACAAGAAATCACTCACCAGCCCGAAGTGCTCGGTCAATTGGTCGCGATTCACTTTGGGCACGCTCCAGCCCGGAATGTAGGAATGGATGCGGTCCATAAAAGCCGTGTCATCGCGCATCTCTGGAGGTAGGGGCCCAAACAGGTGCCCGATGCGCTGTTGATGTTCCACATCAACTTCGAAGTTCCCCACCATCACCATGCCACCAAACCCGCGAATGCTTTCCTTACCCCGGCTGAATTCTCCGGACTCCATGTAGGCCTTCATGATGTTGACGCCGTCCTTCTGGTCGAAGGAGATGCCGGAGACTTCGTCAAAGCAAACCACGTCGTATTGACAGACTAGGCCACGTTGGCCATTGGCATTGTTGACGAACATCTTGGCCACGGTGGCTTTACCGCCTGAAACGAGATGAGCGTAGGGTTGTTGGCGCCGACCGAAAATTGACCAGTTTTTGAGGGTTGTGCCGACTGAAAATTGACCAGGGTGTTCAATCGCCTGCTTAACTTTTAAGCAGGGAGACGGGGTGATCACCATGGACATGTTGGGCAAGGTTAGGCGCATGAAGATGCGCGACAGACTTTCGATCAGTCAGATCGCAAAGCGGACGGGGTTGGCTCGCAATACCGTCAAGGGATGGCTTCGTGCCGCTGGCGACGTAGCGCCTAAATATGAGCGGCGCGTGGATCCACGCAAGCTCTCGGCTTACGAAGAGACCTTGATTATGGCGCTCAAGGCCGATCGGCTGCGTCACAAGGATTCTCGGCGGACGGCACGGGCGCTATTTGTGCAGATTACGGCCCAAGGCTATCGGGGTGGGTATACCCGAGTCACGGACTTTATTCGGGTCTGGCGCGATGAAACCGGCAAGGCCAGCAAAGCCTATGTGCCACTCAAATTTGAAAACGGCGAGGCGTTCCAGTTTGACTGGAGCGAAGAGGGCATGCTGGTGGGCGGGGTGTATCACAAGGTGCAGGCCTCCCACCTGAAGCTATGCGCGAGCCGGGCCTTCTGGCTTGTAGCCTATCCGACCCAAAGCCACGAGATGTTGTTTGATGCGCACACCCGCTCCTTTGCGGCGCTCGGGGGTGTGCCGCGTCGGGGCATCTACGACAACATGAAGACCGCAGTGGACAAGGTCAGCAAGGGCAAGGGGCGTGTCGTCAATGCACGATTCAAGGCGATGTGCAGTCACTACTTGTTTGATGCGGACTTCTGCAACGTCGCCTCTGGTTGGGAGAAAGGCATCGTTGAGAAGAACGTGCAAGACAGCCGCCGGCGTATCTGGATCGAGGCACGCGAGCGCAGGTTTGGATCGTTTATAGAACTCAACGCTTGGTTGGCAGAACGTTGCCTGGCGGTCTGGGCCGAGACGCCGCACCCGGAGCACCCGGAGTTCACGATCGCCGAGATGCTCGACATTGAGCGCGAGCACCTGATGGCCATGCCCGAGGCGTTTGATGGTTACGTAGAGAAGCCCTCCCGGGTTAGCAGCACGTGCCTGGTGAGTGTGGCGCGCAACCGCTACTCGGTGCCGTGTGAGTGGGCGGGCAAGCGCGTGAGCACGCGCCTATATCCTACGCAGATGGTCGTGGTGGCGGGCGATGTGATCGTGGCGCGCCATGATCGGCTTACCAACAAGGGCCAAACCACCTATGACTGGCAACACTACATTGATCTGATTCAACGCAAGCCCGGCGCGCTCAGAAACGGCGCCCCGTTCCTGGACATGCCCAAAGAGCTACTGCAGTTGCGCCAGGCGCTCATGCGTTACCCGGGAGGAGACCGCACGATGGCTGATGTGTTGGCGAGCGTTCCGCGCGCCGGGATCGATGCGGTGTTGGTGGCCGTCGCTATCGCGCTGGAAGACGTCACGCCGAGCGGTCAGGTAAGCGTCGAGCACATCGAGAACGTGCTGGCGCGCCTGAATAGTCCGCCGGCGCCGGAGCTTGCTCAGACGGATATCCAGCTAACAGAGGCGCCTCGCGCCGACACCGCGCGCTATGACCAATTGCGCGACATTGAACAACAAGAACTGGAGACCCATCATGCGTCCTGACATCAAAGAAAATCTGAAATCCCTACGTCTACACGGTATGGCCATGGCTTGGGACGAACTCACCGAGAACGGTGAGACCACCCGCGTGGATAGCGCGAAATGGCTTATTGAGCATCTGCTTGAGGCAGAAGACATCAACCGGGAGATGCGTTCCATCTCGCACCAAATGAAGTCGGCACGATTCCCCTTGCATCGGGATCTTGCGGGCTTTGACTTTGCGGCATCCCCGGTCGATAAAGCCCTGATCACCAAGCTCGCTGATCTGTCCTTTACCGAGGATGCGCACAATGTGGTGCTGATCGGAGGGCCGGGCACCGGTAAAACACACCTTGCCACAGCGCTCAGCGTATCGGGTGTCACGCAGCACGGCAAAAAGGTGCGCTTTTACTCAACGGTCGATTTGGTCAATGCGCTCGAGCACGAGAAGCTCATGAACAAACCGGGGCGAATCGCACAAAGCCTATCGCGGCTGGACTTGGTCGTACTCGATGAGCTGGGCTATTTACCGTTCAGCCAGGCCGGTGGCGCGTTGCTGTTTCACCTGCTCTCAAAGCTCTATGAGCATACGAGCGTTCTGATCACGACGAACCTGACGTTTGCCGAATGGTCGAGTGTGTTTGGGGACGCAAAGATGACTACCGCGCTACTTGATCGTCTGACGCACCACTGCCACATCGTGGAAACCGGCAACCAGTCCTATCGCTTCCTGCACAGCACCAAACAGGCCAAGAGTCAGATCAAAGCGCGCGAGCAAAGCAAAAGGGCAAATCCCAAAGAGACCGAAACAACACTTGAAGAGGAGGAGCCGATCTGAGAAATAGAAAAGCAAAAACCACCAAAGGGGTATAGTTATCCACAGCTGGCTGTAGTCAGGTCAGCAAAAGCCCCTGGTCAAAATTCAATCGGCACAGGTGGTCAAAATTCAACCGGCGCCAACACTCTCGGGAAACGTGCGTGATTTGCAGGCTGTTGAAATTGCTCCCGACACAATAACGGCTCAAAGTTTTAACCAGTCGCTTGGTGGGACATTAAAGCGTGCAGGCTACGCTCATGTTTTGTTGTATGAGCCAATGTTGGGATTTCAAGTTTTGCTTTCTCCGGGAGAGTGTTGCCGCCGCCCTCAAACTGATCACTTTCCCCGCAATGCGCCGATCCAGAATTGACCAGCATATCGGTTCGCGGAGGGCCGCCAGTCCTGGCTAAGCAGTCCGTTGTTCCTGGTCAGCTTTCAACCGGCACTGGTGGTCAATTCGAGGCCGGCGTCAACAGGCTGGGCGTCACGCTGCTCATACGGCTGCTGCTTTCTCGCGTTCCGCTTCAGGCGACTGCGTCTGGCGGCAGGACGCGACGAGCCATTCCAAGAAGGCACTCACTTCCGGGCACGCCGCACTCTGCAGTGACCACACCGCAAAATAGGCGCAGGGCGAACGGATCTCGATGTTCCAGGGCTTGACCAGGCGGCCCGAGGCTATGTCGCTCTCGACCAGCACGTTGCGCGCCAGCGCGACACCCTGAGCGTTCGCGACCGCGTCGAGCAGGATGCTCGCGTCGCCGAACAGGGGGCCGGAGGCGGGCTCCTCCCAGTGTAGGCCCGCAGCCTCGAACCAGGGTTTCCACGGCTCGTGCGGCAGTCTCAGCAGCAACGCTCGCTTCAGCGCCTCCGGGGTGTCAAGCCGCCCCGTCTTTTCCAGGTAAGCGGGAGCACATACTGGGAAAAGCTCGACGTCCATGAGCCTCACCGACTGGAAGCCCGACCAGTCTTCCTTCCTGCCATAGCGGATGACTACGTCGGCCTCACCCGTGACCAGGCCGCCCCCCTTCTTTCTAGGCGCGAGCTTCGTCGCGGTTATCTCGAGGTCGATGTCGGAATACTCGCGATAGAAACCACCCAGTCGCGGGACGAGCCAGTTGTGCGCGGTCGACGGGCCCGCGCTGATGGTGACGACGCGGTGGGCGTCCGCCAAGCGCTTCGATGCTTGCTGCAACGTGGACAGCGCTTCCAGCACGGCGATCAGGAAATACGTGCCCCGGGGGGTCAGAGTCACTGTGCCGCCGCCCCGGGCGAACAACTGCTCGCCGAAATGCCGCTCCAGCACCTTGATGCGGTGGCTGACCGCGCCGTGCGTGACACACAACTCATCGGCGGCGCGGGCAAAACTGTGCAGCCGGGCGACGGCCTCGAAGGCGGCAAGCGCGTGCAGCGGAGGCAGCTTCTTGAAGTGGATTGCAGGCATGAAAACCATTCACCAGCCGGTGAAAATGTTTCGCGTCGGGATGCGGCGCCGAGCCCATATTATACGGGTTGTGCGAGCCGCGCGGCTCGCGAGCAGACGCACGACAGTCTGTATGGAATCAACAGGTTATTTGATGCCCGGAGCTGCCGACGCAACACCATGAACGACAACGAACTCGCCTACACGAGCGTCACCGAGCAGGCAGCCCTGATCAGGGCGAAGCAAATCTCGCCCCTCGAACTAGTCGATCTTTATCTCAAGCGCATCGAGAAGTGGGACAGCGTATTGCATGCTTGGATCACGGTGTGCGCCGACAGAGCGCGCCGGCAGGCGAAGCAGGCCGAAGCCGAGATCATGAAAGGACGCTACCGCGGACCACTCCACGGCATTCCCTACGGGGTCAAGGACCAGATCACGACAGGCGACGTGCCCACCACGATGGCTTCGATCATCCAGCCCGATTTTGGCGAAGGCATGACCGCGACCGTGGTGCGTAAGCTCGAGGACGCGGGCGCGATCCTGATCGGAAAGAACAACCTGCACGAGTTCGGCAAAGGCAGTTCGGTCAAATTCCACTACGGCGAGCCGAAGAACCCGTGGAATCCCGCCTACGAGCCGTCCCACTCCTCGACGGGCTCGGGGGTGAGCATCGCAGCGGGTCTGGCATCGGCCTCGCTTGGAGAGGACACGGGCGGCTCCATACGCGGCCCCGCCTGGGCAAACGGCGTCGTCGGGACCCGTCCGACGTTCGGGCGCGTCAGCCGCTACGGCGGCATCATGTACGCGTGGACGCAGGACACCATCGGCCCGCTCACCCGCACCGTCGCAGACAACGCCTTGGTACTGCAAACTATCGCTGGACACGACCCGAAAGACCCGTTGTCGAGCGTACGGCCCGTGCCGAATTACGCGAATTACTTCACTCCGGACTTGAAGGGTGTGAAGCTCGCGTTGGTGCAGGAGATGTCGATTGAGCAGACGCTGCACCCCGAAGTCGACGCGATGCTGAAGTCTGCGCTCGCTGTACTACGCTCGTTGGGCGCGACAGTGGAGCAAATTTCGCTGCCGCGCGTGAAGTACGCCGTGCCGCTCCAGTTTCTCACCTCCGACCCCGACGTGGCCGCCGTGTTTCTCCGCAAGTGGCTGAGAAAGCATTGGGACAAGTTCGACGTTGGCACCCGCACCCGCATCGCGGCGGCGGCCCTCGTCCCCGCCACGATTCATGCCCGCGCTATGCGCGCGCGCGTACTGGTGCGCAACGAGGTTCTGTCGGCGTTCGGGAATTACGACGCGCTGATCACCCTTATGAACTTCGTGCCGCCGCTGAAGTTGCAGGACTCGGTTGAAAAAATCGATTCCAGAGAGGATGTTACCGCCCGAATGTTCAAATCGCGCCGGATCTGCACCTACCCTTTCAGCATTGCGAACGTGCCGGCCTTATCAGTGCCGTCGGGATTCACTATCGAGAACGTTCCGATGTCGATACAGATTGCAGCAAAGCCGTTCGACGAAAGCATGATGTACCGAGTGGCCCACGCTTACGAGCAGGCGGCTGGATGGCACCTGCGGCATCCCGATCTGGAGAAAACCCTCGCGGGCGCAGGCAGCACCGGTGCGCGCACGGCGGGGGCACAACCATGGAAATAAGCAAAGACCACGTCCGCATCCTGGCGAAAACGATCGATCTCGACATACCCGAAGCGGACCTTAACGCGGTTGCGCTACGGCTCTCCGGCCTGCTCGCACTCATGGATGAGGTTGAGAAGGACCTGGGCGACGAAATGGACAGGGTCGACCCGATACCGCCGGTCTACCCCCGGGAGGAATTCTGAAGGTTCATTCGACAGACCCGGCGTTAACCGATGCAGAGGCGGGCGGTGACTGGGCGCCCGGCCTTGATCTCCCTGCGTCGACCATCGGGCAGGCCGCGCGGCTGCTCGCGGCCCGCGAACTGTCCGCCGTCGAGCTGACCGAAGCGATGCTACGGCGAGTTGACGCCTTCGATTCGCAATTGTCAGCGTTCATCACGCTTACCGCCGAGCGCGCGTTGGCGCAGGCGCGACAAGCCGACCAGGAAATCGCGGCGGGGCGGTACCGCGGACCGCTCCATGGGATTCCGATCGGCTTGAAAGACCTGTACTACACCAGGGGCTTACTGACCTCGGGGCACTCGAAGATCGGAATCGATCACGTGCCGTCGTTCGACGCCACGACGCACACCAGGCTCACGGAAGCGGGCGCGCTGCTAATGGGCAAGCTCGCGACGCACGAGTTTGCACACGGCGGCCCTTCATTTGACCTGCCATGGCCGCCGGCGCGCAACCCCTGGAATACGGCGCACTTCACCGGGGGCTCGAGTAGCGGTTCGGCTGCAGCCGTGGCCGCGGGCCTCGTACTCGGCGCGCTCGGCTCCGACACGGGAGGATCCATCCGCACGCCGGCATCCTACTGCGGGGTGGTCGGCCTGAAGCCGACTTACGGCTTAGTGAGCCGCTACGGCGTGATACCCAATTCTTTCTCCCTCGACCATTGCGGGCCGCTGACTTGGGATGTTGAGGACTGCGCGATCATGCTGCAGGCGATCGCGGGATACGATCCCAACGACCCCGCGAGCGCGAACGCACCTGTCCCCGATTATCGCGCGTCGCTGAAGGCGGGCATCAAGGGAATGCGCATAGGCATTCTTCGCCACCTGTGGGAAGAGGACCTCCCGGCGGGGGACGATCTGAGTCAGGCCATGGAGGACGCAATCGGGGTATTGCGGGGGCTGGGGGCGTGCGTCGAAACGGCGCGCATGCGGCCGGCACAGCATTACTACGACGTAAAAGTTATCATTGCCGAATCCGAGGCTTTCTGCGTTCAACAGAAGAATCTGATCGACCGTCCCGGGGATTACGGCGCTCACTACCTGGGTCGCGTTCTGGTTGCCTGCCTTTTCCAGGCCACGGACTATGTGCGAGCTCAGCGGCAGCGCCGCCGACTGGTTGAGGAGATGCTACCGCTCTACGAAAAGTACGACGCACTGGTAACCGCCGGCATGGGACCGGCACCGCGGCTGGAGTTCCACAGGGACATCGGTTTCTGGGACAAGTGGCAGAAGCCCAGCATCACGACTGTTTTCGATGTGACGGCCGGGCCGACACTGATGCTTTGCAACGGCTACACGACGAGCGGGCTTCCGCTGGGAATGCAGGTCGCAGGGCGCCCGTTCGACGATGCCACCGTCCTGCGCATCGGCTACGCGTATGAACGGGCAACGTCGTGGCGAAACAGGCGGCCGTCTCTCGTACCCGGGGCAAGCGCGGCCGGCGTCGACGCCCACGCCGGTCCCGAAACGCCTCCCGTGATCCCCGCAGAAACGCGTCGCCTCGTCGAAATGCTGCTGGAGCGCGCCGGCCTCAGGCCACCCGAGAAAATAATCCTGCAGCTGTGCGAGGCTGCTCCGTACGCGCTTGCGATGGCACAGCGTATACCCGCGCACGCATGGGAAGACGAACCTATGAATACCTTCGTCTTCCCGGATTCGCTACGCCCGAAGGGAAAGCGTCTATGCAGATAATCAGAAAACCCAACTTCATAAATCCGGGGAGAGTTCGATGCAATTTTTCGCCGCTCTACACGCCATAAGCGGGTTCACGTGCATGCTGTTGCCGCTTCTCCTTGCCGGCACGGTCGCCCATGCTCAGGTTTCTGCCTGGAAACCGGACAAGACCGTCGAATTGGTGGTCGGCTCCTCGCCCGGTGGCGGCACCGACATCACGGCCAGGACACTGCAGAAGATATTCCAGGACCAAAAATGGCTCGACACGGTGCTCGTTGTCAACAAGCCGGGAGGTGGTCAGACCGTGGCGTGGGCCTATCTCAACCAGGTGCCCGGTGACGCGCATCGGGTGAGCATCACTAACGAGCCATTGATCACCAACCAGATCATGGGAATCAGCAAGCAGAACTACACCGACTTCACCCCCCTCGGGCTGCTGTTCAAGGAGTACATAGTTTTCACCGTGAAGCCGGATTCAACCCTGAAGAACGGAGCCGATCTCGTCAGAGATTTGAAGAAGGACATTGGCGCGCTTTCGTTTGGACAGGGCTCTAGCCGTGGCAACAACGCGAACATCGCGATCAGCCTGCTCGGCAAAGCGGTCGGGGGCGACATCAAGCGCCAGAAGATGGTCGTGCTGAAGTCGGGCGGCGAGACGATGGTATCGCTGATGGGCGGACATATTGACGTAGGCGTCTCCACGATCGCTGCTGCGATTCAGCATCTCAAGGGAAATCGCGTGCGTGCGTTGGCGGTCACGTCCGCAAAGCGCCTGGGCGGGGGCCTTACCGACGTTCCCACATGGAGGGAGCTTGACGTGGAACTCGTGTACGGCAGTTGGCGCGTCGTTTTCGGACCGCGCGGATTGACCGACGCGCAGGTCGCGTACTGGCAGGACCTGCTCCACAAGGCGGTCGCCACGCCGGAGTGGAAGAAGGCGCTGGAGGAGAATCAGCAGGACGACAACTATCTGCCGGCCCGCGACACCAGGAAGTTCCTCGACGCCGAAGCCGCGCGGCTTAAACCGTTGTTCAGTGACATCGGACTCTCGAATCCGTGAACCGCTCGCACCGTTCCTATCACCACTCCCTAGGCTGCAAAGGACACCAATGAGTCGCTCCGTCGTCCTAGTCCTGAATAACGACGACATCGGGAAAGTATTTGATGTCGGCGACTGCTTGGACGCCCTAGAGCATGCCTATCTGGCGCAAGCCGAGGGTAAGGCGATTACCAGGTCCCGTATCCAGACTTACGTGAACTTGGAGGAACGGGACATCTCCTATTGCCTGAAGACTATGGAAGGATGCCTTCCGCAGACTGGGTACATGGCGCTGCGGCTCACTTCGGACATCATCAGCGAGGTCCCGGTGCACGGGGTCCCGCGCCGCGAGAAACTGGCACGGGGCCCAGGGGGCACCTATTGCGGCCTGATCGTGCTGTTCAGCCTGAAGGAGCTCGCACCGGTTGCAATCTTGCACGACGGCCACATCCAGGTTCACCGGGTCGCATGCACCAGCGCCCTCAGCGCGCGCCTCCTTGCAAATCCGGATGCGGGCGATCTCGGGTTGCTCGGTTCCTCGGGCCAGGCATGGGCCCATCTGCTTGCGATGAATGCGGTGCGGAAACTCCGGCGCGTCCGCGTCTTCAGTCCCAATTCTGAACGCTGCCGAATTTTTGCGGAGCGCGCGGTCCGGGAACTCGACCTGCCGGTAAGCGCGGTTGAAAGTGCTCAGGCCGCCGTGGAAGGCGCGGATCTTGTCGTCGCCGCGACCAACACCAGCCGTTCCATCGTGGACGGCTCGTGGTTGGCCCCCGGAGCTCACGTGGTCTCCATCGTGAGCGGAGACCAGAAGACGCCGCGCCGCGAGTTGGACAACGAAACTATGCGCCGCGCCGCCCTGGTGGTTAGCCACTCCAGGGAGTTGGCACGATCGCTGGGACAGCCGGATCTGCGCGTGCCGGTCGAGGCGGGGATATTGAGCTGGGATCGCATTCACGATCTGAGCGAGGTAGTGGCAAATCGCGCGCCGCGCCGCGCCCGCGCGGACGACATCACGGTATTCAAGAATAACGTCGGCCTTGGACTTCAATTCGCCGCGGTGGCACCCCTGGTTTACGAGGCGGCGCGGCGCGCCGGCCTTGGCCATGCGCTGCCGAGCGAGCTTTTTCTGGAAAGCCTCAAACCGTGAGCGCGTCATCCCCAAGCACTGCGGCCGAGAATCGCGCGGAGTCGCCAACGCGACAACTGGCGGAATTCGTCAGCGGGTTGCGGTTCGATGCGCTGCCGGCAGAAGTGGTGGAGAAAGCGAAGACCTGCGTGCTCGACTCCATCGGGTGCTGCCTTTTCGGCTCGACTCTGAGCTGGACGCGCATGGTGGCCGAAATGGTCCTTGAACAGGGAGGGCAACCCCAGGCTCACATACTCGGCACTACGCACCGCACCTCGACCACTCAGGCAGCCTTGGTCAACGGTACCGCCGGCCACGCATTCGAACTGGACGACGCGCACACACGCGCCTCCATGCACGTGGGGTCCGTGACGGTTCCAGTCGCTCTTGCCCTTTCGGAATGGATGAGCAGCCTGTCCGGGCGCGAATTCATTACGGCGCTGGTCGCGGGCTATGAAGCGGGGCTGAGAATCGGCATCGCGGCAGACGGCCACATATTTAAGCGCGGTTTTCACCCCGCCGCCGTGTGCGGGGCGTTTGCCTCGGCCGCGACGGCCAGCCGCGCGCTTGGCTTGAATGCGGACCAGACGCAGAACGCATTCGGCGTCGCAGGATCGCAGGCTTCCGGCCTGATGGCGGCCCAGGAAGGCGCCATGGTCAAAAGACTGCACACCGGTCGTGCCGCGCAGAGCGGCCTTTATAGCGCCCTCCTTGCGCGACGAGGCTTTACCGGGATCCGCGACGTACTCGAAGCGCCGTTCGGGGGTTTTTACAACGCTGTCAGTGAAAAATGGACGCGTGCCTACGTGACCGCGGAACTGGGGCGGACTTGGGAAATCCTGGCGGTCGGGTTCAAGCCTTATGCGACCGCGGGCGCATGTCATGCCTCGCTCGCCGCGCTCGACGAGATCATGCTTGAAGGAGATCTCAAAGCTGGGGACATTGCCGCCATCAACGTGCAATGCACGACTTATTGCCACCAGCATGTCGCCTGGCCCTATTTGCCGCGTGGAGTCGCGGCCGCCCAGCTCAATCTTTTCTTCGGGCTGGCGGCGATGGCCACCGACCGGGCTGTCCTGATCGCGCAATTCACAGAAGCACGCCTGGGGGACCCACAGTTGCTCGCCTTCATGTCGCGGATACGCATCGAAGCCGATCCTGCGCTCGACGCTCTCGGGCACCCGAATCGCTACGCAATGCACATGACCGTACGCGCGACGGATGGCAGGACATTCCAGCGCGAAAGCCGGGACCGACCCGGAAGTCCCGAGCGACCGCTGTCACGACTGCAATTGGTCGATAAGTTCCGGCTGCTCGCGGCGCCGGTGCTGCCGGCGGCGTTGATCGAACGGATCATCGCGACCGTGTCCGAACTCGATCGGCTCGAAAGCGCTGGCGCCCTGCCGGGGTTGCTGGTTCCGAAGATTGACCAGGAGAAGAAGAATTGAAACGCTCTGCACCTGACTGCGCCCGCGATCTTAACGCGGACGGACGCACCTATCGTTATTTCAGCCTGCCCGCCGCGGCACAGGATCAGGCGCTTGCCGGCCTGACACAACTACCGTTCTCGCAGCGTGTGCTGGCAGAGAACCTGCTACGGCACTCCGGCACGCCGGAGGTCGAGAACAGTATGATCAAAGCACTCGCCTGCGGCGAGCGCGGGTTCGAAATCCCATTCCGCCCCGCGCGCGTCCTGCTCCAAGACCTGCTCGGCGTGCCGGTCATGGTTGATTTTGCCGCGCTGCGCGAGGCCGTGGCGGCGGCGGGCGGCGATCCGCTGCGCGTCAATCCCGCGATACCCGTCGATTTTGTGATCGACCACTCGATCATCGCCGACGTCGCGGGCACCCGGGATGCGGAACGGCGCAACGTCGAAATCGAATACGCGCGCAACCGCGAGCGTTTCGCATTCCTCGCGTGGTGCCAGAACGCATTCCGGAATTTCCGCGTCGTGCCGCCGGACAGCGGCATAGTCCACCAGATCAACGTCGAGCGTCTCGCGCGCGTCGCTTGGACGGCGAACATAGACGGCGTGGAGACCGTCTATCCAGATACGCTCGTCTGCAATGACAGCCACGCGACCATGGTCAACGGCATTGGCGTGCTCGGCTGGGGCGTCGGCGGAATCGAGGCCGAGGCGGCTATGCTCGGGCGCCCGCTATCGATGCGCGTGCCGGAGACGCTTGGCGTGCGCGTGACTGGTGAATTGCCCGCCGGCGCCACCGCAACCGATCTCGTCCTGACCATCGCCGAGCGCCTGCGCAAGATCGGTGTGGTCGGCAAGTTCGTCGAGTTCTATGGTCCCGGCCTCGACGCGATGCCGGTTGCCGACCGCGCAACCATTGCCAACATGGCGCCGGAATACGGTGCGACGTGCGTGTTCTTCCCGGTGGACCAAAAATGTGTTGATTTCCTCGCCTTTACCGGTCGCGATGCCGCGACCGTTACGCTCGCCAAGTCCTATGCGCAGGCGCAGGGGCTGTGGCGCGATGCCGCCACACCAGCACCGCGTTTTGACGCGCAGGTGGACCTCGATCTCTCGTCGGTCGAGCGCTCGCTCGCCGGCCCGCGCCGACCGCAGCAACGGGTATCGCTGGGAAACGTAACGCGTGAATTTACCGCGGAGATGCCGACGCTGGCGCGTGATGCCCGCGCGGCCCCGACGAAGCGCGTCCCGGTTGCGGGGCGCGACCACACGCTTGGCGACGGCGATGTCGTCATCGCGGCGATCACGAGTTGCACCAACACCTCCAACCCGGCGAACATGATTGCAGCGGGCCTGCTCGCTCGCAACGCGGCCGCGCGCGGTCTCAAGGCGCAGCCGTGGGTGAAGACCTCGTTCGCGCCCGGCTCCAAGGCTGTGATGGAATACCTGCGGCGCGCGGAGCTCTACGCGTCTTTCGAAGCGCTCGGCTTCCAGCTGGTCGCGTTCGGCTGCACCACCTGCAACGGCAACTCCGGGCCGCTCGCGCCGGAGATCGAGGCCGCGGTAAAGGGCGAGCAGCTGGTGTCAGTGGCGGTGCTATCCGGCAACCGCAATTTCGAGGGGCGCGTGCACCCGCTCGCGCGTGCCGCCTATCTTGCCTCTCCCGCGCTTGTCGTCGCCTACGCGATCGCGGGCAGGATAACGCTCGACCTGGACACCGAGCCGCTCGGCGCCGACCGCAATGGCATGCCCGTCTTTCTGCGCGACCTCTGGCCGCCGGCGGAAGAGATCGCGCAGACGCTCGCCGCCAGCGTGACCCCCGACGTTTACCGCACGAGCTTCGAGCACCTGTTCGAGGGCGCGCCCGAGTGGCAGGCGCTGCGCGGTGAATCTAGCGCGCTATTCCCGTGGCGCGAGGACAGCACCTTCCTGCGCAAGCCGCCGTTCTTCGACAACCTGTCGCGCACTGTCCCCGGTATCGGCCGGCTCGAAGGCCTGCGCCCGCTTGTCATCCTGGGCGACATGATCACGACCGATCACCTCTCGCCCAACAACACAATCGCCGCTGACAGTCCCGCCGCCCGCTACCTGGCCGAGCGCGGCGTGAAACCAGCCGATTTCCAGACCCACGGCTTCCGGCGCGGTAACCATGAAATGGCGTTGCGGGGGACCTTCGCTTCTCCGCGCCTGAAGAACGCAATGGCGCCGGAGATGGAGGGTCCGTTCACCAAGCTGCAGCCGGAAGGCACTGTCGTCCCCATCTTCGACGCCGCCCAGGTGTACCGCGACCGCGGCGTGCCGCTCATCGTCATTGCCGGGCGCGAGTACGGCGCCGGATCATCGCGCGACTGGGCGGCCAAAGGCCCGGCGCTGCTCGGCGTGCGCGCGGTCGCCGCCGAGAGCTTCGAGCGCATCCACCGCTCCAATCTCGTAGGCATGGGCGTGCTGCCACTGGAGCTTAAAGATGTTCGCTGCGACGATCTAAAGCTTGACGGCACGGAGACGTTCGACATTACCGGCCTCGACGAAGGACTGAAGACGCGCGCTGAACTCACGCTGAGCGTGCACCGGACCGACGGACGCGTCGACACGGTTCCGGTCGTCTGCCGCATCGATACCGACGAAGAGCTTCTGTACTACCGGCACGGCGGCATCCTGCCGTACGTGTACCGCGAACTTGTGGCACAAATCTGAAACCCTGAAAGGAAAAGTATGGATAAGGATCCCAGTCTGAAGAATATGGCATTCCCGTTTGTTCGCGTGGCGCCGCGGCCAGGCAAGCCGCGAGAAACAGGGCTCACGATCGTGGCCGACCGCGGCATCGCGATGAACCGGGTGACGGACCTGATCGAGGCCAGCGGCCCGTACATCGATTTCGTGAAAGTCGGCATCGGCGCGTTTCGCCTGCAGCCGGAGGCCTTCCTCAAGCGCAAAATCGCCGCGCTGCACAAGGCCGGCATCCGGGTATTCTTCGCTGGGGATGTTACCGAGACCGCGTTCCAACAAGGCGTCTCCGCCCAGTTCTATGCCGCAGTCAAGAAACTCGGCGCCGAAGCGGTCGAGGTGTCGAGCGCGCAGGTCGCAATGTCGCTGAAGGACAAGTGCGAACTGATTCGCATGGCGACCAGCGCCGGCCTCAAGGTGGTCGCCGAAGCGGGACAAAAGGGCATCGAGGACTGGACTTCCAGCCAGAGCTATGTGTTCAAGCAGGTCGACGCTTACCAGAAGGCGGGCGCCTGGAAAGTGCTGGTGCAGGGCGAGGGCACCAGCGAAGGGGTGACCGAGTTCAAGGGCGATTTCGTGCTCAACCTGGCGGCCCGTTTCGACGCGCAGGACTTCATTTTCCAGGCGAAGGACGGCACGACGCAGGCGTGGTACGTCAACACGCTCGGCAACCAGGTCAGCCTGGACATCGACGACCACCAAGTGATCGACCTCGAACTCATGCGGCGCGGCCTGCGCAAGCGTGGCGTGTTCGGACTGATCGGCAGCCTGTAACCGGGGGGGCAGGGCGCGCCGCGTCCGGCCCGACCACCTAGGAGGAGGAACCATGAAAAAACAAGGACCTTTTTACCGCGTATTGCAGGCTGCTCTGGCGTTCATCGCGGCTTGGCTCGCTCTCGGGCCGGCGCACGGCCAGCCGTGGCGCCCGAACAAGCCGATCGAGATCATCGTCTCCTCCGGCGCCGGCGGCAACACCGACAAGCTCGCCCGCACTATTCAGCGCATTCTCCAGGATGAGAAGATCGTGACGACGCCGCTTATCGTAATGAACAAGACCGGCGGCAACCAGACGCTGGCGCGCGTCTATCTCAACCAGCACCCGGGCGACAGCCACTACGTGGAGCTCAGCAACCCCACGCTCATCGCGAACCAAGTGATGGGGCTAACGCAGCAGCACTACACGGATTTCACACCCATTGCTGTGCTGCTGGACGAGTACACCGTCTTTAGCGTGCGCGTGGACGCGCCGTTCAAGTCGGGTGCCGAGCTCATGAGGCATCTCGCGAATCAGCCGGACAGCCTGAGCATAGGGCTCACCACCCGCGGCGGTGCGAACCACGTTTCGTTCATGCTGGCCGCCAAGGCGGCGGGCGTCGACATGAAACGCCTCAAGATCGTTTCGTTCAAGTCCAACGGGGAATCCATTACGGCGCTGCTAGGCGGCCACATTGACCTCGTGGCGTCCTCCGCGTCGCCGGCACTGCCCCATCTCCAGCGGGGCGCGATACGGATCGTCGCGATTTCGGCCCCGAAACGCATGGGGGGGGTGCTGGCGGATGTGCCGACCTGGATCGAGCAGAAGATCAATGCCGTCAACTCCAACTGGCGTGCCTTAGTCGGACCTAGGGATCTTCAGCCTGCGCAGGTCGCCTACTGGGAAGCCGCCGTGTCGAAATTGGGGGAAAGCGAAACGTGGAGGAAGGAACTCGCGGCGAACTTCTGGGAAATGCAGCCACGCACCGGGCGAGCGCTCCAGGACTTTCTCGCTGCAGAGCACAGGGAGCATAAGGAAATCCTGACAGAAATCGGTCTTGCCAAGTAACGTTTCAAGGTGGGGGAATCGGCCGCACGCTGGACGCGGCATGTGCGTTCGCGACCGGGTTCGTGAGCGAAGTCGTTGAGCCGGGGAAATTGATTCAGCGCTGCCGCGAGCTCGCGCTCGAGATCATCGCGAATGCCCTGTACTATGCGAATTCGCGTTTACGCCGCTATCGGCGCTTGAAAAATACCCTGGCAATGTTGTTGCCAAGCGTAGCGACCGAGTGAAGCGCAATGT
>Ga0163153_10004826_pt1 | contig 16551 bp, 11 predicted proteins | sample OliLakLV19MP6IB1_FD_148629 | JGI IMG/M metagenome (GOLD analysis project Ga0163153, IMG submission 148629) | Freshwater microbial mat bacterial communities from Lake Vanda, McMurdo Dry Valleys, Antarctica - Oligotrophic Lake LV.19.MP6.IB-1 | ecosystem: Environmental > Aquatic > Freshwater >... | reverse complement strand
TGTGGGCTCGTGCCAGGCGGTCGGCCTCCGGGGCGTCGATATAGACCAACCAATCGCACAACGCATCCCACCCGGCTTCCAGGAGCACCGGCGCGTCCAGGATCAGGGCCTTAACCCTTTTAACCCCCCCGGCCGCAGTTTGGGCCCCGCCGGCGGCAGCCAAATCTCGTAGGCGATCGCCGATGCGAGAATGGGTAATTTGTTCGAGATAGGCGATCTCGCGACGCCCCTCGTCAGTAGGTTGGAACACGATACTCGCCAGCGCCCGACGAACGATTCGGCCGTCGGGGCCCATGATGGAATTACCCCAACGCCGGCGGGCCAGGTCTTCGACTTCGGGCGTACGCAAAACCTCATGGCCGGCTCCGTCGGCGTCGAGTCGGACGGCGCCCAGCTCTTCCAGGCGGCGGGCCACAAAACTCTTGCCGCTCGCGATGCCGCCGACAAGGCCGATCACCGGAAGGGAAGCGCGAGGAGTCGGCGAAAGGAGTTCGCTCATGGGGCTGATTACCGGGTTGCCGGCGGGAATGACGCCGCTTAATCCAAGGCTTCCGTCTCGGCCCAGTTCCGACCCGCCTTCACGTCGACCCCCAGCGGAACGCGCAACGCCATGACGCCGGCCATCTCGGTGCGAACCACCTCGGCGAGCGGGTCGCGCAGCTCGGCGGGCGTTTCGAACAGCAACTCGTCGTGGATCTGCAGCAGCATTCGGGCTGCGGGAAGCTCGCGCTGCACGCGGCGGTGGACGCTGATCATCGCCAGCTTGATGAGGTCGGCCGCCGAGCCCTGAATGACGGTGTTGATGGCCGTCCGCTCGGCGAGGTTGCGCTGCCTGCCGGCACCGACACGCACGCCCCGGACACTCCGTCGCCGGCCCAATAACGTGGTCACATATCCCTGGGCCGCGCATTGCTCGAGCACGCCGGACATGAACCGCTCGACCCCCGGATAGCGGTCGAAATAGCGGTCGATGAATTGGCCCGCCTCGTCCTGGGGAATGTTCAAGACTTTCGCCAGGCCGAACGGGCTTTGACCGTAGATCACGCCGAAGTTCACGGTCTTGGCGACCCGCCGCTGATCGCGCGTCACCTCGTCGAGCGGCACGCCGTAAACCTCGCCGGCCACGCGACTGTGAATATCTTGGCCTGCGGCAAAAGCGGCGAGCAAGCTCTCGTCTTCCGAATAGTGGGCCAGCACGCGAAGTTCAATCTGCGAGTAGTCGGCCGACAGCAGGAGCCAATCGTCTTGGCCGGGCAGAAAGGCCGAGCGGATTTCGCGCCCCGTTTCCGTCCGAATCGGGATGTTCTGCAAATTCGGGTCGCTCGACGAGAGCCGCCCGGTCGCGGCCACGGCCTGATGCAGCGAACAGTGAACGCGGCCCGTCGCCGGGTTCACCAGCGTCGGCAGCGCATCGACGTAGGTTCCCTTCAGCTTGGCATACTGGCGATACTCGATGATCTTGGCCGGCAGCGGATGCATGCGGCCGAGTTCTTCGAGCACGTCGGCGTCGGTGCTGGGGCCGGTCTTCGTCTTGGCGAGCACCGGCAGTTTCTGTTCTTCGAACAGGACCTGCCCCAGCTGCTTCGGCGAGGCGATGTTGAACTCGTGCCCGGCGGCGGCGTAAATCTCCTTCTCGATCCGTGCCATGGCTTCCGCGTAGCGGGCGCTCAATTCGGCGAGCCGGCCGGTGTCGATCCGGATGCCCGTCGACTCCAGGTCGACCAGCACGTCGATCAACGGAATTTCGACCGACGTGAACAGGTCCTCCAGATCGTCGTCGCGGAGCATCGGCTGGAGGATGTCGACCAACCGCAGCGCCACGTCGGCGTCTTCGGCCGCGTACTGCGTCACCCGGTCGACCGGCACCTCATCCATCCGCTTCTGGTTCTTCCCGGTGCCGATCAGTTCCGCGATTTTGATGTTGGCGTGGTCGAGGTAGCGCGTGGCCAACTCGTCGAGGTTGTGGTTACGCTCACCGGCGTCGAGCAGGTAGGCGGCCAGGAGCGTGTCGAACGACGTGCCGGCCAGCTCGATGCCGACCCGGCGGAGCACGATCCGGTCGTACTTGAGGTTCTGCCCGACCTTGGCGATGTCGGGGTTCTCGAGAATCGGTTTGAGGGCCCCGATGACGGCGGCAAGGTCGAGCCGCGGTTCACCTTCCGGCGCACGAACCGGCACGTAAAAACCTTCGCCGGCTTGCCAGGCGAAGCTCAGGCCGACGAGTTCGGCCTCGGTCGGCGAGACGCTCGTCGTTTCGGTATCGACCGAGATCCGGATCTCGCGCCGCATCGCGTCGGCAAGTTTTTCCAGATCCTGGAGCGTGGCCACCGTGCGATAGTCGGAGTGCCAGGCCACGGCCTCGGGCACCTGCGTTTCGGCCAGGTCGCGAAACTGATCCGTCATGCGATGGAAGCCGAACTCCTGGCAGAGCGCCAGGCAGGCCGCGGCATCAACACCCCGAACTTCGCCCCGCTTCCAGTTGATGTCGATCGGCGCGCTGCGCTCCAGCCGGACCAGCTCTTGGCTCAGGTAGGCCTTCTCGCGGTTCTCGACGAGCGTCTTCTTGCGAGCGGCCCCCGTGATCTCCTCGACGTGCTCGTAGACGCCGTCGAGCGTGCCGTACTTTTCCAGTAAGTCCTTGGCCGCCTTCGGCCCGATCTGCGGGACCCCCGGCACGCCGTCGACCGAGTCGCCGACCAGGGCCTGGAAATCGACGACCTGGTCGGGCCGCACGCCCCAATCGGCCGCCAGCTCTTCGGCACCGTAGAGGGAGTTTTTGCGAACGTTGTAGACCCGTACACGATCGCTGATCAACTGGCGGCAATCCTTGTCGCCGGTCACCAGGTAGCAAGTGCCGCCGGCGCGGTCGACCACGTCGGCGACGGTCGCCAGCATGTCGTCGGCCTCGAACGACGGATGCTCGAGCACGGGGATGTTCATCGCCTCGACCATCCGGCGGATGTTTGCAAACTGGGGAACCAGCTCCGGCGGGCACTCCTTGCGGTGCGCCTTGTAGTCGACGAACCGCACGTGGCGAAACGTCGGGGCCGACAGGTCGAAGGCGCAGAGCAGGTAGTCGGGCTGCTTGGCCGACATCAGGTAGAGCAGGTCGCGGGTGAAGCCGAACACGGCGTTAACCGGCTCGCCGTGCGGCCCGGTCATTTCAGGGATGGCGTGAAAAACCTGGAAAATCAGCGAGTTGGCGTCGACGACCCAGACGCTTTTGCCGGCCAAATCCGTGTCGCCGGAAACGGTCTCCGGGACGAGCGACGTCGGCAGGGACGGCAGAACCTCGTCGGCCGGCCGCCGCTGGTCATCGGCGTCGCGGGGGCCGGAGTCGGCCGCTACGGCCGGCGGGGAGGCCGGCTTACCGGCGGCCGGCTTCAGGGTTTTGGGGCCGGCGGCGCCGGTGGCCGGCGGCACGGGAGCGCGGGTTGCGTCGCCCGGAGCGTCGGAGTCGTCCCCCATGCCGGGGAGCAGTGTCTGATTTTTACGTTTCGCCAAGTGAGTTCCAGGCATATTAGTAGGGAGCAACGGCCCCAAAATCGCGATCGTCGGCGCGCATCGTACGGGCCGTTTGCCGAGGGAGTCAACCGCCCAAGGAGGTCGGCTGAAAAGGGGCTGGAATGTTGCGTTTCGTCAACATTCCGGGCGCCTTCCGGCAGCATTCGAGTCGCCTTCCGGCGGCGGACCGACCGCGGGCCGAATCGATCGTTTTTTCTTTGATTCTTCGCAACTGCCTGCCTAAACTCAAGGTTACGTCGATTCGATCGGCACCTGCGCTTCGGCGTGGAACGCCGGTTGCATTTCGCTGGGCGGTTCACGCCGTACGCTCGTCGCAAGACAAACCAGTTGCAAGTACGCGGTTGCAAGCACGCGGTTGTTAGAATCCTGTCGTTAGATTCCTGTCGCTAGAAACCGGGGACGCTCGTCTCCGATACCGCCGGTAGTCAAAACCGGCACTTTAACCTTCCGTTCGAACTTTCGAGCCAAAGGACTACGCTCATGGCAAGCAGCAGCAGCCAAAACCAAGGCATGCTTATCGCGATGATCATTTTTGTGATCCTCATGGTGATTTCCATGGGTATGGCCGTGCTTTTCATGAAAAACGGCAATGAACTCGGCACCCGCCTGAAGACGGCCGAAGAGCGGGCCAACAAGGGTGATTCCGAGTTGACCGGCCTGCAAACCGAATTGGACATCCTGAAGAACACCGTCATGGCCTCGCCGACGAAGGAACGCGAGAACGCCACGGCGGAAGAAATCAAGGCTCGATACGATGCCGACCTGAAAAAATTCGGCGCGCGGTTGAACGCCGTGGATAGCGCGATCGTGACCTCGACGTACACCCAAATGATCGACGCCGCCACGACGAGCCTGGAGAAGAAGCAGACGGAGTTGCTCGCGGAGAAAGCCACGGTTGCGAAGACCACGGCCGACAAGAACGACCTCGACGCTCACTACAAGGGCCAGGTCATGCAGTTTGAAAATACGGCCAAGACGGCGAACGACGAAAAGGCCATGATCCAAGCGACCCTGACGAAGGTCGAAGCCGAACTCCGTAAGGCCCAGGAAGACCTGGTCACAGGCACGGAAGAAAACGTCAAGCGCGTCGAAGAGGTCCGCGCAGCCAAGCAGAAAGAAATCGACCAACGCGACAAACAAATGGCCGACATGCAGATCACGATCGACCGCTTGAACGAATTCGTCCATACGGTGAACAAGCCCGATTACGCCGCGGCGTTCGACGGCAAGATCACCAAGATCAATCCCTCGGCTCGCACGGTCTGGGTCAACGTCGGATCGTTCGACAACCTGAAAAAGCACATCAGCTTCAGCGTGCAACCGCAGGGGGTTGCGGCCGGAAGCGAGATTCCGCCGAAGGCCAAGATCGAAGTCGTGCAATTGCTCGGCCCGCGCCTGGCGGAATGCCGGATCGTGGAAGACGACCTGAACAACCCGATTTCGGTCGGCGACAACATCTACACTAACCTTTGGGACCCGGGCCAAAAGACCCGCTTCGGATTCGCCGGCAAGATCGACATGAACGACGATGGCTCGGACGACATGGACCAGGTCCACAACCTCGTCGCGACGGCCGGCGGGCAGATCGACGTCGAAGTGGTTGACGGGGTCGAAAAGGGGGAACTCTCGATCTACACTCGCTACCTCGTGCTGGGTGCGATCCCGGCCGACAAGCCGAGCGCCGAAGCCTACAATCGCCTCTTGTCCCAGGCCGAGAAGCTCGGCGTGCAGCGGATTCCGCTGCCGGTGTTCATGGACCAGATCGGCGTACCGAAGACCGATCGGCGACGGGTAGTGTTCGGCGGCGGCTCGCAGACCGGAACGGTGGCGATGGACCCGCCGGACGGCGGCCCGCCAGTCTCGGCCAGTCGGGTGAATCCGCTCTTCACGCCGCGCCGCGCTCCGAACACGCCGACGAAGAGTTCGGCCTATTAAGAGGCGGACCGCTGCTTGAAGCGGACCGCTGCAGAATGCGCACCGCCTGCAAATTGATTGCGCGACAGAGGGACAGAGGGACAGAGGGAGTCAATTCTCTTGTTTCCCTTGGCCGCTCCTACCCTCCGTCACTCATTCCCTCTGTCCGCCGCCACGTATTGTTTGCCTGAAGCGCGATGCGGATCGTCACCGGCTTCCGGCCTTCCATCGCGATTAAGCCCGCGTCGCGGCTTCGTCCAGTCCCGAGAGGAACAGGCGATCGCGCAGGTCGGCGAGCCGCCCGGCGTACGGCTCCCAACCGGCGCCCAGCTTGGCTGAGTCGAAGTGCGTGGGCTGAACGAAGAGCAGCGACGGCGTCGCCAGTTGCCAATGCTTGGCGAGCGACTTGAGCAGCGAGACTTCGCGGCGCGTCAGATCGTGCGCCCAGCAGAGATCGCGAAATAGGTGCTTGGGCTTGTCGATCGGTCGCTCGGCCCGGGCCCGAAGGAAGCGCGTCGCGCCCCAGACCGCGAGAAAAACAACTGCGGCGGCGACGTACCAGTACCAAGAGCCGAAGACTCCGTTCATGGCCGCGCCTCCACGTCGTCGAAGCGAGATCCGGCCGCGAGATCGCCGTCGACGAACCCGGCCTGCTCGATCCGCCGGAGCGACTGCTCGGCCGCCTCGCGAACCGTGAAGCTGACGTCGTCGCGCAGCCGATCGAGCGCGTCGCGCGCCGCCGCGCTGCGCGCCTGGCCGAGCGCTCGGGCGGCTTCAACCCGCACCAGGTGGTCGCCGTCGCCGGCCGCTTCGACGACCGCATTTTCCAACGCGACGACCAGCTCCATGGCCGCGGCGATTTCCAGCGCCCGCATTCGCCGCTTTCCGTGGGCCGACTGCATCTCTTCGAGCAAGCGGGCCGGCGCCGCCGGATCGGCCTTGCGAACCAGGGTTCCCGTCGTGCGCCGCACCGATTCCTCGAGCAGATCGAAGGCGGGCAAGTAGCGGCGGAAGGTGAATTCCTCCAGGTTCGAGCGAGCCGCTTCACGAACTTCGGCCGAGGAGTGATCGAGCGCCTGGATCAGCGTCGTCAGCGCGCCGGGGACGCCGCGCGGCCGCAACTGCCGGAGCGCGACGGAGTGCACCGTCGGATCGTCGTCGCGCAGCGCTCGCAGTAAGAGCACGTCGATCTCGGGTCCCTTCAGCTCGGCCAACGACAGGACGGCGGCCCTCCGGCCCTCCGGCTTGCCGACCCGCAACATGGTTTCCAAAAGCGCCGTCAGCGCGTCGCGCTTGATGCCGGAAACGGCCGCCATCCGAACAGCCGATCGCTGCTGGGCGTCGTCGAGCTCGTCCAACAGCCGCACGTCGACCAACCAGGGAATGACGGTGACGTGCTTCAGGTTGGCGCGGATGGCCGGCGACGGCTCGGTCCCGATTCGCTTGAGCAGGTGCTCGACCCATCGCCGGTCGGTTCGCCGCAGCGCGCCCGCCAGGCCGGTGGTCGGCGGGCGGCCGTCATCGAGAAAACTCGACAGCAGCCGGAGCACGCCGGGCTGCACGCTCGACTGCAGCATCTCGAGCATCGGCACGAAAGACGGCTCCCTCGGATCGCTGAGGATCCGCGACAGCAAGGCATTGTCGCGCGGCACCAGTTGCAGGAAGGCCTCGATCGGCTCGCGGCGGCGGTGCGCGGCGAAGCGGCGGACCGACTGCTCGAGCGCCGCCACGGCGTGGTTGCGGGCCGTCTGCGGATCGCGGCGGCGGCGCTCGTCGCGCGTGGTCGCCAGGTCGTGATAGAGTTCGTCGGCCAAGGCAATGAGCGTGGCCGCCGCCTCCTGGAAGAACGGATGCCGGTCGTCCTCGAGCATGGCGATCAAGACCGGCATCAGTTCGTATTCGCGAAAGGCGATCGCCGCGCGACAGCCTCGCTCGAAACGGCCCGCCTCGTCGGTATCGAGCAGCTCGCGCACGACCGGCGTGATTCGACCGTGCAGCTCGTGGACCGTTTGCCGCCAGGCCTCGGGCATCGAGTCGGCGCGTCGCACGAGTTCGCGCATCCCCTCGAACGAGCGTCGCTGCAGCAAGGCCCGGACGGCCCCGAGCTGCAGGGCGACCGACGACGAATCGAGCGCGGCGATCAAGACCGCCGTAGCGGCCTCGTTCGGCGTCTCCGTCAATATTCGCAGCGTGATCGTCGGACCGTCGGGCATGTGCGTACCATGAGCGCCGCCTGAAATGGCGTATCCTTTTGGATCATCGACGTGCCGGGAGCGACGATTGACGATTTTTTCAGCTCCAGGACCTCTCCTCCACGACCGGGGGAGCATCTTGCTTTCGTGCCGGGAACGACTCAAACTGAGGTACGGTAGAACGTTGCGCCAGGAACCCCGACCCATGCCCTGCGTCTTGTCCGCCCCGCAGTTGCTCGCGCGCGATTTCCTCGAAATCCGCGCCAAGATCCTTGAAGTCGCCGCCTCGCTCGATCGGATCGAGCGCGGGGACGGTTCGGTTGCTGACGATCCCCGCACGGCTCAGATCCGCGCCGGACTGGAAGCGCTCTCGGCCGACGATGGCCACGTGGAACGGGGGGGGCGTGCCGAACAGGTACAGCTGATCTTCTCGCTTCCTTACGAAGAGGGGTGGCGAAGAAAGTGGAACGTCTAAGACCGCGCCCGTCGGCCGGTTCATCGGCCGGCTAAGCCGCCGCTCCCCTGCGCCCCTCTTCCCTGCCCCCTCGCACCTGATTCTTCGAGCATACGGCCATGTACTACATCGATCCGCACATTCACATGGTCTCGCGGACGACCGACGACTACGAGACGCTCGCCAAGATGGGATGCGTCGCCATGAGCGAGCCGGCGTTCTGGGCGGGCTTCGACCGCGGCAGCGTCGACGGCTTTCGGGATTACTTCCGGCAGCTCACCACGTTTGAGCCGAAGCGGGCGGGCTGGTACCACATGCAGCACTTCACCTGGATGTGCATCAACGCCAAGGAAGCGGAGAACGTCCGTCTCTCGCGCGAGGTCATCGCGATGATGCCCGAATTTCTCGACATGCCGGGCGTGCTCGGCGTGGGCGAGATCGGCCTGAACAAGAACTCCAAGAACGAATCGATCGTGTTCCTCGAGCATCTCGACCTGGCGGCCAAGCGAAGCGAGCAGATCCTGATCCACACGCCCCACTTGGAAGACAAGTACAAGGGGACGCGGATGATCATCGACATGCTCTGCGACGACCGGCGGCTGGATCACGGCCGGGTGCTCGTCGATCACGTCGAGGAGCACACGATCCGCCTGGCGATCGAGGAGGGCTTTTGGGCCGGGATGACGCTCTACCCGACGAGCAAATGCACGCCGGAGCGGGCCGTCGACATGGTCGAGACGTACGGCCCGGAACGCCTGATGGTGAACTCGGCGGGCGACTGGGGCCCGTCGAAGCCGACGGCCGTGCCCGACTTTATTCTGGCGATGCGGCGGCGGGGCCATCCGGAATCGCTGATCCGCAAGATCGTGTACGACAACCCGCTGGAGTTCTTCAGCCAAAGCCGCAACTTCAACTTCACTCCGCCGGAAACGCCGGCGACGGTCGAAGGTTAGGTTCAGGGTTCAGGGTTCAGGGTTCAGGGTTCAGGGTTCAGGGTTCAGTGAAGATTCTTCCGACGATTAACCAAAAAAAGCCCGAGGATCGCGTGATCCTCGGGCTCTTTTGTTTCAAACACCATCGGACGCGTCGCAAGTGACCTACTTCGGCAATGCCGGAACCGGCGGCGTGAGCGAAGGGCCGGGCGTCAGGGTCGGTCCCGGCGGGAACTGCGGAGCCCTCGCTCCGGTACCCAGCGGCAACCCGGACGGAATGCCGGTGCCCAACGGCACGCCTCCCGGCAGGCCGGCGGGAATGCCTTGTCCCGGGATTCCGCCGCCGGGGAGCGTCAACGTTCCCGGTGTTCCGGCGTGCGGGGTGAGTCCGGAACCGGGTCCGCCCGGGCCGGCGGTGGCGCTCTTGATGGCGTTGAAGACCAACAGCAAGCCCGCCGTTTCCTTATCGAAGGTCGCCTGGTCGGGCGCAGCCAACATTCGGTCCAAAGCGCCGTCAGCCGACTGGACGAGCCCCAGAATTTCCGTTTTCTTCTCGGGCGTGATCTTCAGGCCGTCCATATCGGCTCGTAGGTCCGCGATGGTTTTGTCCCATCCGTCGACCATCGCGGCGGGAAGCCACTTGCCTTCAACCTTCTTGTAAACTCGATCGTGGGGCGGCTTATCATCCGTCTCGAATTTCAAGGTCGCCGTGTCGCCTTCTACCTTGACGAGCGAGACCTTGGTCTTTTTCGCCGAATCCAGTTCCATACCGACTAGCGGATGGGATGATTTCCCGATCTTGACGAGTTCATTGCCGGTCTTGGCGAGGAACTGGCCGGGGTCGGCACTCTTGAGACCCGCGTGCGTTTTGATTTCGGAATTCAACACCATTTCCAAGCCGCCGACGATGGACGACCAAGCCTCAACCACCGGTACCTTAATCATGTCCGGAACGTTCTGTTCGATCGGCGGGAACTTGAGGAGGAAATCTTTCTTGGTCTTGAGGACCAACGTCGCCTTGGTCGCCAGCGCGAAACTCTTGTCGTACAACTCGGGATCGATGTTCGCAGCGGCATCGCCGATGATCGCTTTTGCGTCGGCTTGGTATTTCGACGGAAGTGAAGTCCAGAGTTTGCTGACGTCGCCGTCACCGAGGGAGTAGATGAACTCCTGAACGTACTTATCGGGCTCGGCCGCTGAAGCGGTGATTCCGCCGGCCGCCGCGCCTCCGCTCGGTGCGCCTCCGCTGGGTGCGCCGCCGGCGGCCGCGCCTCCGGCAGTCGCTCCACCCCCGGTCGTTCCAACACTCGTTGCCGCGCTGTTGTCGCTCTTATTGCAACCCGCGGCCAGCAACATAAGTCCGAGTGCCGGCACTCTCCAGTACGTATTCATTGTCGCAATCCTTTCCAACTAATGTGGTTTCAATCGATCCGTCCGATGCCCGAAAGGATAACGGATCGAGCCCGTAGCGGCTACTTGCCGGCCGGTGGCCCGGATCCGTCGAAGCGCAGTGAGGTACGCGGCTTACGTCGAAAATCGACTGAAATCAACTGACCGCAACCTCGCCGGTTGCATGCCGGCAGGCCGAACTTCACAGAGCCGGCAGGCCCAACGTCGCGGAGCCGACGGCCCGAGATCCCGGCGCCAGGCCGCCCTATTTCGCCGGCGCCGCGGCAAGCCGCGATTTCACGGCCGTATCGAGCTCCTTCAGCCCATGCTCCCGATCGATCGGATAATGGCCGATCTTGTAGTGGGCGATCTTGCCGTCCCGTCCGATCACCACGAACAGCGGGAGCTCGCCGCCGGCGAGCCGCGGATCGCCGAACTGGCGTAAAAGATCGCCGGAGTCGAACAGGATCGGATAGGAAAGATTCATGAAGCTCTTGAGCTTCCGCACGCCCGCAATCGCCGCTCGGGCCGTACCTTCCTGCTGAAATCGGCTGTCGACCGCCACGCCGTAGACCTTGACTCCGGCGGGCTGGTGCCGGGCATAGAGGAACTCCAAGTAGCCGACTTGCCCGTACGGTTCCTTGAGCGGTTGGTCGCGGTAGTCCCAGAAGTGAAGCACCGTCACGTGGCCTGCCAGATCGGCGTCGGCCAGTTTGGCGCCGTCGAGCCCGGCGAGCGTGAACTTCTCGACCTGCCGACCCATCTGCTTGGTGACGACCTCGTCGAGCGCTCCGGCCCGCCGGCTTTGCCGCTTGAGATCGGTTTCGGCGGCCCCGACGATCCGTGCGAGCGCCCCGGCGCCGGCATGCGGTTTGGCTTCGGGCAGGTGCTTGGCGAGCAGTTGCAACTGCTCGGGGCTCCAGGCATCGTCGGTCGCACGGGCGGGTCGCTTGAGCTTCCCTTTCAGGTGCACGAGCGCCGCCAGTCCGTCGCGCAGGGCGGCCGCCTCGGCGTCGGCCGGTTTTTCGACGGCCCGCAGTTGGAGGGCCGAGCGATACTCGGTTCCCTTGTTCATGAACACGCGGTCGTCTTGCTGCAGGACGAGCTGCACATCCTTATCGACCCAGAGCCGTTTTTGGGGGCCGAACTGATTGCGGACTTCGACCTGCCAGGCGGGTCGATCGACGGCGGTCGTGGAACGGACGATTTCGTATTCCGAGCCGTCGCGTTCCCACTTGGCGCCGACTTCGGCCGCTTGCGGAAAAACGAACCGCGGCGGCCCGATGGGCACGACGTGCTTGCCGTCGCCGTAGTCGAAAAGCAACGCCGGGCCCTGCGAGCCGACGGCCGCCCCTTCGGCGTTCTGCGACCAAGGGCCGAAGCGATCGGCCCAGCCGAAGCCGCCGGCGCCCCGTTCTTCAACGAGCCAGTAAAAGTCGAGGCCTGCGGCGTCGCTACGCGTGACGAGCAGCGTGAGGTCGTAAGTTTTTTCGCCGCCGCCGGCGGCGTCGTCGGGCTTCGCCTGGGCCACCGTCCCCTGGTAGTGCAACAGCGTTCCGGGCTCGAAACGGGGCTCGACTTCGGCCCCGAGGGCCAGGCACACGAGCCCGCAGAAAACGGCGTTCATAACGGCTCCGACGGTCAATCACTTTCTTGGTTCGCCGCGCTTCGATGGTCGCGCTCCGGCGCGGCTCTTCCGGAGGCAAATCCAGTTTAGCACCGCGACGCCGGCCGCCGAGCAACAAACCGGCCAATTCCGCGGCGCCGCGCTCGACTTGAAACGTACTCGCCCGCGACCCGGTATTATTGACGTCGCCCAGGTTAGCCGACGATTACCTTCCCCTGATATCGCCCGCCGTTTATCCGAATGTCGACGTACCTTGAATGACCGTGCCCGTCGCCGCCCCTAAGAAACGGATCGTCATCGCGCTGAATCGCACGGCCGGCAGCGGTCGCGGCCGCGAGCGGGTTGAAGAACTAGGGAAGGCGCTCGAACGACGGGGGTTCGAGGTTTTGCTCGAGCCGAACCTCGCCGCCGCGCTGGAGGCGGCGACGGCGGCGCATGCCGGCGGCCGGCTGCACGCATTGGTGGCGGCCGGAGGTGACGGCACGGTGAACGCCGCGGTGAACGGCACGCCTGCGGGCCTGCCGCTCTCCGTGTTTCCGCTGGGGACCGAGAACCTGCTGGCCCGTTTCATTCGCATGCCGGGGGAACCGGAGCCGGCGGCCGAGGTGATTGCAGCGGGGCGGACGCTCGAGCTCGATTGTGCCCGCGTCACGGCGACGGGCCGCGATCTAGCGCCGCGGCTCTGCCTGATCACGCTCAGCGTCGGCTTCGACGCCGAAGTGGTCCGCAGGCTCGCCGCCGTTCGCCGCGGAAACATCGGCCATTTGAGCTACGCCCGTCCGATCTGGCAGGCCATGCGTCGCTATGGTTTTCCGGAGCTGCGCGTGACGACGCTGCCGCTCGCCGCCATCGACGCCCCGATCGGTCCCGCACCGGAAGTGGAGTACGCCTGCCGCTGGTGCTTCCTGCAGAACATCCCGGCCTACGGCGGCGGGCTGAACTTCACGCCGTTGGCCGTCGGCACGGACGGTCTGTTGGACCTCTGCTTGTTCGAGCGCGCCGGCGTGCTGCGCGGGTTTCGCTATCTCTGGAAGGTGCTCCGCGGAAAGCATCGGGCGTTGCCCGAATGCACGATCGGCCAAGCCGCGGCGGTACGGGTCGAGTCGCCGGCGGCCGACGTGCCGGTGCAAATCGACGGCGATGCGGCGGGCGTACTGCCGATCGAGGTCGAAGTGGTGCGCGCCCGCGCGAGGTTCATCGTGCCCGAAGTCACCCGGGATCTCGGATATAGCGAGAGCGACGCCAGGCGAGTCGACCGAACATCTTTCCTTGCTCGCGCAGAATCATGTCGATCAACATCTCGTTCAGGAAACCCGCTGCCCGGTCCTTATAGAAATCCGCTTCCCGGTCCTTAAGCTTGGGCAGCATCGCCAACGCCGCGTCGTAGCGACCGATCGCGGCTTCGATGGTCGGCGCATCCAACCGTTCGAACACCCAGTCGGCCGTATCTCCCTTCGGCATGCGGCTCAAGAGGTCGCGATATCGGTCGAAGAGTTTGTCTCGTTGTTTCACATCTCCCCGATGATGGGCCGCCAGGACCGCTTTGCGAAGCTCCCTGACGACGTCGAACGGCTCCCCCTTGGCCAACAACTCGTCGACCAGTTCGTAATCGCCGACATGGACGGCCGCCACGGCGACGAAACACTTAGCCTCGGGCTTGACATGCGCGACCTGCTTTCGCAGAAAGGTTTTCCCGGCATCGCGATTGCCGGCCATGGCGAACGATCGGGTGATTCCGCCGAGTCCTTCCGCCTCGTCGTAGTCGCTGGTTCCGATCGACCGACAAGCCTCGTAAAGTGCCGCCGCCTCCTCCGGCAGTCCGGCCGCGGCGAGGGTTTCGACCCGATATTGTTCCGTTCTTACGTCGAACTTTCCCGCATAAATGTTGCGATGGAACTGCCGGATCCTGTTGCGCAGTTTTTCCAGCGGCGCTACGAGCCCATGCTCGAGGCAACTTTGGGCCATCGTTTCGTAACTACTCGTCAATAGATAGAGTTCGAAAGGCGCTTCCACACAATCGAACGCCCGATCGTAGTCGCCGAGTTCGAAGTAAGCGTCGGCCAGACGATAGCTCGCATAGCCCCGCCGCTCCTCCGGCAACGTCTCGATCTCGCGCTCCGTTCGCATCAAGAGCCGGCGCGCTCGATCCGGCTCGGCGACCGCCCACATTTGCGCCACGCGTCCCAGCTCCCGGAACCGCTCCGCCGGATCGACGGCGGCCGCGGCTTCGGCCTCCCATGCCTCCAGGAATCGGACGCAGCTCTCCTTGCGGCCGAGCAAGTAATCGAATGCGGCCGCCGACCTCAGCAGTTCGTCGCGCGCCGGCGACTCCGGCAGTGCGACGGCCCGAGCCTTGAGTTTGTCGACCAACTGAATCGCCAACGCCGTGCGCGAGTCGCTACCGGCGGCCGGCGGCGCGGCCTCGGCCGTGTTTCCGCACGGCAACAGGGCGACGACCAGGCACCATGGAAACGCGAACCGTCGATTTCGGCCGTTCATTTCCTAATTCCTGCCGCTATTTCGCGATCAATTGCACAGAAGCGTCATGCAGCGCCTTGCGCATGGCCGAGCCGTCGCTGCCGGCCAAGCCGGTCCGCTGGATCAAGAGAATGGTAAAAATCCCCTTCTTCGGGTCCATCCAGCCTTGCGTACCGTAGGCGCCGCCGTGGCCGAAGCTGCCGACCGAGAGGTTCTCCGCCGCCCCTTTCGATTCGCTCACCAAGCCGAACCCAAACCCCCACACGCTTCCCTCGATGAAGCCCGCCTTGATGTCGCCCGTTTGGTTGCGGGTCATCTCGGCGAGCGTTTCGGACCCGATGATCTTCTTGCCGTCGAGCGTGCCGCCGTTCAATAGGCATTGGTAGAGCTTCGCCAGATCGTCGGCCGTGCTGAACAGGCCGCCGGCCGGCACCGGGTGCTTCGCGCCGCGAGCGAAATCGAGCACGCCGCCGGGCGTGGCCACGAGCTTGCCGTCTTTCTTGCCGTAGGTCATGGCCGTTCGCTCCAATTGCTCGGAGCTCGGATACGGCGTGGTGTCTTTCATCCCCAGCGGCTTGAAGATCTTGGCCGAGAGATACTCATCGTACGGCTGACCCGACACGACCTCGACGATCCGCCCCAGCGTGTCGATTCCCGGGTTGCAGTAGCTCCACTTCGTGCCGGGCTCGAACAACAGCGGAGCCTGGCTGATGGCGATGGTCGTTTCGTTGAGCGTCCAGTTCCGCTTCTGGTAAACGTCGGCCATGCCGGCCGGGTACTGCGGCAAGCCCGAGGTGTGCGTGAGCAGGTCCTTCACGGTGATCGGCCGGGCAGGCTTCTTCAGCGTGAGCTTTCCCCCGTCCTTCGAGTCGACGAGCAACTGCCCCTTGAACTCGGGAAGATACTTTTCGACCGGGTCGTTTACGTCGACCTTGCCCGCTTCGACCAATTGCATGATGGCCAGCGCCGTGATCGGCTTGGTCATCGAAGCGATCCGAAAGATCGTGTCGCGGCGCATCGGCGTTCGCTTTTCGAGGTCGGCCAGGCCGAGCACCTGCACGTCGACGATGCCGTTCTTATCGCCGACGACGGTGACGACGCCCGACAACTCGCCGTTGTCGACGAATTTTTGCATCGACTCGCGAACGGCGGGTGAGCTTTTCGACGCCGTCGCCACACCGGCCGATTGGGCCGCCGCCGGGGGTGCTGCCACCGCGACGAGGCAAAGAAACGCCGAGAGGCCGAGGTTCCAACCAGCAGAACGGATCATGAACAGATCTCCGAGAATTCGACGGCGGGCACGGCAGAACGATCAACCGGGAAACGGCAAGAGGTCCAATCGTAACTCTCAAAGTCTCCGCATGCGAATTGTTTGACGCGCGGACCCACAGGAGTTCACGCCCGGCAAGCGCGGGGCGGTCAGCGAGGAAGCCCCAAGTAGAAGTTCAACGCATCGAAGCGAACCGGACCGAAGTTCCGTTTTTGTTCGCGAAGAATCAAGTCGATGAGCATCTCGCGGAGCCGCACCCCGCGCCGGCTCCGTAGTTTGGGAAGCAAGTCGTAGGCGGCCCGCGTTCGGCCGATCGCCGCTTCGAGCATGGCCAAGTCGCATTCGACGACGATCTCGGCTTCCTTGAGTTGCTCTTCGGTCAAGCGGCCGAGGCCGGCCCGATAGCAGGCCAAGAGTTCCCCGAGGCCGGCACGATAGCGGGCCAAGAGTTCATCGCAAGCGTCGCTGTTGCCGGCCTGGTGGGCCCGAACGATCACGGTCGGTAGCGCGTTAAGTACCTTGAGGTTCGAAGTGTCGGCCAGCAGTTCACGCACCAAGACAAAATCGCCGATCGCCGCCGCCGCCGACGCCGACATGTGTCGCGATTCCTCATCGATTTGCGATAGGTACTGGTCGAGAAATGCCTGAGCCTTGTCGGTTCGCTTTGCCGCCACGTAGGCCGTGACGATGGCCGAATGCGAACTCGCCGTGTCGAACGACATATCTCCCGCCGCGACATGCCCCTGAAACAATGCGGCCGCTTCGTCAGG
>Ga0163153_10004821_pt1 | contig 16555 bp, 14 predicted proteins | sample OliLakLV19MP6IB1_FD_148629 | JGI IMG/M metagenome (GOLD analysis project Ga0163153, IMG submission 148629) | Freshwater microbial mat bacterial communities from Lake Vanda, McMurdo Dry Valleys, Antarctica - Oligotrophic Lake LV.19.MP6.IB-1 | ecosystem: Environmental > Aquatic > Freshwater >... | reverse complement strand
ATACAATCTTGTTTTATTTATTTTCAATACTTGCAGCGCAATCGCAGTGGGTATCCCAACCCTCAGGCACATCATCTTTTCTAAGAGATATTGAATTCATTAATAGAAACACCGGATGGGCAGTTGGAGATAACGGAACTATACTTAAGACAATTAACGGCGGTACAAATTGGTTAATGATTGCAAATCCCGCTGTCGGAAAACCTTTGTTCAGTATTCATATTGTTGATTCCAATGTATGTTATGTTGTTGGCTGGTTTGAAACAATTATAAAGAGTACTGACGGCGGTGCAAGCTGGATCGTGATAAGAAACAACGGTTTTGGATTCGGTTCAAGCTATGATGCGGTTTTTTTTATTGATGAAAATACCGGCTGGATTGCAGGAACCGGACAGAAAGTTTTGCGCACAACCAATGGAGGTGATTCTATAATCACAGATCCACTATTCGCAGGTAATCTTCATGACATGTATTTTAAAGATGCTATGACCGGAATTGTTACAGGTTCGGGAACAGATATGTTCAAAACTATTAATGGAGGTTCATCTTGGTTAAATGTTACTATGCCAATTGGTACAAGGATTCCAGATTTCTATAAATTATCTTTTGTCAACAATTTAACCGGATGGGTGGCCGGAAGTGATAACCGTGTTTTTAAGACAACGGATTTTGGAGATACCTGGGATAGTATTACAAGAATACCGGTAAGTTCATTAACCTCATCAATGAGATTTGCTGAGTTCATAGATGAAAACACAGGCTTTGTGGGCGGTGAACAGGGATATTTATTTAAATCTACAAATTCAGGAATGAATTGGATGAGAGAGAATTCAGCAAATTTTCCACCGGCATTAATGAAATCAATGAATCTTTACAATGATTCAATTGGGTGGGTAGTAGGAGGAGGAGGTAAAATTATTAATACTACAAACGGCGGACAGACTATGGTTAATGTAACAGTAAATGAAAATACACTTCCCAAAAAATTTGCATTAGAGCAGAACTATCCTAACCCATTCAATCCGGAAACAAACATTAAGTTCGATCTGCCTGAAGATAATTTTGTAACCATAAAGGTGTATGACATTCTTGGGAAAGAAGTATTTACTTTATTAAATGACTTCAGAAATGCCGGAAGATACAGTATAAATTTCAACGGCAGTAACTTCGCAAGCGGAATATATTATTACAAAATAAAAGCAGGAGAGTTTGAGTCAATAAGAAAGATGATTCTAATAAAATAAAAGTTTATGCTTATGATAGGATCTATCCATTATCCTGCAAATAAAAAAAGGAAACCCTGACAATTATTTTATTTGTCAGGGTTTTTTAATTTTACATTATCCCAGATTTTTCAATAAGAAAATTTTCTAATGAACATCATTTGAAGTTTATATAATAAGTAGTTGATTATTATATCAATCAGAGTGACTTAAAAATTTTAGATTATTTTTTTTGTGAGATAAGAAAATCTTACGCTAAAATGATACAAAAAATTGAAATCAACCTTAGTAAAAATAAAGCATAAAAATATTTTAACTTATACATTACTATCAAAATCGTGAAAATAGAATATAATAATCTATATACATCCAAATGCAAGTTAATGCAATCTTTACAAAACTGAATTGCTAAACTTTACAGTATTGAGTATTTTTGCATGTGAAATTAAGTTACAGGTCTTCAGGGGTTAACATTTCAGAAGCAGATAAGTTCGTAGATCAGATCAAGCCTCTCGTCAGGAAAACTTTCTCCGGTAATGTCTTAAGCGGAATTGGAAATTTCGGAGCTTTTTATAAACCAGATCTGCGGAAGTTTAAAGATCCTGTTTTAGTGTCCAGCGTTGACGGTGTTGGAACGAAGATAAAGCTCGCGGCGGAATTAGGTAAGCTTGATACCATCGGTGAAGATCTTGTAAACCACTGTGTAAATGACATCGCTGTATGCGGCGCGGTGCCGATGTATTTTATGGATTATTACGCGACCGGAAAGCTTAAGACTAAGGACGCGGTTGCAGTTGTCAAAGGAATTATCCGAGGGTGCGAACGTAACGGATGCTCATTGACAGGCGGAGAGACAGCTGAGATGCCGGGTATTTATTCCGGAAATGATTTTGATCTCGCCGGATCGATCACCGGGATAGTTGAGCAAAGTAAAATTGTAAATTCGAACAATGTAAAGCGTGGTGATGTTCTGATCGGATTAAGATCAAATGGGCTGCATACAAACGGATACACCTTAGTAAGAAAGATCTTTGACAGTAAGAAAAAGCTTAATCAATATCATGTTGAATTAAAGAACACTGTCGGCGATGAGCTATTGAAAGTTCATAAGTCGTATCTGAAAATAATTCAGAGCTCATTAAATAACAAAAGTTTTAAAATAAATTCCATCTCGCATATTACAGGCGGAGGAATCATAGGAAATACAAAACGTGTCGTCCCAAAGAATTTAACCATCAGTATTGACTGGGACGCATGGCAAAGACCTTTCATATTCGGGCTTATACAAAAGAAAGGTAATGTAACAGAAGCGGATATGCGACGAACCTTTAACTTAGGAATTGGTCTCATTTTTATTGTTCCCCCGCACACCTCAGATAAATTCATTAAATTCCTTAAAACAAAAAAAGAAACAGCATACATTATCGGCATCATTAATTAAAATTTTAAACAAAAAAATATGAACCCGCAGACACTGGAAACCAATACAGTTCTCGAAAGCAAAACAACCGGAAATCATTTTGAGCAAACAGATATCAATCCTCAGAATGTTCAGAGTACACTAAAGAAGTTCATGCTTGTTGACGGGTTTGATATTACTATTGATCTGAAGAGATCAAAAGGAGCGTATCTTTATGACTCCAAGCACGACAAGAAACTTCTCGATTTTTTTACATTCGTGGCATCAAATCCTCTCGGGATGAATCATTCCAAACTTACTGATGAAAAATTTGTAAAGGAGATCGGTGAGGTAGCAGTTAACAAGCCGTCGCTATCTGATATTTATACTGAAGTGCAGGCGGAATTTGTTGACACATTCTTTGGCATCGCAGTCCCCTCTTATTTCAAGCATTCGTTTTTCATTGAAGGAGGAGCACTTGCGGTTGAAAATGCAATGAAGGCGGCATTCGACTGGAAAGTCAGAAAAAATTTCAAGAAAGGTTATCAAGAAGAAAAAGGTCATCAGGTCATTCACTTCAAACAGGCGTTCCACGGAAGAAGTGGCTATACAATGTCGCTGACAAATACTGATCCGAATAAGGTTTTGTATTATCCTAAATTCAACTGGCCGAGAGTCGATAATCCTAAAGTCATATTTCCACTCAATGAAGAGAATCTGAAAAAAGTAATAGAAGCCGAAAATAATTCTATAAAGCAGATCAAGGATGCCATCACTCAGAATAAAGATGACATTGCTGCAATCATCCTCGAACCGATACAAGGTGAGGGCGGCGACAACCAGTTCAGAAAGGAATTTTTTCAGCAGTTAAGACAGATATGTGATGAGAGTGAAGTCATGCTTATACTGGATGAAGTTCAGACAGGAATTGCCCTCACGGGTAAATGGTGGGCTCATCAGCATTTCATTCAGCCGGATCTTATTGCTTTCGGAAAGAAGACACAGGTCTGCGGTACGCTATCAACTGCCAGAATTGATGAAGTCGATGACAATGTATTTCAGAAGCCGAGCCGGATCAATTCAACCTGGGGCGGTAATATGGTTGACATGAAAAGATTCACAAAAATTCTTGAGATAATACAGGAAGAAAATCTTGTGAAGAATTGTGAAACAATGGGGCTTTATCTTCAGACAAAATTAAAAGATCTATCCATAAAATATCCTGACAAAGTTTCAAACTCAAGAGGTCTCGGACTATTCTGCGCGTTTGACTGCACTGACGCAGACATGAGAAACAATGTGACATCAAAAGCACTCGAGAATGATCTGCTTATTTTGGGCTGCGGCGAAAAGTCAGTGAGATTCAGACCTCCGATCAATATTAATAAGAGTGAGATCGATGCGGGACTTGATATACTGGATAAGGTGATGGGAGAAGTGTAGTTACAAGTTGAATGTTCAAAGCTCAAAGTTGATAGAAGCTCCGGTAATTTTTTTGTCCGGAGCTTTTAATTATTATAAGTCTTATTCAAACTTTACAAACTTTAAACTTTACAAACTTTCGACTTTACAAACTTTCAACTTTACAAACTTTATAAACTTTCAATTTTACAAACTTTTAACTTTTAACTTTTAACTTTATGAAAAAATTCATAACCGGTACTTTTGCGCTGATTGTTATAATTTTTTTGTCAAATACACTTAAGGCGCAGGACTTTGATACCTTTGCAAAGGATTTCATTGACAACGGAACATCAGGGCTGGCTGCCTTTAAGAATTATACAGAAAAAAAGATACAGACTACAGATGAGAGCATGAATAATGTAAAAGTTAAGCCGGCAGCAGCATTCGATTATCTTAAATATTTTTTTGGTTATAAAATATATACGATTGAGAATAAAATAATAAAGATGACAGACGGCGAATTTGAGATTTCAACATACTTCAGGCAGAACAGGAACGGAGAATGGAAGCTGTACAAGTATGATACGATAATGTAACAAAAAAAATTTCATAGTATTGTCCGGTTAAGAATTTGCTTTCTTTTTCTTCGTTAATTTGTTTTCAAGTTCATTCAGTCTGGTAATGAACCAGCTTCTTCCGATCAACAGCTCTTTATGATCTTCGATCTGAAATTTAATATCATTTATCTTTGAAACCTTATCTGTAAATTCAATCCTGAGAAGTTTTGAATATATCTTTATAAAATTCTCATAAGCCCTTTTTATATGAGAAGTTATCAAACTGTCGTTTCGTAAGAACTGGATAAAAGAATTCACAGAGTCAGACCCTTCGGATACAAACATCATATCGTAATATATCATCATCTGCAAAATTTTCACAGCGGGCTTAAAATGAATCAAAGAATAATTTTCAATCTTTGAAAGCTCCCTGAGTGAAATTGGTGATTTGTATTTTTAATTCGTGATCATTCGTGAAATTCGTGGCAAGTTTTTCCTTCTTATGGAATATGATCCCAAATCAAATTAACTTTCCCTTTTATTTATTTCATATAATTAATATCTTTACAAAGACGCAGTATAAATAATAAAAATTCACTTTGATACCAGAAGACATAAAAGACAAGTTTATAAACTACCTTAAAGACAACGCACACAGAATTACCAACGAAAGATTTCTGATTCTTGATGCCGCACTTAATATGAAGGGACATTTTGACGCGGACGAGCTTTATCTGCAAATGAAGAATGATTATATAAATGTTTCAAGAGCTACGGTTTATAAAACTCTCGAATTGATGAACGAATGTCATATCCTTACCAGACATAATTTTAAAGGAGACCGCACACGTTACGAAACCAAGATCGGAAGAAATCCTCATTACCATCTCATTTGTGTTACTTGCAATAAGATAATCGAATTTGAATATCCGATGATAGAAAAGATACAGGATAAGGTATGTAAAGAGAATAATTTAAAAATGGTTGATCATACTTTTCAGGTTTTTGCCAAATGTGAAGATGCAAAGAAATGCAAGAACAATGTCAGTCATTTAAATTAAGATTAAATTTTTTTGTTCATTAGATTGGACTAAGTCTTTATAAAAATTAATGAGAACCGCAGCAGATCTTAAGAAAGGTGAGAAAGCAATTATATTAGATGTGGACAATTCACATTACTCCTCACACAGAATTCTTGAAATTGGATTTACCCCCGGACAGGAAATTGAATTAGTAAATAAATCGATCTTTGATGATCCGATCGCAATAGCGATCCGCGGTACGATCATTGCCATAAGAAAAAATGAAGCTGTTTGCATTCTCATTTGACCACACTCACAAAAAATAAAATCCCTTTAATAACATTAGTCGGACAGCCTAATTCCGGTAAGACGACTCTCTTTAATTATCTCAGCGGTAAGAGGTATAAGACAGTTAATTATCCCGGCTCTACAGTTGAATATTCAATTTCAAAAATTCTCGGCAAGTTCGCCGTCAACGCTAACATACTCGATTCACCCGGTATCATCAGTCTTATTCCCTCTTCACCCGATGAAAAGATCTCAGTCGATTCTTTATTTGCGCATCCAAAACACGGCATCCCTGATATTGTTGCGGTAACTGTTGACGCAAGCCAGCTCTCAAGACATTTATTCTTAGTGAAGCAGCTTATCGATGCAAAGTTTAAGGTAATAGTTGTTCTTACAATGCTCGATATACTTTACAAAAAAGGGATCGACATTTCCGAAAGTAAATTAAGCGAAATTCTTAACTGTAAGGTCGTAAAGGTCAATGGGATCAATGGCAAAGGAATTCACGAGCTGCTTCAGGCAATCAGTGAAGACATTGATGATGTAAAATATGATAGTAGTATTTCTGCTAAGGTTTTCTCAAATGCCGACGATCTTAAGGCGAACCTCATTGAATCCTATGACGAAATTGCCCGGATTGAAAAGGAAGTTTTTTTTGAAAGGAAAATATCCGCAGCCAATGGCAAGCTTGATCTGCAGAAGGTAAATGAAAGCATTGTTGTTCTTAACTCACCAAGGTTTCTTAATAAACCCGATGCGGCAACTCTTAAGATCGACAAGATCGTTCTTCACAAGTTCTGGGGCATTCTCATATTCTTTGCTGTAATGACATTAACATTTACTTCGATATTTTATCTCGCTGCGCCTCTGATGGATCTTGTAAACGAATTCTTCTCTGTATTGTCTGACACAGCGTCAAACCTTATCGGTAATAACTGGTTCGGAGATCTTGTATCAAACGGCATCATCAGCGGACTTGGTTCTGTTCTTGTTTTTCTTCCACAAATACTGATCTTGTTTTTAATACTCGGTCTGCTTGAAGACTCGGGTTACCTTGCGAGAGGAGCAATGCTTATTGACAAGCCGCTTTCAAAGATTGGTCTGAATGGAAAATCTTTTGTACCAATGCTCTCCGGCTTCGCCTGTGCCATTCCCGCAATGATGGCTGCACGGACTATAGCCAACAAGCGTGAACGTATGCTTACAATTTTTATCATTCCACTTATGAGCTGCAGTGCCCGCCTCCCTGTTTATGCGTTACTGATCGCTTTCTTAATACCACAGGATAAGCCATACATTGGCGGGCTTGTGCTCGCGGCTATTTATGTTTTCAGCATTTTAAGTTCTATCGTCATTGCTTCACTGGTAAACAAATTTCAGGGAAAGCTTATTAAAGAGAAGGATGATTCTTCATTCATTCTTGAGCTTCCTACTTATAAAAAACCCAAGCTGAGCATTGTGATAAACAATACTGTGAAGAATGCGAAGCAGTATGTAATGAAAGCCGGACCTGTAATCATTTATTTATCACTGGTATTATGGCTGCTGACATTCTTTCCGAATTATGATCCGGTAGTTGATGAAGCAGGCAAAACTCCTGAAGAGATAACACAATTAAAAGATGCTGAGAGAATTTCGGGTTCTTATGCTTCATCATTAGGAAAAATAATTGAACCTGTAATGAAGCCAATAGGAATGGATTGGAGAGTTGGAGTTTCTCTTATTGCAACTTTCGCTGCACGCGAAGTTTTTGTGAGTTCACTCGCATTGATATTCAGGATCACAGGGGATGGGGAAGAAGACATGCAGAATTCAATTCTTACTTCGATGCGCGAAGCGACAGTCGGTGATACCGGACAAAAACTCTTTACGACTGCATCAACAGCAGGACTTATCGTGTTCTTTGTGTTTGCACTTCAATGCCTTTCCACCGTCGCAATTGCAAAAAAGGAAACAGGCGGATGGAGAATTCCCATACTGCAATTAGTCATATTCACTGCTCTCGCTTATATAATGGCGTTCATTACTTATAATGGTTTAAGAGCTGTCGGCATAAGCTAACCTCATAATAAAAAAGCGTTTACGCATTAACGCAAACGCTCCTGTATAACAATTTAGATCTCGACCGTTGAAACTTATTTCACAAGAGTCATTCTCTTGGTATGAATAAACTCACCGGCAATTAATCTGTAAAAATAAATCCCGCTTGCCAATCCGCTGCCGTCAAACTCTGCTTCATATATTCCGGCATTTTGCTTTTCATTTACTAATGTAACCACTTCATTTCCAAGAATGTCATATATTTTTAAAATTACATTACTGAACATTGGTATTTGATAATTGATAATAGTTTTGGGGTTGAAGGGATTGGGGTAATTTTGATAAAGCTGATAGTCTGATGGAATTTCATTTGAAATATTACTTACTCCAACCGTGCTTGCATTTATAATTCTTAAAACAACTCCGCTGTCTCCGCATGCAAACCCCGTATCTTTATTAATAAAAAACAGATCATAAATATTATTCCTTACTGGTGAATACATCTGCGACCAGGTTGCTCCGCCATTTTCCGACTTGCTGAAAATCCGCCTCTACCACTTACATAGACATAATTGCTATCAATTGCACTTACCTTTATTCCACCGGTTGGGAAGCTACCTGCTGTAAACCATCCTCCTGGGTATATCGGCCCTCCGTTTGTTGTTTTATACAGGCTTACGTTATTGCTCAGATATCCTGTTTGAGAATTGACAAAAGATAGAGTACTGCCGGTAATGTACCAACTATGCATAAAAGTAATCCCACCATTAGTGGTCTTCCCAAAATAAGGATTGTAGTTCGGTCCTAATTGTCTTCCACAGACAAAGCCTGTATCTTTATTAACAAATTCAACATCTTCTAAAGAAATAAAAGGAAAAGAATAATTCATTTCATTCCAGTTAACTCCGCCGTTTGTAGTCTTCCACAATCTGTTACTGCTGAAAGGTGTAAGATATCCGGTATTTTCATCAAAAAAGTATATCGAGGTAAATATCTGATTCAAATATCTCGACTCCCAATTCAGACCCGCATTTGTTGTCTTTAATAAAGTTGACATATCATAAAGTGCAAATCCGGTGTTCTGATTTATAAATTCGATATCATAAATTCCTTCAGAACCTTGCTGGTAGACCAAATCCCAATCTCCTCCGGAATCCGTTGTTCTATATATTTTATTATCACCTGTTGTGAATCCAGTATAACTATTTATAAAATAAATTTTTCCCAATCCAGATACACTATCTATTTTACTTAAAACCTGCCATTGACAAAAAGAAGTTGAAGGGATGATGATAAACAATAACAGTCGGCTTAACAGTTTTATATTCATTTTATTAGAAACATTTTTTTAGTTTCAGAATGAATTCGTGTTGAACCATATTTTTCAAAGACATTCAAAGTATAAAAATAAACTCCGCTTGATAAATTACTTCCGTTGAAAAAATACATTACCAAGCATTAATAATTGATAAATGATAATTGATAATTGATAATTGATAATTGATAATTGTTTGGGGGTTGTGATAATTCTTGAGAAAGTGCGGAACCTTCCGGCACTGTTACTAACTAAGATGAATTTAAAAAGTAAAATGTCTTTTTGCATACTACCCTTCCTGTTAAATTGTGCAAAGCAAAAATTGTACTTGCTCTTTTGATTTTACTTGTTATTACTTAATTATACAATACAAGAATTTATTTTGCTATGAATTGCAATGAATTGTAATAATGAATTGAAATACCGCTTACACATTAAATCTGAAGTGAACTACATCACCGTCATTCACCACATATTCTTTTCCTTCAACATTCAGCAAACCTTTTTCTTTGACCGCGGCTTCAGATCTCAGCGCGATAAGATTATCATAACTCATAATTTCAGCGCGGATAAATCCCTTTTCAAAATCAGTATGTATCTCCCCTGCAGCCTGCGGTGCTTTGTATCCTTTGGGAAGTGTCCATGCATGAACTTCCTTTTCACCCGCTGTAAAAAATGTTATGAGATTCAACAGTTCATATCCTTTATTTATAAGCCGGTCAAGTCCCGAAGCATCAAGTCCCATCTCTTTAAGAAAATCGATCTTCTCTTCCTTTGATTCAAGTTGTGATATCTCCGATTCGATCTGCACGGAAAGTATAAGGAACTGCGCCTTCTCTTTGTCTGCTATACTTTTTACAATTTCAGAATAATTATTACCTTCAAGATTCTTATCATCGACATTAGCTACATATAAGAACGGCTTATCGGTAAGCAAGTGAAGCTCCCTGACTATCGCCGCTTCGTCCTCAGTCAGATTTACCGTAAAATATTTTGCAAGACGCGAACCTTCAAGATGCCCCTTAAGTGCAGTGAGTGTATCGAATTCAAGTTTGATCTTCTTGTCGTTGGACTTTAAGTTTTTTCCCGTACGGTCAAGTCTCTTATCGATTGTATCAAGATCCTTAAGTATAAGCTCTGTTTCAATGATCTCGATGTCACTCTTCGGATCAACCTTTCCTTCGACGTGAACAATATTATCATCATCAAAGCATCTGACAATATGAATAATCGCTTCGACTTCACGGATATGCGAAAGAAACTGATTACCAAGTCCTTCGCCTTTAGACGCGCCTTTTACAAGACCTGCTATGTCAACGAATTCAATCGTCGCAGGAACAACTTTTTTCGGATCATAAAGCTCTACAAGTTTTGTAACCCTGTCATCAGGAACTATGACCGTTCCGACATTTGGATCAATTGTACAAAAAGGATAATTTGCTGCTTCTGCATTCTGAGCAGAAGTTAAAGCATTAAATAAAGTAGATTTGCCGACATTAGGAAGTCCGACTATACCGCATCTGAAAGACATTTTTATAAGTTAAAAGTTAAAAGTTTATAAAGTTAAAAGTTTATAAAGTTGAAAGTTGAAGGTTAATCTAATTTAAATTGGATGATCACACCATACTTACCAGCCCGAGATAAACCAGTCCGAAAAATACTGGTATCGAAATATTATCATCGATCTTCAGCGGCAGTAATTCAAATATCGTCGTCAAAAGAACAGCGGCAATTCCTACAAAATATTCATTACTGCTGCCCGTTAACTTCGGAGTTACAAAAACAATTATTACTCCTGTAATAAAAAATGCAAGACTTCCTTCTATGGTTTTATTACCGATAAAATGTTTACCATAGACCTTACCTGTAATCGCTGCGGCTGAATCACAGAAAATTATTACAAGCATTGCCATTATTGCCAGCGGCTGCGGAAAAATTATTACGCAGATCAGATATGCGACGACTATGTATGTTCCGCCTGTGAAGAGCTCCCTGCCATTCTCCGTTTCGTGCCGTCTCAGGATCGGACCTAATATTTTAAGGTACAGTCCTTTGATAGTTTTATTTTTCAGTCTTAACAGATCAACCGTTATCATTAAAAATGTAAATACCGAAAGTATGATGATCTCTGTCTTCCTGTCTAAAAAAAAATATGAAAAGGGTATTACAGATGAAGACAGATGTATTGATTTTCGGATTAATTCGTTCTTTAAACTTATACCGCTGATCTTATCTTCCAATGCTCAAAAAAAAAGCGAGTTGTTGGCTCGCTTTTATAATTTATGTTTTATGAATTTTAATTTGCAAGTGCTACATCACCGGGCTTGAATTTTTCATCTTTAACCTTCTTCTCTTTTTCTTTCTGCACTTCCTCACTCTTCGGCACTTCCTTATTCGGAACTACCTTCTCAAACGGCGGCAGCTCCTCACCCCTCATTATCATATCAAGCTCGGATGAATCAAGTATTTCTCTTTCCAATAAAGCATCTGACATTCTGTGCAGCTTATCGGAATTTTCAATCAGAAGTCTTTCCGCTTTATCCATACCCGACTGAACGATCTTCTTTATTTCGTCATCAATAAGTATCTGTGTGGTTTCGCTGTAATCCTTGTGCTGGTTTATTTCCCTTCCGAGAAAAACCTCTTCCTGCTTCTGACCGTAAGCGATCGGTCCGAGCTTTTCACTCATACCGAATTCACAGACCATTCTTCTTGCCATTGCTGTAGCTCTTTCTATATCATTGCTTGCGCCTGTGGTGTATTCATTGAATATCATTTTCTCTGCTGCTCTTCCACCCATCGCGTATGTGATCATTGCCTCGAGATATTCCTTTGAATATGTATGCTTTTCATCCATAGGAAGATATGTCGTTACTCCAAGTGCTCTTCCTCTCGGAATGATCGTCACCTTATGAACAGGGTCTGCTTCAGGAATCATCTTCGCAACTATAACATGTCCGCTTTCGTGATAAGCAGTAGTCTTCTTTTCTCTATCTGAGATAATAAGACTCTTTCTTGCTGTTCCCATCATCACTTTATCTTTTGCATCTTCAAAATCTTTCATTGTTACAAAATCCGAATTTCTTCTAGCTGCAAGAAGCGCCGCTTCATTAACAAGATTTGCAATGTCAGCTCCGGAAAATCCCGGTGTGCCTTTTGCAAGTATATCAATGCTAACATCCTTTGTCATTGGTGTCTTTCTTGTATGCACCTTAAAAATACCTTCACGACCCTTTACATCAGGTCTGTCAACAACTACCTGTCTGTCAAATCTTCCCGGTCTTAACAATGCCGGATCAAGTATGTCCGGACGGTTGGTTGCAGCAATTATTATTACCCCATTATTCTGTTCAAATCCATCCATCTCAATAAGTAATTGATTTAATGTCTGCTCTCTCTCATCGTGGCCGCCGCCGAGACCTGCGCCTCTGTGTCTTCCCACAGCATCGATCTCATCTATGAATATAATGCAGGGAGTATTCTTCTTTCCCTGTTCAAACAAGTCTCTCACTCTTGAAGCTCCGACTCCGACAAACATTTCGACAAAGTCCGCGCCGCTGATCGAGAAGAAAGGAACACCGGCTTCACCTGCTACTGCTCTTGCAAGCAATGTCTTACCCGTTCCCGGAGGTCCTAAAAGCAGAACTCCTCTTGGGATCTTTCCGCCGAGCTTCTGAAACTTTGCAGGTGTCTTCAAAAACTCAATTATCTCTGACAATTCTTCCTTTGCTTCATCTGCTCCGGCTACATCTTCAAATGTAACTTTGGTTGCAGACTCACTTAAAAGCTTGGCTTTCGATTTTCCGAATGAAAAAATGTTCTTTGTACCGCCTCCGCCTGACTGCATTCTTCGCATAATGAATATCCAGAATACAATTATCAATATCCACGGCAGTGCACCCAATAAAGGAGTAAGCCATCCGCCGTCATCTTTTTCAATTGTAAACTGTATCCCGCTTTCACTCCACGTCTTTACTATGTTCTCATCAACATTAGTATACGGCAATAAGACATTGAATCTGTCAATGGTGACAGGTCTGTTGCCGATGTTGACTGACTCCGGTTCTTTAAGCTTTCCAAGAAACTCATAATTATTATCGGATTTCTTTATTATCGCGCTTGCAATCTTTTTATCAGAAAGAAACTTAATATACTGATCATAGCTTAACTCGGAATATTTGCCGTCAGTGCCTTTTGTATAGATCATTATAAGAAAAAAACCGATCAGTATTGCGCTCCATCCTAATACTATTTTGAATACCCTGTTCCAGTTAAAGTCTTCACTATTCTTATTGGTGTTCTTTGGATTTTTTATCGCCATGATTTTTAATTAATTTTCACTTTGTAACACGTATATTGCATTTAAATTCCTGTACTTCTGTGCATAATCAAGTCCGTAGCCGACCACAAACTTGTTGCTGATCTTAAACCCTACGTAATCGATTTTAAAATCAAGCTTTGAAATGTTCTTCTTAAAAAGCAGACTTATAAACTTCAGCGACGCGGGCTTTTTTTCCTCTATGATCTTCTTTATGAAAATAGCCGACAGACCGGAATCAACTATATCTTCGACAACGATGATATCCTGATTTTCAATTTCACAGTTAAGATCTTTAAGAAGCGTAACATTGCCCGATGATATTTTTTCGTCACCGTAGCTCGAAAGTTTCAGAAAATCTATTTCGCAGTCAACTTCAATTTCGCGTATGAGATCGGAAAGAAATATGAACGATCCGTTGAGAATGCCTATGAAAATAGGTTTCTTGCCTTTATAATCTTTATTGATCTTCTTTGCGATCTTCTTAATGCGTTTCTCAATTTCCTTTTTGGAAATATATTCTACAAGCTTGGCGCTTTCCTTTTTCGGCAATATGGGATAATTAGTTTGAAATGGTAAGGTTTAAATTGAAAAAACCCATTGGATTTTTTAATATCTGTCAATGGGTTTCTTAACTTAAAAAATCTTAATTAAGTATTTTCTTCTGCTAATATTCTCTTGTTCTTTCTTACAGCTCTTTCCTTATCCATCTTCTTTTCGACAGAAGGCTTGGTGTAAAACATTCTTCTTCTGAATTCCTTCAGCAATCCTGACTTTTCGTACTTCTTTTTGAACCTTTTAAGAGCTTTATCAATTGACTCGCCCTCCTGAATGATAACCTTTAACAATTTATTACCTCTTTTCTTTTTTATTTTTGTAAATATAGCAATTATGAATTTTTATTACAATGGAATATATGAAATGTGAAACATCCGCAGTCAGTGCCGTCCAAAATAATTTTCACCAAAACTTAAAGGTTTTAAATTAATCAGCAAACAGGATAATCATTATTGTTTTTAAAAAGAACCTGCCTGTGAGAAATTGCCGACAAGAAATTCAGAGCAATGGCGACAAGCAGGAATTCCCGAGTCAAGCACCGCTGCAAGGTCATCACCTCGTTTCGTGTTGGAATTCCTGCCGCCATTGATCTGAATTTCCGGCAATTTATCACCAGCGGGAAACTTCTCTTTGCAAAGCTTTCTGGCGCGCCTGTCCCGCAATGCTTTTAAGCGGGAGTTTTTCAAAAGAAACCGTACTTAATCGAAATTAAAATTTTCATTTTCTATATCACATTGTTTTGGACGGCACTGTTTTTCATTAGAAGTTTTTTATAACATAACACAAACTACCCAAAAATTCAATCTAAGACATCTCTGTAATCGTACCCGGTATGGAGTAAACTAGCCTCCGGGCTGAATGTTTTTTTAGAGCTTTTGAAAATTAAAGTGGAATTGTTCTCAGAAAACTTCAAGAAGAATACTATTATTCTAAAGCAAGAACAGCGTTCACACCAAGCTCAGACCCATAAAAGAAAAGCCGACCTCATTGCTGAAGACGGCTTTCAATATTTAGCTACCTATCTTGACTATTCTAACCTTTTGTTTATAATCCATATTTATCAACTTAACCAAATCATTCTTCGTGTCGGCGAGAGTCTTGTAATTTCCGGCGTAAATTTTGTAATTATTTGAATTACCCTTTACTATCTCCTCAAGGAAGATATTCCTGAAATTTAATGCCTCAAGCTTCTCAATCATTTCAGAAGCAGATGATCTTTTAGTGAAGCTCGCAACTTCAATCGTATAACCGTTTATGAATTTAATCTTCTTGGTTATATCATAGTAATTGAAATCAGAGTTCTCTGAAATATCCTGATAGATCTGCAGGTTTGCATCTTCAAAATCCGAAGTTAATACTTTAATTCTTATCTTCGAACTGTTGAAAATTTCAACCAGCTTTTCATCCGTAAGTTCACCATTGTTTGTAATTGATGTATCTTTAGTCCATTCGACAAATATTTTAGATGTCGGTTGGAAAACTTCTTCAAACAGGTTTAATGGGGTCAGGTTTTCTTCAACCTTTTCCTCAGTCTCTTCTTCAGCTATTTCTTCAGGATCAATAATTTCGATCCTCACTGAGGCAAGACCGCCCATTTGAATTTCGTTTTTAGCGGCATTAGAGAGATCAATAATTCTCCCTCTTATAAATGGTCCTCTGTCGTTGATTCTCACAACGGTAAAGACGCCGTTATCCAGATTAGTTACTCTGACTAATGTGTTAAAAGGTAGGGTTTTGTGAGCTGCTGTCATTTCATAAGTATTAAATCGCTCTCCATTAGCGGTTTTTCGACCTTGAAATCCTGGGCCATACCACGAAGCCACACCTTCCTGTACAAATTCAGGCTTTACATCACGGATTTTTGCAAATAAATCAGCATTTTGCTTCCAACTGATTAAGTTTGTTAAAACTAATGCGAACAATATAGCCGCAATAATTTTACTTTGTTTCAATTTATCTCCTGTTTATATTTATCAAATACGTTTTAAAGTTTTACCTTTAAAACAATCATAGCACCGGTGTTACGTCGTGCAAACTTAATCCTTAGATGTGTTGATGTTTTTTACGAAATGTAAAAGAACGTATATTTATTACTAAGAAAACTCAAACTTTTGTATCAAATAATATACCCGTTTTATCCCTAAGTTACAAACCAAATCTAATAGCGGAGGGTGACCTGAATTTACCTGAATTCGACTCCCCTACAGGGCAACCACAAGGGTTGCACCCTACAATTTTTATTCAATCCGTCCCCGCTGTGTCTCCCGTAAATGTTTATATTAAATTAACGAACTGCTCAACTGCGGGGACAGAAGAATAATTATGTTAATTCTGTTTTTAAAATTAGTGATAATATTTTAATTCGTGATCATTCGTGAAATTCATGGAAATTTTTTTCCTTATTTTGACGGATTTGTCCACTCTCATGTCT
>Ga0163153_10004820_pt1 | contig 16558 bp, 9 predicted proteins | sample OliLakLV19MP6IB1_FD_148629 | JGI IMG/M metagenome (GOLD analysis project Ga0163153, IMG submission 148629) | Freshwater microbial mat bacterial communities from Lake Vanda, McMurdo Dry Valleys, Antarctica - Oligotrophic Lake LV.19.MP6.IB-1 | ecosystem: Environmental > Aquatic > Freshwater > Lake... | reverse complement strand
ATGCTGCTGAAGTATTGCGGCACCCCCGGCGGCGCACCGAGCGGTTGCGGAAAGGGCGGCGAGATGTTCGTCGGCAGCAGCGGCGGATTGGTCACAATCGGCGGATCGATGGTCACCGACTGCTGCTCAGTGATGACTTCGCTGAAGTTGTATTCCTGGCCATGCTGGCCGAAGTTGACTTGAATGCCGTAGATCGTATCGCTGTCCGGCGGATAGATCGTCGGGTTGAAGAGATCCTCGGTCGCTGCGCCGGCAACCGGTTGCCCGTTGCTCGCGGCGCCGCCGAGCGAGCCGGCTGTGTCGAGACTGTCAATAAATCCCTTCGGCTGCACCTGCACGACGCCATAGCGTCCTTGCCGCAGGCCGGTGAATTGATAGTAGCCGTTGGCGTCAGTCGTGGTTTCGATTGTCTTGCCGAACGTGTCGGTCTCGGGGATGCCGAATTCGTTGGTCAAGCGAACGACCACATTGGCGATGGCACGATCATCCGCGGTGCGTTTGCCGTCGCGGACTTTCGTGACGTCGAGTTCCTCGCCGTCGGCCAGCAGGATCGTGGGCCCGTCTTGATAGACATAGCCGGACAAAGTCGCGGGCGGCAGTTCGGCGAAGTTGTACTCCACGCCGTTTTCGCCGCTCGTCAGCTCGATGTCCTTCATGAAATCGTCGCCGCCCAGCACGCCGCCGGCATTGCCGACGACTTCGTCGCCGTCGAAATATCCTGCCGGCTGCTGCTCGCGTAGTTGATACACGCCCGGAGCGAGTCCCGTGAAGCTGTACGCGCCGTTGGCGTCGGTGACGGTGGTCGCGATCACATTGCCGTCGCTATTCAGCAATTCAATCACGGCGCCGGCGATCGGCGTGCTGCCGGTCGTGGCGTCGAACACGGTATCGCCATTGGGATCCGAGAACACCTTGCCCGCGATCGACGCAGGCAGCGATTCGCAGAACTCGTAATCCGTGGCGTTCACGCCCGCGCCGAGGTTGATGTCGGTGATCAAGTCGTTGCCGGATACCGTGCCGCCGGCGCTGCCGGGCTCTTCACCGCCGTCGAAATAGCCGGCCGGTTGCACTTCGAATACGGAGTACACGCCTGGCGCGAGGCCGGAGAACTTGTAAGTGCCATCCGCGGCCGTGAAGGTCGTGGCGAGCACCGTGCCCGCGGTGTTGAGCAGGCGCACTTCGACGCCGCCGAGCAGTGGCTCGCCAACTTGGTAAATGCAATCGCCGTTCAAATCGGCATGCACGCGCCCCGCGATCGAACTGGGCATCAATTCGCCGAAGTTGTACTCCACGCCATGCAGCCCGGCATTGAGCTGCGCGCCGGTGATCTTGTCGTTCACCACGCTACCGCCTGCATTGCCGGCAGCATCCAGACCGTCGATGTAGGCCGCTGGCTGCACTTCCGACACGCCGTACACGCCCGGCGCGAGGCCGTCGAAGCGATAGAAGCCGTTCACGTCCGTCACCGCGGTGACGGTCGTCGGCGCGCCTGCGGCGTCGAGCAACACCAGCGTCACGCCGGCAATGCCCGACTCGCCAGCGTCGCGGATGCCGTCGTTGTCGAGATCGACATAGACGTATCCGGACAGGCTGACCGGTTCGTTCTCGCAGAAATCGTAGCCGGTCGCGGTGACGCCGGGGCCGAGGTTAATGCTGGTGATCAGGTCGTTTCCGCCCACCGTGCCGCCGGCGGTGCCGACTTCTTCGCCGCCGTCGTAATAGCCGCTGGGTTGCACTTCGAAAACCGAGTACACGCCCGGCGCGAGGCCACCAAAGATGTAGACGCCGTTGGCGTCGGTCACTGTCGTCGCAATGACATTGCCGCTCGGGTCGCGCAGTTGAATCTGCACGCCGGCGAGGAGCATTTCGCCTTCCTGGAAGATGCAATCGCCGTTTTTGTCCGCGTGTACGCGGCCGCTGATCGAGCTGGGGAGCAACTCACCGAAGTTGTATTCCGCGCCATGCACGCCGGGATTGAGCAGCGCGCCCAGGATGCGATCGCTGCCGGGCGTCGTGCCGCCGGCGCTGCCGGGGCAATCCTGGCCGTCGATGTAGGCCGCCGGCTGCGCCTCCGCCACGCCATACGTGCCCGGCGCGAGTCCCTCGAAGCGATAGAAGCCGTTCGCATCGGTCGTCGTCGTACGGCCGGTCGAGTTGCCATTCGCGTCGAGCAGCGTGAGCGTTACCCCGGCAATGCCTGCTTCGCCAGTTTCGCGCATGCAGTTGTCGTTCAGATCGACGAACACATAGCCGGAGATGCTGACCGGCTCGTTCTCGCAGAAGTCGTAACTGGTCGAGTTGACGCCGGAGCCAAGCGTGATGTTGCCGACGCGATCGTTGCCGGTGACGTTGCCGCCGGCCGTGCCGACTTCCTCGCCGCCGTCGTAGTACCCTGCCGGTTGCACCTCGAAGATGCTGTACGTGCCGGGCGCGAGATTCGTGAACTTGTACACGCCTTCCGCGTTCGTCGTGGCCGTGGCGACGAGCGTGCCGTTGGAGTCGAACAGCCGCACTTCGACGCCCTCAATCAACTTCTCGCCCGGCTGAAACACGCAGTCGCCGTTGGCGTCGGCATGCACACGGCCGCTCAGCGAAGCCGGCAGCTTTTCGCAGAAGTCATAGCCCGCGGCATTCGCGCCGGGCGACAGATTGATGTTCGAGATGCGATCGTTGCCGGTGACATTGCCGCCGGCGTTGCCGACGTTCTCGCCGCCATCGTAGTAGCCCGCCGGCTGCACCTCGAACACCGAGTACACGCCCGGCGCGAGTCCCGTGAAGCGGTACACGCCAGCCGAGTCCGTCTTGGTCGTTTGCAGCAAATTGCCGGCACTGTCGAACAGTTGCACGTCGACGCCTGCCAGCAATTGCTCGCCCGGCTGATAGATGCAGTCGCCGTTCAAGTCTGCGTGCACGCGCCCGGAAAGCGTGGCCGGCAGCAATTCGCCGAAATCGTAGTTCCGGCCGATCTGTCCGCCAGCGAGGAAAATGCCGGAGATCAAATCGCCGGGATTCGTCGCTGCGCCGCCAGCGTCGCCGGCGCGATCGAGACCGTCGAGATAGCCGGCGGGCGTGATTTCGGTCACGCGGTAACTGCCGGGACGCAAGCCCTTGGCCGACCAGGAACCATCGGCGGCGGTGAAAACTTCGATCGCCGTCGGTAGAGCGCCGCTCGGCGGCAAGTATTGAATGATGACCTTCGCGCCGCCGATGCCTTGCTCGCCCGCGTCGAACACGCCGTCGTTGTCGACGTCGTAGTAGACGTGGCCGTGCAACTCGGCTTCCTTGGCTTCGGCAAAGTCGTAGCGAATGCCGGCCTGTCCGCCTTTCAATACAATCTCAGTGAGCGCATCGACGGACTCCACGGTTCCGACGGCGACGCCTTCCACCGTACCGACCTTCGCGCCGACGCTGAAATACTGCGCCGGCTGCACTTCTTCCACTTTGTAAGTGCCTTGCTCCAGCAGGTCGAACTTGTAGTTGCCCTGCGCGTCGGTCGTAGCGGTCTTATTCTGGTAGCGCTGGTAGCCGCCGTCCACGAAGCGCCAGAGTTGCAACACCACGCCGGAGATGGCCGATTCGCCGCCGTCGCGTGTGTTGTTCATGTTCACATCGTGGAACACATTGCCGGACAGCGACACCGGCTTCGGAATCTGCTTGATCAACACCACGGCGCCGGCCGTCCGGTCCTCACGATCGCCGGGTTCCGGCGGCATGTAGGAATCCGGCGGCAAGTTCAGCTGCGTGCCGTTGGTTTGCGATGCATTTAAGAAGTTGGTGTCGTACGCGTCGCGGAATTCGCCCGTTCCCGTGGCGTCGAAGTAGTGCGGGGCCGTGAACGTGCCCGTCAATTTTGAACGCTGAAACTCGCCGCCCTCGACGAGCGAGTTGACGTCGATCGTACTGCCGCTGACGAATTGTGCTTCGTCGACGTCGATCGTAAACACGAGCTTCTCGCCAGCTTCGAAGCCAGAGAGATTGAAGATCAACTTGGTGCCGCCGTCCACGACCTGCGGGTCGCCGATGACCGTGAAGCCCTGCGGAGTCTGAACCTGTAATGCTGCGAAATTGAACGCGCCAAGGCCGCCCGTTTTGATATCGAAGAACAGGTCGCCCGTGCTGAGGCCGTTCCCTTCCTTGTCGGTGTCGATGACGATCTGCGTCATCTGCGTGCCGGGCTGGCCGCCTTGAAACGTGATCTCAATCTTGTCGCCGGCAGAGTCGTCTCCCGTGGCCTCCTCGAAGTACACGGCGCCCAGGTGAATGTCGGCGGCCATCAGGCTGCGCCGTTCGAGCGGTTCGAGTTGGCAGCGCTTGTATCCATCGCCGAAAGGCGCAGCCGCGATCGAACTCCGTCGCATCCAACGGCGCACCAAAGAGAGCAAACTCACGAGGGAACCTCCATGTTCACTGGGAACTCGGCAGCAGGAACGCTGAACGAGGCACGATTGCCTGACAGGGCCTCTACTCAATTCCGAATTCCGACTCTGCGTTTCTTCCCGGCCGTCTTCTTACCGTTCCGTCCGCTCCGCTTCCGCTTGTCGGGCCAGGCCGCTGTCTTTTTGCTTGGCCATGGCCCAAAAGCGGATCGTTGTGTCGTAGCTGCCGGAGATCAGCGTCTCGCGGCCTGCGTCATAGACCAGGGCGCTCACGCTGCCTTCATGGCTCACGCCGCGACCCGTTTCCACGAGCGAATTCACATCCCAGAAATGCACGTCATTATCCGCATCGCCGATCGCCAGCGTTTCAGCCTGGCAAAATGCCAGCGACAGCACGCGGCCCGAGTTGGTCGTCATCCGTCGCGGTTCGCCGCCCGTTTGGTGATCGAAGACAAACACCTCCTGGCCCTCGCCGCCAGCGGCCAGTAATGCGCCGTCCGCCGAAAACGCCAACGCGCTAATGCGTCGTCCGTCGGTTTCCAGGTCCTGGATCACTTCGCCGTTGATCGCATTCCAAATCCGCACCTGCCCGTTCCGTCCGCCGACCGCCAACGTCGTTCCGTCCGGCGCGATGGCCAACGCGCGATGATCGTTGCTCGGCCCCTTCAATTCATACAGCAACCGCCCGGTGTCGGACGCATAGATGCGGACCGATGCTTCGAAGCCCGCCGCGGCCAGCCATTGTCCCGATGGCGAATAGGCCATCGCGAAAATCGCCTGTGAATGCGCGGGTAAGGTCCGCAACAACTTCTTTCCGGCCGGGTCCCAGATGCGAATCCGCCGATCATTGCCGGCCGAGGCGAGTTGTTCGCCGCCCGGATGAAAACTCACCGCGCGGACCCAATCGTCGTGCCCGCTCAGTTCCGCGGCCAGTTTTCCGTCAACTAAGTTCCAGACGCGCACCACGTGGTCGTCGCCGCCGGAGGCCAACATCGATCCGTCCGGGCTCAGAGCCAGCGCGGTGACCACCGGCACCGTCTTGGCGTTCGCGGAACCTGCCACAATCGTCCGTTCCGCCTGTTGCCGCGGCACTTCGCCGCGGCTTTCTCCCCCGAGAGCCATCGCCATCAGCGCGGAGAGGGCAAATGTTGGGAGTTTGGTGAACATGGCGAAACCCTCGGACCGTGTAAGCGCAATACGCCTGGCGCAATATCGGCATAATCGCCACGGTTTGTTCAGCTTGAGCGGCGCGAAACCAAAGGCGGTGGTCGTCAAAAGCCCAGGGAAGGCCACCATCGATATAGCCGATGGCAGAGACTTCGAGGGCCTTCCCTGGGCTTGGTGCGGCGCACAATCATGTTCGCGGCGCTCCACCGGCCATCGGAGCGCTCTGTTACAATCCGCCCGTATGAGCGGCGTGGCGGACATCTTGGGACCTGGCGGGCGCGTAGCGGAGCGGCTGCGCGACTACGAACTGCGCACGCAGCAATTGGAGATGGCCGAGGCCGTCGCCAAGGCCTTGCGCGAGAAGCGGCACCTGATGGTCGAGGCCGGCACCGGCGTCGGTAAGAGCTTTGCCTACCTCGTCCCGGCGATTCTGGCCACCGCCGACCCGGCGAATGAATCGCTCAAGCACCGCCGGATCATCATCTCGACGCACACGATCAGCCTGCAGGAGCAGTTGATCCACAAAGACATTCCGTTCCTGAACGCGGTGATTCCGCTGGAGTTCACGGCGGTGCTCGCCAAGGGTCGCGGCAACTACATCAGCCTGCGGCGATTGAAAAACGCCGTCGCGCGGTCCAGCCATCTCTTCAAGGAAGAGGAGGAATTCGTCGGCGTCCGGGCGATCGCCGCTTGGGCCAAGCAAACGCACGACGGGTCACTCGCCGATCTGCCGTACCGCCCGCTGCCGCAGGTCTGGGATGAAGTGCAAAGCGACCACGGCAACTGCATGGGGCGCAACTGCCCGGAACATGCGCAGTGCTTCTATTACCGCGCGCGGCGGCGCGTGCAAAACGCGCAGATTCTGATCGTCAATCACGCCCTGTTCTTCAGCGACCTGGCGCTGCGCCGCGAGAATGTCAGCATCCTGCCGGACTACGACGCCGTGATCTTCGACGAAGCCCACAACATCGAAAGCGTGGCGGGCGATCACCTCGGGCTGAGCATTTCCTCCGGGCACGTCGACTACACGCTCAACCGGCTATTCAACGACCGCACCAACAAAGGGCTTCTTGTGCGCGACAAAGATCGCGACAAGTTGCTGGACGAATTGCAACTCGACGTGACAATGTGCCACTTCACGGCGCAGGATTTCTTCCAGGACTTGAACGCCTGGCGCGACAACCATCCCGGCGCCAATGGCCGCGTGCGGAAGCCGGAGATCGTCGAAAATCATTTGGGGCCGAAACTCACCGCGTTGGCCAAGCGAATGCGGATGTACGGCGCGTCGCTCACCGAAGAATCGGAGCGTCAGGATTTCGTCGCCGCGTCGGATCGATTGCTAGGCCTGGCCGGATCGATCGACGCCTGGCACAAGCAGGTGCAGGGCGATTGCGTTTACTGGCTCGAAACGACGACGGGGCGCTTTCCGAAGACGCTCCTCAGCGCCGCGCCGATCGAGGTCGGCCCCGCGCTGCGCAGTCAACTCTTCGACGCCGGCCCGACAGTCATCATGACTAGCGCCACACTTTCGGTCGGCGAGCCCCCGTCGTTTCAATACTTTCAGCAACGGCTCGGCGCCACGCACAATTGCGACACGCTCCGTCTCGGCAGCCCATTCGACTATCAGCGCCAGGCGACGCTGATCCTCGTGCGTGATATGCCGGACCCCTCGAATGAAAAGGCCGCTTACGACGAGCGCGTCCTCGAAATGCTGCGCCGGTACATCGCGCGGACCGACGGGCACGCCTTCGCACTGTTCACCAGTCATGACATGGTCCGCCGCGCCGCGAAGGCGCTCGCCCCGTGGCTGCGCGAAAGAAATCTCGCACTCTACAGCCAGGCCGACGGCGTGCCGCGCACCCAGATGATCGAACGCTTCAAGAAAAACCCTCGCGGCGTGCTCCTGGGCACCGACAGTTTCTGGCAAGGCGTCGACGTCCCCGGCGATGCGCTCCAAAACGTCATTATCACGAAACTGCCGTTTGCGGTGCCGGATCGCCCGCTCGTGGAGGCCCGCGTGGAGGCCATCCAAGCAGCCGGCGGCGTCCCATTCCGCGACTACCAACTCCCGGAAGCGGTCCTGCGCTTAAAACAAGGCTTCGGCCGCCTGATCCGCACGGCGACCGACAAAGGTACGGTCGTGATCCTCGACCCGCGCGTACTCACCAAAAGCTACGGGAAGTTGTTCCTCAGCTCATTGCCAGATTGCCAGCGCATGGTGGAGTCGATTAAAGAAGCATGAAAGCGATCGCTGCGAAACAGCCGATTTGCCGGATATTTAGGCACGCATTGCCTAGTCGAGCGACGATTTTCAGCTATCTTGTCGCCTGCAAGGTTTGTGTCCGAGCGCAATTCCGCTGTATTCTGGCGTCTTGGCACGCTATTTGGGAGCGGGCATAGAACTTGCACTTTGCACGGCCCCTGTGTTGAGGAATCAATGGAGCTGGTTCCGACTCCCCGCCATGGATCGGCGAATTCTGATTCGCTTGCCGAAGGCCCTCATCAGCGTTACCAGGGCTGGACGGCGGCAAGGTCCATTTAGGCGGAAGGGAATTGATGGGAACGACTCTGAAACCGGGGAACGGCGCGTCACAGAACGGGGCTTCCGGGGCGTATCGCCCGGCGTCTCCGCCGGCCAGTGGCCGCACACCACGTATGGCGGCCATCGCCGCCGTCACCAACTACAAGAACAGCGAGCCGCCGTTGAACTTCACCGACACGCCGACGTCGGTCCTCTTTGCTTCGAATGTTTTCAGCAAATCGGTGATGAAGGAGCGGCTGCCGAAGCCGGTCTTTAAGTCCCTCATCAAGACCATCGAAACGGGCGAGAAGCTCGACCCCGCGGTGGCCGATGTCGTCGCCGCCGCGATGAAGGATTGGGCGATCTCCAAGGGCGCTACGCATTACGCCCACGTCTTCTACCCGCTGACCGGCGCCACGGCCGAAAAACACGACTGCTTCCTGTCCCCGGACGGTGAAGGCAGTGCGGCCGCGGAATTCACGGGCAAGCAACTCATTCAAGGCGAGCCGGACGGCTCCAGCTTCCCGTCCGGCGGCATCCGCGCGACGTTCGAAGCCCGCGGCTACACCGTCTGGGACGTGACCAGCCCGGCCTACATCCTGGAAAACCCCAACGGCACGACGCTCTGCATCCCCACGGCGTTCGTCTCCTGGACGGGCGAAGCGCTGGACAAGAAGACGCCGGTGTTGCGTTCGATGCAGGCGCTCAACAAGCAAGCGCACCGGATCTTGAAGCTGTTCGGCCGCGACGACACATCCTTCGTCGCCTCGACCGCAGGTCCCGAGCAGGAATACTTCCTGATCGACCGCAACTTCTACTTCTCGCGTCCGGACCTGTTGACCGCGGGCCGCACCCTGTTCGGCGCCAAGCCGGCCAAGGGGCAGCAGTTCGAGGATCATTACTTCGGCGCCATCCCCGAACGCGTGCTGGCGTGCATGATCGAAACGGAACGCGAGCTGTTCAAGCTCGGCATTCCGGTCAAGACCCGCCACAACGAAGTCGCGCCGGCGCAATATGAAATCGCGCCGGTCTTCGAGACGGCGAATCTCGCCACCGACCATCAACAGATGGTCATGTTGATGCTCCGCAAGATCGCGGAAAAGTACGGCATGGCCTGCCTCACGCACGAAAAACCGTTTGCGGGCGTCAACGGCAGCGGCAAGCACGTCAACTGGTCGCTGGGCAGCGCCACGCTAGGCAATCTGCTCGACCCCGGCGATACCCCGCACGAAAACGCGCAGTTCCTGGTGTTCTGCGCCGCCGTGTTGCGAGCGGTCTACAAGTACCAAGGTCTGCTGCGGGCCGTGGTCGCCACGGCGGGCAACGATCATCGGTTGGGCGCCAACGAGGCCCCGCCGGCGATCATCTCCGTCTTCCTGGGCGATCAATTGGCCGATATCTTCGACCAGATCAAGCAGGGAGGCGCCAAGAGTTCGTTCGCCAAGAGCATGTTGCATGTTGGCGTCGACGTGTTGCCGCCGCTGCCGAAAGACGCCGGCGACCGCAACCGCACGAGTCCGTTCGCCTTCACGGGCAATCGCTTTGAGTTCCGCGCCGTCGGCGCAAACCAGTCGATCTCCGGGCCGCTCGTGGCGATGAACACCATCGTTTGCGAGTCGCTCGACTACTGCGCGACGCAGCTCGAAAAGGCCATCGGCAGTGATCCGTCGAAGCTCAACGATGCGGTGCAGAAGCTGTTGACCGAGATCATGGCCGAGTGCGAGTCGATTATCTTCAACGGCGACGGTTATTCCGCGGAATGGCACGCCGAGGCGGCCAAGCGCGGCTTGCTCAACCTGAAGACGTCGGCGGAATCCCTGGCACAACTCGCGGACCCGAAGGTCGAAGCCCTGTTCGCCAAGTACGGCGTGCTCTCGAAGCGGGAACTCGAAAGCCGGCTGGATACGTACCTCGAGCAATACTGCAAAACGGTCAACGTCGAGGCGAATCTCACCATCGAGATGGCCAAGACACTGATTTTCCCGGCGGCGATTCGCTACCAAGGCGAGCTCGCGTCGACGGCCGTGAACTTGAAGATGCTCGATTACAAGTTCGACACCGACACGCTGGACGTCATCACCGAGTTGGTGAAGTCGTTCCAAGATAGCGTGGCGATTCTCGAACGGCTGCTGGTCGACGTGCCGCACGAGGGCGCTCAAGCGGAGTCCACGTACTATTGCGGCGAAGTGCTGCCGGCGATGGCGATGGTTCGCAAGTACGCCGACGCCCTGGAAGCCACGGTGGCTGACGACTTGTGGCCGCTGCCGACCTACCAGGAGATGTTGTTCATCAAGTAACGCCCGTACCAAACTGGTGATTTGTGCTGCACAAAACGGACGAGACGCCGCGAACCTTGCCGCGGCGGATCGTCCGTTTTTTTTGTTCTAAATGCCCCCGCAGAAAGTTTGAAGTGGGGTGCCACTGGCGGCTTGTCCGCCAGCGACGTCAAAACCGCACTGGCGGACAAGCCCCCAGTGGCACCCATCGCTCGCGTTGTCCTGCCTGCGCGCTTAGCGAGTGCCGCCCCGCCGCGCAATGCAGCACCAGCAGCAACCGAGGGCCACGATCAATCCCAGCACGAAAGTGCTCGGTTCTGGAACCGTATAACCGAAGGTATACTTCGGGCCGTCGACTGGGCGATAGTCAGGTCCGCCGCTCATCGTCATCAGCTGTGCACGATGGAACTGCATCACTAGCGGTTCGCTCAGCGGAAACTGCGCCGTCACGGTGGTGTCATCTACGCCCGGACCCTGCGACACGAAGAATTCGCTTCTCGCCAGGTCAAACTTGAGATTCAGTTCGAGGTAGTCGACGGTCTCCGGGTATTCCGCAAAAACGCCCTCCAAGCCAAGCAACTCCAGCTTGCTTACGGTCGCCTGCGCTTTGCCAAGGCCGTCGAGTTGCAAGCGCATGTCCAGTTCAAGGTCGAACATGCAGACGAAAGGATCTTCCCCGCAACCCAGCGAGCCGCTCGCCATGCTGGCCGCTTCGTAGCGCAGCGTGCCAAGCGCGGGATTCACCTGCACGTGAAACGCTTCGTAGTCAGCCGCGGCCACGCCAACGAGACCGAACACCATTGCCAGTGCGCTGCAGATCGCCAGTTTCATGGGTGTGCTCCAGAGTTACGAAAGCGGAAGTTGAACGTCTGGCTGTAGCCGGCCTCTGCGAGGCCGGGGAGAGGGCATGGAATCGTTCCAAGTCGTCGTATTTGTAGACGAGCGCGCAACGTGGCAACTATGCCCGGCGCGGCCGAGGTCACAGACCTCGGCTACAGTTGTTTGGCGTTGGACGGCGACGTCGCGTCGAGGAACTTCGGGCGCGGCGGCGCTTGTCGCTGCGAAGTCTGTGCTCCGAAGAACGACGCGACGCCCGCGACGACGGCGCGCTGCTCGTCGGCGGTGAGCTCCGGGAAGATCGGCAAGGCCAGCGTTTCCTTCGCGGCGCGCTCCGTTTCCGGCAGGCTGCCGGGCCCGATGCCCAGCGAAGCAAAGCACTCTTGCAGGTGCAACGGCACGGGATAGTAAATCTGCGTGCCGATCTTCCGCGTCGTCAGGTGTTCGCGCAACGCGTCGCGCTTTCCGCCTGGCACGCGTACGATGTATTGATTCCACACGTGACGGCAGCGCTGGCTGGCCGTGGGCAGACCGATGCAGTCCGCCAGTCCGGCCTGCGTGAACAGTTCGGTGTAGCGCGCGGCGTTCGTGGCGCGCTGCGCGGTCCAGCGATCGAGGTGCGGTAACTTGACGTTTAGCGCCGCGGCCTGCAACGAATCGAGCCGGCTGTTGAAGCCAACCAGTTGATGATGATAGCGCTGGCGTTCGCCGTGCACACGGAGGATACGGAGCTTGGCGGCCACCTCGTCGGCCAGGCAAGTCATCAACCCGCCGTCGCCGACGCCCCCCAGGTTCTTGGTCGGATAAAAGCTGAAGCAGCCGACATCGCCCAGGCAGCCGGCGCGGCGCCCGTCGAACTCGGCGCCGATGGCCTGGCAAGCGTCTTCGATGACCGCGATCTTGTGCGGCCGAGCGATCGCGTTGATCGCGGTCATATCGGCGCATTGGCCATAAAGATGGACGGGAATGATCGCCTTGGTGCGCGGCGTCACGGCCGCTGCGATCTTGGCAGGATTAATGTTGTAGGTGACCGGGTCGATATCGACGAAGACTGGCTTCGCGCCCAGTCGCCAAGCGGCGCCAGCGGTGGCGAAGAACGTGTAGCTCGGCATCAGCACTTCATCGCCCGGGCCGATGTCGTAGGCCATCAGCGCCAGCAGTAAAGCGTCGCTTCCCGAAGCGCAGCCGAGAGCGTGCGGGACTTGGCAATACGCGGCGAGCGATTTCTCCAGTTCAACGCAATCCGGCCCGAGGACATAGCGCCCCGTGTCGCAGACCTTGGCCAGCGCGGCGAACAGCTCGTCGCGCAGCGCCGCCTGTTGGCGCAACGTGTCAAACAGCGGGACTTCCGGCCAATTCGACGGATCCTCGGCGACGGGCTTCATGCTCGACTCCCTGGGCAACCACGCTGACCGTCACGCGCAGCGCGTGCGGCCTCCCCAATGCGGGCCGAAGAGTAGAACGGGCCGGGTTTTGCGTCAAGGCGAGCGGCGAGGACTTTCGCGTTGAAAGGCCGCCGGTTTCTCCAAGCCCAGGGAAGGCCCTAGAAGACTTCCCTATCCTCTCCAGTCGATGGTGGCCTTCCCTGGGCTTAGCGCCGAGACGGCGTGCCGCATAAAGCCGCCTCGCGCCTTGCAGTTAGCGCGGTATTTGCTCCAATCAGGTTCGCGGAGGGGGGAAATCCGCGTTCAGTGTTGCCCGGCAGCCGCTATGTTTCAGCCCACGGTCCTGATTACCGCCTTCGAGCCCTTCGGCGAATGGCGGTCCAATTCCAGTTGGCAATGCCTGGTGAATTTCACCCGCGATTTGCCGTTGGAGCCAAAAATCGTCACGCGGCTCTACCCTGTCGATTTCGCCGCTGCCCGCACGCGTTTGTGCCGTGATTTATCCGCTGGCTACGACGTGGTCTTGCATCTCGGGCAGGCAAGCGGCCGGGCGACCATCGATCTGGAGATGTTCGGCCTGAACATCGGCGGCAAGCCGGGCGATGAGAAATCGAACTTTAAGATATTGGAAGCAGACGGTCCGCCGGCTTACCGGAGCGATCTCCCGTTGCTGGATTGGGCTACGAAGCTGCGCCAGCGGGGGATTCCGGCGCAGGTCTCGTACCACGCCGGCACGCATCTGTGCAACGCGATGTTGTACTGGACCCACTACTTCGCGGAACGCGACGGCTACACCACGCGCGCGGCATTCATTCATGTGCCGCTGGAGCCGAGCCAGGTCGTCGACGCCGAACGCAGCCTGGCGTCGATGCCCACGTCGATGACCGCCACGGCGCTGCGGTGCATCGTCAGCGAGATTCAGGCGGACGCGAGTCGACTTGCTTAGGCGTTGAGCCTTGGCACTACTTGTTCGCCGCCTGGGGATTTTCCGTCACGGGCGCTGGGAAGCGTTCACGCGGCGCGCCGAATTCCCAGACCTTGATCGAATCGCGCTGGCTGCCGGTGGCCAAGGCGGTGCCGTCCGGCGAGAAAGCCACTGCCCAAACGGCGCTCGTGTAGTTGTCGAGCAACGAGGTTGTCTGCCCCGAAGCAATGTCCCAAAGCCGGACGGTTTGATCGTGCCCTGCGCTAGCCAGACGTCCGTCCGGGCCGAACGAGAGATCGACGATCCAATCCTTGTGACCTTCCAGCACCTTGTTCGCGGGCAAGGCGGCCAGGTCCCAGATCAGGATCTTACGATCCGCGCCGGCGCTCGCCAATTTGCTGCCGTCGCGCGTGAACGCCAGCCCGCGGACCAGATCGGAATGCCCCTCGAGCTTCGCCTTTTCCGTGCGATCAGCGGTGTTCCACAGTCGGACGGTTTTGTCCGACGAGCCCGTGGCGATCGTTTGTCCGTCCGGTGAAAACGCCACGCGAAACACGCCGCCCGAGTGGCCGGCGAGTGGCCCGATTTCCGTGTTGTCGGCGACCTTCCAGAGCTTCACCGTTGTATCGTCGCTGGCCGTGGCCAACGTCAGACCGTCCGGGCTGAACGCGACGGACGTCACCCAGTTCTTATGCGCGGCGATTGAAGCCTTCTCCTGTGCGGCGGCGACGTCCCAGATTTTCACCGTGCCATCGTAGCCGCCCGTCGCAAGGAGAGTGCCGTCCGGCGAAAACGCCACGCACCAGACGCAGGTCGGATGTCCGGCGAAGCTGGCCAATTGCTGGCCGGACTTCGGATCCCAGAGCGTCACGTCGCCAGGGCGATAGAGCAGCGACTCGCCGCCAACCGTGGCCAACTTCGCACCATCGGGCGAAAAGGACGTGCCAGTGACCCAACGACGATATTGCGAAATCGCCGGCGTTTCCTGGGCCTGCACCGCCGCCGGCCACAGCGTGCCGAGGACCAAGGCGCTCAAGAGCAGCCAACTTCGCCGAGCCACATTTTGAAACATCATCGAATGCTCTCCCGCCAGTCAAGTGCGCGCCGATTCATGGAACTCAAATGAACTCCGTCCGCATGCGCCAAAGTATAGTCCGTCCCAGCACCGGTTGCACGTCAGCGCCCATCCGGCGAGCGTCGCGATGCCGATGCGCTTGTATACCTACGGCCTGCGCCTAGAATGACCGCTTGCGGGCTCCATCGTCCGCCAGCAACCCCTTTCGACACCATCACAACGAAAGCCATCGAGTCGCTATGAGTGGTCCGATCGTCCGTTCCGGCGCGAGTCCGGAGTTCACGAAGAACTGGGAAAAAATCTTCGGCAAGAAGTCCGCCCCAAGCGCGCCCAAGGCCAAGAAGCCGGCGAAGAAGGCGGCGAGCAAGAAGAAGAAATAACGGCGCTCGACCAACGAGCTTGGTTTGGCAAAAAAAGCCAGGGAAGGCCCTCGGAGTCGTAGCCGATGGAAAACGCTCCGTAGGCCTTCCCTGGGCTTAGCGGCGCTCGATCCCGTCCCATCTTGAAGTCGCTGAATTCGCGTTGCTCCAGGCCAGCCCGGCGAGTACCCTTCGCCTACCTCCATGCGCCGGACGTCTTTGTTCGTCCGCCGCCCGGGTGGCAAGGGAGCAGCACGCATGATGGGCAAACACGATCGCAAGGCGTTTACGCTGGTCGAGCTGTTAGTCGCCATCGCCGTGATCGGCGTGTTGATTGCGCTGCTGTTGCCCGCCCTGGGCATGGCTCGAGAGGCCGCGCGACGGTCGAACTGTGGCAGTAATCTGCGGCAACTCGGCGTGGGACTGCACAACTATCTGACTGCCAAGGGCTGTTTTCCGCCCGGATATATCTCGGAAGTGCGGGACGACCACGACGACGACGGTCCGGGCTGGTCGTGGTGCTCGATGCTGTTGCCGTTTGTGGAGCAACAGCAACTGTTTAAGGGCATCCGCCACGACAAGCCGATCGCCGATACGGCGAACGAGGGCGTGCGGATGACGTCGCTCGCCTTATTCGTCTGTCCCTCGGATGGCGAGTTTCAAAACGACGTGGAAATCCCGCGCAAGCCTTCCGGCGACGCGATCTGCCGGATGGCGGCGTCCAACTACATCGGCAGCGCCGGGTCCGTGCGGCCAACGTGCAAGACCTGTCGCGATTACTTCGACGGCGTCTTCGGCCGCAACCGGGCGATCACACCGAAGCAGATTCGCGACGGCTTTTCGCAAACCCTGGCCGCTGGCGAACGGGCCTTCCATTGGTCCAGCCCGGTCTGGCTCGGCGTGCCGCCGGACTCGAAACTGGTCGATCGCCAGAACATCGGTAAATTCGCCGCGGGGCCCGGCTACGTGCTCGGCACCACCTTCAAGGATGGCTTCAACATCGAGAAAGAAATTCTCGACTCCGATGAAGAGCTGAGCTTCTCCGAGTCGTTCGGCAGCCGCCATCCCGGCGGCGCCAACTTCCTTTGCTGTGACGGCGGCGTCCGCTTCATCTGGGAAACCATCGACCCGGACGTGATGAACAAGCTCTCAACCCGCTCGGGCAGTCCCAAAGGGGCGGAGATTATTCACGATAGTCCGTTTTAGGTGCCCGCTCGAGGCGCCTGCGACAAATACGGTGTAGGGCGGGCCGCGCGCGAGCAAAGCGCAGCGATCGTACCGGTCGCTGCTCAAGAACTATCGCCTTGAACTCCAAATGTAAGGCCCGCCGGGCTCAATGCGGCGGGCCTTAGTTTTTCGAGAACAACTGCGCTACCGTCGCGCGAGCGCTCCCCATACAACCCGTCCAACCCTCGCGCGGCCCGCCCTACGCGTGTTTGCGCAGTACTAGGATCATCGGCAGCAGACTTGCCGCGAGTCCGATCGTGGCCGGCTCCGGCACCGGCGACCCGGCGGCCTTGAAGCCGAATTGATTGCGCACGAAGTTCAAGTCCGTCACGCCGACGTCGCCGCTGCCGTCGTTGTCGCCGATGGCCCAGCCGCCGGCGCTGCCGAAGTTGTTGCGGACGAGATTCAGA
>Ga0163153_10004819_pt1 | contig 16560 bp, 13 predicted proteins | sample OliLakLV19MP6IB1_FD_148629 | JGI IMG/M metagenome (GOLD analysis project Ga0163153, IMG submission 148629) | Freshwater microbial mat bacterial communities from Lake Vanda, McMurdo Dry Valleys, Antarctica - Oligotrophic Lake LV.19.MP6.IB-1 | ecosystem: Environmental > Aquatic > Freshwater >... | reverse complement strand
GGATCACTGGGACAACAAGAAGAACGACGACAAGGACTGAGCAGTCCTAAACCGCAGTCAACGAAATCACAGGGCCGGGAACCTTTAAAAGTTCCCGGCCTTTTTCGTCGTTGGCGGTAAAACTCACCGCCTCAACTCGACCCGGCCAACGATGAAGACTTTTTCCTCGAACGCTTCCGTGTCCTGCGCTACTAACCTTCAGCATGCGATGGGAAATTTTGTTGCTCGTGGCGTTGGTGGGAACCGCCGGTTGCGCCACGAGGCAGAAGGGCTATGACGCTTTAGAACAACCGCCGTCTCCGACCACTGACGGAAGCGCGCCACAAAAACCCGCGACGGTCATCGTCACTCCGGCCACCGGCAATCGCGGGCGCATCACCTCGGTGAACCTCACGTCACGTCACGTCGTGGTGAGTTATCAGATCGGGATTCCGCTGCCAGTCATCGAACAGCGTTTGAGCGTTTACCGGGCCGGGCTCAAGGTCGCCGAGCTCAAGGTGAGCAAGGAACGAATTGACGTGAACCTCATCGCGGACATCACCTCGGGAGAATGTCGGACGGGCGACGAGGTGCGGACGGATTGAACCTGAATCCGGCGAGGGAACTGATGACGAAGCAGGAAACCCCGGATGCGCACGGATGGTGAAATGAGACACGAATTTCACGAATCAGCACGAAGGCTGAAAACGAACCCGTGAACATTCGAGGAAATCGTGTCCTCCTCTCTCCTCTACAACCGTGGGCATCTGCGTCCATCCGTGGTTGGACTGCAGTTTCAAAGATGGAAGCGCGGGCTGCGCCGGAACCAGCCGCAGATCAAGTCGCCGACTTTACGGTCTTGCCCGACGATTTCTTTTGGTAGGGCGAGTGCAGGTTGAAATAAATTCCGCACAAAGGCCGGTCGTTCTCTGTCTGGCTGAGGATGATGGTGACCTGCTTGTCCAGCGCGATGCCGTGACGCAGCGTCGGCCCCCGGTTTTCGTAGGCCTTGACGGCCTTTTCCATGAGCGACTTCAACGAGGCATCGCAATCTTCCGGCACCTTGTCGATGCAGACGACATACTTGTCGTAGGCGTTGAGAGCCTCGGCTATCTCGTGTTTGAAGGTGTCTGCGGTCACGGCAGGAGAATAGGAGCGTTCACCAGGAACTTCAAAGTTCAAAGTTTGGCCGCGAGATCTGAACCGGAAGGATGAGGCAGACAAGGCGATGACTCACGCAAAGAGCGCGAAGGCCGCAAAGGAGGACAATGCTGGAAAAGCTTTCGTCCCGCTCAGAATGCAGGGTGAAGCCAATTTCCAGCCGCCTCATTTCTCCTTTTGTCTTTGCGATCTTCGCGCTCTTTGCTTGAGAAACTTCTGCATGCTTCGGCCGAAACCGGCCTACTCCGACTCATCCGTCTTCGGCTCCTTCACCGCCTTCGGCCTCGTGCCGAACAACGACGTGCCGACGCGCACGATGGTCGCGCCCTCCTCGATGGCCACTTCGAAATCGCCGCTCATGCCCATGCTCAAGTGCGGCAGCGACGCGCCCAGCCTTTCCTCGCACTGCGTCTTCAGCTCGCGCAGCCTGCGGAACACGGGGCGCACCTTCTCCGCATCCGGCGTCCACGGCGCGATCATCATCAGCCCGTGAATCTCGATCTTGGGAAGCGCATTGATGGCGTCGAGATCAGCGAGCAACTGTTCCGGCTTGAACCCGAACTTCGTCGCTTCGCCCGCGAGATTGACCTCCAGCAAAATGGGCATCGTCTTCGCCTGCTTGTCCGCGCACTTGTTGATCTCCAGCGCGAGCGCCAGCGAATCCACGCTCTGAATCATCTCGAAGCAATGCACGGCATCGCGGCATTTGTTCGATTGCAGATGCCCGATCATTTGCCAGCGCAAGCGATCAGGGCACATCGAGACCTTCACCTTCGCCTCCTGCACCTTGCTTTCGCCAAACACCGTCAGCCCGCACTCCGCCGCCTCGCGCACCAGCTCCGGCGGCATGCCCTTGCTTACCGCGAGCAACAGGACGCCGGCCGGATCACGGCCCGCCTTCGCGCAGGCGGCGGCGATGCGTTGCTGAATGGAGGCGACATTTTCCGCGAGACTCATGCCGTGGAGTATTTCGAGAAGCGCCACCGCAGTAAAACAGTAATGAGGAACATCCGGGCACCGCAGCAGAGAGAAAGCAGCCACCGTTATCACGGCGTTCTTCATGAACTTCCCGCAGATTCAGAGCGACCGCAGAGACTCGTTCCCATCTGTGGACAATCTGGATCTGAGGGAAACACATCCCGAAGAATCCCGGGGATTGGATTTGTGTGTTCCATCCCCGTCCGCCCCAAATCTCCGGGGTAAATTCATGGCAGACCGATGTTTCACCCGCCCGTTTCAAACAAGTGTTTGCCGGTCCCGCGATTCTCCGCTTTCATCCGCGCGTGCAACGCACAGGTGGATGGCTCAAACATTGGCTGCAAGATCTGATCGGTGCCGGGCTGGCCATCACGGTTGGTCTGGGTGCGCTGACCGTCCGCCCGTTCAGCGCGTGGTTTGAAGACTGTAGCTACGATCTTCCCTACGCCCTGCGCTCGGATGCCGCAGTGGATGGAGTGGCGGCGGTCTCGATGGATGCCGCCTCGCGAACCGCACTCGGGCAAAGCGAAGCAGGCGATTGGAACCGCCAGTTGCACGCGAATCTCCTCGACCGCCTCGTCGCCAAAGGGGCGCGAACGGTGGTCTTCACCACCGTCTTTTCCGAACCCTCTTCCACGAACGCTGCGGATCAAATGTTCGCCCAGGCGTTGCGACGGGCACGCGGCAAGGTCGTGCTGGCCGCCGGCGTGACGAACGGCGCGGCGGTGAAGCCGGTTCCTGAACTCGCGGCCGCCGCATCGTGGGGCGTGCTTTCGGCTCCGAACGGGCGGGATGAAATCATTCGACGCCACGGTTCCCAGGCCGGGCATCCCACGCTGGCAAGCCGGGTCGCGCAGGCGCATGGCAAACCTTTCTCCGGCGCGCCCGATTCACGTTGGTTCCAGTATTACGCGCCTGTGCTCGCGCTGGCCGAAGTGAGCTATGAGCAAGTGTTGCGTGGCGCGGAACCGCCCGGTGTTTTCAAAGGCAAGATTGTCTTCGTCAGTTCACCCGCTCCTGAGTCGGAACGGCAACCGACACCTTTCACACGCTGGAGCGGAAAGCGTGCTTCGCGGACTGAGATTGAAGCCATGGCCATTCTCAATCTCACGCGGCGCGAATGACTGTCGCGTCTGCCACCGGCGGTCGAAACGGGAATCGTGATCATCGCGGGAGGATCTCTTGGACTGGCGTTCATAGGCATGCGGCGGCGTGTGGCGGTGCTGCTCGCTTCCGGTGCGACGCTGCTGGTTTTCAGCGGAGTCTTCCTGCTCTTCACGCAGCTTCATTTATGGTTCCCGTGGCTCGTCGTTGCAGGAGCGCAGATCCCTCTGGCGTTCGGCTGGTCGCTGCTGTGCGAGCTGGTGGACCGCCCGCGACTGCCGCGTCGTCTGCCCGTTCAGCCCACGCAGAGCTTTGCTCCGGCGACGGCTTCCCTTCCGATGCCCACGCCGACCAGCCCGCAAGGCGCAACGCCCGCCGTCGCTGCCGCCGCCAACGCCAATGCGCCCAGCATCCCGGATCACACGCTGCTCCGCTGCATCGGACGCGGGGCTTACGGCGAAGTCTGGCTGGTGCGCGACGTGATCGGGCGGCATCAGGCGGTGAAGATTGTGAAGGAGCGGAACTTCCCAAACGCGGCCCCTTACGAGCGCGAGTTCAAAGGCATCGAACGGTTCGCATCGGTTTCGCGGCAGCATCCGGGGCTGGTGCAGGTGCTGCACATCGGACGTCACGATGCCGGCGGCTACTTCTTTTACATCATGGAGCTGGCCGACGACGACAGTGGTGCGATGCCGCTGGTGCCGGACCGGTATTCTCCCAGAACGCTCGCCAGCGAACTCGCCCGGCGCGGTCACATTCCCGTCCGTGAGTCGGTGCAAATCGGCCTGGCTCTCTGCGCCGCACTGCAACATCTGCACGAACGCCAGCTCGTTCATCGCGACATCAAGCCCTCGAACATCATCTTCGTGGAAGGACGCGTGAGAATTGCGGACATCGGACTCGTCGCGCCCATCACCGCCTCTGCGAACGAGATGACGCGTCTCGGCACGGAAGGCTATCTGGCGCCCGAAGGTCCGGGAACGCCGCTGGCCGATCTGTATGCGTTGGGCAAGGTGCTTTACGAAATCAGCATGGGCCGGGATCGCTGGCAGTTCCCCGAATTCCCCACCACGGCCGGGACACGGCCAGATCACGACGATCTCCGTCGGTTGCATGAGATCATCCTCACCGCCTGCGAACACGAGGCCGCGCACCGCTATCCCTCCGCCGCCGAGATGCACAAGGCGCTGGCCCGATTGCTGGAGCCTGCCTGAGAACTCCGGGCGAGCCTCGTTTCGTTGCTCTGATGCCGGTTCGCAAGGTGGCCAACCGTCTTGACCGAGTGTAGCTTCCGGCCACCGCGATGGATCCTAACCTGCATATTTCATGGCCGAGTTGGCTGGAGCAGGGCGGCGAAGCCGGTAGCGCAGACCTCCGGTCTGCCGTATCGCCGATTTCCAATCGGCAGAGTGTTCCCGGCCCAGCGGGGGCGTCCGCAGGTTGCAAACCTGCGATACGGCAGACCGGAGGTCTGCGCTACCGGCTTCGGCACGGCGGACGCCTATGAAATATCCGGGCTAAGAATCATTTCAACGAACCGGGTGACGCATCGGTGAACGCGCGCTTTGGAGCGACTCCTTGGACCGATGTGACGCTCGCGCAGCAAGGCGTGTCGCTGGCCAGCCGGTCCGCACTCGAGCGGCTCTGCGGCCTTTATTGGTATCCGGTGTACGCCCACATCCGGCAGCGTGGCCTGAGCCCGCATGACGCCGAGGATCTGACCCAGGAATTCTTCTCGCTCCTGATCGAGAAGAACTATCTCGGGGCGGCGGATCGGCGGCGCGGCCGTTTCCGTTCGTTCCTGCTCGTGGCCATCAACCGGTTTCTCGTGAACGCCTATCATCGCGAGCGCACGCTGAAACGTGGCGGCGGCCAGACCATCGTGAGCATCGACCAGCAGGCGGCCGAGCACTGGCTGGAATCCGAGGCCGCCGCCGGGCTGTCGCCGGACCAGAGCTTCGACCGCCGCTGGGCGCGCAGCGTTCTGGAACACGCGCTGGCCTGCCTGCAAACGGACTATGCCCAGCGAGGGCAGGCGGAGCTGTTCGAAGCCTTGAAGGAATTCGCCACCGGGGAAACGGAGCATCGCGACTACGCTGACACGGCGGCGCGGCTGGGCATGAACTCCGGTGCCGTTGCGGTGGCCGTACATCGGCTGCGCCAGCGTTATCGCGAACTGCTGCTGGCCGAGGTCCAGTCCACCATTGCCAATGCCGGGCACGCCGAGGCGGAGCTGCGCCACCTCGTCAGCGCGTTGCAGGGTTGAGCCGGGAATCTAACGCCCTTGGGGCGGGAATTTAGGTTCAAGTGCTGCGTCCTAGCTGTGCGGAGGAATCAACCTCGGTTCTCCGGGCAAAACTGTCCTGTAATACTTCCAGCGCGATCTTGAAGTATAAGGTGAAACAGTTCCTTGCAGGGCATGCCAACGGTGGGGCAGGTCGGGCGTCCGGTCTGTGAAACGAAACAGGTGAACAACGGACGCCCGACCGAACTGCCCGGCGGATGGGCAGCCCTAAACAAGCGTTTTCAACATACAAAGACGCGACAGACCCAACACAATGGGTTATCATCCGCGAATCCAGATTTTAGCGATGTATCACCCTTGAAACCCAAGTTGATTATGCACCCCGATTCTTCCTTACGGCGCGGCTACCGGGCCACTTTGATCACAAATCATCCGACCTTGTTGGCGACCAGCCCGACTCGTGGCGAGACAGCATTCACGCGACTGGAACTGTTGGCGGTGCTGGCGGTGCTGGTGTTGGTGGCCGGGGTGGTTCTCCCTGTTCTGGCCCAGGGCAAGCCGCGTTCGCAGCAGGCGATATGCTTCAACAATCTGCGGGCGGTTGGGCAGGCGGTGCTGATGTTCAATGTGGAGCACGACCAGTTGGACCCTTGGCGTGAATCGTCGAATATCGGAGGTACGCTCAATGATCCGAGTGGGTTGAACAACTGGGTGTGGTTTCAATTCGCCTGGCTCTCAAATGCGCTGGCCAATCCCAAGGTGCTGGCTTGTCCGAGCGATGCGTTGGTCAGACCAGCCAAGGAGTATTCATTGTCGCCCAACGGAGGACTTATGAACCCCAATCACCAGAACAACGCCATCAGTTATTTCATTGGACTGGATTCCTCTGCCTTGGTGCCCAATTCGGTGCTCTCGGGCGACCGGAACATTAAGTATAGCAGCCTGGGTGGCGGATGCAGCGCTGGAGTTAATCCTGTCGCAAGCATCCTTCCTTGGCAGGAATCTCCGACTGGATGGCGCTCCGGTCTGCACGGTCCCTCCGGCAACATTCTCCTGCACGACGGGCGGGTCGAACAAACCTCGAACGAGACAGTGAACCGGCTGTTCACCCGTGAATCGGATGATAACGGCTCCATCCACTTCCAGTTGCCCCGGCCCTGATTGCTTCAAACCTTTTGGCTCCCATGAAAAACCATCTTGCGAACCTGCTCGTTTCTTCCCTGGTTCTTAATGCTGCGGCGGCTGATTTAAATCCCGTTCTCACCCCGCCCAATCTTTCCCGTACGGCGGGAGGCAGCTCCTTCTCCGCCGCCATCAGCGGCGACGCGCGCTTCGTCACCTTCCTGAGCCACGCCAACAATCTGGTCACGAATGACTCGCTGAACCCGTGGATGGACGTGTTCCTCCGTGACCTGACGAACGGCACCACGGCACTGGTCAGCGTGGGAGCTAGCGGCATGGGTGGCGGAAACGACAACTCAGGCCTTCCCTCGGTCTCGCTCAATGGAGCCTTCGTCTCCTTTGAAAGCACGGCGAGCAACTTGGTTTCCAACGACGTGAACGGGTTCAGCGACGTGTTCTTGCGCGATCTGAATGCCGGCCTTACCCGGATCGTGAATGCGGGGACTAACGGCTCGGTGGCCAATGGAGCGTCCGGAGTTCCGCTCATTTCGAAGGATGGCCGGTACGTGGTCTATGAAAGCAGCGCCTCCAACCTTGTTAATTACGATTCAAACGGAACACGAGACATCTTCATTTACGATTATCTCCTGAACAGCAACCAGGTCGTCAGTGCTGAAGACATTTTCGTCGTTCCCAGAGTGAGAGGGCCATCGCACTCCGCCGCCCTCACTCCGGATGCGCGCTTCATCGCCTTTGTGAAAGGCGTGACGAACAATCTCCTGAATCCTCCTGCGACCACGCATTCGGAAATCTATGTGCGCGACATGCAGTCCACGGTGCCGCGCCAGATCAGCTCCGGCGTGCATAGCAATTACAGTGGTGGACCCGCTTTCGGCTGCTACAACCCCGTAATTTCCGCAGATGGCAAATACGTCTTCTTCAAGGCCAACAACGGTGGCTTGGCGGCATCCTTGTATCGCAGTGATCTCCAGCGCATCTATGCTGAGCCCATCGCGATGAACGCCGCCACGCAGGGCTGGGCGCAGGTCAGCATGGACGGACGCTTCGTGGCCTATCAGGCGACGGACGGCGTCCGCGTCTGGGATGGACTGATGGCCAGCAACCGGCTCGTCCTCGCCAATCTCGCGGGAGTGACGGGCCGCGTCTGCTCTCTTCCCGCCCTCTCTGCGGATGGGAACCGGACGGTCTTTCTCGTGGCCAGCAATCAAACCTCCGCCGTGTACGTCCATGATTGGTCGAACGACACCACGACGCTCGCCCTCGTGAAACCCAACGGGATGCCCGTTCCCGTGAGCGATTCCGTCAGCCCGCTGCTCTCCGAGGATGGCGGAACCATCGTGTTTGATTCGCGGGACGCCTCGCTGGTCAGTGATGACGCGAACTTGGCCTATGATGTCTTTGCCGCTGGCGTGGGGAACGGGGAGACCACGTTGGTTTCCGCCCGCGCTGCTTCGCTGCCGAGTGGCACATCTCCGACTCCGAGCAGTCGATGGCCAAGTTCCATCAGCGCCAACGGACGCGTGGCGGCCATCTCGACGGTGGATTTGATGGGAGCGGACACGAATCGGCTGCAGGATCTCTACGTGCGGGATTTAAAGACCGGTGCCCAGACGTTTCTAGGTCAATCGACCAACAGCACCAGCCAACCCTCGTTCAGCGCGGACGGACGTTATGTGGCGTATCTCAGTGTGAACATGAACAACTATACGCCCGGGCTGGGACAACGAGACGCCAGTGTTTACCGCCGGGATTTGCTGACGGGGGAGGAGCTGCTGATTCATTCACCGGCGATTTGGGACAGTCACTTCTCCCATGTTGGAATCAGCCCGGATGGAAGCCAGGTCGCTTTCGTCGCCCGACCGTTCAACATCACATACCCCAATATCTACCTGAAAGATCTAAACGCCGGCATTACCAACACAATTACGGTGGGAGTCTCGAATGCTTTTTCAAGCACACCTCAGCAAGCCAACAATGCCTCAATGGAGCCGGTGTTCAGCCCGGATGGACGCTGGCTTCTATTCCGGAGCGCGGCAAAAAATTTAACCGTGAATTCTGTGCCGGACTACTATGGGCTGTTCGCACGTGATCTGGTGCGATCCCGCACTCTCCTGCTGGCATCGCTTTATCCTTATTTCGGAAAGGACATGTTAAAGATGTCGGTCAGCGCTGATTCAAGATTTGTCGCCAGAATTGGCCCCAACCTCTTTGGTGCCCGGCAAGTCGGCGTGTTTGACCTAAAGTCGGAGACGTTGAGGTTCTTCGATGGTTCGCTCTACGCCCGGAGCGTCACGCTGAGTGCTGATGGCCGCTGGGTGGCGTTTGATCGGAGTGAAACCGGCTTCAGTCCGTGGAACATCTACGTCCGCGACGTGCTCCATCAGACCAACGAGCTGATCAGTGCGCAAATGGGCACCGCCATTCCTGCCACGCGATCTTCCAGCCAACCGTTGATCAGCCATGACGGCCGTTACGTCATCTTCGCCAGTGATGCGGCGAACCTCGTCGCCGGGGATGCGAACGGAGCCAAGGACGTCTTCATCCGCGACCGGTTGCGCGGCGTCACGCTGCTGGCCAGCATCAACCGTGCGGGCACCGGCTCGGGGAACGGGAATTCCTTGCTGCCCGTTCTCGCGGCGGACGGTCGCACGCTGCTCTTCCAGAGCTTCGCCAGCGACCTCATAGATGGCGACTTCAACGAGACGACGGACGTCTTCGTCCTGCGCCTCGGCGGCATGGATTCCGATGGCGACGGGATGGATGACGACTGGGAAGCCGCCTACTTCAGCACGCTGGCCCGTGATGGTTCCGGTGATTTCGATGGCGATGGTTCGACCGATGCCGCGGAGCATCAGCTCGGCACGGACCCGACGAATGCAGGCTCCGTGTTTCAAGTGCTGAAGCTCACCCGCGACGGAGGACTGACAGCGAAGCTGCTGTGGACCTCCATGCCGGGCCGCACCTATCGCGTGCAGTTCAAAGATGACTTGTCGGCGAGCGGCTGGTCCGAAGCATCACAAACCGTGACCGCCGCCGGCACCATCGCCGTGTGGACGGAGCAAGGCCAGTCTCCCGAGAACCGCTTCTACCGCGTGCCGCTCGTGCCCTAGATTTCAAATCTCGTAGCAGCCGACGTGACGAGGCTCTGATCTTGCGGAGGTTTGAGCCTCGTTATCTCGGCTGCTATGAAGTTCTGAGCTCACTTCCCACTCACCTCATTCTGCGGCTTGCCCGCGAGGAAGGCCCGGACGTTCTCCACCGTCGTCTTCATCAAGCGCGCGCGGGCGGCGCGCATCGCCCAGGCGTTGTGCGGCGTGATGAGACAGTTCTTCGCCGTCAGCAACGGATTGTCCGCAGACGGCGGTTCCGTCGAGAGAACATCCAAGGCCGCAGCGGCGATGCGTCCGGCATTCAACGCCTCGGCCAGAGCCGCCTCATCGATCAGCGGACCACGGCTCGTGTTCAGCAAAAAGGCCGTCGGCTTCATGCGCGAGAGGCGTTGAGCGTTGACCAGATGCTTCGTCTCCGGCGTCAGCGGACAATGCAGGCTCACCACGTCGCTCTCGCTGAAGAGATGATCCAAATCCACGACCGTGACGTTTGGCTCGCGGCGTTTTCCCGAACTGGACGGCGAGGTAATCACTTTCATGCCGAACGCCTCGGCGAGCCGCGCCGTCGCCTGTCCGATGCGGCCGTAGCCCACGATGCCCATCGTGAGACCGTCCAGCTCGATGAGCGGCTTGTCCCAATAACACCAGTCCGGCGAACGCACCCAGCGTCCCTCGCGCACCGTCTGTGCGTGATGTCCGGCGTGCTGCGTGAGCTCCAGCAGCAGCGCGAAAGTGTGCTGCGCCACCGAGCGCGTGCCGTAAGTGGGCACGTTCGTCACCACGATGCCGCGCTCCTTCGCCGCCTCGATGTCCACGACGTTGTAGCCGGTGGCGGTCACGCCGATGCACTTCAACTTCGGCAACGCCTCGATCTGCGCACGATGCAGGACCGCCTTGTTCGTGATGGCGATCCCGGCGTGGGCGGCACGCGCGGCGACTTCGCCCGGCGCCGTGCGGTCAAAGATTTCGCACGGGCCCAGCGCCTTGAGTTCATCCCAGCTCAAGTCGCCGGGGTTCAGCGTATAGCCATCCAGAACGACGATGTTCATATCCTTCAATACTTCGCGGCCGCCTGGCCCTGGCCTTGGCCGAGCGCCTTGGTGATTTCAATCGCCTTGCTGAGCATGAAGCCCGCCTCGCTGATCACGGCGATGAACTGCCAGCCTTCCGCAATGCGCCGCTGCGCCTGCGCGGCGTCCGTGACGTGGATGCCCGCCGCCATGCCGCGCGCCTTGGCGTGGGCAAGGATTCTCTTCAACGCCGCGTTGAACTGCGGCGAGTCGCTGTCGAACTGCGGCGCGAGCCCCATCGAGGCATGGAGATCGTTCGGCCCGACGAAGACCGCGTCGATGCCCGGCACGGCGAGAATGGAATCAATGTTCGTCACGGCATCGACGTGCTCGGCCATGACGACGACGAGAATTTCCTCGTTCGCCTTTGCGTAATAAGTCGCGGCGTCGGTCCCGAAACTCGCCGCGTGCAACGATCCGCCGATGCTGCGCTCGCCGACGGGCCGGTAGCGCGCCGCCTTCACCGCGGCCTCGGCCTCGGCGCTGGTGTTCACCATCGGCACCACGATGCCCCACGCGCCGGTGTCGAGCACGCGCTTGATGTTCTCGACGCTGTTGATCGGCACTCGCACCAGCGGCACGCAGCCGGACGCCGCGATGATCGCGAACATCTGCGACGCGGTTTCGAGCGTGGTGGGCGAATGCTCCAGCTCGACGGTGAGCCAGTCGAAGCCGGTCTTCGCCATCAGTTGCGCGCCGACCACGCTGGGGATGGTCAGCCAGGTGCCGACGCTGGGTTCACCGCGCTTGAGCTTGGCGCGAACGGGATTGGTTTTCATGTTTGGCAGAGGGGTTAAAACGTAAAACGTGAAACGTAATGCGGAAAGAGAAGAAGCCCGCCACTGAACTTCGGTGTTTACGTTTCACATTTTACGCATCGAGCAATTCACACCAGCTTCACCCGCAGCTTCGCCGACGCATACACCTCCGGGTTCACCACCCACTGCGGTTTGCGGCCGGCCTGCAAATCTGCGATGGCCTTCGCCGCCGCTTCGCTGACGCGCGCGCCGGTGTCGAAGCCGAACGACGCCTGATGCGGCGTAAGCAGCAGATTGGGCGCAGTGCGGAACGGATGATCGGCGGGCAGCGGCTCGACGACGAACGCATCCAGCGCCGCGCCGGCGATCCAGTTTTCCTTCAACGCGCGCAGCAGCGCGGCTTCATCCATCACCGCGCCTCGGGCGGTGTTGATGATGTAGGCGCTGGGTTTCATCTTCCGCAACTGCGCCTCGCCAATCAGCCCGCGCGTCTCCGGCGTCAGCGCGCAATGGAGCGAAATGAAGTCTGATTCCGCGAGCAGATGATCGAGCGGCACGAACTCGATGCCGAGCCTCTTCGCGTCTTCGTTCGGATGCGTGTCCGCGCCGAGCAGCCGCATGTCGAAGCCGCGCGCGCGCTTCGCGACGGCCTGGCCGATGCGTCCGCAGCCGATGATGCCGAGCGTCTTGCCGCCGATATCGTGGCCCCAGTCCGAGGTCCATTTGCCTTCGCGCATCGAGAGATGTCCCTCATGCACACGGCGGGCGAGGGCGAAGAGCAGAGCCATCGCGTAGTCGGCCACGGCGTTGTTCAGCAGGCCCGGTGTGAAGGCGATGACGACGCCTTCCCTGGTCGCGGCCGGGACATCAATGGCGTCGTAGCCCACGCCCCAGCGCGAGATGAGCTTGAGGCTGGCGGCTTCCTTGGAGGCGAGCACGGCGGCGGTGAACTTGTCCATGCTGGCGAAGACGGCGTCCATGCCCGGCAGGAGCGGGAGCAGTTCCGCTGCGGTGAGCGGGCCGAATTTCGGCGGGTGAACCAGTTCGCAGCCGGCGTCGCGCAGGAGTTCGAGCGCGCGGCGTCCGACCGCATCAACATTGAGCGTACGCGCGGTGATGAGGACTTTCCAGGACATGGAGGCGGATGGTGGGATGGAATTCGCGAAACGTAAAACGCAAAAGCATTCCCGCCTGCGGTCGCCTTGCCTTTCTTCTTTTGCCCGCCAATACTGCGACCGTGAACGCGACCGTTACCGAACTCGCCAACCAGTTGATCGTCTCCTACGCCAAGGTCGGCGGCATCAACCATCTCGACGGCAAAAATCTTCCCTCGAAGAGCGTCATCGCCGGCATCACGCTCGATCTGCTGCGGCTGCTGTTCCCCGGCTTCTTCGACGAAAAGATGATTCACTCCTCCGAACTCAAGGTGGAGATGGTTTCGCTCGTCGATTCCGTGGCGGAACGGCTGGAGGACGAAATTTACAAGAGCCTCGAATACGCCACGCCCGAAGGCATGGCGAAAAGCGATCTCCGCTCCGTCGCGCATGAGACGGCGATCTGCCTGCTCGGCAGCCTGCCGCGCGTGCGGGAGCTGTTGAAGACGGATGTGGATGCGGCATTCAACGGCGACCCGGCGGCGCGGAGCCACGAGGAGATCATCGTCGCGTATCCCTTCGTGGAAACCATCGCCGTGCAGCGCGTGGCGCATGAGCTTTACCGGCGGAAGATCGCGCTCATCCCGCGCATCATGTCCGAGTGGGCGCACGCCCGGACGGGCATGGACCTGCATCCCGGCGCGCAGATTGGGTCGCACTTCTTTGTCGATCACTGCACGGGCACGGTGATTGGTGAGACATGCATCATCGGCAATCATGTGAAGATTTATCACGGCGTGACGCTGGGCGCGAAATCGACGGCGGACGTGGAGAATCTGCGCGGCAAGAAGCGGCATCCGACCATCCAGGATCACGTGACCATCTATCCGGGCGCGACGATCCTGGGCGGCGAAACGGTGATCGGAGAAGGCAGCACCGTCGGCGGCAATGTCTTCATCACGACAAGCGTTCCGCCGAACTCGCTCGTTGTCTTCGAGGGCGTGACCATGAAGGTGATGAGCAAGCGGGACCGCGAAGCGGTGGCGGTGAACTTTGAGATTTAAGTTTTTTAACCACGGATGGACACGGATGGGCACGGATTGGGAATGAGACACGAATTTCACGAATCAGCACGAAGGCAGAAATCCGAATTCGTGAGCATTCGTGTCTTCCTCCTTCGTCATCCGTGTTTGTCCGTGTCCTTCCGTGGTTGAACCCGTTCTGGATTGTCACGCTGCGGCGCGTGGTGTTTGATGCGCGGCCATGACGAACGAAGAATCCCTCCAACTGTTCCGCCAGACAGGCGCGCTGCTCGAAGGCCATTTCATCCTCCGCAGCGGACTGCACAGCCGCCAGTTTTTCCAATGCGCCCTCGCGCTCGAACAGATGCCCACCGTGGAACGATTCGGCGCGGCGCTCGCCGCCAAAGTCCGGGCGCTGGGCGCGACCACCGTCGTCGCACCGGCCATGGGCGGACTCGTCATCGGCCAGGAAGTCGCCCGGCAGCTTGGGCTGCGCTTCATCTTTGTGGAAAAGGAGGAGGGCAAACTCGTTCTCCGTCGCGGCTTCCAGATCGCGCCGGGCGAGAAGTGTCTCGTGGTGGAGGATGTGGTGACCAAGGGCGGCCGGGCGCAGGAAGCCATCGACATCGTGCGTGGCCACGGCGGCGAGGTGACCGGCATCGCCATGCTGGTGGATCGTTCGGATGGTTCCGTGAATTTTGGCGCGCCGACCGTGAGCTTGATCGAGCTGCACGTTGAAGCGTTTGCTGCGGACAAGCTGCCGCCGGATCTCGCCAGCACGCCGGCGATCAAGCCTGGCAGCAAATAGCTCTGGGGCGCGGAGCTTTCAGACAGGAAGGAACAGGATTGGTCAGGATGGGTGGAAGTGCGTTCGGGCGAGCTTATCTTTCTCACCATCCTGAAAATCCTGCCCAGCCTGTCTGCTCTCATGCTTCCCAGCGTTTCTGGCAGAAGAACGCCAGTTAGGTAGTTCAGCGGACTTGCCGTGGGATAGGAAGAGCGGCATAAGAGCCGGCCGGTTGGAATCGAATGAGGATGCTGAAGAACAGGAATTTTGTGAGCTTGTCGAAGGGTGCCAGGGCAGGGGGTGAATCTCCACTGACGATGCGTGCCATCGTGTTCACCTGCCATGAAGGAGAAAAATCCGCCCGATGAAAGAGCGTTTAGAGAAATGGACGGGCGCGGGATTTCTCCTCGCGCTGGCCCTCATCTCCGGCCTGGGAGTGATCAACTATCAGAGCACGCGCGAATTCATGGCCAGCACCGATCAGCGGATGCAGGCCCGCCGGCTGCTGGTGGGGCTCAAGAATTTGTTCGACACGTTGCAGGATGCCGAGACGAGCCAGCGGGGCTACATGCTGACGGGGAATGAGGAGTATCTGAGATTCCACAGTGTTGCGCGCGCCGCCTTCCCGCAACGACTGGAACAGGTGCTTGTGCTGCTGGAAGGCCATCCCAACACCGCACGAGACATTGAGAAGCTGCGTCCGCTGCTCGACGACAAGATGGTCGAAATGCACGAGACCATCGAGGCCCGGAAAAATGTCGGCCTTGATGCCGCGCTGGCCATCATCAAAACGGACCGAGGTTTGAATGCGATGCTGGGACTCCGCGGGATCATCGCGTCCGTCGAGGACGATGTCGTCGTGCTGCTGGAGGCCCGGGCGCGGCTGGCCAGCGAGAGCGCGCAGCACGCGTTGCTGAGCATGGTCGCGGGAGGGGTGGGCAGCATGGCCGTCCTGCTGTGGATTTACATTCTGCTGATGCGCGAAATGGCGGGCCGCCGCCGGGCCGCGCTCGACTTGCGTGAGTCCAACGAGCGGCTCGAACAGCGCGTGTCGGAGCGCACAGCGGAGTTGCGCGAGAGCGAGGGGCGGTTTCGCACGTTCATCGATCACACGCCGGCCGCCGCCTTCTTGAAGGATGAAGCAGGCCGTTACGTTCTGGGCAACCTTGCCTGGGCGGCTCAGTTCGGACGAAGGCAGGACGAGCTGGTGGGCAAGACGGATTTTGAACTCTGGCCGGAGGCCGTGGCCCGGAAATTTCAGGAAAGCGATCACGCGGCATGGAACACAGGCAGGCCCGTTGAATTTGACGAGTGCGGCATCACGGCCGACGGGCGGACGCGTTGCTGGACGGTCTTCAAGTTTCCGGTGCAGGTCGCACCGGGCCGCCGGCTGCTGGGCGGCGTGGCGCTGGACGTCACCCGGCTCATGGAAGCGGATCAGAAAATCCGCCAGATCAACGCGGAGCTGGAACAGCGCGTGACGGAGCGCACCGCCGAACTTCAGTCCAAGAACCGGGAGCTGGAGACCTTCAGCTATTCTGTCTCGCATGATCTCAAGGCTCCGTTGCGCGGCATCGACGGTTACAGCCGGCTGTTGCTGGAGGATTACAGCGACAAGCTGGATGACGAGGGACGCACGTTTCTCCGGAACATCCGCCAGGGTGCAGAGCAGATGCAGCGGCTGATCGAGGACCTGCTCGCCTATTCAAAGCTGGAACGGCGCGAACTGCTTGCCAGATGCATTGACCTGCGTCCGCTGGTGGGATCGATTCTCGCCGAACGCAGCCATGATCTGGAAGGCACCAGCCTGACGGTGGATTTGAACGGCGGATCGGTCCTGGCTGATCCCGAGGGGTTGACCATTGCGGTCCGCAACCTGATCGACAACGCTGCCAAGTTCACGCGCCACCAGCCCGCGCCACGCATCGAGATCCGTTCACAGGTCGAACAGGACCGCTGCATTTTTTCCGTGCGCGACAACGGGATCGGCTTCGACATGAAGTATCACGATCTCATCTTCCAGATCTTTCACCGGCTGCATCGCGCGGAGGATTATTCCGGCACCGGCGTGGGCCTGGCCATCGTGCGCAGGGCGATGGAGCGCATGGG
>Ga0163153_10004815_pt1 | contig 16573 bp, 17 predicted proteins | sample OliLakLV19MP6IB1_FD_148629 | JGI IMG/M metagenome (GOLD analysis project Ga0163153, IMG submission 148629) | Freshwater microbial mat bacterial communities from Lake Vanda, McMurdo Dry Valleys, Antarctica - Oligotrophic Lake LV.19.MP6.IB-1 | ecosystem: Environmental > Aquatic > Freshwater >... | reverse complement strand
CCATTCGTGCGTGCCTGGTCTTGCACTTCTCGTGGCCAGTCACAATTTCCCGTAAATATTGTCAGCGTAATCGCATTCTGATTATACAATTTATTAATAAGACTCATCAACTTTTTCCCATAAGCAGCGCAGGTATTTCCGGTATAAATCATCCTCCAGACTTTTTTAGCCTCTGGACTATGTGACAACTGTTCAGGAGATTTGATTTCCCCAGGGATCGGATAGAGTATCCGACAATCAGGATGCGGCCCGAGCTCTACTTTCATTCCCTTACATACGGGTAAAGATACACGACTTTGTTGATGAATTAATCTCACCCTTTTATCGAGATGCCATCTTGCAAATGCGGGCTGGCACGAAAATTCAGGCCACCAATCATGAAAAATCGTTACCAAGGGAATCTGAAACTTTTTCGAGACTTTATAAGCGAGCCAAAATAAGGGGCCATGCGCCACGGTAAGGATTATATCTGGCTTAAAATTCTTAATTATATTATTCAGACTTTTTGTGATGACCAGCGATTGTAATAACCATTCAATATTCAAAAAAGCAGGATACAGAAAGGTACGATCTACTTTTATTTTTACCCATGAAAAGATTTTATAATAAAATGAACTCTCACCATCCTTTGCAAAATCAATATCCCCGTATTCAAGCAGATCAAAGTCAGATCGTTCCTTTAAGTGCCTATACATCAATAAAAACCCACTGTAAGTAGATTCAGTCTTGATTGAAGATAAATAGAGAAGTTTTAATTTATCAGGCATCTTTAAATCATAAGTCCCGTGGTCACTACTTCCAGAATAGACACCACTTCTCTTTACCGGCTGAGAATTTTTTTTATTCCACCCCTCAAGCACCTATAGACTTTATAAAACGGTGACTGCCAGCCGATCCCTCGTTCCCAGAGCCAATGCTGAAATTCCCGCGCTTGTTTCTTCGCTTCTGGATCATTTGTAGTGAGTGGAAAAATCTCTCTTTTGTAATAGGTGTAAGACTCCTGAAAGGCACTCCAGTTTTCCCCCTCTGGATTAAAACAATCTTCGCCATAAATCTCTGCTGCGTAACTCCACCCTTTTTCTTTTGTCTGTAGCTCTAAAGCAAGCTGCGCATGGGCCTTAGCCAAAAGCTGTGCTGGAGTAATACCCGGATACGAGGCTTTCACTGCTTTCATGTAAGAAGATAAAGGAACTCGGAATAGAAAAGGATTATGAACTGCGCGATAAAAAGCATAACCGTCACTCCCTGAATACGTCAAAGCCCTCATCAGACCTCCAAAGTCAAAGGTGCATATCCCCAGCTCTACTGCTAACTCATAACAAACGATTTTTGCCCCACCACCCATTGATAGGAAGAGTGTGTCGATTTTGTGTTCTAGGATGAATTTCTTTAAATCCGCTTTTATCACATCCAGATGAGTCTTATGTCGTCGTGTTTCTCCCAGGAAATAAACCTCGGCATTCTCAGGCCAAAAACCTTTAAATGCTTCATGATATTCTCGATCCTTATAAAGTTCTGCCAAAATCCCCGCTTCACCCCCGGCGAGTAACACACGGTGCCCTTTTATATATCCGCTGAATTCATATTCGAGCCAGTCAAAAAATATCTGGGAGGTCTGTGGGGATGAATTTCTCAATGCCTCCTGATGACGATTTAATTTCAATTTTGGCAAATGCTCTATATTTACTTTCCAACCATCATGAAAATCTAAAAACGAGCAGTTTTCGTAAGCGTGAATTAAACGGGGATAATGACTCACATCAAGTCCGGGATGTCCATAGACAATATTCGAAGAAACCGTCTTTTTCTCATCAAACCATTCGACATTATATTTATTCTCGTTTTGGCAAGTCACCATAAATATCAATTCAAGATCACCCAGCCGTAAAAATGAAAAGGGACGTTTAGTTTTCATTAATTCGGTCAAACGGGACGCCTCTAACTTCCTCTCACTGGTGAATTGAATTGGTTTAGAGTGGTTGAATTGTTTCATGAAAATGCTTGTGGTAAATTTTAAATATTATATTTCACTTATATCATGAACAAGAGAATCTCAGATGGAGAAGTATCAGTTCTGTGCGTATCCTAGTGCGGGCAGCTATCATTTTTTTACTGATTATGCTCTGGAGAATAAAGAGATTTAATGACATACATATACCTTTTAAACCTCCAATAGATCTTACATTTAATGTATAGTTTTAAATACAAATAAAACTTATTTAAATTTCTAAATTTATTTTTATCTATTTCCAGAAACAGTCTCCAAGACGTACACTCATAGTATTCAATAACAGTCCGCGATCTTTCTCCGAAATATTTCCTCATAGCACTTGCTGTTTTATACTCGAATAATTCTCTCTCTATCTTTTTGAGTGAAGAATAAATCCCAGCTGAATGTTTTCTGTATACAGCACTTTTAAAATTTAAACATGCACCTTTCCCTTTCAATAATAGTATACCCCATAAAAAGTTATCCTTAAAGTATGGTAATCGTAATGCTCCCAAATCAAGGTTCTCTCTCCTGAAAACAACAGTTAAAGTCATAATCACATAAGGACTCATAAAATTATCTAATGTAACTTCTATAAGAGGGCGCTTATCTTCAAATAATTTTATAAATATCTCATTCTCTTCAGAACTGGATTTCCTCTCATCTAGCTCATCATATCTGGTAGCACAGAGAGAAAATTCATGCTTACTCTCCAAAAAATCCACCTGTTTCTGAAGTTTGTAAGGGTCGGTCCAGTAGTCGTCGCCGTCGCATAGAGCAATATATTTTCCGCGAGCTTTACAAAGGCAAAAATCAATTGTCGGATTCATACCTTTAGACATTAAATTTTCTTTTTGTATTACGGGTATTATATTCGCATATTTACTTGAATATTTTAATAATATATCAGATGTGCCATCAGTTGATGCATCGTCATGTACTATGATTTCAATTGGAAAAGAAACTTTTTGCTTTATAAAACCTTCTAAAGCATATTCGATGTACTTAACTTGATTATAAGTTGAACAGCAAATACTGAGTAATGGCTTTTCCATATTAAATAATCAATGCTCTACGAGCTCAGCAAAACCAAATCCTTTTCTACCAAAATCATTACCACAATAAAAAATATATATTTTACCATTAATTTCACAGATATGGGGATAACAAACCATTTCAGAGTCCCATCCGCTCGAGGATACATCAAAGTTCAATATTTTATCATCTCTGTGCCAAGTATGCATGTTTTCAGACCAAGCATATCCAAGTCGATACCCTCTATCTTTATTTCTGAAATTTACAGAGTGTCTATAACTGAATACCATATGCCATTTATTACCAATTTTAATTACAGATGGTGAAGCCTGAGCTTCATCCGAAATAACTGAATTGATAATTGGACGAGCCTCCCTTGTCCAATTTATAGCATCATATGATGTTGCATGCATGATTTGATAAACAGACTCCGGTTTAGAATCTGTATCTATCCACTTAATACCTGATGTATACCATAAATGATATATATCACCTTCTTTGATTATTGAAGAACAACCAGCTTGCAAGAAAGGTTCAAAAGGTGTGGAGCCAATGATTGGCCCCATCCCAAAGCGTTTAAATGTATCTCCTCCATCATCACTGATGCCCAGTCCAATAGACCAATTATAGGGAACAGAGATCATTCTAGTCCATCCACAATAGTATAAATAAAACTTATCACCTACTGGAAAAACCGATCCTGTCATGACACCAAACTCATCGAAATCTCCTTTTTTACCAAGATTTAGAACTGGTTTATCTGATACTTTGATCACTTTAAAGAAGTCATTGTAATCAATATCTATAAATCCACCATAACTGGTGCTAATCCCCTTTTCATCTCTTTTTGCTCTGCAATTAAAATAAACTCTAATACAATTTTCTTTTCTTACAATATACGGATTTTGTGCCTGTTCTTGCATCCAATCATGTAATTCTAACTCTGTAGGATCAAAAATTTTTCCATGTTTTTTCCATCTAAACATAAATATTAATCTTTCAATATTTTTTCTGCTTCACATTTAATAAGCTTATCAATCCACTGATGCATCGATACACCTAGTTTCGCCCTAGCACGTTGGGCAAGATCTTTAGCCTCTGGTGAAACTCCTTCCAATTGCCCAGTAAACCGGGTCCTTAATGTACCACCCCGCGGACCTGGTATCTCATAATCGAAATTTGCTCGTGGTTCTCCTTCGCCCACAATGAATGACATGACAAAACCTGCCCCTTCCAATATCCACTCAAGAGAAACATTACGTGCAGCAATGGGGATATCCTCCAACCGAATGATATTAAGGTAATGAGTATTGTGATTCGCTAGGATTTTTCCAAAGGACGTGTTTCTTAACCATGGAGCCAAACTTAGTCCGCCAAAAACAATACGCCCGCCAGACTTACAAACGCGAGTCATTTCCATCAGCGCGTCTCTATTTTCCGCATAGGTATTCATTCCAACGCCCCCGAAGCTGTATACCCCGTCAAAGGTGCCGGCATCATAAGGAAGCCTGCATGCATTTCCACGGTGAAATTCGACGTTTTTATTCTTAGAAATAAATTTTCCTCTACAAACCGCAAGCATGTCTGGAGAGATATCCTGAATATGCAGTACTCCATTCTCTGCAAGCCTATTATGAATCAGCACCGAATCCCTTCCTGTTCCAGCATTCACCTCAAGTATCTTGTGATTATCTTGAATAAATAATTTATCAATGATGGAATTTCTCACATCCCGTTCATTTTGATAGAAAGTCTCAAAAGATAAATGCTGGTATTTGTCATATTCCAACGCCTTTTCCTTAAACAACGTGAGAGCATAATCATTCTTCTCCTTGTCTATAATAACTGTAAAATCTACAAGTCCGTCAGAAATCTCATACTTCCTACCAGCACGATTGACAAGAACACCCTTGACAATATCATCTCCAGAAACCTCGGCACTCTCAATAAGATGGACTTGACCCCCATCAACAGGGCAACGGAACATTTCAACAGATTGTTTCTTCATAAAATTTTATATATGATTTGAGATTTTATTTAACGTCTTACTTATCAAAAGTACTGTTATCTTGTTCAACTTACGCAATATTTAGTGTCAGGACTTACAAACAAAAAGGAGTCCAGATACCCTCAAGCCATAAAAATCCTCATCAAAGTGGCCCACAGAAATATCCTTGAAGAAAGGAGAGAGCAATTTAATTAATTCATCTTTGGTATCACAAATTTGCAATGTCACTCCATTTCGAATACCGAATGGGTCATTTGTGATCAATGCCTCCCTCCTATCATTAATAACGGCATCGCGAATAACCGTATTTTTTGAGTCAGGTATGTTTCCAATAAAATATCCATCCTTTGCTATAACTCGTCTAATCTCTCGAAGATTATCTTCAAAATGTGTACCTTCCTCCAAATAATAACAGGCACCACATGAAAGAATGTAATCGAAAAATCCATCATGAAATGGAATTTTATTGTTTTTACATACAGCAAATGACACCTCAGGAAACCACAACTTGAGTCCTTCAACAATCTCATCTCCAATTTCACTCCCGTAAACTGAGAAACCCAGATTTTTCAGCAATTGTAGATTTCTCCCGTCGCCACAGGATAAATCAAAAATTTTCCGTCCCTTATATCTGTTCTTATCAAGCTTCATTTCGGGATATGTCCCACCAGCCAATGTCCTTACAACCCACTCCGTAGGATACACATGTCTCGTGACATTTTTACCATATTGGGCTGACCAGCTTACTTGTGGAGAATTCATATTTATCCTTTAGTGTTATATTGAATTTCTACTCATTCTACTCTGCTTTCTGCATGTAAATACTGAAGGCCATGCTAAAAGTAGTCTTTTATCTCAATGGTATACTTATAATGTATTAATATTTATATTTTAGTTAAAATATTCATACCAGCACATGTTATACCAGCGTTGATTTTTGTAGAAAGCATCTTTTTCGTTGCCGTACATCTGAAATCCTAGGCGTTGAGCGACAATTCCGGATGCGGGATTATCAGGGACATGTCCCAAAACTATTTTATGAAAGGATAAATGTTTAAACGCAAAGTCGAGAACTAGCTTAGATGCTTCTGTTGCAAACCCCATCCCCTGAAAATCAATACCGACCCAGTATGACAGCTCAGCCCTGTTAATTGTCCACGTCCTATGTTTTCTGCGTACATCGATTAATGAGATTAAGCCGATCAGTGTTGTTCCCTTAAAAACCATCCAGTGATATCCCTTGTCGTTTTTTTGCCCCTCTATCAGTGCTCCAATCAACCCTTTTGCCATTTCAAGTGTACTATGGGGTTCCCATGCAAGATAAGTTGTAATTCTTGCATCAGAAGTATGTTTAAAGAGGCCGTCTGCATCATCTAATGTCGGTGGTCGAAGCAATAAACGATCTGATCTGAGTGTGAAGGAATCCTGATTTAATAAATGAATATCCACACTCATAAAACAAGACCTCCATTAACCGGAATGACGACACCATTCAGAAAATCATTATCGATGATGAATGAGACAGCTTTGACAACCTCATCAATCGATCCTGTACGTCGGAGAGGTGTTTTTTCAATCCATTGGGCTAACATTTTTTCCTCAAGGGCATTTGCCGTCCCTGCTGTATCCATAAATCCCGGGGCGATCGCGACAGAGCGTATTCCAAAAGCCCCGAGTTCTTTTGCCCAGACTTTTGTCATGGCCTCCACAGCAGCCTTTGATGCTGAATAGGCAGTTTGTCCGGCATTACCCTGAGCGGCTATCGAGCTAATATTGATAATCACTCCTTTGCAGCGCTTAGCAATCATCCGATCCACACAAGCCCTCGACATATAAAAAACACCGCTTTGATTTATTGAAATCACATCATCCCACACCCCGAGAGGGTGTTTGCGGTCTTCTCTATTCAAAAAATTTACAAGAGGAGCATTTTTCATTATACCGGCATTATTCACTAAAACATCTACTCCCTCTAGCTTTGAAAATATCATTTCCACAGACTTCTCGACCTCCACCGGGTTTGAAACATTACAAGGGAAACTCTGTATCGTCGGGTCATTTTGAACCAAGCTTTCCAAAGCGGAAACATTCAAATCCAAAGCAGCTACCCTAGCTCCCAGGGAAGATAAGCGGAGGGCCATCTGTCTCCCGAAACCGGAACCGGCACCTGTGATAATAACCCTGCTGCCTTCAATTTTCATATTATTGAGTATATTTTAAAACAGTTTTCCTGATTGCATCAAATGAAATCATGTCCGCAATGTCATCCCCTGAGAGCTGGATAGAAAATTTATCTTCAATAGCCACAATGAGAGTCATATGCGATAGGGAATCCCAAGTAGCAACATCTGCCATCCCGAGATCCTTCAGTGCCTCATCAGGAGTAACTTTTAATATTCCAACTAATATATCATTAACTTTATCCATAATATTCACTCCTGAGGCTACACCCTGAAACAAGTGGACATCCGGGTGAATTGCTCTGCATTCAGCCGGTGTGGTTCTGTATTCGGAGCAATGAGTACTGTCCCGTCAGGAATGTTTTTACATACAACTATTCCCGCCCCGAGCATGCATCGCTCACCAATCAGCACCTCATTTCCTACCGTGGCCCCCAGACCGAGGAATGACCCTGCCCCTAGCCGGGTAATCCCTCCTACCAGACATCCTCCCGTTAACCAACAATCATCTTGAATATCCGCATGATGACCGATCATCGCTCCACCCCAGACAAAAACATTATTCCCCAGAGTAACACAGGGTTGGATCACCGCATAATCCATCACGATACTATTTTCTCCCATGGTATAATTGCCTTTTGCCTCGCCACTCCGGTAACTAGCGAGGGAGTATCCCATCATCCTTAATTCCTTAACCTTGTCAGAACGCAGGCGATTCATCGCCTGATATCCCACAGCCACAAAAGCGGAAAATCCAGTCGGACTATACCGGTCTTTCATCATCGAGAATGGTACTAATGGTTTTCCACAGTATTCCGACACCTTGACAAAAGCATCATCACAGACAAAGGCCTCAATAGTATATTCACTATCTCTCTCAAAATAATAAGATACCGCTTGCGCGATTTTTCCGGCGCCGAAAATGATGAGTTTTTTCTTCATAATGAATACTCTTCTTGGAGCTTTAACCTATCAATTTTCCCATTTTGGTTCTTTGGTAGGTGCTCATAAAGCTTTATCTCATTTGGCATCATATAGGCAGGCAGTAGTTTCGCCAGATCGCTGAGAATACTTTTATCATCATGGCTGCGCAAGCGTAAACACGCAATAATCCTTCCATTATCATCATCCCCTTTGAGGTAAATTACCGCATTTTCTTCGACATAACTGAGAGAACTGAGGGCATTTTCTATTTCTTCTAATTCAATCCGATAGCCCATCCGTTTAATTTGATTATCCCGCCTCCCACAAAAGTAAAGGAGATTTTCGGCAGCTCCGTACCTTACCAGATCACCACTCCGGTAAATAATATCCCGATGACTCTCATTGATCGGATTCTGGATAAATACTTCCCTCGTCTTCTCTGGATTATTAAAATACCCAAATCCCACATTAGGACCTGAAATACAAAGTTCACCCGTCTGTCCAGCTCCAACCGGTTTAAGATATTCATCAATTATCAGAAAATCAAAATTTGGGGCGATCGGGCCAAGCGGCAACAGATCATCACTCTGGATATCTTTTTCAGTGACTGTATAGGATGAGCATATACATGTACATTCAGTCGGACCATATACATTGATAAATTTCACACGGTTTTTCCAGTAATTCCACAGATTGCGCAATTGGTTCTTTGGAAACCCTTCTCCCCCGAATGTTACAATCCTAAGGTCTGCTAAATCAGACTCCTTCAAAGCCCTTAGTTTTAATACAAAGACCAGCATCGAGGGGACGCTAAACCAAACAGTGGGTCCGACCTTATTCAGGGCATCTAACATTCTACGCGGATTTTTTGTCAAATCCTCCGTGACAGGAACTAATGAAGCCCCGGTAAAAAGTGATGCATAAAAATCAAAAACGGAGTTATCAAAATGCATGGGATTAATATTGGTAAAGATATCCCCCTGTTTTGTTTCATAAGTAATTCTTGTCCAATCAATGAAATTGAGAATATTTGCATGGGTAATCACCACACCTTTAGGAAATCCGGTGGACCCCGAAGTAAACATTAAATAAGCGGGAGTACCTCCATTCACTTGGATATTAATTTCAGGTAATGAGGTATCACACAGACTCACCTGTTCGATAAATACATCTGTATTAATCACAAATACTTTAGCTGAGTCAAATCCCGTCTCATCGATCCGAGGTAGAAACTTTTTGTCTGAAAAAAATAAAACGGGTTTACAAAGGGATATCATCCTCCTGAGTCTTTCAGTTGGACTATTGTAATCGAGATTTGTATATGTCGCCCCTATTTTCAGGCAGGCCAACATCACTGCATAAGATTGAGATGTTTTAATATTAAAAATGGCAACCACATCCCCATGTTTTATCCCCATTTTAATCATCCAATGGGCGATCTTCCCTGATAAATGATTTAATTCCGAATATGTCGTATTGGAACCGTCAAGGAAACGAATGGCAATAGAATCCCCTGATTCCTCCGTCAAAGCTTCAAACTTTTGGCCAAGATTATAGAGATACTGATTCATGCTGATATAAGAGTGAATTCATTTAGGTATGCTGAAATTTTATCAGGCGGATTAAACATTAAAATGTCAATGATAGACAAACAGGGAACAAATGGTTCTGCTCCCTGTTTATAAATGAGGGGGTTTGACTCCAGAAAATGTAATCTGATATTATTCTCGGCAAATAGTGCAGGATCATAAATCTCCCGACCACCGATAGGATTAATATATTCGTTAGCCCCCTCTTTCTTGCATATCTCTAAAATCTTATAGGCGCCTTTAAAATCTAATGTCGCATACGGAGTCGAGGAGGGAATAATCTCTGTTTGAATATACAAATATTTACAAACCATCTGCAAACTACTTCTAATGAATCGGGAGAGATTCTTTTCATCTAACATGATGATTTCCTCTAGTAGTGGATAGACATCCTGGAACATCAGAGCTCTCGAGTAAGACATCTTAAGCGTATTTAAGAGTTTTGTTCGCCAAGCCATATCTTCAGACAAATTAATTTCATTTATTAATTTATTTTGTGAAGCCTTATCCAAGGACATTGTGAACATATAATCTTTATTATTCACCAGGATACGATTCCTATTAATCCAACCTCGATTGATATAATTCACATCATCAAATAGGACAAACTTATCAACAGCATGTATTAACTGAAAATAGCCGATATATGGAAACAGATAAGGCTGCATGATCCCAAGTTTCATCAAAGACCTTTTACACTCACTTGTTCGTAAATAATTTTACAGATTGAGACGACTTCTTCTTGTTGAAGACCAACATAAAGAGGCAAACAGAGGACTCTTTTTGAGATATCCTCTGAAACGGGAAGCGTATTTGCTTTTACATACGGTAATTTATTTAATGCCGGGAAAAAATAGCGGCGAGGAAATATCTCGGCTTCATTGAGTTTTTTTACACTTGAGAGCAATAAATCTTCATTTGGAAAAATCACAGGATAATAGGCATAATTGTAGTCCGTACCTTTAGGAACCATTGGTCTACGCAAATTGCATTGGGAAAGTTCTTCGTTATAAAATACAGATACATTTTTGCGTTCAGCGATAATTCCATCCATTTCTGGCAGGAGACAAAGCCCCATCGCGGCATGAAATTCAGAGTTTTTCCCATTAATCCCTAAACCCCAAAAGTCTTCATTGCCTTTATGTCCGAAATTATGCATGTAAAAGAGTTTATCGTATAGTCCCTGATCTTGGGTCACGATTCCTCCACCTTCGACAGTATGGAAAAGTTTTGTCGCGTGAAAACTTAATGTTGATATATCCCCATAATTCAGAAGGGATCTTCCATTATATCGGACTCCGAAGCTGTGGGCCGCGTCATAGATCACCTTTAGTCCATGCTTTTGCGCAATGGCTTCAATCCTCTCCACGTCACAGGGAATCCCATAAACATGCGTCGCGAGAATGGCGGAGGTTCTTTCTGTGATGGCCTCCTCGATCTTTTCAGGGTCGAGGCACAATGACAGCGGGTCGATATCTACAAAAACCGGTGAGCACCCCTCCCATACGATAGAGGAGGTCGTCGCTACATAGGAGAAAGGAGTCGTAATAATCTCCCCTTTCAAACCGAGAGCTTTTATCGCGATCTGTAGGGCGATCGTGCCATTGGAGACAAAAAGCAGATGAGGTAATCCTAAATATGCGCACAGTTTTTTCTCCAGTTCACAGGCCAGCCGCCCCCGATTGGTCAACCATCCCGATTCCCAGAGAGACTCTAACCGCTTCATATAGTCTTTTATAGGCGGCATGTATGATTTTGTTACGTTAATCATTTTTAAAGGCGAAATGCTAAGTTCAAAATTCGGAAGAGGGAAGGAAACATACGTACTTCTAAATTTCTTTCTTGATCTTAAATTTTGTATTTTTGCCAATGCTGATCAGAATGGCTTTTAATTCTCTTTCTTCATTTAATAATCTCTCAAGATCGTCGGAGTCTGATATTTCCGACTCATAGATGGGCTCCAGCCAATATTCCGTTTCAGACGCTTCTTTGCTCGCCACAGCGATTTTGTGGATAAAATCGTTTTTTTGACTCCGTCCGGGATACCTCATGGAAATTTGCTCCAATGGATGTCGCAAACCTAAAAGTTGTCTTGCCAATACCTGTCCAACAGTTCCTTTCATACTCGTCACTACCACAATCACATTGAGAGAAATCTTTTTTTCTATCTTCTAAATCTTTTTGCATTCCAAATTTCCACTCACTCTTTTGCCACCTTGATTAAATAATCCCCATAACCGCTTTTTTTGTAGTTACCTGCCAGTTTAATGAGTTGTTTGGGTGTAATGAACCCCCTGTAGAGGGCCACCTCTTCAATACAGCCGATCTTGCGGGCTTGGCGCTCTTCGACACTCCGGACAAATGTCGATGCATCATTCAGTGAGGCAAAGGTACCAGTATCGAGCCATGCGATCCCTCGGTTAAACACACCCACCTGGAGTTTATTCTTTTTAAGATAGAAACGATTCACATCAGTGATCTCATATTCCCCCCGAGCCGATGGTTTGATTGATTTGGCGACCCCGATCACAGAGTTATCATAAAAATATAATCCGGGAACTGCATAATTAGATTTTGGATTTTCCGGTTTTTCTTCGAGAGAAATAGCTTTGTTATTCTTATTAAAACTGACTACCCCGTATTGCCTCGCATCCTTGACCTCGGCAGCAAAAATCACGGCACCGTCCGGATCCGTATTCTCCACTAGTAGGCGTCCAAATCCTGAACCATAAAATATATTATCACCTAAGATCAATGCGACCTTATCATTCCCGATAAAAGTCTCACCAATGACAAATGCTTGAGCCAAACCATTTGGGATTTCTTGCAAAGCATATTCAAAACGACATCCTAGCTCCTTCCCGTCCCCTAACAGACTTTTAAAATGAGGTAAATCCTGCGGCGTAGATATAATGAGGATTTCCCGTATCCCGGCCAACATGAGAACCGAAAGTGGATAATAGATCATCGGCTTATCATAAACAGGCAAGAGCTGTTTACTGATCACCTTTGTCAAAGGGTGAAGCCGTGTACCTGATCCACCTGCAAGAATAATTCCTTTCATAAATACCTCATAATCTATTCGATATCAAATATCACTCTATTACTTTTGCAAAACAAACTGTCTCTTCTGTATGAATCGTAGAATGAGACAGGAAAATCTTATAGCCCATGTCTAAATCAAGAATCCAATTTGGAATATTCACAAAATCATCCATGCTATGATAGATCGCGATAGCGAGCTTCGGCTTAAAACGTCTAATCGTTTTAATGGCTCCTTCAAGAGCCATGGGTTCTGCACCCTCTATATCCATCTTAATAAAATCAAGTTTTTGAATATTTTTTTGATTTACAATATCATCAACACAAACCGTTTCCGTTTCACCCGTTTGTTCTGCAAAGGGGGACATTTCGATACGACTCCCCGGGCCGAAATCCTTATAAAATATCTTTGTCCCTGACCTATTTGAAACAGGGTTTTCGATCAGTTCTATCCTACTTTCCAGATAGGGATTCAATCCTGTATTCATTTTAAAGAGTTTAAGGTTATCAGGTATGAACTCGAATGAATAAATCTTTCCATTCGGCCCCGTTTTATTTGCAAAATAAAGGGCTGTATCCCCCCAACATCCGCCGACATCAAAAACCACATCGCCTTCTTCAACATGGACTAATGGCTCGTTCTTTAGTTTATAAGCATATTGTTCTAGAATAAAATCACTGGCAACACCTCCAGGACTAAAAAAGAATTTACAATCAATTCCCAACGGATTTAAATCCATCTTATTCAGAATAAAATGCAGAAAATGCGGATCATAGGTTTCGCCGGATACCTTGAGCGTTTCAGCTAAAGATAGTGCATTCCAATACTCATCATTATTCCTCTCCAGACGAACCTTCTGATAGCCCATTAGCCGATATGCAAGCAGGCTAACGAGCAACTCGCGGTCGGTTCCACTAAGATTCTTCCATATCCTCTCCAATCTTTCCATAAACGGTGTATAAACATCCACCTGTCTCATCATGCGTGCATGTCTCTGACGGGACGAAAGACCAATGATGTCTTTTACAGCTATCTTAAGTATGTCAAGCAAAGATGCTCGTTGTTTAGATTCAGGAGCCCATGAGCCAAATCGTAATGCGTCATAATTTTCCACACCAAAATCATTAGTATCACACGAGAGAAAAAAATTCTCCATACTATATTTAAGGCCAGTCGTCATATTTTTTCCCTTCTCCATTGATAATCCATTGGTCGAATAAGTCCCGGAAATCTCCCCAACCATCCGGACTCCCTCTTTGGTTCGACTCCCTCAAGTGTTAAAATATCTTGAATATCGTGAACCACCTTATCACCATTTTCCACCAGCATTACACTTAAACTATAACTAATATCATTGAGCGTGTTTGATGGTACTGTACACTGGTATTTATATTCAGTTTCCTCTACTGCCTGAGCCTTAGAGCAAGTTGCAAAGATGACCACCCCATCCATAGTAGAAAAGAAAAGATTCACATTTATGAGTGTATCCTTCCTGTCACTCGATACGACGATTTCGACAACCAGATCTTTATCAATGTCGAACTTTCCATAATCACTATTTTCAATATTTATGCTGCGGATAGTATATCCACCTGATTCCTTATGCAACACCACCGACGAAACTCTATTTGAATCTGAAGCCTCCGTATATGCCTGAATAACATGAGCGATGGGACCTTGCTCAACAGATTGTCCTGAGACTAAGAGCAATCCAGAACTACATAATGACTTTATTGCTAGCATATTATGGCTGACAAAAAGAACTGTTCGTCCACCGTCTTGTGAAACATCTTTCATTTTTCCAATAGCTTTCTTTTGGAAATCAGCATCACCGACTGCAAGAACCTCATCCACAATTAAAATCTCTGGGTCAAGATGTGCGGCAACTGCAAACGCCAGCCGGACGTACATCCCACTCGAATAACGCTTCACAGGAGTATCCACATATTTAGAAACTCCTGAAAAATCAATAATCTCATCAAGCTTTTTAGCGATCTCCCATTTTTTCATCCCGAGAATCGCCCCATTGAGATAAATATTTTCTCGCCCTGTTAATTCTGGATGAAATCCTGTACCTACTTCTAAAAGAGAGGCGATCCGGCCTTTGACCTTAATCTGACCTTTTGTCGGCCCGGTTACCTTCGAAAGGATTTTGAGTAAAGTACTTTTTCCTGCCCCATTTTTGCCGATGATCCCAAGAACTTCTCCCTGCTTAACCTCGAAATTAATATCTTGTAATGCCCAGACATAATCATCCCCTTTTGAATCGAGGTTATTTACTCCTCCTATTTTCAATGAAGGATCTTCTTTCCCCCTCATGATTGCCAGCCATCGCTGCAAATCATGGGTTAGGGTTCCCGTCCCCACCACACCGAGACGGTACTCTTTCCAGAGGTTTTCTACTTTTAAGACAATGTCGGGCATAAGTTATGTAATCAGTTTTCAGTTTTCAGTTTTCAGTTTTCAGTTTTCAGTTTTCAGTTTTCAGTTTTCAGTAATCAGTTGGCAGTCATCGTGTTTTTGTGAACGGATCAGTCCTTGAATCATCGCTGATATCTGACGGCTCTCTTCCACCCACTTAATTGATGATTTCTCCTCAATGAGGTGAGCTTTTAAGCCTATGATCGCCTGTGTTCGGAATTCGCCACAAGAAGCCCCCGCGTAATCGAGAAACTTGATTCTGTCCGGTATAGACACTCTTTCCATACCTTCAGCGATATTGGCCGGACAATGGATAATACGGAACGTGTGATTTGATCACGGAAGCCGTAGTTGTTACTCTGGGCGAGCTGACGATATACATCCGCGCTCATTTCCACCGCACGCTTCCAAACTTCCAAATTTTCAAATCCTCCCATACTGATCTTTTCCTATTTGCTGTAAACTATCTGCTTTCTTCCTCTTTTTAAAAACTGCCTCCTGATTACTGCCTCCTTCATTTTCCTCTACACCGTATCCATAAACGTTTTCTCGACACGGTGGAAGAGGGCGAGGCCGAGGATAAAGATGGCCAGGCTGATGACACCTGAATAGAAGAGCCAGAGGGGGTTAAATGCGCCGGTACCCATAAATGCATAACGGAAGCCCTCGACCAAGGGGGTGACGGGATTCAAACTGATTAAAAGTTGATATTTCTGTGGGACAGCTGAAAGAGGAAATACAACCGGGGTGGCATACATAAAAAGCTGTATCCCGAAACTGACTAAAAAGGTTAAATCCCGATATTTTGTCGTGAGGGAAGAAATAATGATCCCTACCCCCAAACTAAGAAGTGCCATAATAAAGACAAAGAGGGGAATTCCCAATAACCAGATATTTGGATGGACAGCAGATCCCCTTGCGAAAAAGTAGAGATATACCGAGACAAAGAGTGCAAATTGTATTCCAAAGGATAAAAGTCCGGAAATCACATTTGCCACAGGGATGGTCATTCGGGGAAAATAGACTTTTCCAAAAATAGCAGCATTACCGACAAAGGTATTTGATGTCTTTCCGAGACATTGGGCAAAATAATTCCAGATCGTCACTCCACACATATAAAAGAGAAATGGTGGTTGACCGTCCGTGGACAATTTCGCTATTCCGCCAAAAACAAAGGTAAAAACGATTGTAGTAAATATCGGCTGGATAATATGCCAGAGGGGACCAAGAATCGTCTGTTTGTACACAGATACAAAATCCCGCCTGACAAAAAGCATGACGAGGTCGCGGTATTCCCATAACTCATCTAGGCGCAAGTCGAACATGCTCTTTTTCGGACTGATAATTTCAGTCCAGTTATCTTGTGAGATTTGTTCAGACATA
>Ga0163153_10004814_pt1 | contig 16574 bp, 9 predicted proteins | sample OliLakLV19MP6IB1_FD_148629 | JGI IMG/M metagenome (GOLD analysis project Ga0163153, IMG submission 148629) | Freshwater microbial mat bacterial communities from Lake Vanda, McMurdo Dry Valleys, Antarctica - Oligotrophic Lake LV.19.MP6.IB-1 | ecosystem: Environmental > Aquatic > Freshwater > Lake... | reverse complement strand
CCTCAAGAGCGATTGATTAACCACTTTTTTTTGTTTTGGAGGAGTTGCACTCGGACTTGCAATGATGTTTTGGAAGAGCTGCACTCCGACTTGTAATGATGTTTTTATTTTTTCTATTTCGGAGTGTAACTCCTTAGCGATTGAATTCCCAGAATATTTTTTCACCCTTCAGAAAGTTGATTTGTTATTTTTAGCTGTTCAAAACCCTACATCAATATATATTAATTCAAGTTTTTATGAAACCAACCCTATCCTTAATATTATTTTTCTTTCAATTGAATCTGTTTGCCCAATCGGCTTTAGTCCGGCAAGTCAGAAACTATAGAATAGACCATGAACACCAACTGCTGGATGAATTCATGGGCCTGGTATCCATCCCCAATATTGTAGGTGATGCAGAGGGTATTCGTCAAACCGGGAAGTATATCATGGAAATGATGGAGGCCCGGGGTATCAAAGCCAGTAAGCTTGAAGGAATAACTCCGGGTATTCCTCCGGTGATTTATGGAGAAGTGTTGGTTCCAGGGGCAAAAAAAACCATCACATTTTATGCTCATTATGATGGTCAACCTGTAAATGCAAGGCAATGGGCGGAGGGGATTGAGCCCTTTAAATCCGTCTTCCTAAATGCCTCATTGGAAAACAGGGGAAAAATAATTCCCAGGCCATCCGGAGATCAAACGATTAATCCGGAATGGAGGATCTATGGACGGAGTACCTCAGATGATAAAGCGGGAGTATTTGTCATACTTACGGCCTATGAGGTATTAAAAAAATTAGGTGGTACACCTTCTGTTAATCTTAAATTTTTCTTTGAAGGGGAAGAAGAAGCAGGCTCCCCTCATTTAGCTGAAATTTTGGAGAAACACCAGGACAAACTCCAGTCAGATCTTTGGATTATTTGCGACGGACCCGTGCATCAATCCGGATTGAAACAAGTGGTATTCGGAGTCCGCGGTGATGTGAATATGCAGGTGACTGTCCTGGGGTCTAAACGACCTTTACACAGCGGTCATTATGGAAACTGGGCGCCCAATCCGGCAATGAACCTTATTAAACTTTTAGCTTCAATGAAAGATGATGAAGGCAAAGTGCTGATCAAAGGATTTTATGATGATGTGATTCCGCTGACGGCAGTAGAGAAAAAAGCCATGGAAGCAGTACCATCGGTTGAAGATCAACTGAAAGAAGAACTTGCGTTTATTAAAGCGGATGGCGACGGGAGATCCCTCGTAGAACTTATCCAGTTGCCTTCACTGAATATTAATGGCATGGCCAGTGCCAATGTCGGCAAACTGTCGGCTAATGTCATACCGACCTATGCCACGGCCAACCTGGACCTCAGACTGGTTTTGGGTAATGATGCACAAAAACAAATCCAAAAAGTAATTGAACATATTAAATCACAGGAATATTATGTAACGGAAAAAGAAGTAACAGATGAAGAACGGAGAACATATCCGCGAATCGCCGTCGTGACCTATGGCCAGGGATATAATGCCCAAAGGACGAGGATGGATCTGCCCATTGCTCAGGATGTAATCCGGGCAGTCCGGTCGACTACCGGTGAACAGGTGGTCCTCATGCCCACCTTAGGGGGAAGCTTACCATTATTTCTTTTTGAAAAATATTTGCATACACCAACCATCACCGTGCCTATAGCCAATCACGATAATAACCAACATGCGGAAAATGAAAATATCCGCATTCAGAATCTGTGGAATGGGATAGAGACGTATGTGGGTTTGATGAAAATGTAAATCAATCGATCCGATGCGTCGGATCAATCGATCCGATTCGTCGATTCACTCGAATCACTCGGATCACTCGTTATATCTCAAATGTTTTTCCACAAACCCGTCATATTCTTCCCTGAATGCTTCATGCCGGTATTTCCCATCCACCGGTATTTCCTTACCCGATTCAGCCTGATTAATCAGCTGATAATAAGTCTGCGGATAGACGCTGGTATACATTTTCGGCAACCAACCCGCACTGGTCAGTCCGGAATAAATGGAAAACAATAAAAACAGGGAAAGCAGAAGAGCGGAACGGTCTTTGAACCGGCCGACAAATTGGAATCCGGAGATTTTTTCTCCCTCCACGATCTGGTCCCTGGAGATCCAACTACCCACGACAAACAAGATCAAAAGAAAAAAAGCAAAGATACCTGAGGTAAGGGCTACTCGGGGGATCAATGGAGCTAACGAAGCGGCCAACAGAAATAAGATCAGGCTTAGATAATAAAATAATACCAGCCAGGATACCCTTCCTGCAATACGCATATCGGGCATGAACCACTGGGCCAGACGCATGGCATAGACTATGACCAGGACGAACGCCGTAGCGGTGAAAATGACCTCGGCCGATTGAAAATGGATATTGAACACCCGCAGGGCCAACAAGACCGTAAGGAAGACCAGACAGCTCAATTCGGTAATGGTTAACCATTTTTTTTCCTTTTTGTTCCAGTCATGCAACCATTGAATGGCGAACAGAGTGCTGAAACTGATTGAAGCCACTCCCAGTATGGTCATTCCATATGCATTCTGCGCTATGGAAGCAAATGCCCCGGTGATCAGGAGAAAAAACAACAGGAAGTAATAGGCAAGGTACCGGCTCATCAGTTGGGGATGTAGAAGACGTAATTGGAATAATAATCAAACCATTTATCCAAAGAAGCCCAGATCTTCGATTGTTCAGGGCTTTCTGTGTTGGTAGCTGCTTCTTTGACGATCAGGGTCCGGCAGGCCAAATCTTCTGCCTCGGTCAACCGCCCGGGTATGGAAGTCAGGGCTCGGTAAAAATTTCCCTCCCGGGATACTCCGAGGATCAACAGGTTCAGCGCAAGGGTTTTGGGCCCTTCCGGAAGCTGGCGCATAATTTCCCTGGCTTTCTGATTTATCCGGTCACTGCCTATCCGGCCTAGCAGACGCACCAACCGGTAACGAACATCCACCACAGGCCCATTAAAGAGGCTGAAGTCAATTTCGTTCATTTTGGAGAATACCGAATCCAGGCAGACAAAGGCCTGAGGGTTTGCACCCTTGAACAACCGCTCGCTTATGAACATGTACGCGAGAGCTTTTTGGTTGTTATCCTCAAACCGTTCGGCCATTTCGGTGGCTTCCTGCATCCGCTCCAGATCGGCCAGGTAGGTGGTGAGTTCTTTCATCTGGTTGAGGAAAAAAGTCTTTTCAAGGTATTCATAGCGGTTGGAAGAAAGGGAGAAAGTAGAAGGGTTTAAGAGACTATAGTATTTCATTCCATTCAGGGTGTCACTCCGTGAAAAGGCTCGGTTGACCAGGATCAGGTATAGCTGGTTGCCATCAAATTGTCCGCCCTGAGGGTGTTTCTCTACAAATACCCGGATAGCCTCCAGGACTTCGTCAGGGAGGGGGTAGTTATTGTCATAGGGCACATTAAAATTACCCGGCTTGATTTCATAGGCTTTTGCCAGCCAGAGGTGGATAGAATTCAGGTCTTGCGCCGTCGGGTAATATTCCGACAGGAGATTATTTTTTAGAAGATACTTGAAGAAAAGGTCGGTATGAAAAGTCCAGCTGAACCAGCCATCCATATAATCCGGATAGATCAGTAATTGTTTCCGGCTGATCTGCCTGGTCCGAACTCCATCACCAAAATAAGGGACAACGGAAGAAACGGTTTCCTGAAGATATTCCGACGGAATGGCCCTGAAATGGGAGACTGATTTACCAAGCCATTCATTGAGCCGGGCGGTGTCTGCCGGAATACCCCGATCAAAAGCCAGTTTATCGGTGAACATGGCAACCCGCTTGTAATTCAATGAGAGCAGGTAATTGCGTTCATTGGGATTCTTTACCTGCTGAATGAGGGTCATATAATCCTGGTTTAAGGACTCAAACACGTCCCTGCGGGAAAGGCATAGATTTGGGAAAAAATAACCCCTGTAAGACCGGAGAACCGCTTTTTCAATATTGACCCGGTACAAGTGGCTGATATAACCCGATCGGATCACGGCATTACGGTGTATGGTCAGGGGGGTATTGGTGGGGTAGTGTTGTCCAAGCCAGGAGATCATTTTTGCTGCCTTGTCCCGGTGTCCGAATTGGTGGAAAATACCGAGGATATGCGTGTAATTATTAAACAGGCTGCCGGTGAAGTAGTCATTCTGGCCGGTCTGGCGCAGGAATTCAAAGCAGGAGAGGACTCCATCGTCATTACCAAGGGCTGCATAGAGAGAGGCAAGGGTATGATATCCTCCGTTGTAATCGTTGGTAATTCTTCCATTAGTTTCATAATTCCCTTTGGCATAGAAGGCATTGAATACAACCCCGGCTTTATCATTTTCAAAGGGGGAAACCAGGGTTAACAGGGACCTGATTTTTTCTTCACCAGCCTCACCGAAAGTTAACCAGTTTTGAAGGCTGCAATTCAGTTCTGTGCCGGTGGTCGGGCTGGCCAGTTCCGGCTGATTAAAAAACTTTGAGATCAGTTCGTGTCCATATCCGGTTGCCCGTGTAAGTTTGGCGGTGAGGTGATCATCAGGCCGGTAATACTGATCGTAGGAAAGCAGCAGTGTAAACTCATTAAGTTTGCTGATCAGATAATAATAATCCCCCTCAGCCTGCCTCACCTGGACATATAAGGAATCAATCAAGTCAGTCAATCCGGTTTTAAGCCCGAAATCCTGCTTTTTGTCCAACTTAATCAGTTGCTTATATATTTCAACTGCATTATTTAAACCATCCTTGGAACCTAAGGACCTTAGATGGGGCATCAGGGATCCGGGGCTGTATCGCTCATTGCTAAGCAGATAAAGCGCTTTGTTTTGTAAGTCCACTTCTTCGCTTTTAAGTAATTCAGCACTTTGAGCGCGGACTTTGGCAATTACCCGTTGGTTTTGTTTCTGCCCTGCATCGTACCAGTAAAATCCGCTCAGGCCAAGCATAAAAAGAATAGCCAGGCCAACCCCGATGCGTTTTGGTCCATATTTCATGAAAGCACGGGTAAACCGGACCCCGGAGGCACTTTGTTTTAAAAAATCCCGGGTATTGGCCAGTAATGCACTGGCATGGTTTTCCGCCTTTTCCGGTTCGTCTGTGACTTCTTCATACCTTTTGATCCATCCAGTATTGGGCTTGGATTGGTTATACCAGTTTTCAAAATAGGTCAGAGGGCCGATTGGCAACAGGTATCCGGAATCCTTGCCGCTTCCGGTCCAGCGATCCATTTGTTTCCGGAAGTCCAGCCAGGTGGTATAATATTCAAATTCCTTATTGGCCCATTGAATAAGTTTGTTCCAGTTGCGGATCAGGCTTTCATGCGTAATATCCAGTACGGAATCCGGAGAAAGGGAGTGAGTCTCCGGATCTTCGGTCTTGAAGGGTCGGACAAAGGCATTTTCTTCCTCCCGGTAAATGTTGAGCACCTGCCCGACGGTCGTGGCGTCGATATTGGGAAGGTTGATGATGGCTGTAATTTCAGCCAGACTCATCCGGTTGCGGACAGCGCGGCTGTGATCGATTTTGGTCAGGCAGGCAAAAGCCAGGGCGATGATCCGTTTGGTCTCCTGGCGGGTAATGGATTTTGAAGGATTGTGGCTTTGGTAATGGTCCCAGGCGCTTTCATACAATGAGTTGGCGTGGATTTCGATGATCTTTTGCAGGCCGGTATTCGTGAAATAGGTTTTTTTATACTCCGGTATGGAGCCGAGCCAGGTCGAAAAACGCCTCTGGTCTTCATCCGGAAGTTCGTTTGCAGGCATACCTCCCACCATCGCATAATGTATCAGGTCCATTTCCTGCCTTCCGTAGTCAGCGGAAAGCCAGGTCTGGCTAAGTGCATGTTGCAATATAGGCAGTTGATCGATGCCTTCGGCCAGGTCGTACACCAGTCGTTCGATCAAACGTTGGGTGATGCGGTTTCCGCTCAGAATGGCGGGTTCCTCAATCACCAGTTTCAGGTCCCGGCGCTTGAGGCGGGGAACAAAAAACTGGGAAAACCCGATGTATTCAGGCAAACCCCGGAAAGCCGAACACTGTCCAATATAATCAGACCGCATAGTGCAGACGATGTACACAGGCAGGTTTCGTTTAAGGGCGATCCGGGCTGTTTCCAGCACGAGGTTTACGACTATCTGTGCATCCTGCGAAGGAGCTTCATTATAAAAGTTTTCCGGATTGGTAAAAAACTCTTCGAATTGGTCCAGCAGGATGAGCAGGTTGGCCGATTGCCTCTTTTTTTGTTTTTGTTCATCCGCAGAAAGGGAATTCCAGGATTCATCTTCCTCATCAGCATAAAAGGAAGAATTAGTATAAAGGTCGATCAGCGAAGAGTATCCCCTTCTCAACTCGGTTTCCACGGTGGCCGGAGGAAGGTCGAATTTATCCGCTAGGGCCAGCGCCATGTTTTTGACCGGACTGCGCTCAGGCCTGAAATCGGCCACTACCCAATTGGAATATTTGGCTTTGAAAAAGCCTGCCCGGGCGTTGGGTACCAGGCCGGCATAGATAAGGGAAGACTTGCCCTCTCCGGAAGCTCCGGTAACCATTAAAAACTTTTTTTGTTCCAGCAGGGAAGTGATCTGGTCGATTTGCTGGTCCCTTCCCTTGAAATAAAGGCTTTCTTCTTCGGTAAACGATCGAAGGCCCGGATAAGGGCAAATGGTTTGCAGTTGCATGAAGTCCGGGTTATTCATTTTCGTTTATATAGGGAAGAAAAAAACGGTCGGCAAAAAGGGTATTGTCCTCAAATTTTTTCCATTCGGCTTTGCGTTCGAATCGATTGTTGTATCCATTCAGGATACGGTAAAAAAACCAGCCCCGGTCTTCATCTGAAAGATCAGGCGGGATTTCAAGCCAGGCTTTATACAGATGATCATTCAAGGCGTGGGCCGTGGCGAAACGGGTCAGCGCTTCCAGTTTACCGGGTGAATTTTTGATTATTTTATTCGCGGACTCTTCATTCCGGGCGGGGTCAGCCATCAAAAGCGCGATAGCGAGTTGTTGGCGGTTGGGTTGGAAAATGGCCGGATTGTCAATCTTGCTCATCTCGGCCCGTGCCGAATCCATGAGCCGCAAAGCCAATTCTCTGCTTCTGTTTTGAAGTAAAAGTTGTTGGGTAATGAATCCATAGAGGGAGGAACGGTTCACAGGTTTCTTAAAGACACGGATCAGCTCCAAAGCCTTTTGATCCTTTCCTCCGGTAAAAAGATGCGCGATGGCATGGGCGTATTGTTCAAAGGAGTACTGATTCAGAAAATTCATTCCTTTATACTGAAACGCATTTAAGACTTTTTCCGGCTGCAATTTTTCATAGTTGCGCTGGGCATTGGCGGTATCGCCGTTTTTCACCGCAGCGATGCCGAGGTGCAGGTACAGCAGGTTGAAGTCAATACGATGTTTGAGGCCGCTTTTTTCCAGTTCCTGCGCCAGACCTGCAAGGACTTCATAAGGAATGGCCTCTTTCATGAAATAGTCTCTTGAAATCTGAGTGGCATTATAAAACATTAACCAGCTTTCAATGGGCCGGACATCGGCTTCAGATTTGTACAATTCATTAAACAGATGATGTCGCAGGATAAAATCGACAAAGGCAGGGGAATTATACGGGAACACAAAATTCCTCGGCTCAAAGGGATGAAAGGGTACAAAATAATCAGGGTACAGGTAAAAATTCCGATAGGGTATGTTTATATGGTCAGAAGCCGAACTTTTCACCACAGAGACGACTCTTGATAGAAAAACCGGGGAAACCTGCCGGAAATAATCCAAGGATACCAGAAAAAGGGAGTCGGTCAAACGAACCGGAGCCGGATGACCTCGTTGGTTGGAACGAAATACATTCAAAACAGCTTCATTTTTATACGCCATGGCCAGGGAGAATTTGGCTTCGTCCGGGTTGGTAAGGGATTGAGCCGACTTTCTCATATTCCCGTAAGCATAGGCAATCAATTCGTCGGAACAAAATCTCAGGTTCAGATTGGAATAGGATTGTCCAATGATGCTGTAATAATTAAAATTGCCGGCAGAGGAGTGATCCAACAATGTCCGGGAGACCAGCTGGTTGTAAAATTCAGTTGCCGGAATTTTTTTCCGTTCGCAATATCCGCCGACGAAACGGTCCATAGCTGGTAAATGACCATAGGTAAAAAAGACCGCTGAAATATTCGTCGCATTGTCTATGGACGTTTCATAGTCGTTTTCCAGGTAGCCCTGGTTAAAAACCAGCAGGGAGTCGACACACCGCAGGGCTTTTTGTTCGTCCCCGGAAGCAGCATAGAGATAGGCCAGTTCCTGGAATAAACCATTGGCTAAAAAACCATAATCCTGGCTGCCTCGGATTTGCAGGATATCACGTGCAAAATTCTTTTTTATCCAGGCAGATTGATCCGAAAGACCAAAAGGGGAAAGGATGGTCAGCAGTTGATCAATTTCATTCTGGTCCAGGGTTTTATAATGTAGGGCATCTTCGAGGGCTAAGCCAAGTTCCCGGATTTCTTTAAAAGATTCTGGTTGCTTTTTTAGAATTTTCAGAACCCATTCTCCCGACCGGCGGGCATTCTTCCTGGCCAGGTCTCTCCATTCCGGCCGGATGGTATGGAGATTGGCAAAACCCAGGGCAACGCGCAGATTGTTTTGTTCCTTGAGGATGGCTGTCATCGAACCTGCATCTTCAGGGAATGTTTCCGGAGAGGACATTTTGCTAATCATACTATCAGCCAGTTGAAAACATTGCTGCATTTCTTCTGCCGGCTGATCCAGTCCCTGAATGGTCAAGATTTTACCGATGCCAATAGCGACATGTATTTTTTGCAGTGGGTATTCGATAGATTCTACCAGGTCCGGAACGGATAGATTACCATACTGAAGCAGTTGGGCGACGACATTTCCATAAAATTCAAGCCCGAGTTTGGGATTCCTGGCCAGTTCCAGGGTTTGGACTTTAATATTCTGAAGGATGGAGCTATTCCTTTGTTTCAAAAAACCGGAAACCGCAAAGGAACTTAAGGCAAGGATCACCAGTGCGGCAAAGGCGGCTGCAATTTTTTTAGGCCCAAACTTCATCACGGTCCGGGTGATGATATGTTTTTGGGCACTCTTGTTCAGAAATTCCTTGGCATTGGCAACCAGGGTTTCAGCCCTGGCCATTTTCTTTCCGTGATCTTCTTCATCCGGCAGATAGCGGGCGATCCACCAGTTGTTGGGCTTCACCCGGTTAAACCAGTTTTCAAAATAAGTCAGGGGGCCAATGGAAAGCAGGAAATTATTCGATTTCCCACTCTGTACCCAGCGGCCCAATTGCTGTTCAAAATCCTGGGATACCAGGTAGCTGTCGTATTCTTCCCTGGCCCAGATCTTGAGGTAATCCCAGTTGCGGATCAGGCTTTCGTGGGTGATGTCCAGTACATTTTCCTTTCCCAGGCTTACAGTCTCTGCGTCTTCGGTGATAAAGGGGCGTATAAAGGTATTGCCGGGCTCCCGGAAAATATTGAGAACGAGGCCCACGGTTTCCAGATCAAGCTCTTTACGGTTGAGGATCAGCCATATTTCGTGCAGGGTCATCCGGTTTCGAACGGCCCGGCTCTGATCGATTTTGGTGAGGCTGCTAAAGGCAGTGCGGATTATCGCTTTGGAAGACTCATCCGGGAGGGGTTTGCCTGTTTTGGATTCGTAATACTCCTCTGCAGACTCATACAGCTTATTGGCGTGGGTGTCCAGTACATTCTGCAGACTGGGCCGGTGGTAACAGGCCCGGATAGGTGCAGGAAGCTGGCCAAACCAGGTTTTAAACGATCCGGTCTGGTCGTCCGGTAGATCGCTGGCTGGCATCCCGCCAACCATAGCATAGTGGATCAGGTCCATCTCTTCCTTCCCTTTATTCGCAGCGTGCCAGATTTGATTGAGGGCGTGTTGCAAAATGGGCAACTGATCAACTCCTTCAGCAATGTCATGGATCAGGCGTTCGGTAAGCCTTCTCGAAATCCGGTTTCCGCTGAGTTCAGCGGGTTCTTCGATTACCTGCTGAAGCTGGAGCCGGTTGAGCCGGGGCACAAAGTACTGGGAAAAACCTATAAACTCGGGCAGGGAACGGAAAGCAGCACACTGCCCGATATAATCCGACCGCATGGTAAATACGACATATACGGGCAGGTTTTCATCCAAGGCAATGCGGGTAGTTTCCAGAAGGAGATTGAGGACCAGGTTTGACTCCTTGGAAGGCACCCCCTGGTGGTAGTTTTCCGGGTTGGTGAAAAATTCCTCAAACTGGTCGACGATGATCATCAGGTTGCCTGCCCTCCGTTTGAGGGCCGCCTTTTCTTTGTCATTGGCCTCTTGCCATTCCACAGATTCAATGTCGAGATAGGCATCCGAATTTTTATACAAATCGATCAGGGCGGAAAATCCGTGATGCAGTTCGGATTCTGTAATAGATGCATTGGGGATGTTCAGTTGCCGCGTAAGGGCCTTGCATAAATTACCAAAAGGATTGCGTTCGGGCCTGAATTCCGCCACCCGCCACTGGGTATAGGTCGACCTTAAAAATCCGGCTCGGGCATTGGGTACGATCCCCGCATAGACCAGGGAGGATTTGCCGTCCCCCGATGCTCCGGTGAGCATGAGGAATTTATTGTGTTGGAGCTGCAAAGTGGCCTGTTCAATGTCCTGATCCCGGCCTTTGAAATACAGGGACTCTTCTTCCGTAAAAGAGCGCAGTCCTGTGTATGGGCAGATTTGGTACTCCTCGAATGTAATCATTTAAGTTCGATTACGGTGGTATAAACTTTTTTTACTTCAGAAGGGATTTGTTCTTTAGGCACCACGGAGGATACCACTTTTGGTGCTTTGAAATTCCTCACCAGGTTGCTTTTCGGATCATCATCCCCGACCAGGAACAAGGGAGTGGGCGAGGAAGCCCCGCCTACTTCTTTCCAGATTTGTTTGATAAAGGGGAGTGCCCAGTCGGCAGCATATTTAAAATAAACCACGGCTAATTTGCTTTTCGGGATTTGTTGAGAAGATATTTCGCGGTAGTGATCGGGGCTGTCTGGCATGATATTCATGAGCTCGACCGGGTATTCCAGGCTGATCCGATCCGTAATGGCTTTGGCTTCCACTTCGTCCTGCTGGTTGAAAATGAAAAAAATGTCGGTATCCTTGGCATCATAAACTTCAGCGTCTTTCTTCATCATCACGACCCGCATATCATCCACCAGCTGCATCGGGCCTGCTGCATTGGAAAACATCATGTTTCGCGTAATATGGTTGCGGATATATTTGATAAAATTTTGCTGGGCTGACTTTATCGGAAGGTTGCTGCTGGCCGGATAGATCCAAATAAAGGAATTAAAATCCTGATCTGCTTCCATCTTCCGCTTTGCTTCCATAAATTGAAATTGCGGGAAAGAAGTTTCGTCGTCCGATTCGAAACGACGGCCGTATTCCCCGCTAAGGATATGCAGGGAACAGGAACATTTATCCAGGCTTTCAGCTACTTTTTGTTTAAACAATTCATCATCCGAAGGGCAATCGATAGTAGGAAAAACATTAAATCCGGCTTTCTGTATGATGATCGCCATTTCTTCCCTTTGCTCTTTGAGGTCAGCGGAAGTCCAGGCCAGGAAAACGGTGGGTTTGGCCCGGTCAATCACCTGCACCTGGATGGAACTGGGCAAAGAGGTGATAAAATTTTTTACAGGCTGGGCCCGGGAAGTGATATTAAGAGGGGTATCAGGCAGGTCAATCGATTTAGACTGGCTTTTTATGCCGTTTATAATTTCTTTAATGGCATTGGCCAGTTTATTGATCTGGTTGCGGTATAGTACCCTACCGGATCCCAGGTGGAGGTTGTCATCGGCCGGTCTCAGGGGACGATTAATGCCATGATCCCTGTATATAAAATCAATGGAGCGCAAATCCCCGGAAAGCTCTTTTTCCAATAGCCTGAGGTCGTCGGAATCCAATTCGTGGATATTCACGGGAAGGATGCGGGAAGCGCTGTTTCCGTTGGGCAACCGGATATTCAAAGCCAGCTTGTCTGCTGAAGCCGCTTCTTTAAACTTCAGGAATTCGGTTTGCCAGGGTAAGGATGCCGTATCACAATAGGTTTGTGAAATGACCGGGATGAAAATCATGGATTTGATTTCTTGCTGGTCTATGGAAGCTGGATGATTGGAGTCCGGACTGGGGCCAAAGTAAATGGTCAGTTTATCTTTCAGGGTGGCCTCCAGCTCCTGCCGGAGTTTCTCATTTAATTCGGAAACCCAGCCTGAACCTAAGCCGTTACCAGTCTGCTTATTGTCGGCAGCCCGGTAGCTGATGTATATATCGCAGTCGTATTCCGGGAAAAGGGTGGACGTGGGTTTTATCAGGTTGCTTGCTTCCGAAGCAGCAGCCCGATCGCCGGTAAGTACTTCATAGATATTAACCGGTTCCCTTACATTTTTCAGGACTTCCTGTTTGATGTAGCGGGATACAATACCTTGTTTGTTGGCAATGTTGTGGTGAACCGATTCTGAAATCCAGATTCCTCCAGGTGTTGCCAGAGTCTGTAGCCGGGAAGCGATGTTTACTACATCGCCAAAAACATCTTCTGCTTCAAACACTACTTCCCCGAAATGTATGCCAATGCGCAACAAAAACGATTTGGATTGGTTACAAACCTCCTGGATCCGGATGGCCGCATAGATGGCATCGGAAATGGTATTAAAACTCATCATAACCCCATCCCCCAGTTCCTTGATCCATGTACCACCAAATTGTTCGACGATGGGCTTTTGGATTTCGCGGTTTTGTTGGAGTAGTTGAAATGCCTTTACTTCATCATTACCCATCAATGCGGTATATCCCACAATATCAGTAAACATGATGGCAGCGAGACGGCGGGTTTGAGCCATGTATTAATTTGATTTAGTACACTTGATAAAGGATTAAAAAACCCAGTGCAAAGATTCAGCAGCATTCCATTAGTCCCTGAACCTGAAGGTGAGCCTTTTAATATTCCAAAGTTTGCACTTTGATATTCCGCTCAAAATAGGGAAATTATAGATAAGGGGTTTTTATTATTGTTAAATTTTTAGGACTTATGAAATCCGTCGGATAACTGGTTCTAAATCCATTTAGTAGATTTGGATGTAGTTTCATTATTTGGATTACAGGGCTATAAAATTTGAATTTTAAAATCAGGGCGATAGTTTATCTTTAATCCTTATCTTTAGTTAAATAAGACCCCAGCATTTACCGATGAAAAGAAAAACATTTCTAAAAACTTCTTCGCTGATGGCTTTTAGTCTTACTGCATTTGGTAAAGTAAGGTGGAACGGTGAGCGATATGAAGGGGATACCCCGACTACGACGGATATCCTGGGCCCATTTTACCGGCCCGGTTCACCGGTACGTCAACGAATAGTACCACCCGATTCAAAGGGCATCCCTATGCTGCTGAAGGGAACAGTATTTAAACCGGACGAAAAAACACCATTGGGAGGGGCCCTAATTGAAGTGTGGCAATGTGATGAAAAGGAAAACTATGACAACACTTCGGATGATTATAAATTCCGTGGCGCCTGGAAAACGGCTGCTGATGGCAAGTATAAATTTGAAACCATCGTACCGATTCCCTATAAAGTGACCGATACGATGTGGCGGCCAGCGCACGTCCACTTCAGGGTCTCGACTGCAGACTATCAGGATTTAATCACCCAGATTTACTTTAAAGGAGACCCTTATCTGGAAGAAGACACCAGTGCGGCTTCGCCCGAATCCCAGAGCAGGATACTTGAAATTCTAAAAAACAAAAGCGGCAATCACGAAGTAAAATTTGATATCCTCATGCAGAAAGAATTTGCCCTGGAAGCCGCTGCAGTCAAAAAATTAACAGGATTGTACCAACTGGAACAAGGAATTGCCGAGTTTTTTATGGAAGACGACCTTCTGTTCCTCAAATTGAATGGTCAATTAATGGAGGCCTTAACCTACAAAGGCGACAACACTTTTGAGGGTGGCCTGGGTCGTGTCAAAGCAAAATTTAATTTATCACCCCAGGTTTCCCAGGTAGTGATTACCAAGGGAGATTATGATTCCAATGATCCCAATAAAATAACGACCCTAAAAGGGGATAGGTTTCTAAAATATTAATCCCTTAAAGCCCAATCTGAGGACTTTTTAAAAGCGGAAAAAAACACCGGTTTATCCATTTTTTGAATTTCCGGGCTAGAATCACTTAATTTTTGAGGAAATAAAACAAATTTGTTTTAAGACGGTTCAGAAATTTAAAATTTTATCATAGATTTATTTGGTAATTAAATTTTACCCTTAAGGATCCCGTTTTCCTGATAGGGTCATGTATAAATTATCCTCACCTTAAAACAATTTCAACTCTTTAATATGAAGATTCTAAATCTGATACCCATAATGGTATTGAGCCTGTTGGTTATTTCCCGATGTACGGAGAAAAAATCACCGGATGCCGGCTCCAATATGGTATCCACCATGACGGCAGCGCCTGAAAAACCGGACTTTCATGGTTACGAAAGCGAAGCAACCTGGGGACATCATTTAGTTACTGTTGGAGGATGCAACGATTGCCATACCCCCAAAAAAATGGGCTCCCATGGACCGGAATTCGACAGCACACTGATGTTGTCCGGACATCCTGCCGGGATGCCTAAAATTGATGTCGACCGCAAAGCGATGGAGAAAAAAGGGCTGGTTATTACTCAGCACCTGACCGAATGGATAGGACCCTGGGGTGTATCTTATGCAGCCAATTTAACTCCCGATCCCAGCGGAATAGGGGATTGGACCATTGAAAATTTAATGTTGGCACTTCGGGAAGGCAAAGCAAAAGGACTCGCTGCATCCAGAACCCTGCTCCCACCTATGCCTTGGAATGAAGTCACCCGGTTTTACACCGATGATGAAATCAAAGCCATGTTTGCTTACCTCAAAACGGTTAAACCTGTCAGCAACAACGTACCGGCTCCTTTGCCACCAGCCAGTGCCGGCAAAATGTAATACAATCTTTAGACCGACAAGTACCATGACCACCTGGTATTCGATTGATGTCAGGTGGTATTTTTTTAATAAGGCGGAATTGTAGAATCGTAGAATCGTAGAATTGTTCAATTTTCAACCTCAACCCGTTTCTCTTGAATCGAAGAATTGCAGATCCGAAACATCGGATTGTTAAATTGACACGCATCCCCCTTCCCCTTTAACCCTTAACCCTTTACCTCAACCTCAACCTCAACCTCAACCTCAATGAAACGCTCTCTTCTTATCCTCTTTCTCTCCGGTCTTTTTTTTAATATTCGGGGATCAGCCCAACCCCTCTCTTCTGTTGCGTCGGTTAAAATATTTTTAGCTACGCTTTCACCTGAAGAAATAAAAAATACCCAGTTTCCTTTTGAAGATACCCTTCGTAAAAAATGGACCAACCTGCCCGTAGGTCTGGTTCCACGTCCCGGAATTGCATATGGTTCCTTGTCCGATCAAAGCAGGATGGCTTTCCACCGGGTGTTATCGACTATGTTAAGTTCGCAGGGTTATCTCAAGACAACCAGTATTATGCAGTTGGATGATATACTCAATACATTATATCAGGCTGCTTTTGATGAAAAGAAAATCAAGGCAGAAACTTTAAAAATGGTTCAGGATCTGAAATGGGCTCATGGCAATTATTACATCTCAGTCTGGGGTCAACCGCAGGATAAATTGCCCTGGGGTCTCAATTTTGGAGGCCATCATATTGCGATATCATTTACAAGTGATGGAAACAAAGTATCCATGTCTCCTTATTTTATCGGTACGGATCCATCAGAAGTCAAGTCAGCCAAATATGCGGGCTGGCGGGTACTCAGTAAAGAGGAGGATTATGGATTTATGCTGGTCAACATGTTGACCGACAAACAAAAATCAATAGCTGTATTGAAACAAGAAGTGCCTAAAGACATCATTACCAATCCGAACAGCAGTCAGCGGATCAAAGAATTTTATGGGGTCAGTGCAGCTACCTTTAATGAAGAACAGCAAACGATGTTACAACTGCTGGTCCAGGAATATGTGCACAATTTTGAGCACGTCAAGGCACATCAATTATTCCGGAAAATTCTAAATACAGGTCTCGATAAAATTTATTTTGCCTGGGTAGGTAGTTTGGAAAACAATAAGCCGCATTATTATATCATACACGGACCGGATTTCCTGATCGAGTATGACAACGTAGGATTCCAGAACGACGGCAATCATATTCACGCGATCCTTCGCGAAACGGGAAATGATTTTGGAGACGATATTTTGAAAAAACATTATTTGGAGAATAAACACTGACCTTGGTTATATGCCCTGCGTCGCAGGAATGCACATGATTTTGCTGGATACTCCAATTCCAAATTCCAGAATATACATTTTTTGTAAAAAATGGAATTAATGTCCAGAATTTACATTTTTTTACATAAATGGAATCCGTATGATTGCCCGGCATATTTTAGCTGACTTACAACAGGCACTGACCAGTCGTATTGGTTTGTAGATGAGGGAATAATTCATTACTATTTATTTGCATTTGTTCTATTGATTTTGAAATATTCC
>Ga0163153_10004813_pt1 | contig 16575 bp, 12 predicted proteins | sample OliLakLV19MP6IB1_FD_148629 | JGI IMG/M metagenome (GOLD analysis project Ga0163153, IMG submission 148629) | Freshwater microbial mat bacterial communities from Lake Vanda, McMurdo Dry Valleys, Antarctica - Oligotrophic Lake LV.19.MP6.IB-1 | ecosystem: Environmental > Aquatic > Freshwater >... | reverse complement strand
GCCGTCGATCCAACCCTGGCCGATCCGCACGCTGCCCGCCGGCAACAGGTCCGGCGCGACGCGCAGGATGTTGTTCGGCAGGTTGCCGGCCGTCGGACGGAAGTAGAAGTCCATCGGCTCGTTGGTGATCAACAGGTTGGTGTAGACTGCGGCGAGGTACGCCAGCTCGAAGCTGTGGTAACCGGCCATCGAGTGCGAACCCTTGCCGCGCTCGGTGCCCAAGGCGTACGGCTGTCCGTTGGACAACACGTTGAAGTAGATGCCGCCGGCTTCCACGTCCAGGAAGAACGCGTTGTAGAAGGCCGACGACTCGCGGGCCAGCCGCAGGTATTCGGGCTTCTTTTGGACGCCGTTCAGAATCAAGTACGCCAGGATGGCCTGCTCTTGTTGCCACCAGGCCTTGCGGTCGTGCCAGACGAAGCGGTGGAACTTCTGGCCCTTGTCGAGACAGCGTTCCACGACGTCGTACCAGCCGCCGCGTTGACGATCGCTGCCGGCTTCGGGCATCAGCTCGGCGATCTTCTGCGCCAAGTCGGTGTACGAACGCTTGCCCTTCAGGCTGTTCATCCGCATCAGGTTCCAGGCGATCTTGAGGTTGTGCCCCACGACCGCGCGGTTCTGCTGCCAGCCCCAGGTTTGATCCTTCGACCAATCGTCGAAGAAGCGCTCCTGCACGAACGGGCTTTCATCGTAGTCCGGGAAGTTGCGCGCGATGGTGTCGAAGGTGTACTCCAGGAAGTCGGCGTATTCCTTCTCGCCGGTCGCCAGGTACAGGTTGATCAGGTACGCGGGGGCGTGATCGCCGACCGAGTTCCAGTTCTTCTTCGACTTGTTCGCCCCCAGCGAATCGCTGTGCGGGCTGAGCGTGATCGGGTCGATGTGGGAGTAGAAGCCTCCCTTTTCCGACTTGTCTTGGTAGAACTTGCGGAAGGTCTTGATCGTGCTCTTGGCGTCGGCCAGGATCCGCGGATCGCCCGTCACGCGATAGGTCTGGATCGGTCCGGCCAAGGCGTAGATCTGCTCGTACGCAGGCAATGCATCGTAGTCGTCGCCGAATTCCGAGGCGAAGACCTTTTGACGCGTGCCGTCCGCCTTGACGTCGCAGGCGTGGTACCAGTAGGTCAGGTCTTCCTTCTTGTCTTCGAAGCGGTGATGCTTGCGGAGGTATTCCGTGCCCTTCTCCGCGGCTTCGAGATAACGATCATCGCCCGTCATCAGGAACGCCGAGGCGAAGCCGTAGACCAAGCGGGAGATCGTGTCGGTTTCCTGACGCGTCGAGCCGTTCTTGGTCCCGGCGTCGTTCAGGTTGGTACGGTAGTTGTCGAAGTCGATCGGGCCGTCGCCGAATTCGGCGTTGAGGTAGAAATCGCCGAGCTGACGGACCTGGTTGATCCACCAATCTTGCTTCTCGAAGCGGTAATCCTGCGGGGTGCGGCCCAGGAACACGATGTGCTTGGCTTCGAACGAGCGCTCGCCGTTCGCGCCATCGGGATAGAACACGCCGTAGACGAACAGGAAGCGGTTCTTGACCAGCATCTGCTTGATCTGGCCCGAGGCGTTCTGGAACGTCTCGCCGAGGTTGCGGACCACTTCCGCGAACACGGTCGGCGTCAACGTGACGGTGAACTCGCGCCCGTCCGACGTGCGGAGCAAGAAAGTCTCTTCGGCCGGGTCGTAGCTTTGCACATATCCGGCGATCAAATCGGAAAACGTAAAATCAACTGTGTTCATGTTCTGTCCCGTTGGAGAAAGAAGAGGTTTGAGGACTTACTAGCCGTGGGTCTCACTGCATGTTTCGAAAAATCAGTTTTGTTTCTTCAAGCCCAGGGAAGGCCCTCAAAGTGTTCCATGATGGAAAGACTTTCGGTGGCCTTCCCTGGGCTTAGCGGCGCGGGCGCCGGCGTTTACTTCGAGAGCAACACCACCACGCTCCGTCCGTTGACGACGTACTTGTTGCCTTCAATCCGCACTTCGCTGCCGGCGTCGGCGATGTCTTCCGGGCTGGCGAGCGAGGTATCCACCGAGCGGTGCCAGGTGCGGCCGTCGACCGGCGGCAACTCGAATTCGAGCGGCTCCCAGTACATGTTCATCATCACGTGGAGGTCGTCCTCGCCGGCGAAACCGCCGACGGTGACCGACAGCACGCGGGCGTTCGGATCGCGCCAGCCGGGCTGATTCAACTGGCAGCCGTGCCAGGCGACGTCCTGCACGCCGCGTTCGTTCATTTCGCCGATATAGAACCGGGCCTGGTGAACATTGGCGTGCCGCTTGCGGAACTCGATCATCCGTTTCCAGAAGCGAACCAGGGACGGGTGCTTCTGCGGCAGAGTCCAATCGAACCAGTTCAGTTCGTTGTCCTGGCAATAGGCGTTGTTGTTGCCCCGTTGCGTGCGGCGGCATTCGTCGCCGGCCACGAACATCGGCACGCCGCGCGACAGCATCAGAATCGCGGCGAAGTTCTTAATCTGCTGCTCACGCAGGCGCTCGACGTCGGCGTTGTCGGTGTCGCCTTCGACGCCGCAGTTCCAGCTCATGTTGTCGCTGTTGCCGTCGTTGTTCCCTTCGCCGTTAGCCTCGTTGTGCTTCCAGTCGTAGCTGACGAGGTCGCTGAGCGTGAAGCCGTCATGGCAATCGATGAAGTTCACGCTGTTCACCGGCAGGTGATTGCGCGATTGATACAAGTCCGCGCTGCCCGCCATGCGGGCTGCCACGCCGCCGATCAAGCCGGGCTCGCCCTTGATGAACTGGCGCACGTCGTCGCGATACTTGCCGTTCCATTCCGCCCAGCGATAGCCGGGGAAATAGCCAATCTGGTACAAGCCAGCCGCGTCCCAGGCCTCGGCGATGATCCGCGTATCGGCGAGCACTTCCGACAGTTCGATGTGCCAAATCACCGGCGGATAGTCAGTGGGCGCGCCTTGCATATCGCGCGTCAACACCGAAGCTTCATCAAAGCGGAAGCCGTCGACGTGCAGGTCCTTGACCCAGTATTCCAGGCATTCGACGATCAGCTTTTCCGGAATCGGGTGATTGCAGTTGAACGTGTTGCCGCAGCCGGTGTAGTCGTTGTAGTACTGCTCGTTGCCGGGGACGAGGTGGTAATAGTTCTTGTTATCGATCCCCTTGAAGCTGAACGTCGGGCCTTGGTGGTTGCCCTCGTCGGTGTGGTTGAACACCACGTCGAGCACCACGGCGATGTTCGCCTTGTGCAGGGCCTTGATCATGTCGAGGACTTCGCGGACATGCTGACCGGATTCCGGATTGACGCAGTAGCTGGGGTGCGGCGCGAAGAACGCCATCGTGCTGTAGCCCCAGTAGTTGCGCAGGGCGCGTCTGTCGGCGTAGCGCAGCACTTCTTGATCGTCGAACTCGAACACCGGCAACAGCTCGACGACCGTGACGCCGAGGTCTTTCAGGTACGGAATCTTTTCGATGATTCCCTGGAAGGTGCCCGCGTTGTTGACGCCGGAGGTGGGCGATTTGGTGAAGCCGCCGACGTGCAGCTCATAGATGATCGCTTCGCTCATCGGGCGATTCAGCGGGCGATCGCCTTCCCAATCGTAATCCTCGGTGTCGATGATCACGCTGCGCATCGACGTGGCCTGGTTGCTGCCGGGCACGCAGGCGTCGCCGCGCTTCCAGAGCGTCTTGGTGTTGCCGCGGGCGTAGGGGTCGATCAACAACTTGTCCGGATCAAAACGATGCCCGAGATGCGGCTCTTTCGGGCCGTCGACGCGGTAGGCGTAATGCATGCCGGGGCGCAGCCCGCGGACATAGCAATGCCAGATGTGAAACGTCTTGTGATTGTTCGCCGTGAGATGCACGACCTGAATCGGTTCCACGTCGTCGTGATCATCAAACAACAGCAGTTCGACGCTCGTGGCATGCTCGCTGAACAGCGCGAAGTTGACGCCGTCGGCGTCGGGCGTCGCGCCCAGCGGATGCGTCCGACCGGCTTCTACTTCGAACGGCACGCGGAGACCGCGCTCGTCGGTCTTGTATTGGCCGACGTTGAACATCGTTTCCCGCAAGTCGGGCATCGTGGCGGTGGCCATAGCGATCAGTCTCCGAAAGAATATGCTGTTTCGTGCAGTGCGTATTTCGCGAGTGAGTCCGAACTACATCGCCGAAGCGAGCAACCCTTCCAGCCGTTCGGCTTCGTTGCCGTTCGTGAGCAACTCGATGATCTTCTGGGCGAACAGGTGGCAGTGATGCCCTGTGCGGCCGGTGACCAGGTCGCCGTCGACGACGACGTCTTGATCGACGAACTGGGCGCCATAGGCGATGGCGTCGCCGTGCAAGTTGTTGTGGCAGACAAGGCGGCGCCCTTCGACCAGTTCCGTCGCCGGCGCGACGAGCCAGAGCCCGTGGCAGATGATGCCCTTCAAAATGCCAGGATTGGCGAAGGCACGCTTGAGGAATTCCACGGCCGGCGGGATTTCGTCGACGCTCTCGGTGTAGCGCAGTCGGTCGGAGACCATGCCCGAGGGAACGATGATGCAATCGAAGGAGTTCAGTTCCTCCTCGGTCATGTTTTCGAACGTGCGATTGCAGTAATACGGGGCGCGGAATTCATGCCCCAGGAACGTGATGCCCGGGTTTCCCCAGAGGCGGCTCAGGAAGACCAACTCGGCGCCCTCTTCGGGAAAGCGGAATTGGTAGTAAAAGATTTCGTTCTCGAAGAAATCGCTCTCAATGAGCACGCCGATCTTTTTGCCTTGGAGTCGCATGGGGCCTCGAGGTTCGGTTGTCTGTCCGACGATCTCGCGCCAAGCCCAGGGAAGGCCCAACGAAGTCGTCGGTGGTAGTTTCGATTTGTGTGGCCTTCCCTGGGCTTTCCTTCGCGACGACGTTCCATCGTCATCGACAAATGTTTATTGCCCGCAACGCACGCCGACGTGATCCGGGTGGGTGTCGCCTTCCAGCACGACGTCCAGCAGGAACGGGCCTTGGTGTGCTAACATCTCGCGAATCGCCGGGGCGATCTGATCGACCGTTTCGACGCGCGCCGCGGCCACGCCCAATGAGCGGGACAGCGCCGCGAAGTCGATCGCCGGTTTCGAGAGATCGAACGACAATGGGTACTCATGCTGTGGGACGTTGATTTCGCGCCAGTACTCCGAGACATTCAACTGCAAGAGCCGGTACGAGCGGTTGTTGCAGATGATGAACTTCGCCGGGACGTTGTGCCGCGCGGCCGACCAAATGGCCTGAATCGTGTACATCGAACCGCCGTCGCCGGTGACGCCGATCACGGTCTTGCCGGGATTCGCGATCTGCACGCCGATCGCGCCGGGGATGCCGACGCCGAGCGAGCCGCCGCGCGTTTGGAAGAACGTGCCGGGTTGCTTCGGCGTGAGGTAACGCGTCAGCGCCGGCGAGTTCGTCAGCGCTTCGTCGAAGATGATCACATCCTCGGGCGCCTGTTCGGCCAGCTCTTCCATGAATCGCGAGAAGTGCAACGGCTGGGAGTGGCGCACTTTCTGGTCTTGTTCCCAGGCCTTTTCGATGACCTGCTCTTTGGCCTTGGCGATCGCTCCGGCGCGGCTGGCCGCGGCGAGCTTTTGCTCCGTCGACATCGACTTTTCCAACACCGCGATCAGGTGCGTCAACGTCACCTTCGGATCGCTCACCAGGCCGAGGTCGACCGGATGATTCTTGGCGATTTCGTAGGCGTTCAGATCGACGTGAATCGTCCGCGCGCCGGGCGCGAAGATGTCTTCCAGCGACGGGAACACTTCCGGAACCATGTACGTGCCAACGACGAGGTTCACGTCTCCCTTTTGCGTGATCGGCCGGCTCTGCGCGGCGAACATATGGCCGGTGGAACCTTGGAACAGCGGGTGCGCCCAGCTCATGTTCACTTCGCCGGCGTCGACCGACCAGACTTCGGCGCCGAGCAATTCGGCGACCTTGGTCAGCTCCGCCTGCGCTTGCGAGAAGGCCACGCCGTCGCCGATGTAGATCATCGGTTTCGCGGCGGCGGCCAGCATCGTGGCCGCTTGCTTCACCAGCTCGTCGGCCGGCGCAACGCGCGTCGAGGGCAGCGACGTCGGCCGCACCGGCTCGGTGTTGATTTCATCCAGCACGTCCTGCGGCAGGCAGACGTACACGGGCCCCATCGGAGGCGTGGCCGCGATCTTGATCGCGCGCCGCAGGATTCTCAATAGCGACGACGGATGTTGCACCATCGTCGACCACTTGGTGACCGGCTTGGCCATCGAGACCAGGTCGGCCGCCATTTGCGCGTCCATGGCCTGGTACTTGATGCCGGCGTCGCCGCCCAGCACCACCAGCGGCGCGTGTCCGCGCATCGCCTGGTAGAGCGCGCCGATCGTATTCCCCAAGCCTGGTGAGCTGTGAATCTGCACGACCGTGGGCCGTTGCGTCGCGCGGGCATAGCCGTCGCCGACCAAGAGAGCGACGGTTTCTTGCAACGTCAGCACGTACTTGAGATCGGGGAATTCCCACATCGCGTCGAGAAAACCTTGCTCGACCGTGCCGGGGTTTCCAAAGATGTGCGTGATCCCATCGGCACGCAACTGTTCCAAAATCGCGAACCGTCCCGTCCGCGGCGCCGCCGGCGTACCGACCGAGAGAGGCGTGGAAATTCCGACAGGAGTTTGCGTGAGGGACATGGGCAGTTCTCAGGTGAGCGAGTGGGCGGAGTTAGTACTGAGGATTTAATAAGCGGGCGCCCGAGGAAGTTCTAATTTCTAAATCTGAATTTCGAATCAAATTTAAAGCTCAAATGACAAATGAGAATGATTACGAACGGTCAGGCGAGAATCAGTCAGTACTTGACTAAGCTGCATTCAAGAATTCGTCATTCAAATTTGATTCGACATTCAGATTTAGAACTTCGTCATTCCCATCCGGGCCGTCGTGCTGAGTGCTCGCGATTGATGCCGCACGCGGTACGCCACGGGCGAGAGGGTTTCGCCCGTGGCGTGATCCGCCTGCTGCTAGGTTGTTACCAGCCGTAGCGCTTCAGGCCGCGCTCCAGCACTTCCACCAGGATTTGGCCGCACTCGCAACTCGAGGCGGTCGAACGGCTGGTGATGAACGGATAGTCGACGATCACCGAGGTCTTGTGACCGACGTTGCCGATGAATTGGCCGTTGGGGCCGACCGCATCGCGGAGGATGTATTCCAGCGGATAGAACGGCGCGCCGAAGTTCACATAGCCTTCGCCGAAGCCCTGCTTCGAGCCGTCGGTGAAGTGCGGGCCTTCGAAGCCGGTGCCATCCATGTAGTCGTAATCGAGCGGATGCCCGGTCACGCGGCGGCCTTCCAGCAGGCTGCGCTTTTCGCGAATGTCGCGGGCAAACGCCAGGCAGGAAACGCCGTAGCACTCAGCGGCGACCGGCTTGTTGAGCTTCACGAAGCCCAACACGAGGTCATGCACACGGCCGTTATTCGCGAGATCAACCAACGCGCCGCTGCCGCCGACGATCACGAGCGCGTCGTACTTGGTGAGCTCTTCCTTGACGATCTGATCGACGCGTTGATGGTAGGACTCCATGTCACGGAGGTACGTCGCCGAGCTCGGATACGCCCGTTGCGGGAACCATTGCTTCAGGCTCTTCGGCGAATCGAGCCGGCCCGAAGCGTTGAACAACCGCGTCTTTTCGGCCATTTCCGGCGACGTGACCGGGCGACCGAGCGGCGGATCGATGTAGGACGGGTCCATGCTCACTGACAACGGCGTCGGCTTCTGACCGGTCGGCGTGACCCAGTCTACCTTGTAGCCGGCCTTGTCGCAGGCTTCGAGCGGGCCGATCAATTCTTCGCCCCAGTAACCCCATTCGCTAACGACAAACAGCACGTTCTTCATCGAACGTCTCCCTTGTGTTTCCGAGTCTGAGAAACAGATTGCGCGGTTGAACTTGTGCGGTTCCGCGTTGCCCGGGGCAATCGCGGCGATATGGACGGATCGCGGCATACCGTCCTGCGAGGCAACCATAGCTTCTGATTTCTGTGCGCGCGAGGTGGGCGAAATCGGCTCAGCCGCGCAGGGAAGGTTGCCCGCGAAACACGCGAAACACACGAAAAAGAGGCAAGCCTACGTAAGTCACGAGAGAGGGAAGGATGACGGATTAGGAGAAACCTGAGACGCGGCCAGAAACGGATTCAGGAGTGTTCGACTGCCAGCTCTCCTTCCCCAACCTTCCGCATATTCCGTGAATCAATGCCCTCTTCGTCCCCTTTTTCGCGTGTTTCGCGTGTTTCGCGGGCAGTCTCCGGCGCAACGCTAAGCGTGACCTAGGGTTCCACAGGCCATTTCAGATCAGGAGATTTTCGATGACTTCATTCGCCGTTGCGACGGAACCTTTAACCAAGGCGGACGTGCAGAAGCTGGCCGCTGATTGGTATCGCAAATTGGACGTTCACGCGCCGCTTGTCGAGCTGCTGCCGATGGTGGCGGAAGACGGCCTGGAGATGCGGTTCCCGGAAGCCACGCTCCACACGTTGGCGGAGTTCGAAACCTGGTACACCGGCGTGATTCGCATCTTCTTCGATGAAGTCCACACGCTGAAGGAAGTCAAAGTCGACCTCCAAGACGACGAAGCCCGCGTCGGCGTGGTCGTGCATTGGGAAGCCAGCGTCTGGAAGGCCCCGGCCCGCAACAGCGAGCGCATTCGCTTGGACGCATATCAGACGTGGACCGTCCGCCGCTCGGAAAAAACCGGCCAACCCGTGATCGCTGTCTACACCGTCGACAAACTGGCGTACGACGAAGGATCGGCGCGGTTGTAAGCCTGTGGCAGTTTGAAGTGTGAAGTTTTCAGTTTTCAGTGGGGTCTTCTCACTGAAAACAGAACACTGAACACTTCAAACTAGAAATCAAAATCCCACCTTCCATCCTATAGGACCCCTCGCCATGCCCACCGCTACCGCTCCTTCCGTTCAGAACGTGCCGGATACCAAGCTTGGTCATTTGTACGAAGAGCACATTCGTCTGATCCTCGAGAAGGACATTGATGGGATCCTCGAGCAGTACACCGAAGACGCGGTGTTGATCAGCAGCTTCGAGAAACGCCCGCTGTACTTCCGCGGCCGCAACGAACTGCGCGAGCATTTCCAAGGCATCCTGGGCATCCAAGGCTTGGAAACGAAGATCGCTTTCTGGGCCGAAACGCAGAGCCCGGAAACGTTGATGATCGTCGAAGACATCACGATGGAGACCGCGGGCGGTCCGGCCAAGATGCGGTTCGCTGATAGCTGGGTGTTGCGGAACGGCAAGATCGCCATCCACTTCGCCGGCATGGTGCAGTATCCCGACGGCTCGTTGGCATAAGTCGCGTCCGCGCGGCCAGCGTGCCAAGGGTACTGACGATCCTTCCATTCCATCACAACGGAAAGAACCCATGAAATACAAACTTCTCGGCCGCAGCGGTCTGCGCGTCTCGGAACTGTGCCTCGGATGCGCCACGTTCGGTACGAACTGGGGCACGATCGGCTCCGACAAGCAGGAAAGCGGCCGCATCTTCGACGCTTTCGTCGAAGCCGGCGGCAATTACATCGACACCTCGAACAAGTATCAGGAAAGCCAGTCCGAGCAATTCCTGGGCACATTCATTCAGCACGATCGCGATCGCCTCGTGGTCGGCTCGAAGTATTCGCTGTTCGACGGCTTCGCCGACGGCAACGATCCGAACGGCTGCGGCAATCACCGCAAGAACATGCGGCGCTCGGTCGAAGGCAGCTTGAAGCGCCTCAACACCGACTACATCGACCTGCTCTGGATTCACATTTACGACTACACCACGCCGATCGACGAAATCCTCCGTGGGCTCGACGACCTGATTACGTCGGGCAAGATCCATTACGCCGGCGCGTCGAACTTCCCGTCGTGGTGGATTTCGAAGGCCAACACGATGGCGGATTTCCAGGGCAAGAACCCGTTCGTCGCCACGCAGTTGGAATACAGCATCGTCGAGCGTTCCTGCGAGCCGGAATTTCTGCCGATGGCGCACGAGATGGACATCGCCCTCGTGGCCTGGAGCGCACTCGCCGGCGGCATGGCGACTGGCAAGTACAACCGCAGCGGCTTCCAGCAAGATGAGCTCCGCCGCCTGGTCGATGAAGTTGATCCGGCGAAGAACCATTATTGGCACGCCATGACGGCGCGCAATCTGAAGATCATGGACGAAGTCGTGAAGATCGCCGACGAAATCGGTCGCCCCTGCGGCCAGGTTTCCCTCCGTTGGTTAATGCAACAGAAGGTCGTCACGATCCCGATCTTCTCCGCTCGCACCGCTGAGCAAGCCAAGGAAGACCTGGGCGCCTGCGACTTCACGTTGACCGACGATCAGATGCGCCGCCTGACCGAAGCCAGTATGCCGGCCATCGGTTCGATCATGCCGAACTCGGGCGCGTATCCGTACCCGATGCTCGAATACGGAAGCCCGGCCTTGCCCGAGTTCTACTCGCGCGGCCTGCTGTTCGGCAACGTGGAAGACAAGATCATCAACCACCGCCGGATCTACGGCTATCAGTACCACCGCAACCAAGCGGCGCCGAACGCTCCGCAGCCGGCGCTGGCGTAACGCCTGGGATTGTTCAAGTGATGAGTGATGAGTGCGGAGTGATGAGTATTCTCATCGTCCATTCATCACTCATCACTCCGCACTCATCACTTCCCGCCTCGGAGCCTCCCCATGCCCACTCCAAATTTCGACTACATCGTCATCGGCGCCGGTTCGGCCGGGTGCATTGTGGCGAATCGGTTGACCGAAAACGCTGACGTTAGCGTGCTGCTGCTGGAAGCAGGCGAGCGCGATACGAAGCCGGAGATTCATGATCCGCGCGGGTTTGTGAGTCTGATGGGCTCCAGCGTCGACTACGCATATCAATCCGAACCGGAACCGTACATGAACGGCCGGCGGATTATGCTCAATCGCGGCAAGACGCTCGGCGGCACGAGCGCCACGAACGCGATGATCTTCATCCGCGGGCATCGCCTCGACTTCGATCACTGGAATTACCTTGGCAACGAAGGCTGGGGCTACGACGAAGTCCTGCCGTACTTCAGGAAGTCCGAAGACAACGAAAACGGCGCCAACCCATTCCGCGGCGTCGGCGGTCCAGTCCGAATCACCAACTACACGACGTTCACCAAGCCGTCGCCGGCCGCCGAGGCGTTCGTCAACGCGGGCGTGGAACTTGGCTTCCGCGGCGGGCCGAAGTGGGACTTCAATATCGACGCCGCGGACGAATCGTGCGGCTACTACCAGTTCAATATCACGCGTGATGGCCAACGCTGCAGCACGGCGGTCGCGTACTTGAATCCGATTCTCAGTCGTCCGAACTTGACCGTTCGCACCGGCGCGCAAGTCTCGCGAATTGTCATCGAGAACGGCCGCGCGGTGGGTGTCGAAGTGCTGGTCGACGGCAAACCACAACTTATCCGCGCGTCGCGCGAAGTCGTCCTGAGCGCCGGCGCGTTCGATTCGCCGAAGCTGCTGATGCTCTCCGGCATCGGCGATTCCGCGGAATTGAAACGGCAAGGCATCGCCGTCACCGCTGATTTGCCGGGCGTGGGTCAGAATCTGCAAGATCACTTGCTGATGCCGAGTGTGTTCCGCTCGAAGGTCGATCAGCCCGTCCCGCCGCTGCTGGCCGAAAGCGGCATGCTGACCCGTACGCGACAGGGCCTCGGCGCTGCCGCGCCGGACTTGCAAATCAACTTCAACGCCACGATTCCGGCATTGCTGCCAAAGGATTGTCCTCATCGCGGCCCGAGCTTCACGTTCATCACGATTCTCGTTCGCCCACAGAGCATCGGGTACGTCAAGCTTCGCTCGACGAATCCGGCCGACGCGCCACTGATTCAAGAAAACTACTTGCAGTCCGAAGCCGACGTGCAAGTGCAATTGAAGGCGATCGGACTGTGCCGGGAACTGGTTCGCACCAAGGCCTTCGCCGGCATCTACGACGGCGAGGCATTGCCCGGCGCGGGACGGAGCGAATCGGACCTGCGCGAGTACGTCCGCTCGCACGCCTCGACGATCTGGCACCCGACCGGCACCTGCAAGATGGGCCGCGATCGGATGGCGGTCGTCGACCCGCAACTGCGCGTGCACGGCGTCGAAGGCCTGCGCGTCGTCGATGGCTCGATCATGCCGAGCATCGTGAGCGCGAATCCCAACGCCGCGATCATCATGATCGGCGAAAAAGCCGCCGACCTGATCCGCGGCGCCTCGAAACCCCAAGTCGCCCGAGCCACGTCCTTCGACGCCGCCCTCCCATGGCGCGCAGCGAACGGCACGCCGGTCACGGTTGCTTAGTCAAACCAATTTGAACCGCGACTCTGCGCCTCCGCGGCAAAGGATCGCCTAATCACATTCTGGAGCCCGTCCATGCTCAAGTTCTCTCACCTGGCCGTCAACTGCCGCGACATGGCAGCGATTGAAAAGTTCTACACCGATCACTTCGGCTTTCGCCGCGCGCGAGTGATTGATCTGGGCGATGACCAGATTGTTTTCCTGCGCAACGGCGACGCGTATCTCGAACTTTTCCGTGCGAAGGGCGAAGGACCCGCGCCGGCGGACAAGGACGGCCCGACCTACGCCGGTTTCCGGCACATCGCGTTTCAAGTCGACGACGTTGATAAGACGCTGGCGGCAATGGGCGCCGCCGCGGTGATCAGCCACGGTCCGTTTAGCTTCAACGACTTCATCCCCGGCTGGCGCACCGTCTGGGTCAAAGACCCGGAAGGCAACGTGGTGGAAATCAGCCAAGGCTTTCGGGACGCGGAGTAAATCCGAGGTTGCCCGCGAAACACGCGAAAGGACGCGAAAGATAAGGAATAGAGTGTGTGAGGTCCACGGAACACACGGAAAGGGCAGGGGTGAAAGTGGGTGCAACTGGCCGTCCGCGTGTTTAGTCGACCCCCTCACGATTGTTTCAATTCCTCGCAACTCACACTTTCCGTTTCCGTGTTCTTCCGTGTATTCCGTGGACCACATTCCGGCCCTCCTTTTCGCGTCCTTTCGCGTGTTTCGCGGGCAAACCTGAGTGCCGCCGCCCCTTGGCGGGCTCTTAGCTGGCGGTTATGATTCGGGGTTTCACACGTTCCCACCGCATTTCCCCGGGGTCTGGCGAAAGATGAGCGAGCAAGTTCAGGTGCATTGGCACGAGAGCAGCGTTTCCCGCGCCGAGCGCGAGCAATTGAATGGCAACAAGGGTTGCGTAGTTTGGTTCACCGGACTGAGCGCCTGTGGCAAAAGCACCGTCGCGAACCTGGTCGATCACAAGCTCCATGCCCTCGGTTGCCACAGCTTTGTGCTGGACGGCGATAACGTCCGCCACGGCCTGAACGCCAGCCCGGCCATTTTGAAGGGCCGTCACGACGAGGACTTTGCCAAGCGCTTCGGCCTCGGCTTCTCGGCCCAGGACCGCGAGGAAAACATCCGCCGCATCGGCGCCGTCGCCCAGCTCTTCTCGGAAGCCGGCCTGATCACGCTCACGGCGTTCATCAGCCCCTACCGCAAGGACCGCGATGCCGCTCGAGCCCTGTTGAAGGACGGCGACTTCGTCGAAATCTTCGTCGACGCCCCGCTGGAAGTCTGCGAAGCCCGCGACCCGAAGGGGCTCTACAAGAAAGCCCGCGCGGGCGAGCTCAAAGGCTTCACCGGCATCGACGACCCGTACGAAGCTCCGCTCAAGGCCGAGCTTCGCCTCGACGCCGGCGCCAAGACCGCCGATCAACTCGCTGACGAAGTCATCGCGTACTTGCGCACTTCGGGCAAGATCAAGTAGGAAGTCAGAACCCAGCACGCGTCGACGTGAACGATCGAGTCGGAAGCGTGAGCGCGCTTCCGGCTCAAATTCGTACTATGGAACGCCGCCCGCTAGTTTCCACCAATCGACCGGCGATTCGAATCCAGTCGCGTCCCAAGCCGCTTCCGCCAATACCGGCGACACTGCGCGAAGTGCGATCTCGGTGCGGTTGCTGGCGCGACTCGGATCTGACGGCAAGTTGGGACGAGTGTCATTCAACACAATCCCGGCCACCGGCAAGCCATCTCCAAACGCGGCGGCCGCGATCAGGGTTTGCAGGACGTGATTGATCACGCCGATACGGTTCGCGGCCACGACAACCAAAGGAAGGCCAAAGTCGGCGGCCAGGTCGGCGACATATTCTTCGTCGCCCAGCGGCGACATCAAGCCGCCAGCGCCTTCCACGATGACGATGTCCGAACGCTCGCGCCAATAGTCAAGTCCGGATCGCATGAGATCGGCGTCCAACGACTTGTCTTCCGCTCGCGCCGCTAAGTGTGGCGCAAGCGGCGCGGCGAATCGCTGTGGGCAGACGTGTTTCATTTCGCCGGGTCGACCGGCGGCTTCCCACAGTGCTTCGGCGTCCGTTGAGACGAGCTGACCATCCCGAACGACGCACCCGCTAGCCACCGGTTTGTAGACGCCCACGCGCCGGCCTTTAGCGACCAGCGTCCGCGCGATCAATGCCGCGACGTAGGTCTTCCCGACGTCGGTGTCGGTTCCGGTGATGAACAGTCCAGGCACGTTAGCACTCTCTCGTGAAGCGTTAGCCGAGATTGTAACGCGTCCCCAGTCCCGTGCGCGGGCCCCACGCTAGGCGAGCAACTCTCGAATGATTTCCCCTTCCGCAAGTTTCAGCGGACGGCCGATCGGCGTGATGACTTCCTTCGCCGGGTCGATGCCAAGTGCGTGCAGGAGCGTGGCATGCAGGTCTGGAAAAGACTTCGGGTTCGGCGTTTCGCGGCCGCCGTCGGGATCGGTTTCGCCGAGCACCACGCCGGCGCGAATTCCGCCGCCGGCCAGGGCGACAGTAAAATTGTGCGGCCAATGATCGCGCCCGCCGAGCGGGTTAATGTCGGGCGAGCGTCCGAACTCGCCGCCGCAGACGACGATGGTATTCTCCAGCAGCCCACGTTCGCGCAGATCGCTGATTAAGCCCGCGAACGCCGGATCGAGCGCGGCGTTGAGATTCTTATGGACCTCGTGATTATTGATGTGCGAATCCCAGCCACCGAGCGTGACCTCGACGCAGCGCACGCCGACTTCAATCAACCGCCGCGCCGCCAGACAGCCGCGACCGAACGATGAATCACCATACATCCCCCGCACGTTCTCAGGCTCTTGCGAGATGTCAAAGGCCTTCAATTGCGCGGACGTCATCATGATCCGAGCGTTCTCGATCGTTTCGCGATGCAACGTCCCTTCGGCGGCGCGGCGACGCCCACGCGCAAAGGCGCGCTCCACGACGCTCAAGTCTTCGGCCAATCGCCGCCGCTGTCGGGCATCGTCCACGCGTGCCGTAAGATCTTCGAGCTTGGCTTGGGGATCGTGAATCTTAAAGGCGTCGTATTCACCCCCCAGGTAGCCGCCGCGCGCGGGCCAGTTATCGGGCAAGATGGAAATGTGTCGTGGAATGTCGGTCGCCGTCTTGGCGATCGCCGACTTGGCCGGCAGTTCGTGGCAACACACCGCCCCGATCGACGGATGCACTACCGTGGGATCGGGCCGATAACCCGTCTTCGCCAGGTACACGCCGCGTTCGTGGTCGCCTTCTTTGCTGCGCATCGAACGGATGAGTGAAATCGATCCCAGCTCTTCCGCCACGCGCGGCAATCCTTCCGCGAGTTGCACACCCTTAAGCGCCGTGTCGACGGCTTTGGTACCGCCGGCGATTTTCTTGCCGGCATGCGGATCGAACGTTTCCAGTTGACTGGGACCACCCCCGAGCCACAGCAGTATCACCGATTGCGCCGGCTCGCGCGATGATTTGGCCTCCGCTTCCGCGGCCAGCAATTGCGCGACGGGCGTGAGCCAACTCGCCGCGCCGAGGCCGGCCGCCATGCCGAGCAGTTGGCGGCGATTTAATGCCGGCGAGTACCGTCCGCAGCTACTCAACGGCGACGCGTGGTTCAATGATTCCATGAGAATTCGGTGCTGTTGAGCAACGTCCAATAGAGGTCTTCGACACGCCGCGCGCGATCGTCTCCATGCGAGTCGCGCAGTCGGGCGATAAAATGGTCGGCTTCTTCCCGGGTGGGCCGGCGCGTCAACACGGCCAGATACGCGCCTTCCACCGCGCTTTGGTCATCGGGCGCGAGCCAGGCGAGTTGCGTAGCGGCGTTGGCGAGCGGATTCTGTTCGATCTTGCCATGCACCAGATCGCCGTTCATCATCAGCAGCCGCTGCGGGATGGTGCCGGACTGCGGTTCGAATTCATCTTCGCCGGCGTCTCCGTACCGCGTGATGAAATCGTTGGTCTCGCCGTAGTGCGTGAGCTGGACGAGGATATGTGAATCATCATCCACCGTGGAAAGCCGCGCCGCCTGCCACACCGCGCCAATCACTTGTTCCGGCCGCAAGCGCGTGAGCGGGAATGCCGCGAAAGTTTGTTCCTGGCGTTCGCTGGCGCCTTCGTCGTCCGCGGCGCTGTCACGCGCGAACGACTCGCTTAGCACAATCGCGCCGATCAATCGCCGTAGATCATATCCATGTGCGGAAAAGTCATCGGCCAAGACATCGAGCGCGGCGGGCACGTCATCCAGCGGGATGTCATCGACCGGCTCGACC
>Ga0163153_10004812_pt1 | contig 16578 bp, 12 predicted proteins | sample OliLakLV19MP6IB1_FD_148629 | JGI IMG/M metagenome (GOLD analysis project Ga0163153, IMG submission 148629) | Freshwater microbial mat bacterial communities from Lake Vanda, McMurdo Dry Valleys, Antarctica - Oligotrophic Lake LV.19.MP6.IB-1 | ecosystem: Environmental > Aquatic > Freshwater >... | reverse complement strand
ACAGATACCCGGGCGGCTGCTTGGCGGCGCAACCGGCGCGCTTGGCAAGTTGCGTGAGTCGAACCGGCGCGGTCATCGATGAAATCCTCGAAGGCGTGGAGAACGCATTCACACTAGCCCGTCGTCGGCCGCTACGTCAGTGGATTGCATTTGCCGCGAACGTATGATCAAGGCGAGTGGCGCTGGCGTCCAGGCGTCGGCGTTCCAAGTCGTGCCGGCGCAATCCGATCAAGTCGATGGGCGAGGTGAAATACTCGCGCAACAAATCCAAGTCGCTAGGTGACGGCATTTCGTTTTCCGGTCGGAAGCTTTGACGGGAAATCCACAGCAACCGAAACTCGCCCGCCTTTGGGACGACGAGCGTGAAGCCGCCGTTCTCGTCCGCGCGAGCCATCGCGCCGCCGACGCGGGTGAACTCTTCGGTATCGACGTCCGCCAGTTTGCCATCGCTCGATTCCAGTCCCAGCAGGCGGAGCTTTACGGCCGGCGCCGGTTCGACAGGGACCGCCAGGACGATGGCGCCGGCGTCGCCGCGCTTCGCGCCGGAACTATCGGCGTACGTGATGCGGCCTTCGAGGAGCACAGGACCGGATTCGATTTCGGCCGCGGCGTCCTGGACGTTTTGCGCCCGCGCCAGCGCATAACCTACAACAAAGCCCAAGGCGGCCATGGTCACCGCGAGCGCGAGCTTAGCCACGAGGTCGCGTCGCCGACGGCGCAGCATCACGGACATGGGCTCGTCGTGAACTTCGAAGGCAGGTCCGGGATCGGTGCGCCAGAGGGCCACCGGCGGCGGTTCCGCGATGACGACCGGCGGGGCGTCGTCGGCCGAGTCGTCGATCACGCGCCAAGAAGCCGGTTCGTGTGGTCGCCTCTCGGCCACGGACCAGGCGTCGTCGCGGTTTTCAGCTTCCGTGGGTTCGGCGGCCACGTTGAGTTCTGGCCGTCGATCAGATCGGCGGCGTTTGCGGGCCGTGCGCTCCAACTTGGCCATGGCGACTTCGGTGCGCGCACGCCCTTCGTCCGGGACGACGAGTTGCGCGGCACAGCGCGGGCACTCGGTGCCCGAACCAATTTTGCGCCGGGCGACGCTCAAAGTCGCGCGGCAACCAGGGCAAAGAAACTCAACAGGCATACCGTCCACGGTAGCAGACGGCGAAGGGGAATGCCAATCACGGCGTCAAGCGAATGCCGGCGTCCGAGGCGTTCCGTCCGCAGCATTTTTTGTATTTCTTGCCGGACCCGCAGGGGCAGGCCTCGTTGCGGCCGACTTTGGTGGGGGCGTGGATGGGCTCGGGGACGTCTTCGTAGATGTCGTTCCAGTCTTCGGTTTCCTTACTCAAATGCTTAGGATCGACGTCAATCTTGCGCGGCGTCATCAAGTCGCGCAGGTATTGAACGGTGTCTTTCGGCTCCGGGAGCACGTAGCGGTCGAAATAGGGGCGGTGGCCAGCGTCTGCCGCGGCGAAATCGGCCTCCGCTTGTTCCGGCGTTATGAAATCTAAGTCAACATTGAGCAGAGCAAACGCTTCCATGACCAAGTCGCGCGTCGAGGCCACGCCGAGATGGCAAAGGGTGGTGATGAGCGGATTCCCAAGTTCAAAGTCATTCGTTTCGACGGCATGACGCAGGTGCGTGCACAGCCGTTCTGCCGCCTGCTCAAGGGTGAATGCGCCACCTCGTGCCAAGATGCAGATGGAATCCACCGCTGCCCAGCGGACATATTCATTGACGTCGCGGTCACGAATCAGGCCGTCGATCAGTTCGGGCTGGTCGTCCGCCAGCAGCGCTAGGGCAAGCGGCAAATCTTCGTGGATGAAATCGTCGAAGAGATCCAGCGGCAATTCGCCGGGTAGCGTCACAGCTTCGATGATCGCCGGCAACGCTTCCTTGGCGCGGAACTCTGAAAGCAGCAGTAGTGCAAACTCGTGCGGCAGCTCAACGGGAAATTGGCCGTCGCGCGCCTTAGCGGAGGCGGCACGGATTGCGGCGATTAGGTGGGGGATGAACAGCTCGCGATGGCGTTGAACTGTTCGGAAAGCCTCCGTCGTCGCTTCGCCGCCACTCCATTTCAACTCAGCCATCACGGCGGCGACATCAACGTCCGATTCCGTTTGAACTTGCGGTTCACCCAACATGGCGGTTCCTTCCGGTCATTGGCCTGGAGCAATTGACTGCCACTACTTTGCATTTTGTGATTTGAACCCGTCGGTCGACAAGATCCCCCGACTGCCTTTTTTTTTATTCGATTCCTCGGACTGGCGAGCTGCGGCGTCACGCGCCCCGGGCACCTTGACTCCCCGGACCTAGCCCGTTATCTTTTCTCAATTGCGGCGTCCACTAAGTTGTTGTCTTGAAACGGCTTTGGCGTTGCTGGCGGCGTTGGGCCGACAGCGACTGTCAGGCGGTGGCGGGACGACGGGCTTCAAGGCATGGCAAGAATCTCGCTGGCGGGTGTTTCGCACACTTATCCAGGCGGGATCAAGGCGGTCAATGACCTCGATCTAGAGGTTCTCGACGGCGAGCTGTTGGTGCTCTTGGGGCCGAGTGGTTGCGGCAAGAGCACGACGTTGCGGCTGATCGCCGGGTTGGAGTCGCCAGCAAGCGGAGTCTTACGGCTCCGTGACAGCGAAGCGAATCGCCTCCCACCGCATGCCCGTGACGTGGCGATGTTGTTTCAAGAGGAAGCTTTGTATCCGCACTTGAGCGTGCGGGACAATCTTGGTTTCTCTCTCCAAGCGCGTCGCCGCGGCTGGCTGCGATGGCGCGAAGCCCCGGTGGCATCGGCGCCCGCAGTGCGCGAACGCGTCGAGCAAGTGGCCAGGCGACTCGGTCTGGCCAATTTGCTGGAGCGGCGCCCCGCGGCGCTTTCCGGCGGCGAACGGCAGCGGGTCGGGCTCGGCAGGTTGCTGGTGCGCGGCGCTGGCATCTGGCTGCTGGATGAACCGTTCGCGCATGTCGATACGCGGTTGCGGACGGAATTGCGGCGGATGCTTCGCGGTCTGCAGCGCGAGCAGGCGGCGACGGCGGTGTACGTGACGCACGATCAGGCCGAAGCGTTCGCGCTGGCCGATCGGGTGGCGGTGATGCGGGACGGGCGAATCGAGCAAGTTGGCACGCGGCAGGAGTTGTACGAGCGGCCGGTGAACCAGTTCGTAGCGGGATTCGTGGGCGATCCGCCGATGAATTTCGCCCTCGGCGAAGTGCAATGGGAAAATGGTTCGGCGCGATTCGTCGCGGAGGGCTGGTCGCTGCGGTTGGGAGATCAAGACCAGGTCGGCGAGGCGGGGCGGCGGTTGGTGGCAGGTTTTCGGCCGTCGATACTGCATTTAGTCGACACAACGAATACCCAGGCAGGGTCGATCCGACGTATTGGGATGGCGATCGTGGTCGGCGAAGAGTGGCACGGGGAGACGGCATACACGGCGATCGCCTGGCACGCATTGCAGCGGCCTGAGCCGGCGCAATGGTGGTGGGTGAAGTCGCCGACGGATTTGAAGGTCGAGATCGGAAGTCAGGTCGCCGTGGCGGTGGAGCAGGAACCGCTGTGGTTTGACGCAGTGAGTGGAGAGCGAGTTTAGTGGTCGGAAGTTGCGAGCGACGGATTTGGACGGTCGTTGGCCGTACCGGGTTCAAAGTTCCAGGTTCCGACTTACACGGGTAAGGACGTCGGTTCGCCGCGAAGAGTCGCGGTGCGATCGGCCCCTTGGCAACCGGCCGGCCCACGGCCGTCGGTGGTTCGGACACGCAGAGTTACGACACGATCCGGGCCGCACCGAAAAACGAGAAAGGCGTCCGCGAACGCGGATGAAACGAAATCATGAACGCCATCGAAGTACTACGAATTGTCGATACGATTCACCGCGATAAAGGGATTCCCAAAGAGATCGTTTTTCAGGCCATCGAATCGGCCTTGGTGAAGGTCTCTAAGAAGCATTTCGGCGAAGACCATGACGTCATCGTCACGATCGATCGGCAGTCCGGACAGATTTCCGGCACGCATAACGGCGAGCCGCTCGACCCGGAGGAGACGATCGGCCGCATTGGCGCTCAGTTGGCGAAGCAGGAGATCATCCAGAAGATCCGCGAAGCGGAGCGGGACGCCCTGTACGACGAATACAACGAACAACGCGGGCAGCTGATTTCCGGCATCGTTACCCGGTACGAAGGGGGCACCGCCACGGTGCAGCTCGGCAATACCGAGGCGATTCTGCCGCGCTCCGAGCAGATTCCAGGCGAAACGCACCATGCCAACGAGCGCGTGCGGGCGACCGTGTTCGAGGTCCGCAAGGCCGGCAGCAAGGTGAAGATCATCCTCAGCCGTACGCGGCCGGCGCTCGTGGGACGGCTGTTCGAGCAGGAAATCCCCGAAATCGCCGACGGCGTGATTGAAATCCGGGCCATGGCCCGGGAGCCAGGCTACCGCAGCAAAGTGGCCGTGAGCAGCACCGATCAGCGGGTCGATTCCGTCGGCGCGTGCGTGGGCGTGCGCGGGAACCGGATCAAGAACATCGTCGACGAACTGGCGGGCGAGCGGATCGATATCGTCCGCTGGAGCGACGATATGCAGGTGTTGATCCCCAACGCGTTGCAGCCGGCCGAGGTGGAAGAGGTCATTCTCTGCCAAATGCTGGGCCGGGCGATCGTGCTCGTGCGCGAGGACCAGTTGTCGCTGGCCATCGGCAAACGGGGCCAAAATGTCCGGCTGGGGAGCAAACTCTGCGGCTGGGATATCGAGATCATGACCCGGGAAGAGCTGGGCGAGGGGATCGAGCGGGCGGTGGCTGGCTTCGCGTCGATCGAAGCGGTGACCGAGGAGTTGGCGGAGCGCCTGGTAGGCGAGGGCTTTTTGTCATACGATGATCTGTCGATTATCGAGCCTGACGATTTGATGGAGATGGGCGGTTTGACGGCCGAAGAGACGGACAAGATCGTCGCCGAGGCGGAATCGCGGGCGGAAGAAGCGGAGCAAGCGGCCGCGACCGAGCGGCGCCGGCAACGCGACCAAGATCGCATCGCGGCGGCGACCGTCGCGGAGGAGCAGGCCGAGGCAACCGAAACGGGGACCACGGGTGGCGAGGAATCGCCGGTCGTGGTGGCCGAAGCGGAAACCGAGCTGCCGATTGATGAAGTGGCGCCGGTCGCAGAGGCGCCGGCCGACGGTGCGGCGCCTGCCGAAGCCGAGGAGAGTTGGGATGAGAACGAATCGGCTTCTGCTCAACCGGCGGAGTAGGGTTCGTGGTGCGAATCCGTTGTAACACGGATTCGAGCTGTTCGCACGGGAGACTCAGGGTATGCAATAACCAGTTGGCAATGGTCGCGACCTCAGTCGTTTCTCCAGCGTTGGAGAGGACTTTTTCGCGGGTCGCGCAGGGAGTTTTAGCTTGGCCGCACGGATCTATTCGCTCGCCAAAGAACTGAACATCGACAGCAAGTTGCTGGTGGACATCTGCGCCAAGGCTGGTCTGCCGGGCAAGGGTTCTGCGCTGGCCAGCCTGTCCGACGAAGAAGTGGCGAAGCTCAAAGCTTATCTGGCCGGTGGCGGCGGCGCGAGCCGGCCCGCCGGGCCGAAATTGGCCCCCAGCGCGAGCGGGCCGATTCATGAGATTCCCACGCCGCCGTCCAGCGCGCCGCCGGCTGCGGTCGCTGCGGCAGCGCCGCCGCCGCCCGTGGCAGCGGCCCCTGCGCCACCTCCCGTGAAGATGCCGCCCTTGGCGCGACCTGGAGCCCCGGTGCGCCCCGCGGCGCTCACGCGCGCTGCCGCATCGACCGAACAGCCCCCGGTCAGCCGCGAGAGCTACATTCCGCCAACCGGCACCGGGCGACCGCCGTTGATGGTCCCTCGCCGCGAGCGGGAAAAATCCCTTGGCGAGAAGAAGTCGGGCGGCGAAGGCAGCCGTCCCGCGGATCAGGAGCGCTCCGCGCCGGCTGTCCGTTTGGGACGCATGCCGGCCGCCGCGCCGCCGCCGGTGACCAGATCGAACGAGCCGGAACCACAGAAGCCCGATATCAAATTGCCGCTCGACGCGATTCGTGCCCGACAAAAGGGAGGCACGAAGCCGCTCGAAGAGCTGGTCAAAAAACACGAGGAAAAGCGCAAAGGCACCGCGGCGCGGGGCAAGGACGACACGGCAGCACGTCCCGCGGCCGCTGGCGCGGGGAGTCGTCCGCCGTTATCGCTCGGCGGACGCGATCGAAACAAGCGCGGCGGCAAGCCGGGCGTCCCGGGCGCTCCTGTCGAGGGAGGCGCCGACGCTGGACGCGATCAGCGGACGCTGAGCCGCAAACGGGGCTCTTCGCGCCGCCGCCGGCCGGACGAAGACGACGGTCGTCGTCGCTCAGGGTCGATTCGCCGCACAGGGGCTAACACGGCCGCGCCACGAAAGAACAATGTGGTCGTGGAACTTCCTTGCACGGTGCGTTCTTTCTCCGAAGCAGTGGGCGTACCTGCCAACCGCGTGCTCGGCCAATTGCTGAAGCTTGGCTCGATGGCCACGATCAACAGTTCGCTCGAAACCGAGTTGGCCGAACTGCTCGCCGTGGAAATGGGCGTCGAGGTCAATTTCAAGCGACCGGTCGATCAGGAGCAGCAACTCGTCGATCAACTGGAGCAGGAAGAGTTCGAAGAGGGCCTGTTGCCACGTCCGCCGATCGTCACCTTCCTGGGACACGTCGACCACGGCAAGACGTCGCTGTTGGACAAGATCATCGGCATCAACGTGGTCAGCGGCGAAAGCGGCGGCATCACGCAGCACATTCGCGCCTACCGGATCGAGAAGGACGGGCGTTCGATCGCCTTTGTCGATACGCCGGGCCACGAAGCCTTCACGGAAATGCGAGCTCGCGGAGCGCAAGTGACCGACATCGCGGTGTTGGTCGTCGCGGCCGACGACGGTGTCATGCCGCAGACCGAAGAAGCGATTAGTCACGCGCGGGCGGCCGGCGTGCCGATCGTGGTGGCTCTCAATAAGGTCGACTTGCCGAGCTACGACGAGAACAAAATCTTCCAGCAGTTGGCGACGAACGATCTGTTGCCGACGGCCTGGGGCGGCGATACGGAAGTGGTGAAAACCAGCGCCATCAAGGGCACCGGCATCGACGAATTGTTGGAAACCCTGCTGACCGTCGCGGAATTGCACGAATACAAGGCGAATCCCGACCGCGCGGCCTTCGGTACCTGCATCGAAGCCGAACAGAGCGAAGACCGGGGCGTGGTCGCCAAGTTCATGGTGCAAAAAGGCACGCTCAAGGTCGGCGACGTCGTGGTTTGCGGCGCCGCTTCGGGTCGCGTGAAGGCGATGTACGACACGCTCGATCCGCGCAAGACCTACGAATCGGCCGGACCGTCGACGCCGGTGAACGTGACCGGTCTCGATATGCCCCCCGACGCGGGCGATCACTTCTTCGCACTGGACGAGATCGCCCAGGCGCGCGAGATCGCGACGCGGCGTGGCGAACATCAGCGCCAACAGGCCTTGGGCGCCGGCACGGTCGAGCACGTTACGCTGGAAAACCTGGCGGATCGCTTGAGCAAGGACGAAGTGCAGACGCTCAACTTGATCCTTCGCGCCGATACGCGCGGCTCGATCGAAGCGATTCGCAAAGAGCTCACCAAGCTGCATCACCCGGAAGTGCAGATCAAGATTCTGCAGGCCACGGTGGGCGGCATCTCCGAGGCCGACGTGCATCTGGCGCACGCCTCGAACGCCGTCATCATGGGCTTCAACGTCGTTCCCGACGAAGGGGCCCGCGCGCTGGCCGAGCAGTACAAGGTGCAGGTCCGCCGCTACGACATCATTTACAAGGTCTCCGAAGACCTCAAGGCCGCGCTCGAAGGCATGCTCAAGCCGGAACAGCGCGACGTGGAACTTGGTCGGGCGCTGGTGCAGCGCGTGTACGTGATCAGCCGCGTCGGCGCGATCGCCGGTTGCCGCGTGCTGGCCGGAACGATCGAACGCAACTCCCGGATTCGCGTGATTCGCGAGAACCGGGTGATTGGCGACTACCGGCTGGATTCGTTGAAACGCGAGAAGGACGACGCCCGCGAAGTGCGGGAAGGCCTGGAATGCGGCATGAAGCTGGCCGGGTTCAACGACCTGAAGGAAGGGGACGTGCTCGAGGCGTACCGTGTCGAGGAGGTGGCTCGTTCGCTGTAGCCGGTCCGCGACCAGTGCAACGTGCCGCTTTCAACGGTAGAATCGATTATCCCGCCAGTTCGACGCAGTCTCCCCCCGCATTCCTCACGCTAAGCTTATCTGTCCCGCATGTCTTCCCGCCGAGTACAAAAAGCCGCCGCCGCGATTCGCCAGGTCGTGAGCATGGCCATTCTGACCGAGCTGAAGGATCCGCGCGTGAAAAACGTGACGGTCACCTTCGTGGAAGTCATGCCGGATATGCGGCAGGCGAAGATTCACGTTTCGATCATGGGGGACGAAACCAAGCAGGGCCTGGCGTTGCACGGACTGCGCAGCGCCGCCGGCTTCCTGCAATCCAAGCTCGCGGAGCGGATCGAAACCCGGTACACGCCGCGATTGGAGTTCGTGCTCGACCAGGGCGTGAAGCATTCCATCGCCGTGACGGAGATTCTGCAACGCGTGCTGCCGCAGGAGCCGACGGAGGTCGACGACGCGGAGGCAGAGTCGGTCGACGAAGAGGAGTCGGCGGACGATGACGACGACGAGAACGAGGAGCGATAAGACCACGCGCCGTCGCGAAGGCGCTCTCTGTAACGAGTATCGAAGTTTCCGAGATTTGCATGGCCAATCATCCAAACCGCGCCGCGTTGCTGACCAAGGCGCACAAAGTTCTCAAAAAGCACTACAAGCCGGTAAACCCCGTCGCGGAACGACCGCTGATGGAGCAACTGCTGTTCGCGCTGTGCCTGGAGAACGCCACCTACGAAGCCGCCGAGCAGGCCTACGCCTCGCTGGAAGCGAGCTATTTCGATTGGAATGAAGTTCGCGTCACGACGGTGAAGGAGTTGTCCGAGTCGATGTCCTCGCTCCCGGACCCGGCCGCCGCGGCCACGAACCTGCGGCGCGTACTGCAGGCCGTGTTCGAGTCGAACTACTCGTTTGAGATCGAGGCCCTCCGCAAGCAGAACCTTGGGCAGGCGATCACCAAGCTCACCGGATTCGCCGGCGCATCGCCGTTCGCCGTGGCTTATGTGACCCAATCAGGATTGGCCGGGCACTCCGTGCCGGTCGATCGCGGCGCGCTGTGGGCGCTGCAAATCGTCGGCGCTTTGACCGACAGCGAAATGGCGGCCGGCACGGTTCCTGGCATGGAGCGGGCAATCCCCAAGAACAAGGGGATCGAGTTCGGCAGCCTGTTGCATCAGTTGGGCGCGGACCTGGTGGTAACTCCGCATTCGACGAATGTCCACAACATCCTGATCGAGATTTCGGCCGACGCGAAAAACCGCCTGCCGAAACGCCAGGCCAAGAAAAAGCCGGAAGAGGCGGCCCCCGCTCCGACGCCGCCACCAGCGCCGGCAAAAGCCCCGGTCGTTGCGGCAAAGGCTGCGCCGGAGAAACCGGCCGCCGCGATCGCCCCCAAGGCCGTCGCGAAGAAAAAAGAGCCGGTCAAGGAAGCTCCCAAAGAAGCGCCCGCCGACAAACACAAGGCCGCCAAATCGGCCAAGAAGCCGGCCGCGCCGCCGAAGAAGAAACCGTCGCCGGTATCGAAACCGATGCAACGCAAGCCGCGCTAGCGATTCGGGCGGAGCAGCCGGCGCTCGACCCAACGGCCGCCAGGGCTGGCCTACAATGGCGTAGGAATGCTCATGCACGAACCCGAGCTGTTGCAAATCGAGCTGCTGGCCGACGTCGACGCACTCGTCAGTGAGTTGCGCGAATGGGCCGAACGTGCGCCTCCCTGGCCGGCGGCCCGCGGCTGTCAGGCGATCGTCCGTCGCCTCACCGAACGCGCCAGCGCCCTGCGCGTGCGGCTGGAAGCCCCGCTCGTCGTCGCAACCCTCGGCGGCACCGGAACCGGCAAAAGCACCTTGGTGAACGCCCTGGTCGGCGCCGAAGTGACCACGCCTGGCAAGCAACGCCCCACGACGCTGCAGCCGACATTGATCTGTCGGCCCGACTTGCGCCCCGAGATGTTGGGCATCGACCCGCGCACCGTGCAGCTCGTGCAGCGCGATCTGCCGATGCTGCGGGATCTCGTGCTCTTGGATTGTCCGGACCCGGACACGACCGAAGATGCGGAAGCGCCAGCCACAAATCTTGCGCGGCTGCGCGAACTATTGCCGCAATGCGATGTGTTGTTGGTGACGACAACGCAACAGAAGTACCGCAGCGCCCGCGTCGCCGACGAGCTAGCCGCATCGGCGCCCGGCGCGCGCCTGGTGTTCGTGCAGACGCACGCCGATTGCGGCGAGGACGTTCGCGACGACTGGCGGGCCTTGCTGCATGAAGATTACGCGACCGGCGAGATGTTCTTCGTCGATTCCACTGCGGCGCTCGACGATTCCCGGGCCGGCTTGCAGCCGCGCGGCGAGTTCGGGCGCCTGGTCGATTTGCTGACGCGGGAATTGGCGGGCGCCGCGGCCCATCGGATTCGCCGCGCGAACTTCCTCGACCTGGTCGATGAGACGCTACTGCATTGCCGAGAGCGGCTCGACGAAACGATGCCGGCCGTCAAAGAACTGGAGACCGCGATTCAGGAACAACGCGCGCGGCTGGCGGGCCGACTCGCGGATCAGATGCGGTCCGAGCTGCTGGCCAATCGCCGGCAATGGGAATCGCGCCTGCTCGGCGAAGTCACCTCGCGTTGGGGATTCAGTCCGTTCTCGGGCGTGTTGCGACTCGCGCAGGGTTTGGGCGGACTGGTCACGCGGGCGGCGCTGCTTCGCGCACGGACGCCCGCGCAGATGGCGCTGTGGGGCGCCTATGAAGGCTGGCGCTGGCAGCGCAAACGGAGCGATGCGAAATCGGCGGACGCCGGGGCGAACCGCGCCGTGGAATTTAGTTGGGACGACGGCGAGTTGCGCACGTCGGCGATTATCGTCGATGGCTATGCGGCCGAAGCCGCCATTGCGCGGCATGACACGCAGGGGCCGGAACTCGCGCGCCAAGCCAGCCGGGCGGGCTCGGCGTTTATCGCCAAAGCGGCTGGCGACGTGCAGCAACTGCTCGGCAAGCTCGCCGGACGCCACACGGGACGGCTCATCCGCTGGAGGTACGAGCTCCTGCTGCTCGTGTTCGTCACGCTGTTGTTGTACCGGTGGGGCAAGAACTTCTTTTATGACTCTTGGCTGGCCGCGGACCTGGGCTGGCGCACCGCGCCGGTCGATATGTATGGCAGCGAGTTCTTCCTCTCCGCCGGTTTCTGGCTGCTGCTCTGGTGCGCGCTGCTCGTCTGGATGTTCACCGGACGCCTGCGGCGCGGTTTGAATCGCGAGATCGATTCCCTGACCGAAGGTTGGCGCACGCCTAGCCTCGGCGAGGAGTTGTTCGCGCGCAGCGAGCATCAAGCCCGGGCTATTCGACAATTCCGCCAATCACTGGAACGCCTGGAGCAGGAAGTCGCCCATCTCAAACGGCGGCTGGAAATGCCCTCGGAGCGGATTGGCGCTCGGCGCGCGCCCGCGGCACGGAAAGCTGGCGAAGCTAAGTAAATCGCTGAAGAGCCGCGGCGGTTCACGCGCGACGCCGGGCCACTACTCTTTCCCAGGCCGACACCGGACAATAGTTGATATGCGACGAAAGGATCGTCGCGTTTGTCCGAACTCCGCGCCCCTCGGGAATCCCGCTTGGATCCTTTACTCGACAGCCTGACGGAAGCACAACGCGCCGCAGTGTGCCACCGCGATGGACCGCAATTGATCCTGGCCGGGCCGGGTAGCGGTAAGACGCGCGTGGTCACGCATCGCGTGGCGTATCTGCTGCGCTCGGGCGTGCCGGCGCGGCAAATCGTGGCGTTGACCTTTACGAACAAGGCCGCGGAGGAAATGTCGGCTCGCGTCGAGCGGCTTGCGCCGGGCGAGAAAGTCTGGCTCAGCACGTTTCACCGCTTCTGCTCGCGGCTATTGCGGCAGCATGGCGCGTATTTGGGGCTGCCTCCCAACTTCTCGATTTATGACGTCTCCGACGCGCGGTCGGTGATCCGCCTGGCGGTCAAGGATGTCGAATTGGAAGGCATCTACCAGCCGGACGCCGTGGCCGCGGCGATTAGCTGGGCCAAGAACCGCATGGTCGGTCCCGATAAATATCACGCCACCATGCACGCCTCGCTGGGACCGGCGGTGGAGCGCGTCTATCCACGTTACCAGGCGCGGCTCTTGGAATCGCAGGCCGTGGATTTCGACGATCTGTTATTTCACACGGCGGTGCTGCTGCACGACCACCCGGAGATCCGCGCCGAGTTGGACGCGCGGTATCGGTACGTGATGGTCGACGAGTACCAGGACACCAATCAAGTTCAGTATCAGATCGCGCGTCTGTTGTCGATCGACTACCCGAATCTATCGGTGACCGGCGATCCGGATCAATCGATCTACAGTTGGCGCGGCGCGAACGTCAAGAACATCCTCGACTTCGAGCAGGACTATCCGACCGCGCAGGTCGTCCGGCTGGAGCAGAACTATCGCAGCACGCAGCGCATCTTGCGCACCGCGTCCGGGTTCATCGCCAAGAACCGCCGGCGCAAGGAGAAGGCGCTCTTCACCGAAAACGACGAGGGCGCGCTCGTCCGCCTGATGCGCTACCCGACGCACGCGGCCGAAGCGACCGGCATCGTCGACCGCATCGCCGCGGAGATCGACGCCGGCCGACGGCAAGCGCGCGACTTCGCCATTTTTTATCGCGTGAACGCGCTGTCGCGGCCGTTCGAGCAGGCCATGAAAGCTCGACATGTTCCCTTTCAACTCGTGGGAGCGGTCGAGTTCTTCCAACGCAAGGAAATCAAAGACCTGCTGGCGTACCTGATGTTGATCAACAATCCGCGCGACGAAGTGGCGCTGCGCCGGGTGATCAACACCCCGCCGCGCGGGATCGGGCCCACGACGATTGATCGGCTGGAGGAATTCGCGCATCAAGAGCGGATGCCACTGATTGACGCGGCGCGGCAGAGCGGCCTCATCGCCTCGTTGCCGAAGCGCGCGCCGGTTGCCGTGGCCAAATTCATGGCCGTCTTCGACGAGCTATCCGCCATGTCCGCGGCGCCGGTCCGCGACATTCTGAGCGCCGTACTGGATCGCTCAGGCTATCGCGCTTCCTTGGCCGAATCGGAAGACCCCAACGATCAAGATCGGCTGGCGAACATCGAAGAGCTCTTGACCGCGGCGCGCGAGTTCGACGCCGAACATCCGGAAGGGAACGCGCTCGAGGCGTTCTTGGAAGAAACCTGCCTGGTGAACGACACCGACGACTGGGAATTCGGCGGCAACAAAGTGACGTTGATGACGTTGCACGCCGCCAAGGGATTGGAATTTCCCGTCGTCTTCGTGGCCGCGATCGAACAAGGCATTCTGCCGCACGAGCGTTCGATGGAAGATCCGGACCAGATCGAGGAAGAACGCCGGCTGCTGTTCGTCGGGATGACCCGGGCGCGCGAGGAATTGCAACTCAGTTGGTCGCGCTACCGGGAGTTCCGTGGCAGAGCGAACTATGTTTCGCCCAGTTCGTTCATCAACGATTTGCCGACGGAAGATTTGGATTTCATTTCCGGGCAGGTCGAAGGCATCGACCCGGTGACCTTCTCACCCACCGCGCCGCGCACACCGCCGCCGCGCCCCGCGTTTGTTCCGACCATCACCACGGCCGCGGCGCTCGCGGGTGAAACGCCGAGCACCGACTCCGACCGCGTCCCGCCGGAAAGCTTCACGACCGGCATGGTCGTCCGGCACCCGGAATACGGCATCGGCAAAGTCGTCTCCCTCAGCAACGGCGCGCGACGCTCGGCCACGGTGATCTTCCCCGGCGGCGCCGGCGAAAAAACGTTTATCCTTCAGCACGCGCCATTAAGTCCGGTGCGTGGGAAGACTTGAGGGAGTTTTTCAGTGTTCAGTTTTCAGTGAGGACTGCGAGTCCAAATACTGAAAACTGAACACTGAAAACGTCAAACTCCCTCACTTCCCTTTCCGCTGATGCCGCGCCGTGATTTCCAGGATGGCGATGATCGCCAGGACGCAGGCGATGAGGAGGACGACGATCACCGCTCCGGCCGCGTTGACCTGGTGCAACAGAAACGCGCCGAGTCCGCACGTGGCCGTGGTCAGATAGATGGTCAGCACCGCCTGGGGCTTCGTCATGCCCAGGTCCACGAGCCGATGCGAGAAGTGATTCTTGTCCCCTTCAAACGGACTCTTTCCGGCGCGCAGTCGGATCGCAATCACGGTCAGCGTGTCGTAAATCGGCACGGCCAGGACACAGAGCGGCGCGAGGATAGCGTGCGGTTTATCACGCACGGCGAAAGTGGCCATGATCGTTGCGGTGGCGATCGAGAAACCAATGAAATACGCCCCGGCGTCCCCCATGAAAATCCGCGCCGGCGACCGATTGTGCAGCAGGAAACCTAGCAGCGCCCCAATCAGCACCAGCAAGAAACCGGCAATGAACAACTGCGGCTGATTTGTGCGCGGGTCCGGCGCGACGAGCAGCACCGCGGCCAGAATGCTGGCGGCGATCGCGGCCACGCCGCCGGAGAGGCCGTCCATGTTGTCGAGGAAGTTGAACGAGTTGATTAAGCCGACGATCCACAGCACGCTCAACACAAAGGTGAACGCCGGCCAGTCGAGAAACAGCGTCAATCGCCAGCCATGCCACACAATGAACGTCGCAACCACCAACTCGACCAGAATACGGATCCGCCAATCCAACTGTTTGCGATCGTCCAGCAACCCCAGCGCCATCAGCACCGTGCCGGCGCCGAGCAATAGCCACAGCCGCCACGATTGCTGCGCCAGCCCGTTCAAATGCGGCGCGGCGAGTTCCCAGATCGCCGCGAACCCGCCGAACTCCAACAGTGCTTGCGGAGGGCCCCATTGCCGCGCCGCCCAGAGCGCGAGTTGGCCTACCGCGAACGTGCCGACGACGCCAAGCCAAATCGCCACGCCGCCGCCGAGCGGCACCGGCGACGTATGCACCTTGCGATGGCCCGGCTGATCGAGCCATCCCCAATCGGCCGCTTTGCGGCGCACGACGAGCGCGAACGCCCAGGAGATCAGCGCGCTCGGCAAGATAGCGCCCAACACCAACGCCAGCGCTTGCCAACGTGTCACGCGCGGTTTCCTTCGGCAAGTTGGCTAAAGGCCCACATCGCGGCCTGAACGAAGTCCTGCATTTTCTGCGCGTCTTTGACGCCGGGCGACGACTCCACGCCGCTCGCCGTATCGACGGCCGCCGGTCGCACGGTGCGAATCGCATCTGCGACATTGTCGGCAGTCAATCCGCCCGCCAGCACCAGCGGCGGCCCGGCCAACTCCGCATAACTCGCCACAACATTCCAGTCCGCCGTCGCGCCGGTGCCGCCATAAGCGCCGGGTCGATGGGCGTCGACGAGCACCATTTCCGGAGGGCAACCCAGCAAGCGAGCCTGTTCCAGAAACGCCCGTACCGGCGCGAGCCCGTCGTCGCCCAGACGAAACGCCTTAATCACGGGCAGCTCGCAAAAATGCGCCAAGAGCGCCGGCTGCTCATCGCCGTGCAACTGTACGGCATGCAAACCCAGCGCGACCGCCGCCTCTAACTGCGGCAGCTCCGGATCAACGAACACGCCGATGCATTGCACTCCCTCGGGCAATACGGCGGCGATTTCCCGCGCTCGGGAAGGTTCTACGCAGCGCGGACTTCCGGAGAAAAAGTTCACGCCGATCGCATCTGCGCCGGCCTGCACCGCTTCCAACGCGTCGGCCACGCTCGTCACGCCGCAGATTTTGATTCGGAAGCTCATGCTTTTAGTATAGCCGGCAACAGCATCCCTGTTGTGCGGGGCTCCCGACCCCGCACCTGTGCCAGACCGAAGGTCTCAATGGGCGAAAATACGTAACCGCATGCGGAAGTCGCGAAACCTGGAAACCTTCGGTCGGCCCGCGTGCGGGGTCGGGAGACCCGCGAACAACATGTGTGCATTCCTATCCCGGCGGCCAGCCGAGCGCCCGCCCGCCCAGTAGATGAAAATGCAGGTGATCGACCGATTGCCCGCCGTCGTGGCCGCAGTTGGTGACCAGGCGATACCCGTTGGTCAGGCCGAGTTCGCCGGCCAATTGCCGCGCGACGGAAAGCAGATGCCCGGCGAGATTAGCCTGCTCGTCCGTTACGTCATTCAGCGAGCGGAGCGGCGACTTGGGAATGATCAGCACGTGTACCGGCGCCTGCGGTGCAACATCGCGGAACGCCAAACACAACTCGTCCTCGAAGACGATATCGGCTTTGATCTCATGATCGATGATCCGCTGAAAGATCGTCTTACCGGACATGGTTTTCTCGCGTGATTCAGTCGCCGAAAGCTCAACACTAGCCCGTAGAGGCGGTGATTTTTTAGCCTCTGGCGGGGGAGCGTGTGGGGCGCTATAAGTTTGGCATGAAACACGACGATGCACAAACGGATGTGGGCGAGGGCATGGCT
>Ga0163153_10004810_pt1 | contig 16582 bp, 12 predicted proteins | sample OliLakLV19MP6IB1_FD_148629 | JGI IMG/M metagenome (GOLD analysis project Ga0163153, IMG submission 148629) | Freshwater microbial mat bacterial communities from Lake Vanda, McMurdo Dry Valleys, Antarctica - Oligotrophic Lake LV.19.MP6.IB-1 | ecosystem: Environmental > Aquatic > Freshwater >... | reverse complement strand
CGTCTCTCCGTCAAGTGCCAACGTCAAGGCGACGCGGCAACCGAGCGACACCGACCCTTATGAGGCTCTCGTCGATCGCCTACTCGCCTCGCCCCAATATGGCGAACGTTGGGCCCGGCATTGGCTCGACCTGGTGCGCTACGCCGAGAGCGACGGCTACCGGATCGACGACTACCGGCCCGACGCCTGGCGATATCGCGACTACGTCATCCGCTCGCTGAACGCCGACAAGCCGTACGATCGGTTCATCTCCGAACAGTTGGCCGGCGACGAGTTGGCGCCTTTCGATCCCGAGGCGCTCGCCGCCACGTCGCTGCTGCGGCTGGGAATCTACGAGTACAACAACCGCGATGTCCGCGGGCAGTGGCAGAACATGCTCAACGACGTCACCGACGTGACGGCCGACGTGTTTCTCGGTCTGGGGATGGGCTGCGCACGGTGCCACGACCATAAGTTCGACCCGATCTTGCAGCGCGACTACTTCGCATTGCAAGCTTTCCTCGCCGGCATGCAGCCCTACGACGATGTCCCCTTGGCCACCCAGGCTGAGCGAGCGGCCCACGCCGAGTCGCTTGCCGCCTGGGAGAAGAAAGCCGAAGCCGAACTCAAGGCCCTTTACGAAATCGAGGAACCCGTTCGCCGGAGCGCCGCCCGCGAGGCCATCGTTAAGTTCCCGGAAGACATCCGGGCCATCCTTCAGAAGCCGGAGCACGAGCGGACGCCGCTCGAAAAGCAGCTCGGCGCTCTGGCGTATCGGCAGGTAACCTACGAATTCAATCGGCTCGACAAACGCTTCAAAGACCAGCGCAAGGAGCAGCTCGTCGAGGCCCGCAAGCGTCTGCAGCCGCTCGAAGGCTCGAAACCCGCGCCGCTCCCCTCGGGTTTGACCACGCGCGACGTCGGCCGCGAAGGTCCGTCGGTGTTCATTCCCAAGAAGGGCGACGACCCGATTGAGCCGGCCTTCCCGACCGTGCTCGGCGACCCGCCGCCGGCGATCACGCCGCCAGACGGGCTCGATTCGACGGGCCGGCGGACCGCGCTGGTTCGCTGGCTCACGCGGCCCGATCATCCGCTCACCTCCCGCGTGATGGTCAACCGCGTCTGGCAGTACCACTTCGGCCGCGGCATCGTCGCCACCACCAGCGATTTCGGCAGGCTCGGCGAAGCTCCGTCGCACCCTGAGTTGTTGGACTGGCTGGCCGTTCGATTCGTCGAAGACGGCTGGTCGCTCAAACGGCTGCACCGGCTGATGGTCACCTCCCAAACTTATCGCCAGGGAGCAGGGTTGAAGGGAAACACGAAACACCAAACACCAAACACGAAACACGCCGAAGGCGAAACACAAAACACCAGTGTTGCTGAGGTGCTGGCGCACCCTGGCGACCCCTTACTCGTCGATCCCGAAAATCGACTCCTCTGGCGAATGTCGACTCGCCGGCTCGATGCCGAGCAGGTTCGCGACGCCGTTCTGGCGGCGACCGGCAAGCTCGACCTCACCTCCGGCGGGCCCTCGGCTGATTTCTCCAAGCCGCGCCGCTCGATCTATAACCGCGTGCTGCGGAACACCCGCGATGCGATCTTAGACGTGTTCGACGCCCCCGAAGGCTTTCAGAGCGCGGCCGAACGCAACGTGACGACCACGCCCACGCAGGCGTTGTTGATGATCAACGGCAATTACATGCTCGAACAGGCCGCGGGGCTCGCCGCCCGGCTCGAAAAGGAGTTTGCCGGCAACGACCCGGCCGGCCGCATTGAAGGGGCTTTCAAACTCTGCTTCGGTCGCGGGCCGCGAGTCGAAGAACTCTCGGCTGCCCGTGGGTTTCTGGCTCGCCAGTCGCGGGGCGTGCGGCCCGAAGAGGCGCCACCGGCCGAGGTGAAGCTGGAGAGAATCCCCTTCCGCGACGGCAACGCCCTGGTGCTAGATCCGCGCGGTCCGATGCGCCGCGCCGAAACGGCCGACGACCCGCGCCTGCCTGCCGGCGATTTTACGATCGAGGCCTTCATCGTGCTCCGTTCGACGTTCGACGACGCCCAGGTCCGGACGATTGCTTCGCATTGGACGGGCGATAAAACGAAGCCCGGCTGGTCGTTCGGCGTCACCAGCCGCCGCTCGCAGTTCAAACCACAGATGCTCGTGCTGCAGTTGTGGGGCGAAGACGCCGAAGGCGGCCCGGCCTACGAGCCGATCTTTTCGAACCACAATATCGAGCTGAATAAGCCGTACTTCGTCGCCGTCAGCGTCAAGCTCGCCGACACCGGGCCGAGCGGCGTCGTGTTCTACGCCAAAGACCTTTCAAACGACGACGAAACGCTCCAATCGTCGGAAAGCTCGCACGATGTCGTAAAAATTCCCGCCGGCCGCGGCCTGTTCGCCGTCGGCGGCCGCGGCGACCGGGGTTTTGCCGGCCTTTGGGACGGCCTGGTCGACGACGTCCGCCTAAGCGACGCCGCCTTGCGAAGCGAACAGCTCCTGTTGAATGCCGAGCGGCCCGCGGCGACGACCGTCGGCTACTGGGAATTCGAGCCGCAAAGCGGCGTGTTGCAAGACGCCTCCCGACATGGGCTGCACCTGGCGGCAGGCGGAGCGAAAACAAAGCAGCCTGACCGCGACAATCCCGAACGGCAGGCCTGGATCGATTTCTGCCACGTGCTTCTGAACGCCAACGAGTTTATCTACGTCGACTGACCGTCGCGCACTAACGATGTCGATGCCCATCGAACCGGATCCCACCTACACGCGTCGCCGCATGCTGCTCCAGGGCGGCGCCGGCTTCGGCGCCCTGGCGCTGGCGCACTTGCTCCGCGACCATCGCGCGTTTGCCGCCGAGAAAGCAATCGTCGAGAAGCGCGCCGTCACCCAAGCCGCCGCGGCTTCGCGCAACCCGTTGGCCGCCAGGCTGCCGCACCACGTGGCGCGGGCCAAGAGCGTAATCTTTCTGTTCATGGAAGGGGGGCCGAGCCACCTCGATACGTTCGACCCCAAGCCCCTGTTGAACAAGCTGGCCGGCAAGCCCATTCCCGCGAGCTTCGGCAAGGTGATCACGGCCATGGGCGAATACGGCTCGCCGCTGTTGGCCTCGAAACGCCAATGGAAGCAGCACGGCGAATGCGGCATGTGGGTCAGCGATTGGCTGCCGCACATCGCCGAGCATGCCGACGAGCTGGCCGTGCTCCGCTCCTGCTGGGCCGACGGCATCAACCACTCGGCCGGCGTCTGCCAGATGAACACCGGCTCGATTCTGGCCGGCCGCCCGGCGCTCGGGGCCTGGGTTTCCTACGGCCTGGGGACGGTCAACGAAGACCTCCCGGCGTTCGTCGTCATGCAGGATAACGCCTCGAGCGTGGTCAACGGCCCGCGCAATTGGGGCGCCGGCTTCATGCCGGCCGTGTACCAAGGCATCCGGCTGCAGCAAGGCAAGGAGCCGATCCCGAACCTCGCCACGCCGGTCGGTGTTACCGAGGCGCAGCAGCGCGGCAAGCTCGACTTTCTCAATACTCTCAACCGGGCTCACGCCCTGGAGCGGCCGCTGCAAAGCGAGCTCGACGCCCGGATGCTCGGCTACGAGCTGGCATTCCGCATGCAGGCCGAGGCTCCCGGCGCCGTCGATCTGGCGAGCGAAACGGCCGAAACCGAGCGCCTCTACGGCCTCGACAAAAAAGAGACGGAAGTCATGGGCCGAAACTGCCTGCTGGCCCGCCGGATGGTCGAGCGGGGCGTGCGGTTCGTGCAGATCTATCACGGCGCCGGCAGCAAGTGGGACGCCCACTCGGGCATCGAAAACAATCATACGGGTCTCTGCAAAGCGTCCGACCTGCCGATCGCCGGCCTGCTGACCGACCTGAAGCAGCGGGGCTTGTTAGACGAAACGCTCGTCGTCTGGGGCGGCGAGTTCGGTCGCACGCCGATGTCGGAGAAGGGAGACGGCCGCGACCACAACCCGACCGGCTTCACCATGTGGATGGCCGGCGGCGGAGTGCGCGGCGGCCAGGTCTTCGGCACGACGGATGACCTGGGGCTGCACGCCGTGGAAGATCGCCTGCACGTGCACGACCTGCACGCCACAATCCTGCACCTCTTGGGTCTCGATCACATGGGCCTGGTGTTCAAATACAAAGGCCGCCCCGAACGCCCGACGCTCAACGAAGGCACGGCCCTAGCCCGCATCGCCGTCTGAAGTAGGGTGGGTCGAGCGAGCCCAAGAGCGTCCATCGCGCAACGGAAATCCGAGCGATGACCCGCCGTGGAGGGCGGCCGGCACCCGGCTCATTGTTGGCGATCAGGCCGGCCTGTCGTTTTCCCCGAGCATCAGCTGCAGTACATGCACGTCGAGCCGCTTCCCGAATTTGTGGCCCACTTCCTTGAGTGTCCCGACATGGCGGAAGCCGAACGCCTCGTTCAGGTGCAGGCTCTCGACGCTTTCCTGGGCCACCCGCGCGATGAGCGTGTGATACGCCAGACGGCGAGCTTCTTCAATGAGGGCCTTTTTCAGCCCCCGGCCGACCCCCTGCCCGCGAAATGCGGAGCCGACATAGAACGACGTCTCGGCCGTGTCGTCGTAGGCCTTCCGTTCCGACCAGCGGGTGAGCGACGCGAAACCCACGACTCGCCCGTCGATCACGGCCACGAGCACCGGATGCCGCTCGTCGTGGGCGTCGAACCAGGCCCGGCGGTCGGCGACCGAGCGGGTTTCCGTGTCGAACGTCGCCGTAGTCGTCAGCACGGCTTCGTTATAGATTTCGGTGATCGACGGAATATCGCCGACGGCCGCACGGCGGATGACGACGTCGCTCGACATCGGGCACTCCACAAATTACGCAGGGTTTGGTCCCCGACGTGAGGCCGAGGGCATTGCGCGACGAGTCTTCAAGAAGTGGTCAGGGTGACGGACCGGAGGAAATGTAAAATGAAAAATGTAAAATGACGGAAGCGCTTCTCACTTTTACATTTTACATTTTACATTGCATGCGCACCGGTCGTCGGCATCCACCGCACGACACGTCGCGCAGCTTCCCGAACAAACGGCCCCTCTTACTCCGCCGGCAGTGTCTTCAATCTCCGCTACTCCGCGGAGAAGGCAAACACCGTCGTCTGCTTGTACGCTTGGCTCGGCTTGATAACGACCGAAGGGAACGTCGGCTGGTTCACCGAGTCGGGAAAATGCTGCGTCTCGAGGCAAACGGCGCTGCGGGGAGCGTAAACCTTGCCCCCCTTGCCCGGCCTCGAGCTGAGGTGATTTCCCGAGTACACCTGCAACCCGGGCTGCGTGGTGAACACGCTCATCACCCGGCCGCTCGTCGGATCTTTGAGCTTGGCGGCGAACGTCGGCAGCTCCTGACGCTTGGTGAGCACATAGTTGTGGTCATAACCCATGGTTGCGGTCGCGGCCACGGCGTCCATGCGGGCCCCGAGCTTCGTCAGCTGCGAGAAATCGAGCGCCGTGCCGGCAACCGGCTCGATCGCACCGGTCGGAATCAGCATCGGGTCGACGGCCGTATATTCCGTCGCTGAAAGCTGTAGCTCATGGTCGAGCACGCTCGGCTCGCCCGCCCCGGCCAGGTTGAAATAGCTGTGGTTCGTCAGGTTCACCGGCGTGTTCCTGTCGGTCGATGCGCCGTACTCAATCCAGAGTGCGTCCTGGTCGGACACCACGTAGGTTACCGTCACCGTGAGGTTGCCGGGGTAGCCTTCGTCACCGTCGGGGCTCACCACCTTGAACCGGACCCCGGCGCCTTGCGGCGTGACGACCTTCTCGCCGGCCCAAACCAGCTTGTCCAGGCTCCGCTTGACGCCGCCGTGCAGGTGATTGACTTCGCCTTCCTTCAGGGCCAACTGGAAAGTTTGGCCGTCAAGCGTGAACTGTCCCTTGGCAATGCGGTTACAAACGCGGCCCGTCGTGCAGCCGAAGTACTGGTTGTCCTTCGATTCGTAGCCCTGCACGGTGTCGAAGCCGAGCACGACGTCGGCGAGTTTGCCGGTTCGGTCGGGAGCCAGAATTTCCGTGATCGTCGCACCGCGGCTGATGACCTTCACCGTCACCTTATTGCCGACGAGCGTATACGATTCGACGGGCACTCCCTCGGCGGTCGCCCCAAACGGATGAGGCCCCGACACTTCGGCCGCTCCGGCGCCCGTACCGAGTACTGCGGTGCTGAACATGACCAAACGGGCTCCCCAGGTCGCGAAATCGAGAAACGCTTTCGTCAGGTTTCGTAACACGCGCGGCTCTCCTCGTTCCAATCTCGGCGGTCGAATCAGGGTAGGCGCCTACAATACCACATACGCCGGCGCGGGTCAGCGCGCGGCGGCCGACCGGCCCCGTCGATCGGCCCGGCCATTTCGGGGGCCTCCTTCCTACGCACGGTTTTCGCCCTCGGCTCGGCGTAATTCGCCGTTTTTCAACGCCCTGCGGCGCGCCGGCACCGTACTTTCGTTTCGACCGGCATCCCTTCGCAACGCCCGGCCGGCCCGCCGGGCCGGACGGTGTGAACGTTTCTCCGCGACGCCGGAAGCATTTTCCTAGGCGCAAGCAAGCGGCCGGCTTTCGCCGGCCGCTTGGGTTCCTGCTTCTTACTCAATCGCTCAGCAGCTTGCATCTCGCCAGTCCGAACTGGCTACTGACTACTAGCTACTGACAACTGACAACTAGCAACTGCTTAATACATCTCGTCGTTGGCGGCGTGGCCGTGTCCGCCCTTCGAGGTCTTCGGCTTTTCGGCAATCAGGGCGTCGCTCGTCAGCAGCAGCACCGCCACGCTGGCGGCGTTCTGCAAGGCCGAACGGGTCACCTTGGTCGGGTCGATAATGCCGGCCTTCACGAGGTCTTCGAACACGTCGGTCGCGGCGTTGTAGCCGTTGTTGCCCTTTTCCGTGAGCACCTTCTCACAGATCACGTTGCCGTCTTGGCCGGCGTTCTGGGCGATCATCGTGAGCGGTGCGCGGCAGGCGCGGCGAACGATGTTGTAGCCCACTTCCTGGTCGTGCTCGAGGCCCGTGGGCTTCAGGCCGGCCGAGGCTCGCAGCAAAGCAACGCCGCCACCCGGGAGAATGCCTTCGCTGACGGCCGCACGCGTGGCGTGCAGGGCGTCTTCAACGCGGGCCTTCTTCTCCTTCATTTCGCTTTCCGTGGCCGCCCCGACGTTCACCTTGGCGACGCCGCCGGAGAGCTTCGCCAGGCGCTCTTCGAGCTTTTCCTTATCGTAGTCGCTCGTCGAGACGCCGATTTCGCGGCGGATCTGGTCGATGCGGGCCTTGATGTCGGCGCTCTTGCCGGCCCCTTCGATAATCGTCGTGTTGTCCTTGTCGATGACGATCTGCTTGGCGCGGCCCAGATCCTTCAGCGTCAAGCCTTCCAGCTTGATGCCGAGGCTTTCGAACACGGCCGTGCCGCCGGTCAGAATCGAGAGGTCTTCCAGCATCGCCTTGCGGCGGTCGCCGTAGCCCGGCGCCTTGACGGCCGCCACCTTGAACGTGCCGCGGAGCTTGTTGATGACGAGGGTCGCTAAGGCTTCGCCTTCGATGTCTTCAGCGACGATCAAAAGCGGCTTGCCGGCGTTCACCACCGCTTCGAGAATCGGGACCATCTCTTTGACGTTCCCGATCTTCTTTTCGTAAACCAGAATGTAGGCGTCTTCCAGCACGCATTCCATCTTGGTGCTGTCGGTCACGAAGTACGGGGAGAGGTAGCCCCGGTCGAACTGCATACCCTCGACGAATTCGATTTCGGTCTTGAGGCTCTTCCCTTCGTCGACCGTGATCACGCCGTCCTTGCCGACCTTGTCCATGGCGTCGGCCAGAATTTCGCCGATTTCCGGATCGTTATTTCCGGCGACGGTGGCCACTTGGGCCATTTCCTTCTTGCTCTTGATGGCGATCGACATGCCGTGCAGTTTTTCGGTGATGTCGGCCACGGCCTTCTCGATTCCCTGCTTCAGATGCAGCGGGTTAACACCCGAAACGACGGCCTTCAGGCCTTCGTTGAAGATGGCTTCGGCCATCACCGTGGCGGTCGTCGTGCCGTCGCCGGCGACGTCCGACGTCTTCGAGGCGACTTCCCGCACCATGCGGGCGCCCATGTTTTCGTAAACGTCTTCCAGCTCGATTTCCTTGGCGACCGTGACGCCGTCTTTGGTGACGGTCGGGCTGCCGAAGCTCTTCTGAAGAATGACGTTGCGGCCCTTCGGACCGAGCGTCACCTTGACCGCGCGGGCCAGTTTCGAAACGCCGCGACGAATGGCTTCGCGGGCTTCTTGATCGAATGCAATGGTCTTGGCCATGTGAACCGAAACTCCTGAACGATGAATTGAACGTTGATTGTCTTGCGGGCCGGCCCGGCGGGGACCGGAGGGGGATTAGTCGTTGCCGGCGTTAGCCGATCACGGCCAAGATGTCGTCTTCGCGCATCAGCAGCAGTTCTTGGTCGTTGATTTTGAACTCGTCGCCGGCGTACGAGCTGAACAGCACGCGATCGCCGATCTTCACCTGCAGCGGTTTGCGGGTGCCGTCCTTGGTCAACTTGCCGTCGCCGACCGCCTTGACCGTGCCGCGAGCGGGCTTGTCCTTGGCGCTATCGGGGAGAACAATTCCACCGGCCGTCTTGCTTTCCGAGGCCTCACGTTCCAACACGACGCGATCGCCCAACGGTTGCAACGTTAGTTTGCCGGTCGACTTCTTTTTGTCCTTCGTGGCGGTGCTCATACCAAAACTCCTCGGGAATGCGCGGATAACAGCGAGTGGTCGGGTGAATTCGGGCCGTTGAAGCGATCGGCGGCGTCTGCCAAATAGGCGCACCGCGATCGCAGGCAGCCCTTCATAACGCAAGCTGCGCGCCGGAACCCGTATTGTCGTCAGTAAGTCGTTGGCCGATAGTGTTTTGCGGCAATTCGAGGCCTTCGCGGCGGTAAGCTTCGTCCCGGCGACCACCATCGCCGCCTGCCAGTATGGCAGCAGTTCCTTGTGACCCATAATTGAGCGAGACCGGTACCGCTCCTTCCTTCGCAGGCCCGTTCATCAGCATGCCGACTTCCTGCGGCAAAATTACGCGGCGCGGCTTCCTGGCCGGAGTCGTGGCAACCGGCCTCTACACCTGGCGATGCGAGCCGCATTGGTACGAGGTGGTCGAGCTCGATCTGCCGATCGCCGGCTTGCCGTCAGACCTTGTCGGCCGGCGGCTCGTGCAGCTCAACGATCTACATGTCGGCGAGCAGGTCGATTCGTCGTATCTGATGGCGGCGCTGGAGACGGTCGGCCGCCTGGAGCCCGATTTCGTCGCGCTCGTCGGAGATTTTATGACCTGCCAAGGTTCCGAGCAGGTCGACGAGGTGGCCCGCGTCATGGAGGCTTTGCCTTCGTCGAAGCTCGGCAGTTTCGCGGTGCTGGGCAACCACGACTACTCGACGAACTGGTGCGACATGGCGGCCGCCGACGGACTCATACGACGACTCGAAGGCGCCGGCGTGACGGTGCTGAAGAACGAGCGCCGCGAGGTCGCCGGGTTGCAGTTTATCGGCGTCAACGACATCTGGGGGCCCGATTTCGATCTCGTCAAATCGCTCCGCGCGTACGATCCGCTGAAGCCCGCTCTGATGCTCTGCCACAATCCCGACGGCGCCGATCGCGGCGGGTGGGACGACTACCGCGGCTGGATCCTCTCGGGGCACACGCACGGCGGCCAATGCCGGCTGCCGTTCTGCCGACCGCCGAGAGTGCCCGTGGGGAACAAGCGATACGTAGCCGGCGCGTACGAGCTGAAGGGCAACCGGATGCTCTACATCAACCGCGGCCTGGGGCACCACTTGCGGGTGCGGTTCCTGGTGCGGCCCGAGATCACGCTGTTCACGCTGCGGGCGGCGACCTAACCGCACGACAAACCGGCCCGTGAAGGTGGACGCAGGGTGGCACGAGCGTGGTCGGTGACCCCGTAGGGGTCAAACATGCCGGCCCAGGGCCGCGGTACTCCGCGCGCCCTGGGTTACCTTTTGAATTCTTTGCGTGCCGCGAAGATTTTACGCGGCAGCTTCAAATTTCCTTCGGTTGCCGTCCTCCTTCTCACTCCCTCTCCCGTCTTATCTGTGTTCATCTGTGGGAAAAACTCCTCCTCGTCCCCTTCCTGATCTAAATCGCTTTTCCGCCCCCCTCCCGCCAAGTAGGCTGACGCTTGCTTGGCTCGCCCGCCTCGCACTGCCCGCCTCACCCTCGAGCGATCGAAAATGAAACTTCACGCCGCACCGCTCGTCGTGCTCTTCTCCGCCTCGCTCGTCGCCGCCGCCGAGCCGGCGGCCCAGCCGGAGCAAAAACCCGCCAAGATCGATCGCTACGTCGCGGTCGATAACGTCTGCGCCTGGCCGAACCTCACCAAACTCCCCGACGGATCCATCGCCTCCGTCATCCACAACAAACCGGCCCACGGGCAAATGGAAGGCGACGTCGATTGCTGGGTCTCGGCCGACGGCCAAAAGTGGGAACTCCGCGGCAAGCCCGCCCCCAACGATCCGCACACCATCCGGATGAACGTCGCCGCCGGCCTGGCCAAGAACGGCGATTTGCTCGTGCTCTGCTCCGGCTGGACCGACGAGAAGCAGGCCGAGCGGCCGAAGCAGCCGTCGTTTCGCGACTCCGTGCTCGGCAACTGGGTCTGCCGTTCCAGCGATGGCGGCCGCACCTGGACACAGCACAAATCGTTCGTCGAATCGGAAACCGGCTGGAGCCCTTACATCCCGTTCGGCGATATCCTCGTCGGGGCCGACGGGGCGTTGCACGTCTCGTGCTACGGCGGCAAACTCATCGACCCGACCAAGTCGTTCAAGACCGACGGCTACACCTCCTGGCACTTCCACTCCGACGACGACGGCCGCACCTGGCGAAAAACCTCCACCATCGGCCCCAAGCACAACGAAACGACCATTCTCCATTTGGGCGGCAAAAACTGGCTGGCCGCCGCCCGGATCGACGCCGTCGAGCTCTTCCGCAGCGACGACGATGGCGAGACTTGGCAAGGGCCCCAGCGCGTGACCGGTCGCAACGAAATCAACGGCCACCTGCTCCGGTTGGCCGATGGCCGGCTGCTCCTCAGCTACGGCTGCCGCGCGAAAGACCGCTGCGGCGTACTGGCGAAGCTCAGTAGCGACGAAGGCAAAACCTGGAGCGGTGCGATCCGCCTGGTCGACAGCATCGCCTCCGACTGCGGCTACCCATCGAGCGTCCAGCGAGCCGACGGCCGAATCGTAACGGCTTGGTACTCCAAAGAAACGGCCGATCACAAGCAGTACCAAATGGGCGTCTCCATCTGGGAAGCCCCGGCGAAATGAACGGGCGTATCGAAGTAGCATCGTAAACGACCGGTAAGGATTGACTAAGTTCGGCGGGCAGAGCGCTGGTCTGGAGCCGCGGAGCGGCGTCACTGCAATAGCCAGGGGTGCTCGTACTCGAGCCAACCCCTGGAAACGAAAACAAAAAAACCTCTCCGGAGCCCCGGCAGGGGCGCCACTCCGGATATTTGCGCTCCATAGCGCAACAAACTTCAATAGTTCGAGACTTCCTGCCGCCAGCGCCGTGCGCTTCCCTCATTTTCACTTTTACATTTTACATTTTACATTTCCGCCCGCATGACCTCCGCCAACCGAACAAACTACGCATTCCTGGTCGCCGCGCTTCTCATTGCGGCCGCCGCTTCCGCCCAAGCCGACGAGCTTCGCCTCGATGCCGCGCGTCTCTTCGCCGACTCGGCAAGCGAGCACCTTCGCCTTTCGGCCGACGGCCGAACCATTGAGCTCGATCGGGGCGAACTCTTCGAAGACGACGGACCGGCCGCCGGCTTCTCATACCAGCCAAACGAAGACACGCTCACGCCCGACGTGCGGCTCCGCAAAACGCTCATCGTCCCCGACCCGAAGTGCGACCGGGCGATTCTCCTGGTCGGCACGCGCGGCGAACTCGAATTCGAAATCAACGGCAGCCCGGCCGACGCAAAACCGCTCGGCAAGGAAGGCAACTACTGGCAAAAGTACGAGCTCGATCCGAAGCTGCTCACGGCAGGCGAGAACGAAATCGTCGTTCGCGGCAAGGGCAAGGTTTGGATCGCCCGCGACGACGAATACGCCGCCGGTTCCACGGAGCGCACGCGGCATCCCAACCGCAGCGCCAAAAGCCTCGATCGCGGCGCATCGTGGAGCGATACGAAGCTCGGCACCAAGGGCGACATCGACGGCGAGTATTACGTCCGCCTATTTCTCGAGCGGTATCGCGAGAAGGGATCGCTAACCACGCCGGTGATTGATCTCGGCAATTTGGCCGCACGCACGATCCCCGGCGTTCTCGAACATCCGGATCTCGGGACGGTGGTAATCAATCTGTCGACCGAGGCGTCCAAGGGTACGAGAATAGTCTTTCAAACTCGCACCGGTTCGACTCCCGTTCCAAGTGAAAGCCATTGGTTCCCCTGGAGTGATTCGGCTCGCGATGGGAAGGCCATCGAAGTGCTCCGTGGTCGCTACCTGCAAACGCGAATCGTCTTTGAATCCGACGATTTGCTGAGGACGCCCCGGTTTGCTTCCGTCACCATTAAGCATCTAGGACGTTTGTCTGACGATTGGACTCGAACCCTCAAGGTCGCCGACTCCCATAACCCGCCGGTCATCCGCAGCTCCATCCCCTTCGCCTACGAACCGTTCGATCGTCCCGAACTCGCCGAGCTGCGCCGCGTGCACAAGCTCGACGACGTCGTCGCCGGCGCGAAGACCGAGTGGGAACTCATCCAAAAGCTTTCGGCCTGGTCGGCCACGCGTTGGGAGAAAGGCCACCTCGGCAAAATCTACCCCCGCTGGAACGCCCACGAAATACTCAAACCCTATGACGACGGCACGCCGACCGGCGGCTTCTGCCAGCACTACAACCTGGTGTTCCTGCAGGCCTGCGAAAGCTTCGGCCTCCTCGGCCGGGTCGTTTCGCTCGGCCAGGGGAACCTCACCGACAAGATTCGCGGCGGCCATGAAACGGTCGAAATCTGGTCGAACGAGTTCGACAAGTGGATGTTCGTCGACGGCGACAAGGCCATGTACTTCGTCGACCCGGCGGCGCCGAAACTCGACGGCCGCGAGGTCCCCCTCTCGCACTGGGAACTCCGCGAGCGGCAGGTCGCCGCATTCGCAGGCCGAGCGCACGCCGAAGTCGCCATGCGCAAGACCACCGAAAAGGGACAGACCTGGGACGGCCTGACGAGCTTCCCGCCGTTTCTTGAATTGCGTCTGGTGCCGCGGAGCAACTTCCTCGAGGCCGCCGCACCGCTGCCGCTCAACCAGGGGATGCGCGGCTGGTTTTGGACCGGCCACCAGGTGTGGACCGACGACGCCTTCCCCGCCGGCCTGCTTTTCTCCCAGCGGGTGACCCGCCGCGGCAACTTCGAGTGGACTCCCAACCGAACCCACCTCACGCTCGAACCCTTGCCGACCCCAGGCGAGGTGCGTGTGCACCTCGAGAGCGATACGCCGGGCTTCAAGGAGTTCCGCGGCACAATCGCAGACACGTCCCGTGGTCTGCGATCAATCAACACTGCCGACGGCCGCGAGCAAACGTTCACCAGCGGTTTCGTTTGGAAGCTCCACCCCGGCACCAACCGGCTGACCGTCCGCGCCCGCAACACGGCCGACCGCGACGGGCCGCCCGCATGGTTCGAAATCGTACGCTAGTGTAGTCATCACGCTCCGCGTGATGGTCCCGGCCTACGGCCGTCTTCCGGAAACGGCGCTAGCGGAGTTTACGGTTCGCAAAAGGGAGACGCGGCCTGCGGCCTCGAAGGGTCCATCACGCGGAGCGTGATGACTACACTTCGGTCCGCAATTTGCATCTTCTCTTCCGGATAATCGGCCCTACGCCGATTCGGCATTCCGGAGTCTCCCCATGCGCACCATGTATTCGAAAATTCCCGCCTTCGGCACCTACTCACACGCCGATCGCATGAAGCATATCGAGCGGATCGCTCGGCTGATGGACAGCGAGTTCAACATTCCGGGCACCAAGTTCCGCTTCGGTCTCGACCCGCTCCTCGGTTTGGTCCCCGTCTTCGGCAATCTGGCGACGAGTGCCGTCTCGGCGATGCTCGTGCTCACCATGATGCGTCACGGTGCCAGCGGCAACGTGGTCGTGCGGATGGCGCTCAATCTGGTAATCGACGCCGTGTTCGGCTCGATCCCGATTATCGGCAATATCTTCGACTTCACCTTCCGGTCGAACGACCGCAACGTGGAGCTGCTCCGGCGTCACTACGAAGAAGGCAAGTACCAGGGAAGCGGCCGCGGCATCATCGCCGCGGTGCTCGTCGGCCTGTTCGCCTTCTTGCTCGCCGCCGGCTGGGCAACCTGGCATCTCGTCGCTTGGCTGATCGACGCGATCGCCGGCTAGTGAGGCTTCGGTTTGTCGAAGCGAAGGCATCTAGCCGGAGGGTGTCCCATGATTCGCAAGCCGGCGACGGGAAAGTTCCGCCCCGCTCCGCAACAAGACCTGACCGAGGTTCGCGGTACTCCGTGAACCTCGGTCAGGTTTTCGTCTTCACCGGCAGCGTGTCGATCTTCGCCGCCAATATAAAATCGTTCTCCGACAGCCCGCCGATGGCATGCGTCCAGAGTTCGATCGCCACGTTGCGGTAACCCTCCAGGTGCAGGTCGGGGTGGTGCCCTTCCTCTTCCGCCAGCTTGGCCACGGAGTTGAAGAACTCCATCCCAGCCAGGAAGTTCTTCACGGTCCACTCGCGGCGGATTCGCTTGCCGTCGGCCGTAAGTCGCCAGTCGGCCAGTTTTTCGAGCTGGGCCCGGCTCTCCGACTCGTCGTAGGGCCTCACGCCTCCCTCGCACGGGGCGCACTTTTTCTGCGTCAATTGTTCGGCGGTTTGCGTGCTCAAAGTCATTCCTCCTCGGCGAGAGTACCGGCACACGCCCGTCGCAAATTAATATTTTTTGACCGCGTCTTTCGCGTCTTTGCCGGCATCCTTCACTGCGTCGCCGGCATCCTCGGCCGCATCGCGCATCCCTTCGTTGGGACGGTTGTCCAGCGCGTCTTTCATTCCGTCTTTCGAATTGCTATTCGAATTTTCCCCGCAGGCAGGCAGCATGAGTAGCGCGGCGGCGACGAGCAGGTAACTGGGCAGTTTCACGTGTGTTTTCTTTCGGTAGTTCAAAAGTTCAGGGGCTAAGCAGGATTTTTTTGCCGAAGGCCTGCGCTCTCGGCTCGAGCACGGCCGTTCAATTACAGGCGTATATAGCCCAGCAAAACCATAACCAGGACGACGATCAGAATTAAACCGAGCAGGCCGCCGCCGCCGGCAAGCATGTTGTTGCCGCTTCGGTAGCCGTGGCCCCCGCCCATCAAGACGAGGAGCAAAATCACGACGAGGACCACCATAATCGGACTCATGACTCACACTCCTGGCGATGAACGCCTACGACCTGCCGGCATTGCCGTTGCTCGAACCGGTCCCTTGAGTGCAAATGCCAGACCAAAAATAGAGTTTACCTGGAAGTCATAAGGCCCTCCGGCGGCCCCTGATAACTAAAAGCCCCTTGATCTGACGTCTTCATCACAACACGGCCGCGGGGGCAAATCGCTCGTCAGTTTGCGACGGCCTCGATCGGCGTGGCGTCAACTCGCTCGATTCGGTTCATTGAGCGTCGAGCCGTCAGGCCGACGTGTTCTGAATCTCTGTTTCTGGGCGTCCGCTGCGAGCAACGCGCGGCGGTGCCTTCCCGGGGCCCTTCCTGTACCCGGCCGAACTCCGTGAGCGATTGCGGCTAACGGCTAGGTGGGCGTTTCCTCAATCGCTCCCCTTTTGCCCACAAAACACGCCAAACAACGCGGCCTAAATAAATCTTCTTGACGGAACTTGCCATATCATATAAAACTCATGTAGAAAAAATAAGGTCAACAGTAGCTGTAGAAGTGTCCCAGAAACAACTCCATTTTTAACGCTCCCTTCAACCCGGTCATCCCGATGCCCGACTCCTCGAACAACTCCAAGCCCGCCGCACTCCCCGTCGACTTCAATGCCATCCCCGATCAGCTCAAGCTGGGCCATCGCGCTTTCCTCTGGCGATACCGACAAGCCCCCGACGGCACCTGGCAAAAAGCGTTTTATACCGCTCGCGGCAACCGAGTCGCCAATTTTGACTCCGGCGCTCCGTTCGAAGCGGTCCGAGCCACGTACGAGTACTATCTCCTCCGCGCGCCGTACGACGGAATCGCCTTCGCGCTCGGCGATGGTTTCGCGGCCATCGAGCTCCACAACGTCTTCGCCCCGTCGAGTGAGACCGATCCTCCGTCGTGTGCCACGGGCTCCGCCGGCGATCTGAAGAACAAAGAGCAGGAGCCGGACGTTCACGACGCGTCGGGACTCGTTGAAGGCGCGCCCCGCGAAGTCCATCCCTTCATCGCTCCGCAAGAAGCAAACCCTCCATCCTTCACGCCGTCAGGCCCGGCAAGCACCGACTCCGTCCCTCCGTCCCCCGGCACCCTCCTTCCCTGGGCCGCCAGGCTAGTCAACGACCTCGCCACCTACGCCGAAATCTCTCCCGACGGCCTCGGCCTCACGCTGATCATCTG
>Ga0163153_10004809_pt1 | contig 16582 bp, 18 predicted proteins | sample OliLakLV19MP6IB1_FD_148629 | JGI IMG/M metagenome (GOLD analysis project Ga0163153, IMG submission 148629) | Freshwater microbial mat bacterial communities from Lake Vanda, McMurdo Dry Valleys, Antarctica - Oligotrophic Lake LV.19.MP6.IB-1 | ecosystem: Environmental > Aquatic > Freshwater >... | reverse complement strand
GACACGCACCAGCGTAACCTCGACCTCGTCGGGTGCGCCGTGGGGTGAGCGCGGCATGGATCGCGGGCGCGTCGGCGGCGCTCACGTCTTCGACACGGGCGCGCAGGACGGCGCCGTCCGGAAGGTCGGCCGCGGGTACCTTGACAACGCGCGTACCGCGCCCCTCGATGACGAAGCCCGGATGACCCTTTCGGGGCCCGAGTGCCGATTCGACCGCCCGCGTACGGCTCACGAAGATTTTCCGCGACTTTCGACCTCGACGCGGTACACGCGCACGTCGCTAGGGTCGCCCAGTGCTGTTTGTCAGTCTGCGTGATCTCCAATGGCGTCGCCGCCGCTTCACGATCGGCGTCCTCGCGACCGGTCTCGTGTTCGCGCTCGCGCTCTTGATCACCGGCTTCGCCGGCAGCTTTCACAACGAGGTCAAGCGCGCCGTCGACGCGTTCGCCGTCGACCGATGGCTCGTCCCCGACGGCGCGTCGGGCCCGTTCACGTCGGCCGCGGTCTTCCCCGCCGCGGTGGCCGACGAGGTCGCGCAGGTCACGGGCGTCGATGCCGCGGCACCCATCGCCGTCCTGCGCGACAGCGTCGACCTCGGCAGCAGGACCGACGTCAACGTCATCGCCGTGACGCCCGGCGCACCGGGATCTCCGGCGGTGCGCAGCGGGGATGCGTTGTCGAGATCAGGGGAGATCGTCGTCGACGCGTCGACCGGCCTCGACGTCGGCGACGAACTCGACGTGTTCGGAGAGACGTTCGCGGTGGTCGGCACCACTTCGGGTGTCACCTACTACGCGGGCACGCCCACCGTGTTCATTCCGATCGAGGACACGCAGCGCCTGGCGTTCAGCGGGCAACCACTCGCGACCGCAGTCGTCACCACGGGCGCGATATCCGAGTTCGACGGGTTCCAGGTGCTCACCAACGACGACACCATCGAGGAGCTGCGGCGCCCGCTCGGGAAAGCGACCTCGACGATCGACTTCCTGCGCGTCCTGCTGTGGATCGTCGCCGCCGGCATCATCGGTTCCGTCGTGTACCTCCAGGCAGTGGAGCGCACACGCGACTTCGCGGTGCTGAAGGCGACAGGCACCACGAACGGCACGCTGGCGATCGGGCTCGCAGTACAGGCGATCATCCTCGCCGTCGCCGCGGCCGTCGCCGCAGTCGTTCTCGCGCTGTTACTGAGCCCGGTGATGAGCATGGACGTGGAGATCCCCACTTCGGCATTCGTGGTCTTGCCGATTGTTGCGATCGCCGTCGGGCTGCTGTCGAGCCTGGCCGGCCTCCGGCGGGCAGTCACAGTCGATCCGGCCCTGGCGTTCGGCGGCTGACATGACGACGCACGTGCAAATCCGCGATCTTGTCGTCGAGTACTCGAGCGGTGGTTATCCCGTGCGCCCGATCAACGGTCTCGACCTCGACGCGTCGCCGGGCGAAGTCGTGTTGCTGCTCGGCGCGAGCGGATCGGGCAAGACGACACTGCTCTCCATCCTGGCCGCAATCCTCACGCCGACAAGCGGATCGGTGCGCGTCGGCGATGCGGAGGTGACGACGCTGCGCGGGGCGGCGTTGACGCGTTACCGGCGCGACACGGTGGGCGTCGTGTTCCAGGCGTTCAACCTCATCCCGAGCCTCACCGCGCTCGAGAACGTCGAAGTGCCCCTCCGGGCCGGCGGCGTCAAGCGCAAGGTCGCCAAAGCGCGCGCCAAGTTGCTCCTCGAATCCGTCGACCTCGCCGAGCGGATGACGCACCGGCCCGGCGACCTCTCCGGCGGCCAGCAGCAGCGGGTGGCGATCGCGCGGGCGCTCGCGCACGACCCGCCGCTCGTGCTCGGCGACGAACCGACGGCCCATCTCGACTACATCCAAGTCGAAGGTGTGCTGAAGATCCTGCGCCGCATCGCCGACGACGGCCGGCTCGTGATCGTCGCCACCCACGACGATCGCATGATCCCGCTTGCGGACCGGGTGGTGAACCTCACCCCGCGTGCCGACGTCGAGTCGCGGCCGCCGGTACGCGTGGAACTCGTGGCCGGCGCCGAACTCTTCGCGCAGGGCGATGTCGGCGATCTCGTGTACGTCGTCGAATCGGGCGAGATCGACATCGTCCGCACCCGCGACGACGGGACCGGCGAACAGGTCGCAATCGTCAAGCCGGGCAACTACTTCGGCGAACTGGCACCCATGTTCGGGCTCCGCCGTTCGGCCGGCGCGCGTGCGACCGAACCGACTGTCGTGACCGCGTACACGATGCGCGACTTCCGCGACCGGTTCCAACTCGTGACGCCGACCGAGACGCTCGCCAACGCGGCCGACTGAGCGTTCAGCCCGCGGTAGGCGTTCGGCCGTGACGCAAGGTCCGCATGGGGGCTGAACCCTGCAGACCCGATCGGCGGAACGCCGGGTGTGACATCGTGCACTTGAGTCAAGCGGACTCGATGCCGAATGTCACATAGCCATGCCCCGCCGTCCGTTCCTTCTTCTTCTGGTGGGCGCTCTCCTCGTTCCTTCCGGCGTCGCGGCCGCGTCCGACGGCGAAGAAACCGCCCACGACGAGATCGCGGGGACACTGGTGGTTGCGCACGGCGACCACTTCGCCGAAGGCCACGCCGACGAGGGCTACGAGGTCCACGCGCCCGGTGACGTCCCGATCACACTCGACGTCGGCGACGGCTCGCTCGACACACTCGTCGGCGAGGAGGTCGTGGCCCGCGGCTCGGTCGAGGGCACAACGCTCCAAGACGCGGTGGTCACTCCCGCCGCCGAGGGCAGCGCCGTTGGCACCGTGGCGGCATCAGGCGACATGCACGCCATGGTCAGTGGCACGAAGAACGTCGGAGTGCTGCTGATGAACTTCTCCGACCGCACGACCGAGCCCTGGACCGAAGCGCAGGTGGACGACATCTTCTTCGGACCGACCGGGACTGTCGACGAGTTTTACCGAACGACGTCGGACTCGGCCATGAATCTCACCGGCGACGTCCACGGCTGGTACACGATCGCGAGTTCGTACACGACGTGCTCGTACACGACCTGGGAGGCGGCCGCCCGGGCCGCGGCAACCGCGGCGGGCGTCAACCTCAACGTGTACGACTACCTCGTTTACATGTTCCCGTCGGCCTCGTGCGGATGGTCGGGACTCGCCCGCGTCGGTGCGTCCGGTTCGTGGATCAACGGCACGTCGAGCGTGTATGTGATCGCCCACGAACTCGGCCACAACTTCGGCGTTTGGCATTCGTCGACGAAGTCGTGCACGAATAATGGTGTCGCCGTCACACTCTCGGCCACGTGCACAAACAGCGAGTACGGCGATCCTTTCTCGGTGATGGGCAGCACGCTCCGGACCCACCACGCCGGCCACTCGCATCGCATGGGCTGGGCCACGGCGCCCTCGCCCGTCGGGAACGGAACCCATCGAATCGCCCGCCTGCACAGTGGAGGTTCCCCCCAACTGCTCCGCGTCCCTCGCGGGTCGACCGGGACCTATTTCGATCTCGAGGTGCGTTCCGCTTTGGCGGCCTTCGACACCTACGGCGCCGGTAACGCCGTCGTGAGCGGGCTGAGCATCCGCCTCGACACCTCGGGCTACTTCGGGAACAGCTCGCTGTTGGACCTGAACCCGACGACTTCGACCTTCGCTGATGCCGCGCTTGTCGTTGGTCAGACGTTCGTCGATCCGACGACCGGCGTGTCGATCCGCCTCGACTCGATCGACGCGACGGGCGCCTACGTGACCACCGGCGGCGGAGTGGACGCCACGCCGCCGTCGGCGCCCGGGAACCTGCGGATCACGAGCACGACGACGAATTCCGTCTCGATCTCGTGGAACGCGTCGACGGACGACGTCGGCGTCGCCGGATACCACGTGTACCGGAACTCGACCCACGTTGACTCGACCGCGTGGTTGTCGTTCACCGATTCCGGTCTCGCACCGGGGACGCACTACACCTGGACGGTCCAGGCGTACGACTGGTCCGGAAACACGGCACAGACGGCAGTCGCCGGCTCCACCGCGCCTGCTCCGGCTCCTCCTCCCCCGCCGCCGCCCCCGGCGCCCGCGCGACCGTCGCCCGGCGTCGTCACACCGTGGGGTCCGACGATCGTGCGCGACGGAGCGCTCGTGCCGATAGCGCACTCGACGCCGCCGGGTGTCAAAGTCGCGGCCGCCGCGCTGACGGGCACGGGTGGAGGGTCGTGGACGGTCGGCCCCGACGGCGCCGTCTACACGAGCGGCGACGCGGCCAACCTCGGTTCGCTGCGGGGAATTCCGTTGAACCAGCCGATCAACGCGATGGCCGCGACGCCGACAGGACAGGGCTACTGGCTCGCGGCTGTCGACGGCGGCATCTTCGCCTTCGGCGACGCCCGCTTCTTCGGATCGACCGGCGCCATCAAGCTCAACCAACCCATCGTCGGCATGGCCCCGACACCCACCAACAACGGGTACTGGTTGGTCGCCCGCGACGGCGGCATCTTCGCCTTCGGCGACGCCGCGTTCTACGGCTCGACCGGCGGGTCGTCGGTCGGGAGCGACATTTCGGGAATGGTCTCGTCGGCCGGCGGCAACGGCTACTCCCTCATCACCGCCGACGGCCGCGTCTTCCGTTTCGGCGACGCGTAGTCGCCGCACGAACTACGGGAACGTGGGCCCGGCTGGGGTCGAACCAGCGACCAAGGGATTGTGAGTGGTCGAGATCGCGCCAACACCGCAGGCCCGAAACGCATTCATGCCGGTCAACGTGCAGTGCGGGTCCGGCATCCTCGCAAACCGCTCTGCGGAGGTTGCCCAGGTGAGCAGGACGGGAAGTGTTCGAAGGACCAGGAGCACATGGGGCTTCGTCGTCGATGTCGGCCGAGCCAATGGGAGGCGGCAGCAGTCGCGCAAGCGCGGCTTCCGCACGCGCAAGGACGCCCAGCGCGCGTTGAACGACGCGCTCGCAGCGGTGCAGCACGGCGCGTACGTGCGCCCGCGCAAGATCACGTTCGGGTCGTATCTCGATGACTGGCTCGACGGCGGGCCGCCGTCCAACGACCATCGCCGGCTACCGGAAGCTGATCCGCATCCACATCGAACCCGCGCTCGGCAATGTCGCGGTCCAGGACCTGACCGCGATCGACCTCGATCGCCTGCATGCGCAGCTGGTGCCCGTAGGGAGCCCCGGAGGTCGAGGTCCGCTCTCGAAGCGCAACGTGGCCCGGGTGGCCTCTCCCCGTCGGCGCGATCGGCCAAGGCGCCCGAGATGCAGTGCTGGGCGCCCGAACAACTGCGAACGTTCCTGGACTTCGTCACGTCCGACTCGCACCACGCGCCGCTGCTGCGTCGCGGCGATGACGGGTCTACGTCGAGCCGAGCTGCGCGCTACGCACCGTGCGCCATCTGCTGTCGGCCGAAGCGTCGATGACAGCACGCCAAACACAGAACTGCCGCTCGGAGCGGTGGACACCGAAGCCGTGATCGGGCATTCGGCGCTACTCGTCGTTGGTCGGTAGATCGAAGGCAGACCGCAGGAGCGCGATGGTGTAGTGCTCGACGGGATCACAGCCGTCGCCGTGGTCGTACTCGCCTTCGTCGAATGCGGCGTGGCCGACAACCGCGGCTGTCGCGAGCGGACCTGCTGCGCGGAACCGCCTCTGGGCTCCGACAAATCTCGTGACCGGAATCGCGGTCACGTTCTGCCTCGTCTATGCGACGTCGAGGAACTTGCGGATGGCCTCGCGGATGATCTCGCTGGTCGTCGTTTGCTCGCGCGCGGCGCGGGTTTCGACGGCTTCCTTGAGTTCCGGATCGAGGCGGACCGGCACCACATCAGCCGCGGCAGATCCCATCGACGGTCGGCCGCGCCGTCGCGCCTTCAGCGCGTCGACGTCGTTGTCGCCCTCGACCTCATCCGCCAGGGCTTCGACGTCGGCGTCGGTGAGTACCTTGCCGGTCTTCGTTCGATAGGTCTTGCTCTTGTCAGCCATCGTCATCACCACTCGGAAGCAGGTCGTGGAACGCGGGTCGCGGCGGCATCGCGTGGATCGCGAGCATCCGGTCGTCGGCGAGTTCGAGCACGATCACCTCGAGCATGTTCCCGGCCCGGTCGGGTCCGATTGCAAGGACTCTCGGAGGGTCAGCATCTTCGTCGAGATCCACGACGGCGACCGCAGGATCGGCGGCGTGGCGAATGTCCACATCGCCAACCCCGTGTCGTCTCGCCGATCGGTGGATCTCCACACGGGAATATCGTAATACATAAATCGCCAGCGGGGAGCCGTCTCAAGTCGCCGCGTGCAGACTCGGTGTACAGGCCTCAACGAACGTCCAACACGGTCCGAGTCGGGCGCTGGGCGGGCACACCGACGGGATGCCGGCCGAAGAACTGCTTCGAGCTGATCTCGAACGACGCGGCAGTTGCGCACGGGTAGCCGTGCGTTCGAGGCACACGCGTTCTCGTGACTGCGGTGCTGCACGCGGTGGCCGCGGGGCACTCCCCCGCCGACATCGTGCGTAACTAGCCGACGATCGACGAGAACGGCGTACGAGCGGCCCGGGCGTACGCGTCGTGGATTGCCAAGCAAGAGATCCACACGCTGCGACTCGCCTCGTGAAGACCGTTTTTCGCGGGTCTCGTGAGGCTCGCGACACAACGCTTGGAGGGAACGCGATCGCGCACGTCGTGTCGCGTCGGCGGCTGGCAACGAATCGGAGCGGCTGATGCTCGCGATCTCGGAGGTGGCACGGCGCCTCGGCGTCGGGCGCAGGACGGTGTACGTACTGACCTCGACCGGGGAGCTCGAACTCGTGCACATCGGCCGCGGTGCACGCGTCCCCGTCGCATCCATCGAGCACTTCGTTCAGCGAATGCGTAATCACGCGGTGACCAAACGGTGACCACCGGGTGGACGCGTCGCCGGACGCGTTCCAATGCCACACGCGTTTGCGCTGGTAGGTTGCGTGGGCCCGGCTGGGATCGAACCAGCGATCAAGGGATTTTTGAGTCGCGCGACGAACGTCCACCACGTCCACACCGTGCTCCTGTGCCTGGTCGCCGCGTCCACCGCGTCCACCGCGTCCACCGCGTCCATGCTTTCCACCGGGTTCCGCCGAGTGTGATTGTCAAAGGGATTGTCAGCGGTGATCGCTCGGCCGGCATTGCAGCCACTTCCGAGTGACGGGAACTTTGCCGACGGAAGACGCCGGGTCCCTTGCTCATCGTCCAGGACGTCCAGCCAGTGCGACGGTCCACGCATGGGGACACATCCCTCGTGCTTCAGATGCTCCCGCGCGGCGCTACCCATTCGTGCGCGACATCGGCGACCTCGGCGATGCGTTCGAAGTCCGCGTCGTAGTGCAACACGATCAGTGCGGTCGTCTCTGCCGCCGCCGCGATGATCAGATCCGGGATGGCGACGCGGTGTTGGCCGCGCCGCGCGAGTGCATGCTGGATCTCGATCGCGCGCGTCAGTACTTCGGGCGTGATCGGCGCGTCATCCAACGCACGCCGCTCCTCCAGGATCGCCTCGTAGTCGTCGAGGCTCCGCGCGCTGTACAGCACTTCGAGATCCACGATCGCGCACGTCGCGATCAACCCGTCCTCGAGCAACGGACGCAGCCGCCGCACGACGACCGGATGCGGGAACCGAGCCAACGCGCTCTTGTCCGCCAGATAGCGCGCAGTCAGCGCCACGCATCCCCCATCACCTCGGCATCATCGAGGTCGAGACCTTCCATGTGCGCGAGCCGGTCCGCATGCCGCCGCCTCCGGGCCGCTCGCACCACCTCGGCCAACGCACGGTTCACGGTCTCCTTCATCGTGGCTGCCCCGAACACACTCGTGGCCTCCCGGAGGAGCTCATCGTCGATGTCAACCAGTCGCTTCGCCATCGGAGGAGTATATCTCAAAGGGCGGAATTGTATATACCGCGCGCGGGAGGCGGCGGAGTCGCGACCCAGGCGCGGCGACATCGCAGCGCCCGAGCCCAGGTCGGCGCGTCAGTCCACGCCCGCCGAGGTCAAGAGCCGCGATCTTCACCCGCGTCATGCCGGCTACCGCACCTGCTGCGCCACCGCCGCCGACCTCGCCGCCCGCTGCCACCGTGCCGCGATCGAAGGACGATGGGCGACCACCATGCGCTTCTTCGCCGGTCGCTGATTGGACTGCCGAATCGCTCACCAAGGAACCGGAGTGAGCTCGGCACACCGGTCAACATCACAATCAGGTGCCCACCGAATCGGAACCGGCGGTACGTCACGTCGACCCCCTCCCGACGGTACTTCTCGACGAGCTTGTCCACATCGGCGATGGCGGGATACTGATCGTGCACGGCGTGGTACACGTACATCGAGGTCGTCGGCGTGGCCTGACCGAGTCGTGTCGCTGCGATGGCGGCGCGCATCCCCGGTACCTCGAGCACGCCCGGGACCGTCAGGTAGTCGCTCCAGCGGAGGAACGGAAAGCTCAGTATGAGCTGCACGACGGTCATCTCGGCCGCCGACGCCACCATGGCCTGACCCTGGGGTGTGAGTACGCCGAGCAGGTCGACGTCCGGAAACCCGCGACTCACACCGATGACTCCGCCGAACGGCGCTCCGCTGAGGAGGCCACCGTCCTCGAACATTTCAGGCGATGAGATGAGGTCAACGCCGGCGCCACCGGCGGCGACGCCCACGATGTTGAGCTCCGGCGCGTAGGCGGGCTGTTGTTCGGCAGCGAAGAGGGTGGCTTGCGCTCCGCCCGAGTAGCCCCAGAGACCGATCGGCGTGGCGGCGTCGAAACCGGCCGCTTCGTTGGCAAGAGCAGCCCGAATGCCGTCGAGCACGAAGCGGGCCGCCAGCGGCAACGCGCCAAACGCGTGCTGCGGTCCGGTGAAGTCGGTGGTGACAACCGCCCAGCCTCGGCGAAGGGCCAGGACCATGAGAGGAAGTTCCTGCTGGTCGCCGTGTCTCAGGGTGTAGGAGGGATCGGCGGTCGCCCCCAGGCTGTCGATCGCGCACTGGTAGGAGAGCAGCGGCCGCACCGACCCGTCGAAGGGCCCCCGGGGGATCATCACGGTCGCGACTCCCGAGGCTGCAGCACCACTGCTGTCGGTGGAGCGAAACTTCACCTGCCACGCATCGGCGTTGATCAGGCGGCGGAACCCTCTGACCTCGACGGGCCGAGCGTCGAGCACCTCGCCTGGGCGGAACGCTTCCAGGTTCTCGGGCATGCAATAGAACGGATCGTCTGTCGGAGGCGGCACCTCGACGAGCAGCCGCGACCGCAGTCGCTCATAGAGATCAAGGCCGCGGAGCATGATCTTGGCCGCGAAGCGCTCGCGCCGACTCGTCAGGTCAGTCCGGCGCGGCAGGACTCGCTGTTGGTACTTCATCGCCGGACCACCTCCGCGAGCAACATCTTCGAACACCTCATCTTTTCGGCAACGAGCCCAGGTCTAGGCGACACCTCGGGGCGTCCACCACGTCTGCGCAATCCATCCCGTCCATTGCGTACTGCCGAGTTGGATTGTCAAAGGGATTGTCACCGCGACGGGCGGTCCAGCGCTGCTGCCACTCGGAAGCGACGGGAACTTCACCGACGGAAGACGCCGGATCCCCTGCTCATCGTCCAGTACGTCCACGCAGTTCCCGCGTCTCGCGCGAGCCGCTTCGTCGCGAAATCGAGAATGCAGGTCGGCGGCGCGGTCAGCCGGCGCGTCGGACGACCGCGTGGCCCTCCCGTACGAGCTTGGCGATCAAGCGATTCTGACTCAGGTCCGACCCTCCGCGGTGTGTTGTCCGTCGATGCATCGCGCAAACGCGCGACGGGGCAGGCGCCGCTACTCGCTCAAGCGACCGCGTCTGCCGCCGACGGGACGTTGATGTGGACCCACACACGGTCGCCCTCGCGGCGCGTGACTCTTGCCCGCAGCGGCTCCTCGTCGTCGTCGCCGACATGCAGCCAGTCGCCGGGCTTAGGATCCAAGGATGCGTCGGCCGCACGAGGGCCGTGCGATATCCAGCACTCGACCGCGAGGTCGCCACCAACGAGGTTCGGATCGAACCAGAGGTCGTAGGAAACCTGCTCCGACACAACAGTCATCGTACCGGCCCGGTCCAGCCAGCCCAGGCGGGATTCTCGACGGGCCCGCGAAATAGCGGGCGCGGACCCGAGCGAACTGCTCGCTCGTCGCCTCGGAGACAAGAACAGTCCAGTGAGGATGGTCGAGCGTCGCCAGCACCGAAAACCCGGCGCTGATCAACTCGCGGCCGTCGACCTCGAACGCCAATCGGCGCGGCGCGACGATCGGACGCAAACGACCCAACAACCCCGTAGTCGCCGTTCGGCACCTCGAGAAGCGAGAAGCCCCACAGACCCCGACGCCCGTGCGACTCCTCGCAGCGGGCATGGCATCGGCGAGGTCCGCTCCGCGCGACCGACACGACATTGGCGTATGGGCCGAAACCTCGTCGGGCTCGGCCACTCGGGCGAGATGCTTGCCCTCAGTGATTTCAATCGTCGCCGTCGATCGGATTCGCAACGTGCAAGCCGCGACGAGTGGCCGCGGCGCACAGGTCGGAGTCCGCACTCGTGAGCAGATCTGCGCCGATCTGCAGCGCGGCCGCAAGGTGGATCGCGTCATAGCCACGAAGCCGTTCTTGTTCGGCGAGATCGCCGGCCAAGTCCACGAGCCCTTCAGTGATCTCCACAATCGTGAACTGCTGCCACAGACCCACGAGTTCGGTCTTGGTGCGTCGCAGCTGGACCGGAGAGAGTCGCCGCCCCCGCGCCGCAGCCGCGAGCGCCGCGCGCGCCTCTACATGCACGACGCGGGCAGCGGCCACGACGGCCGCGCTGTCCCAAATGACGGCCGCGCGCACGGAGCCCTGTTCCTCGATCAGTAGCTTCAGCAACGTCGAGGTATCGACGTAGGTGATCACCCTCGTTGTTCGTGCACCAGATCACTGACGGTCGCCTTCGCGCGAACACGACGCGCCGGCCGGTGTCGCGTGGCGTCCTTGGGTGCTCGCACCACACCAGACGCAACGAGCTCCGCCAACCGATCGACGCCCGGATCCATCGGCGTGAGCCGAGCGACCGGACGGCCGTGATCGGTGACGACGACCTGATCACCGGCGCGCACTCTCTCGAGATAGCGACTCAGGTTGTTCTTCAAATCTCGCACCCCGACCTCGAGCGGTTCACCACTTGTAGCTACCGTCATGCGCCCAGTATAGCCACAATCCTGTGCTCGCCGAGCGCGCCGCGTCATCTGTGACACCGTCCCGCGACTCTTCACGCCCGGGAACTGCTTCTCCTACGACAACGCCGGCTTCTGCGTGCTCGCCCGAAACGCGTGAGCGCGGATCCCGGACACGGAACGACGAGGCGATCGACCACCGGCAACAACATCAACCAGCACACCCGGTTCCGCGCGCCTTGCGGTCATCCGAGACGACACGCACCCCAACATCAAATACCGAGTCGCGTTCCGGCGACCCGCTGCGCTTATCCGGGGTATGAAGAGAACTCCACCGTCGCGAGGCCCGCCCGATTGCCCGCCCGATTGATTGTCACGGGGATTGTCAACGAACCCCGACTCGAGACCAGCGACAACCGAACACGCCCCTGAACAGGCGAGTCGCGTGGGCCGGGAAGGGATCGAACCTTCGACCGAGGGGATTATGAATCGCGCGACAAACGTCCACCACGTCCGCGGTTTGCGGTTGTGCCTGGTCGGACCGTCCACCGAGTCCATGCATTCCACACGGTCCACCGTGTGCCACCGAGTTTGATTGTCAAAGGGATTGTCAGCGTCGGCCGCTCGGCCGGCACTGCAGCCATTCGGAAGCGACGGGAACTTCACCGACGGAAGACGCCGGATCCCCTGCCGATCGTCCAGTACGTCCACGCAGTCCGCGCCTCGACTTGGGGCACGCGGCAAAGTCGTGCTGTGACCTCCGAGGAGAATCGGCGACCGAGGGATTATGGGTCCTCAACCGGCAAGAGTCGCGAGGCGATCACAGGAGATCGATGAACTCGTCTGACGACAGTCCCGCTTGGCGGAGGACCGACCTGAGCGTGCCACCCGCCAGTTCGGCGTGCATGGGGACGACCACGACCTTCCGATCACCCGATCGGAGCTTGACGTGGCTGCCTCGCTGACTCACCTGCGCAAAGCCAACCTTGCCGAGCGCCTTGACGACCTGCGCGCCCGACAGAACAGGAAGCGCGGGACTCACGCAGACAAGCGCACGGTCGCGATGATGGGCGGCTCGAACTCCTCCGGCATCGCCTCGCCTTCGAAGTACAGCTCGAGGGCCTCTTTCAGATTCTCAAGTGCTTCCTCGACGCTGTGTCCCTGGCTCGCGACCTCAACCTCGAGACAGCGCGAGACATAGAGCGCGCCCTCGTGAGTGACCGAGGCAGTGAGCTGCATGGCGCAATCGTACCTGCCAATCGGATGCGCAAGCGCGGTGCCGACAGACCGTTCTCAAGCATCCGCAGGTAGTGGGCCCGGATCGGATCGACCAGGCACTCCAAGCACTGCACCAAACCCGGGGCGGCTCAGTCAGCGCTCCTCGTAAAGAGGTGTGGCGGTGAAGTCGAAGTCGAAGTAGTCGGCGTGAACGGTGGCGCGGTCGCGTGCGACCTCGGCGAGATCGACGCCGCGCCGGTCGAGTCGGCTGCTGAGCCGCCGGGTGATGCCGCACTCGTCGGGCGCGGCGAGCTGGAGATGCACAATGCCGTCCGGCCCGGGCGCCGCATTGAGCGACGTCTTCGGGACGCGGAACGATAACGGCAGCGGGTAGCCGGACGGCGGTGAGGTGATCTCGATCCAGTCGTCGCCGGTGTCGGTGATGATGGGACGGGAGAACACCGAGCCCGTCGTCGTCGTGCCGGATCGATCGACGCGCTCGTAGAACGCGCCGTTGGGATAGAGGGCGTCGAGTGCGGCTTGCGCGTCGGCGCGGTCGATGAGCTTGCGGCGAGCGCGGCCGTCGAGTTGGTAGCGGACGGCGAGCGCGTCGGCGTCGTCGTGGACGTGGTACTGGAGCACGGCGGAGGCGGGCAGGTCGGCGAGGTAGACGTGTTCGAGCCCGCCGAGGCACGCGCGGGCTGTGCGCCACCGTCGCCAGATCGCACGGTGTACTTCGGGAGCGCACAGGGCGACGACTGCACGGTCGATGTCGCCGTGTTCGACGAGGGATCGCGCGAGCGCGACGTTGCGCATCGGCTGGTTCGAATACCGGAACGGACAGCCGACCTCGGCGCCGGCATGGCCGACGATGCCCTCCAGGTAGCGGTCGTAGCGGCGTCGATGGCCGCCGTCCTTGTTCGAGAGTTGGAAGCACCGGCCGGTGTCGCCACCGAACGGCGCACTCGTGTCGCAGATGGCGCGGTTCGGGTTGTTCGCGCTGGCGTAGGCGGAGCAGTGACCGAAGTCGGTCTCCGACAGTTTCACTTCGATCAGCGCCGTTACTCGCGAACCGTCTTCAGTCGTGGCGCGCAGTATCACGTCGACCTGGGTGCGGTGCGGCGAGTGGGTTGTCGCCTCGCCGAGCCGGTCATCCGGGTCGCTCCACTCGAACACCGGTAGTTCGGCGTCGGCGACCTCATAGCCGAGCCGACGCCAGATCGCGCGCAGCCCGTCCGGCGTGAGCGGTGCAAACAGGTTGAGCGCGAACGCCTGGGACGATCGCACGTGTCCGATCATCTTGTGATCGAGGCCCTCGCGGCGCAACTGTTCGTACGCCGCGCCCGCGGCGGAAACAAGTCCGTCGCCAGGTGCGGGCCAGAACACGCCCGCGGTCAGCGAAGTGCCCGCGGCATCCGCGGTGTCGGTGAGGTGGCGTCCGAGGCGAACGGCCCAGCGCGGGTCGTGGACACGCGGCGCATCGGTCGGGACAGAGCGGGCGCGTGCCGACGAGTCGACGTGCACGTCGCCGGCCTGCCAGCCGGTCACGGTGTGGAAGCGCCAGCGGATGTCGCCCGCGAGGGCTTCGGCCTGGGCGGCGCTGTACGGGCCGAGCGCGCCCTGGTGTGCGTCGGGCGACGCGACGACGAAGTCGATACAGACGCGTGGCCGCGGTTTGAGCCCGAGGATCGGGATCAGCTGATCGAGGTGGCGCTGCGCCCAGATCCAGTAGTCGAGGCCCTGGAGGACAAGCATCGCGTCGGCGCCGATCTTGGTCTCCACAATATGAAGATCGCCGGACGCGTCGACGCCGAGGAAATCGATGTAGGCCCGCCGGCCGGGAGGACGGCGGGCCGGGAACTCACGCCGCAACGGCGGGCGCAGCCCGAGATGGTGGGCTTCGAGCCGAGCCTGCAGTCGATGTTCCCCGTGACCGGTGTCGACACCGGCCAGCCGATCAACGCACGCGCGTGCCGCCGCGGAAACAAGCCGATGCGTCTGGAGCGCAGACAGCGATTCGGTGATCTGTTCGATGACGGGGGCGGGCTGCACGCCGGTGGGCTTGGAGTACTGCACGCCCGCCGCGATCTCCAAACCCTGGTGGACCCGACGGACGCGTAACACGAGGCGGCCCTCGCAATGCCACGCGAGGTAGCTCTTGCGATGCGCGGGCTCGAGCGCGGGTGCGCCGTCGGCCCAACCGACGAGCGCGGTAACCCATGCCGCGCGATCTCCGAGCACCATCGTGTCGGTCACGATCTGCTCGGTGGGACCGCCGAGAACGGTCGCGACCGCCGGGATCGGTTCTTCGACAACGCCGTTTTCCCCGAAAGTGAACACGCGGATCTTGGTCTCGAGGAACGCGGCGCGCTCGAGCGTGGGCGCGGCCAGATCGTCCGGCAACACGACCCACAGGTCACGGTCGCCCGCGTGGGCGAGTCCGTACGCGAGGGCAAGATCCGCGTCGCCCTGAGTCGCCTTCGGCTTGGTCAGCCCGACGAGCAGCGTTGCATCATCGACACGAAACGCGAATCGCGACGAGAGCCGTTGTTCCGGCCGGTATGGCTCGCCCGGTCCGCCATAGCGATGCGCGACCAGACCGACCCAGTCACCCGTAAGACTGAGTTCGTCCTCCTTCGACATCATCTTGGCGGTCCAACCTCCATCCACGGTCCCGTGAATCGCCGCAGCAGACGCAAGCACGGTCGCGGACGCGACCACGAACGCCGCCTCGAGATCACAGTCGTCCTCGACTTCGAACGTCTCCCACCAAGCCGTGTACGGCACTCGGCCGGCGAGATAACGAATCCATCCGCGCCAGTCGGCGCGGGGCCGGATCTCCGACCAACCGTCCATCACCCCGGGGCCCACCGCCTGCGCTTCGCTCCCGGCAGGATAGAAACAACGAGGCGATCCCCCAACCTGCGCCGCCGGTGCCCAGATGCCGAGCAGCTTCGACGGATTCGTAGGATCGCAATGCAGCACCACTTCCACGCGTACCACCTTCTCCGGTACACGACGCTACTCACCAGGTGGGACACCCCACCTTGCGAACAAGGCGTCGCCCTCCGGAATCGACCTGGCTGCACGGATCTGCACCTCGCTCGACGTCGTCAGACGAGGGTGTCTTCGGCGTCCACGAACTGATCCGTCAGGTCGGCGCCGAGATCGAGGAGCGCGTCCCGGGCGATGAAAATGCGCCCGTTCACATGACTGCTCTCGCGTGAGTTCGCGATCACGACATCAGGCGTGAGGATCGTCGCGCGGCGTACGTGGTAGGTGTCGTCGAAGAGCAGGACGAGAGCACCGTCAAAGTCGAAGGACCGAAACGTTGAGAGCTGGCGTTCGCCGGGCTTCGCGGGTTTCCTCACGACACGAGCCTTGATCTGGATGCGCTTGAGGTCGGTCGTCGTCAGGTCGTAGGACTTCGCGCTGTTCGACTCGAGCTTCCCGCCGAGAACCCGCAGCGCAAGCCACTCCGCATACTGGCCGACGGGAGCGTCATTCGTGCGCACGACATAGCGACGGCGCAGCTCGGCCAAAAGAATTTCGTACGTTGCCAAAATCCGGCGAGGAGACGCCTCCGCCAGCACCGTCAGGTCCAGGAGTTCTTGTCGTCCGTCCATGGCCGCAGCATCGTATGCATCTCGATGGACGGCTGGCTGCGAAGAATCGTTCGCGGTGGTTCCAAGTGCGTGTCGGAGGGGGGACTTGAACCCCCACGTCCTTGCGGACACTAGGCCCGGCTTAGGAGAATTCTTAGGAGGTCCGCGGCGCGAGCTCCCCACAGGTTCGCTGCCGCCATCGGTTCGCCCGCAGCCGACAGTCTTCGTTACCGGCGATCGCTATCCGATTGCGCGCGTCTCGTCCCCGAACCTCGCGCGCCTAAAAGGACCGCCAACAGACGACGATCTCGTTCGCCGTGGAACCGCCAGCCCGAGGAAAGGTGCCGCCGAAATCCAGGTTCTCGAACGAGACCTCAGCGGGAACCATCGCGGCAAGCACACCCAGAATCCACTCCGGCTGAGGCGGCAGCTCGCATGCTCCGGGAACGGGTGGCATCTCGAAGCCGACCCAGATCTCCTCGAGCGATTCCTCCTCTCCGGCGATCACAAGAATCTCTACGAGAACGCCGACGCCGAGACGGCCCGCGATGACCCCACGCACTTCGACGCCAGGAGATTGACGGCTTGAGCAACGA
>Ga0163153_10004807_pt1 | contig 16584 bp, 8 predicted proteins | sample OliLakLV19MP6IB1_FD_148629 | JGI IMG/M metagenome (GOLD analysis project Ga0163153, IMG submission 148629) | Freshwater microbial mat bacterial communities from Lake Vanda, McMurdo Dry Valleys, Antarctica - Oligotrophic Lake LV.19.MP6.IB-1 | ecosystem: Environmental > Aquatic > Freshwater > Lake... | reverse complement strand
CTATAAAATGATTTGTTTTCCTGCGACCACTTGAGATTGGTGTTGGATAGAACAATCGGCTTCACCAATGCCGGGATCGTATTTAGTGAGACAAAGTTTTTCAATGATTGCTGCTCATACTCTTTAGCGGCCCTCTCGCCTACGATGTCGGCAATTTTATATAACAAGTCGGTTTGATCGCCCAGACCTTCTGATACACTTTCGTTTTTAATTACCTCTAAAAGACTGGTGGCCATCAGTTGGTAGACCATCGGAGGGATGTTCATATCAACCATCACAAACGAATTCATTTTAATAGCGTTGGTCTCCAGGTTGCCAGAACCCAAAGCGGTGGCCGTCAAATTGAAATCTTTCATGTTTTGAAAGAATTTCACCGGCCCTTCAAATCGCACCTCCTGCTTTTCTTCATTGTAGGCAAATACTTTACCGGATAGTTTCTCACCGGCCGCTTTCTGTCTGTCTTCTATTTTAAATTCACCCGTTTCTTTATCAAAGAATAATGAGCCGCTGGGTAAAAAGAAGTCTTCGTCACTGGGGTCTTTTTTATCAAACACGAAGGTGATATACAAACTGTTGTCATCCGCAAAATGAAGGCCTGCGTCTGCTTTTCGTCCCTCCTCCGTTGTTGAATTGTCAAAATCGAGATAGATATCCTTTTCGTCTCCGCTTTGCTTATAGGTAAGCCAGGTGTTATAGTCCTTGATTTTCTTCAAGTCCATTTTCACAAAACCGTCCAGTTGAAGGGCAGGCTTTGTGGCATACATGGTCATGTCACCTTTATAATAAATCCGTGGTGCAACCAAAATAGGCATGATCTCAGAAACAATTCCATTGGCCACAGTTTGCATGGCCGGGGCTCCCCCTTTTTTAATTTTTGTCTGATCGGCAACCGGTTCATATTTGAAATCCGTCATGTCAATGGCAAACGTGTCGTTTACAGAATTAACATATTGATAGGTGGCGTGTCCTGTAAATTCCTTACGCGAAATAACATCTACCACCCCATTGATGAGACGGTGATACCCGTTGATCGTATCCAACACAATGACCGTATTAGTGAGTTGACCGATTTTCGCATTCTCGAGAATCAACACTTCATTATTTTCAGGAGTGATCTTCGCATCGGCCACGATGATATACGGAATGCCACTTACTTTTAACTGCTGGGTATAAATGTCATACTCTGCTTTTTCAGCATTGAAACTCAATGAATCCAGATCCTTACGGGTTGTATAGAAATAGGAGTTTTCAATCGGCACGTCTGCGGCTTTGGTCATTACAATTTTTTGCGTGCTTAAATCCCACCGGGCTTCTGGTATGGAGGTTTTAAATTGCGCATATGGAAATTCAATCGCAGCCTCGCCTTCCACTTCCGGACTAATCGTTGCAAAGTTCTGGTCGAGGTTAAACTTTACCGCCACGTTACTGCCGGCCAATGCGGGTTTATCAGGGTTTTCCGTTTTTACCTCAAAGCGTGCATGACGCGCGTTAAAATCTTTTGCTGAAAAGCTGAGTTCTTTAGATTTAACTTCTGATCCGCGCGTACTTAAGCGACCATCACCACCTACACCGGTTTTCGATATAATCAATCGACCATTTAGGGTAGCGGTTCCTGAATAAAGATTGAATGGGTCTTTCAGATTTCGCAGACTCATTTTATCCTGCTTAGGCAGCCACTTCATTTGAAAATCACCCAATTTCATCTGGGGAAAATAAACCGAACCTATTTGTTTCTCTTTGATCTCGCCCACATTGCCTTTGCCCACCACCGAGTCAGGATAGAAAATGAAATCTTTTGACTCGACCATGGTTGACAAATATTCAATTCTTCCCTTTGAGCGAAGCCCGGCATTATCAAGACTTATGTCTCCAAAAAGTTTGCCATCAGCCTGGTATAAGTTATACCCGCTTGCAGGAATGGTGTGTGTGAAGCCCAACGATTTGTCAGGCATGGTGTGGATTTTCTCCTTGAATGCAGGGAACATACCACTGGATATAAATGTGCCCTGAAAATTAATTGATCCCGGGTCTGCATCATTCAGACTATCCAGCTTGAAGGGAGGCACCACAAAAAAGACAGAGCGATCATAGGCACCATTCAATACTTCCTTCCTATCAAAATAAATTACTCCTCCGGCAGAGGCATCCAGGCGAGGAAAGTTTGGATAGTTTATTTTACCGGATTTGTTATCGGGTCTGTTAATGAATAATGTTCCCGCTGTTTTATTCGCGTAAGCCTGAAGGCCTCCGGCTGCTGCCGCGGTGGAATCAGCTCCCACCATGGAGTTATTTACGCGCCTTCGCACGCCATTTTTCTCAGTAACATAAAACCGTATCGAGTCGATGTGGTTCATGTTGATGAAAAAGCTATCGTACTTTAAAGTGAAGTCTTTACCACTGATTTCAAAGTTACCGGCCGTGATAGTGCCATTGAATTTGATATCCCTGTTTTGCAAAAAAGTAATGCGACTACTGTCGGGCTTGATGATCACATTCAATGAATCACTCACATTAAATTCTTCAACACCATACACTTTCATGTTCCTGTTTGAAAACGAAATGATGGCATTGGCAATAGTATCAGTAAGGGAATGAACTTTTAGATTGTCATAATCAGCGTTGCCCTTCACCACCTGCACCATATGAATGGCCTTGTCCTTCACATGAATCTTTCCCGTATTGGCGTCATAATCGATCATGCCCTTTTGAGATAAAAAATCAGCCGCCATCCTAACTGTGTTCAGGCTTCGCTTTCCCTCCACGACCAGATCAAACACCGTAAAATCATTGCTACCGATATCATTGGCATAATTCACTACCAACGCCAGCGGATGAAATGAAAATCCTTGTCCACGAAGTTCACGGTATCCCTCCGGGTCATAAAAATCTACTGACTCAAATACCAACGGAGCCACTTTGCCGCCACCCATGATGAACATGGTGATTGTATCCGATTTCAGATTCCAGTACAGACGATCGGCTGTGAAATCAACATCAAAAAAAGTGGATGTGAAGGGGGCCTTTCTCAGCGGGCTGCTTTCCTTGGTCAGAACCAGGTTTTGTTTATTGAATTCGTACTCCATCGCCATAGCGGGATGCACGATGGAATCATTTTGCTGGTAGATGGTGATTTTTGCTTTGGAAGAAACAATCACCGAATCTTTAAATCCGAATGAAGATGCAATGGCTTTGAGTTTTCTATCCGTATCACCAAACACTTCAATCGTGGCTGGCAACCCAGTTAGCGAATTGCTGTTGATGGCTTTGCCTTGCATGCCAAACCCTCCGGTGTATTTCAATTTGTCAGTACCTAAGCCTTTTATGCTGATGTTGGATTCGTAGGATTTAAATCGTGGGTAGGAGGAAGATTCCTTTGTTTTATGATTTATACTTTTGAATTCCATCACCCCCGATACCGGCTGTGCCAAACGACCCACATGCGTTAACTTTCCTTGCTCTGCTTTAAGGGCAGGCTGCGATGTATTGAAGTTGTATTTATTCAAATCATAATACACCGAATCCGGAGATAACCCTGCCGATGACCAATCGAAGCGACCACCATCACCCACAAATAACTTATTTCGCAATGAAAAAATACCTGAAGTGTTTTTCAGCAGCGAAGAATCATAGTGTGTGATAAAATTTAGGGAAACGGTTCTGAATTTGATTACCGGCCCTAATACTTCTGGCTGCACTATGGGCTGCTGCCATTGAGGGCGATTATACCAACTTGTATCGGGCTCTACATAGTCAGTTTGAACCGTGTCAGGCGCTGCCGGCTCGAGATATTCAAACGCATATTCATCATCCTGCGCGCTCAACTTGAAAGCTTTATCGAAGTGAAGCGCATGGTGTTCAAAAAAATCGCGGCTGTTTTGAAAAAATAAATTGGACTGATTTACCGGCTCTTTTTCTATCACCTTATCGGCCACCGTAAGATAGCTGGACAGCATAGTCTGATCTACATTTTCTATAGTGAGCGCGTAGGCAATGGCACCGTAATAGTTGACCATATAGGGGCGAATTTTATAGCCCTTCTTCTTCATTATATTAGCTTGTTGCCTGATTTTAAGCTGCTGATCGGGCCCGATATTTCCCCATGCGCTATTAAATGCCGCAGCTATCGCCATGGCTTCCGTAGCTCGGGTATTTTCAAGTACCAGGCGCACGCTGTCCTGAAAAGTATGCTTATAGTCTTCCTTTGTTTGCGCATGCACTGCGCCAACCAGTAATAGAAATGCTGCTATGGATGTTAAAACCTGCTTCACACGGTCAAAAACCCTCAAATTCGTAAATAAATGGTGAATGTGCTAATTCTATCAGTTCACTCAGAAAACGAAATGCCTATGGAAAAATGTATACGAGTAGGCTACAAGCTTCAGGTCGCATGCCACAAGGTTATTGCATTTACCTTGAGTCTGAGGACTACGTCTTCTGAAGCAGCAAGCATGCCCAGGTTTCGCGCTCATCATGAGCCACTTCTTTGAGATTATATTTTGAGCCTTCTTTTTTTAGATCTTCAATATCATGGATGTAAAATCCACTGAGTAAAAGCTGTCCGCCTGCCTGAAGATAGGAAGCATAGATTTGCATCTCAGCCAGCAAAATGTTTTTGTTGATGTTGGCGAGGATGATATCAAACTTTCCCTCCAGTTGCACTTCGTTGATCTTGCCCAGTTGAATGTGAATGTTTTTGCATTCATTATTCTCCACGTTCTCCTGCCCGTTCTCCACGCTCCATTCGTCAATATCAAAGGCTTCCACTTCTTTGGCTCCGAGTTTATACGCCATGATGGCCAGTATGGCGGTGCCACAACCCGCGTCCATCACCCGTTTGTTTTGATGATTCATTTTCATCTGGCGGCTGATCATCAAATGTGTGGTTTGATGATGGCCCGTGCCAAACGACATCTTGGGTGTGATGATGATCTCGTAGGGATATTTTTTCTCGATCTTATGAAAAGCAGCGCGGATCAGACACCGGTCATCAACAATAATGGGGTCCACATTTTTTTCCCACTCTTCATTCCAGTTCTTTTTTTCAATACGGTCTTGTAAGAAAAGTAACGGGTTCACCTGTTTATACTTTTCCTGAATATGGATGAGCTGGTTCTTATCAAATTGATTGCCTTCCACGTAGGCTTCAAACCCTTTTTCCGTTTCGATGAAGGTGTCGAATCCCGCTTCCGCCACTTCGGCCATCAGGATTTCGGAGAACTCAGGATCACAGATTACTTGAAGACGGGTGGAATACATGGTTAATTATAATGGGCAGTGGAAAATGGACAATGGAAACGACACGTCATTAGAACTACCAAGACCCTGAGCTACGCAAATCGCTTTGTATCTCTGAGCGTCTTAGCTGTTATAATTCAGTAACTAAAATTTAAATCGCTTTTACAATCTCAACAAACTCTCTGCTCTTCAATGAAGCGCCTCCTACTAAACCACCATCCACATCCGCGCAAGCGAAAAGTTCTTTGGCGTTGTCGGCTTTCACGCTACCTCCGTAAAGAATAGAAATGGTTGAAGCAACGGCTCCGTATTTAGAAGCAAGATGTTTGCGAATTACGGCATGCATATCTTGTGCTTGTTGTGATGAGGCTGTTTTGCCCGTGCCAATAGCCCAAACGGGTTCGTAAGCAATCACTACTTTCTGTAATGCTTCGGCACTTAAATGAAATAGGCCTTCTTCTACCTGCTTCTTCACCAATGCTTCATGAGTTCCTGCCTCACGAATTTCAAGAGGTTCGCCACAGCAGAAAATGGGGATCAATCCATGAGCCAATGCTTTATCCGCTTTCTTTGCCAGCAAGGAGCCATCTTCTCCAAAATATTGTCTGCGTTCGCTATGACCGATGATTACATAAGGAACATGCATTGATGCTAACATCGCGGCAGAAGTTTCGCCTGTGTAGGCGCCTGACTCATGTTCGCTGCAATTTTGTGCACCAACGGCAATGCGATCATTATTGCCAAGTTGGCTTTTCACCGGGTGTAGGTAAGGGAAAGGTGTGCATAACACCACCTTCACATTTCCTTTTACCTCATCGGCTACCATACCAATGATTTCTGATGTGAGTGACTGGGCTTCGGCCAGTGTCTTATTCATTTTCCAGTTGCCGGCTACAATCTTATTACGCATAGTCTGATTTTTAAAGTCACAAAGATAATAGTTTGATGCAACGTTGTATAGACGAACCTATTTTAAAACCACGATGGCCCAAAGATTCACAAAGATTCTTGTGGTTCTTTGCTCCCCGATGCTTCATAGTTCAAGAAAACTTATTTTTCAGTAAAGGTGATTGATCCCACCGGATTGCTGCGCGTAAGCCGCATACTTTTGATAGGCCCTTTGTAGGTAACATGTACAATGCTCGACTGATCGTCATGGGTTTCCATAATGATGTCGTTGCGAACTTCTATGGTCTTAAATTTTTTCACGTTCTCAATTTCAATATAGCAGATGAGTGCAGGATCTTCCAGTTCCATGCCCAGAAACTTCAGCTTTTGTATTTTACCATCCAACTTCACTGACAGGTGTTTGAGCACATAATCGCTCACCATCTTTTCGGTGGTAAGACCGTTTTTAGGTTCAATCAGATCCAATTCATCTTCCTTGCGCTCAGCACGAATGGATAACTCCAAGTCGTCTATAAAAATGCGTGACGTAATCTGCAGCGCTTTGTCCTTCTCACTATAGTTGATTTCGGAAACCGAAATATGAATCGGGTGTAAAAAGAAAAAAAGTGAATAGATAAGTGAGATCATGCCCAAAGAATGTCTAAAATCGTGCCGCTAAAAGTAATTCTAATTGCCCGAATTCAAAATTTAAAAGTATACTTGCGATTCCCTTAAAAAGGAACTGTTAAATGAGTGAGTTTTCATTATACTTCGGATTAGGCAAAGACCATATCCTGGATTATATAAACGGTTATGATCATATCCTGTTTGTGCTCGCTTTGTGCGCGATATACCTGGTGCGTGACTGGAGAAAAATACTTATCCTGGTGACTGCGTTCACGATCGGACATTCCATCACATTAGCATTAGCCACACTCAACATTATTTCGGTAAATTCTGACTTCATTGAATTTCTAATACCGCTAACCATTTTCATCACCTCCTTTTCTAACCTGTTCCGAAAAGAAGCCAGCATTGATAAAGGCAAGGTTCAAATCAACTATGTATTTGCCTTGTTTTTCGGGCTCATTCACGGTCTTGGCTTCTCCAATTTCCTGCGGTCACTCTTAGGAAAAGAAAGCAACATCGTATCACCGCTATTGGCCTTTAATCTGGGTTTAGAGCTAGGTCAAATAATAGTAGTAATCGTTTTTTTGGCCGTGAGTTATATTTTGGTAGACTTGACGAAAGTTTCGAGAAGAGATCTAAAATTGGTGCTTTCATCTGCCATTGCAGGGGTTGCCCTCGTGCTGTTAAAAGACCGGGTATTTTGGTAAACGTTTTTAATTAATAATCCATCGAATATATGTTAAGTATGAATCGAATTGTATTTCTTTTTTTGATGATTGTATCCGTGGGCGTAATGGCCCAGGAAGCAACCAAGTGGCAAGGCAAGTTTGAGCAACTTGATCAACTGCTGCCCACTCCCAATGAATATCGCAGCGGATCAGGAGCGCCAGGCCCACGATACTGGCAACAACGTGCCGATTATGTGATCAATGCCGAACTGAATGACAATAACCAAAGCATCAGCGGAAGCGAAACCATCACCTATTTCAACAACTCACCGGACATTCTTAAATATGTGTGGCTGCAACTGGATCAGAACATCAACCAGAAAAACAGCATGACTGCGATGAGTGATGACAACTCCATTCGTGATTCGGTGAGCACACGCACGCTTGCTGCTGATCTTAAGCTCCATGATTTTGATGGTGGCTTTAAAATTAAATCGGTAAAAGATGCAAGCGGAAAGGCTCTTGCCTACACCATCAACAACACCATGATGCGTGTGGATCTTGTGCAACCTCTGGCTGCCGGCAAGCAAATGTCATTCTCGGTAGAGTGGTCATTCAACATCAACAACCGCATGCATAACATGACCTTCAATGATGGTCGCAGTGGTATGGAATATTTTCCTGAAGACGGCAACTACCTTTACATCATTGGACAATGGTTTCCCCGCATGTGCGTGTATGACGATGTCGTGGGCTGGCAGAATAAACAATTTTTAGGACAAGGTGAGTTTACGCTGTCGTTCGGAAACTATGTTGTAAATCTTACTGTGCCTGCGGATCATATTGTTGCGGCTACCGGTATGGTGCAAAACCCAACCGAGGTATTAACCGCAGAACAAATCGCTCGCTTCGAAAAAGCTAAGACTTCTTTTGATAGGCCCGTGATGATCGTCAATCAGGCAGAAGCAACAGCGAAAGAAAAAACCAAATCAACCGAAAAGAAAACCTGGAAGTTCTACGCTGAAAACGTGCGCGACTTTGCATTCGCTTCATCACGCAAATTCCTTTGGGATGCACAAGCCGTAAAGGTTGGTAACAACACTCCATTGGCAATGTCTTATTATCCTAAAGAGGGAAATCCGCTGTGGGAACAAGAATCTACCAAGGCAATCAAGAATTGTTTGGTAACGTATTCTAAATATTCTATTGACTATCCTTATCCTCAAGCAACATCGGTGCACTCCGCGGCTATCGGCATGGAGTATCCTATGATTTGCTTTAATGGCGCGCGTCCTAATAAAGACGGCACCTACTCGGATCGCACAAAGTGGGGATTAGTGGGCGTTGTTATTCACGAAGTAGGACATAACTTTTACCCGATGATTATCAACAACGATGAGCGTCAGTGGACCTGGATGGATGAAGGATTAAACACGTTTGTTCAGTCGCTCACCCAAAAGGAACATTACCCGGATATGCCCGCAGGCAGAGGCCCTGCTGCCAACATCGTTCCTTACATGAAAAGCAATGCCGAATTTCAACGTCCACTGATGGTTAACTCCGAAACGGTGGCAAGGCAAAACTTTGGTAACGAACAATATGCAAAATGTGCTACTGGGCTAAACATACTTCGTGAGACCGTGATGGGCCCTGAGCTATTTGACAAAGCTTTTAAAGAATACGCACAACGCTGGGCATTCAAACATCCTAAGCCGGCTGATTTCTTCCGCACCATGGAAGATGCCAGCGCTGTTGATCTGGATTGGTTCTGGAGAGGTTGGTTCTACACCACCGATAATGCCGACCAGTCGATTGAAAATGTGAAATGGTTTAAAGTGAAGAAGGAAACCAAAGATGTTGAAAGCAAAGGCAAGAATGTGAAACAAGGAACATTGGGTGCTTCTGCTGGTAACTCAGGCGGAAAAAATAATAACACAGACTTCAGCAATGGCCCTGAAATGTTTACCGTATTGCCAACCGATGATCGTTTCTACGGAGACTTCCGCGCACGCATTGACGACAAGGCAATGATCAGCAAAATGGAAAATAAAAATTTCTATGAAGTAACATTGGTTAATAAAGGCGGATTAATAATGCCAGTGATTATCGAGTGGACGTTCAAAGACGGCACCAAAGAAATTGAAAGACTGCCTGCCGAAATCTGGCGCACGAATGAAAGCAAAGTGACCAAAGTATTTATGAAAGATAAAGAAGTAGCAAATATTGTGATTGATCCTAAGAGCGAAATCGCTGATGTTAGTGCCGATAACAATAGCTTTCCAAAAGTTGCTCCACCGAGCAAGTTTGATGAATTGAAAAAGAAATAACACTCAACCCCTGTCTATTCCTATTGGAGAAGACAGTGGCGAGTTTAAATAAATCCCTATGAAAAAAATCTTTGTCTTGCTTCTCCTGTTGGGAAGCATTTATTCAGTTGCTCAGCAAAAGGAATGGCAAGGCAAGTTTGAACAGCTGGATCAGCTGCTTCCAACTCCCAATGAATACCGCAGCGGCTCTGGCGCCCCTGGTTCTAAGTATTGGCAGCAGCGTGCAGATTATGTGATCAATGCCGAACTCAATGATACCAATCAAAGTATCACGGGGAGCGAGACCATTACGTATTTTAATAACTCTCCAGATGTTCTCAAATATCTGTGGCTCCAGCTGGATCAGAATATCAATGAACCCAACAGTATGACCAGCAAAACCAGTCAGTATTCCATTCGTGATTCTGTGAATGCCGCCAGTATTGGTGGCTCATTGGGAATGCATGATTTTGACGGAGGGTTTAAAATCAAATCGGTTGAAGAAAGTGATGGAAAAAATTTGCCTTATCTCATTAACAATACGATGATGCGCATTGATCTTCCTCAGCCACTCGGACCAGGCAAACAAATTTCTTTCTCTATCGACTGGTCGTTCAATATTAATAACCGCATTCATGGCATGACCCCCAATGATGGACGAAGCGGCATGGAATACTTTCCGGATGATGACAACTATTTATACATCATTGCGCAATGGTATCCACGCATGTGTGTGTATGATGATGTGGTGGGCTGGCAGAACAAACAATTTTTAGGACAAGGTGAGTTTACTCTTTCCTTTGGAAACTTCTCCGTAAACTTAACGGTACCGTCTGATCACATTGTTGCCGCCACAGGCATGGTTCAAAACGTAAAAGAAGTACTTACCCCTGAACAACAGCAACGTTTTGAAAAGGCCAAAACATCGTTTGATACACCTGTTATTATTGTAACACAGGCAGAAGCCATTGTAAAAGAAAAAACAAAAGCCAACACCAAAAAGACCTGGAAGTTTTCTGCTGAAAATGTTCGTGACTTTGCATTCGCCACATCTCGTAAATTCATTTGGGATGCGATGGCTGTTAAAGTGGGAGACAATACTCCACTGGCAATGTCTTATTATCCCAAAGAAGGCAATCCACTGTGGGAAAAGGAATCAACATCAGCTGTTAAGAACACGTTAACCACGTATTCCAAGTATTCACTCAATTATCCATATCCACAAGCAACTTCTGTGCATGCCTCAGCACTGGGTATGGAGTACCCCATGATTTGCTTCAACTTTGGCAGGCCAGATAAATATGGCAAATACTCCGAGCGGACAAGAGCAGGAATGATCAATGTTGTCATCCATGAAGTAGGACACAATTTCTTTCCGATGATTATTAACAACGATGAACGACAGTGGACCTGGCTGGATGAAGGATTAAACACTTTTGTACAATATCGCACCCAGGTTGAAAACTATCCAACTACTGCCTCTGAGTTAAATGGCTCAAATACATTTGGTATGGACGGACCTTCAACCATGATTGTGTCCTACATGAAAAGCAGTCCTGAACTTCAGCGCCCCGTGATGGTAAATTCTGAAAGCGTGGTGAGAAATAATTTTGGTAATGAACAATATGCCAAGGTGGCCACTGCGCTCAGCATTTTGCGTGAGACCATCATGGGACCAGAACTTTTCGACAAATCATTTAAAGAATATGCCCAGCGCTGGGCATTCAAACATCCAGCACCTGCTGATTTCTTCCGCACCATGGAAGATGCCAGTGCGGTTGACCTCGACTGGTTCTGGAAAGGCTGGTTCTACACGACTGATTATGCAGATCAAAGCATCGACAACGTGAAGTGGTTTAAAGTGAAAAAGGAAATCAAAGACGTAGAGAGCAAAGGTAAAAATGTAGCTACCGGAACCTTAGGTGCATCCGGTAATGGATCTGGTAAAGGTGGTGATGATTTCAGCAACGGTCCTGAATACATTACCGTATTACCAACGGATGATCGATTCTATGGCGACTTCCGCGCGCGCATTGATGATAAAGCGATGATCAGTAAACTGGAAAACAAAAACTTTTACGAAATCACACTCACTAACAAAGGTGGCTTGATGATGCCGGTGATTATCGAGTGGACCTTTAAGGACGGAACGAAAGAGATCGAAAGAATTCCCGCTGAAATCTGGCGCACGAATGAAAAGAAAGTGACCAAAGTCTTTATGAAAGAAAAGGAGGTGATCAATATCAGAATCGATCCTAAAAATGAAATTGCCGATGTGAGTACTGATAACAATGCATTTCCAAAGGCAACACAACCCAGCAAGTTTGATGAATTAAAAAAGAAATAACAGCACAATAAATCCATATGAAAAAAATACTTTTCCTGGTACTAACGATCGGCTCGATCTCTGCCTTTGCACAACAAAAAGACTGGCAAGGCAAGTTTGAACAACTTGATCAACTACTGCCTACACCCAATAGCTATCGCAGCAGTTCGGGTGCTCCGGGCCCTGCATACTGGCAGCAAAAAGCAGACTATGTAATTAATGTTGAATTAAATGACGATAATCAATCGCTCACGGGTTCTGAAACAATTACCTATCATAATAACTCTCCGGAAGCGCTGACCTACCTCTGGCTGCAGCTGGATCAGAACTTGTATGACAACGGAAGCATAACCAGCAAAACTTCGGGAGGCACAATACGCGATTCAATTCCCGCAAAATTTTTAGCCACCACGGTTGGCGCCTATGATTTCAAGGGAGGGTATCAAATTAAATCGGTGAAAGATGCTTCTGATAAAGCTCTTCCCCATACAATCAACTTAACGATGATGAGGGTTGACTTGCCCCAGCCTTTAAAGAGCGGTGAGAAATATACATTCAAAGTAGAATGGTCTTACAACATCAACGACATGATGAAGATCGGTGGCCGCACGGGTATGGAGTATTTTCCTGACGATGGCAACTACATCTATTTCATAGCGCAGTGGTTTCCCCGCATGTGCGTGTTTGATGATGTTGAGGGATGGCAAAATAAACAATATATAGGCGGAGGTGAGTTTGCCCTTGCTTTTGGTGATTACAAAGTTCGCATCACCGTGCCATCCGATCACCTGGTGGGCGCTACCGGTTGGTTACAAAACCCTAAAGAGGTTCTTACCAAAGATCAGATCAACCGTTTTGAAACAGCCCGTATAACATTTGATAAGCAAGTGTGGATTGTAACAGAAGAAGAAGCGAAGAAAAAAGAAAAGGAGCGCTCCAAAAAGAAAACCACCTGGGTGTTTCATGCGGAAAATGTTCGCGACTTTGCCTTTGCTTCATCCCGTAAGTTTATCTGGGACGCAATGGCCGTAAAGAATGCGGAAAAACCTGTACTCGCACAATCCCTATATCCAAAAGAAGGAAATGCATTATGGGCGAAAGAATCTACCCTGGCGATCAAAAATACATTAGACATTTATACGGAACGTACCATTCCGTATCCGTATCCTACTGCGTGGTCTATCAACTGGGTAGGCGGTGGAATGGAATATCCCATGGTATCATTTAATGGTGGTCGTCCTGCAAAAGACGGAACGATCTCCGACCGTGTGCGCATGCGTTGTGTTTACATCATAGTGCATGAAGTGGGCCACAACTATTTTCCAATGATCATCAACTCGGATGAGCGCCAATGGACCTGGATGGATGAAGGGTTAAACTCATTCCTTGAAAAAGAAACCATGAACGCACGCTATCCGAATCTTGGTTATAATTCCAACACACCAAAAGACATTGTCAACTTCATGAAAGGCGACAAAGCGATGATGCGCCCAATCATGGCAACAGCTGATAACCAAGGTTCTTATGGCGGAAGCAACGGCTACACTAAAACGGCTGCCGGGCTCACCATCTTACGTGAAACGGTAATGGGTCCTGAACTTTTCGACAAAGCATTTAAAGAGTTTTCAGAGCGCTGGGCATTCAAACATCCCAAGCCCGCTGATTTCTTCCGCACCATGGAAGATGCCAGTGCTGTAGATCTGGATTGGTTCTGGAGAGGCTGGTTCTATTCAACCGATAACACCGATATTACACTGGATGATGTGAAGTGGTACCAGGTAAAAAAACAAGTGACCGATCCTGAAAAGAAAAATGTAACCACTCAGAAAGGAGACCTCGCGAAAAAGAATTCAGAGAAGACAATTGATTTTAGCCAGGGCCCTCAGGAGTTTACGGTAACCAACACACCCGAGGACGCGTATAGAGATTTTCGTGCCCGTGTCAACGACAATGAAATTCGCGGCAAGCTGGAAGGTAAAAATATTTATGAAATCACTTTTAAAAACACCGGTGGTCTCGTGATGCCGATCATCATCGAGTGGACATTCAAAGACGGAACGAAGGAACTTGAAAGACTGCCTGCTGAAATCTGGCGCTTGAATGAGAAAGAAGTGAAGAAGGTTTTTGTTAAGGATAAAGAAGTGACCAACATTGTGATTGATCCCAAACAGGAAACTGCTGATGTGAATCAGGGTGACAATGTGTTTCCAAAGAAGGCAACAGAAAGCAAGTTTGATCAGTTGAAGAAGAACTAATAGCGTAGGCGTCTGACCGCTTTGAGCGGTCTGACGCCTTCAAACAAAAAGGCTGCCAGCGATGGTGGCCTTTTTTTTATTGCTTTTGATTATCCGGCAAAGGTGACAATAAATAAGTGCGTTGTTATAAATTCACTTTTTGATTGGCCATCTTTCCGGAATAGATAAATAACCTGTCAGCCAAAATCACTTTCACATGATAGGGATAACAAACTGGTCGTACACTTCTTTAAACTCATCCTGTTGATTGGCATTTCATCTAAAGCCATGCAAGTATTTTTTCTGGGAGTTGACGAGCTGGTTAGCTAACGTTTAAATCACCTTCCCCCTCCACTTGCCCGACTTCATATACACAAATGCCATCGAGAACATACTGATCCAATACACCCACTCGCTGACCCATCCCAAACCGATGGAAAGATTCCAATACTCTAGTACCAAAAATACATAGACACAGTAGATTACGATTGTTACAAACTCAATCATGAGGTTCACCCGTGAGTTGCCCGTGCCCGTTACTGCGTTCAGCCAGATGGTGGCTACTGACATCATCAAGAGGGCAACCGAAACAATCCGTACAATAGGTACCGCCTCGGCAATAAACTCGTCCCCCTGACTATAAAAGGATAAAAAAAACTCGGGAACAATATTCAATATCACAAAAATGAAAACGGATATCCCCAAACTCATCGTTACAATACGTTTGATCAGTGGCATCACTTCGTCTTGCTTACCCTGACCTATAATATTGCTGACCATGGTGTTTGTTGTAGAAGCAAACGCCCAGCAGAAGATTCCAAACAATCCAAAAATATTTCGCATCGTGTTAGAGATTGCCAATGCACGGGGGCCATGATGCTCCACCAGTATATAAAAATATTCCCAGCTCATGATGCTGATAGCAAACTGCACAATCAGCGGTGCCGACATGGTGAGAATTAATTTGATAATCGAAAAATCAATCTTAGTCTGTTCAAAAAATGCAAACGATTTATGTATGCCTTTAAAATGAATGACCGCATAAATCACAAATAAACCGGAAGCTTCAGCAATGATGGATGCGTAGGCTGCTCCATTGAAACCGATGGCAATAAAACCAAAGTGCCCGAAGATCATGGTATAATCCAAAACAATATTGACCAATGCCTCTGCCAGGGTTCCCCAGACAAGAAAACGTGTTTGATTGGTGCCCACCAGCAACGCGTTGCGCATCACATACAAATACAGAAATGGAAGACCCCATATTCGGATTAACAAAAAGTCAACAACCTGATCGGCAATAACAGTATCATGAATAAACCTGTGCATTACCCATGGAGCAAATAAGTAAGTTGCCACAATACCTAATGCTGCAATCACTAACGCCACCCATACACCATTAAAAAATATCCGCCCAATTTCTTTAGGCAAATTCTGCCCTGCCCTTCGTGCAATCAATGCCTGCAAGCCGTTGTTAAGACCATTGCCAATCACGGCAAAGATTAAATAATACACTCCCGTGATGCCGGCACTGGCTAATTGTTGCTCACCCAGCATACCCAAAAAAATATTGTTGGTGATGAAGTTGATCTGTGGCACCAGCATTGCCAGGGTGATCGGCATTGCCATGAACAAGATCTGCTTATAACTGGTACCGAGACGTAATTCCATGAATAAAAATAGGAGAGTACAAAAATAGCTTAAAAGATCTACCGCTCACCAAATAGTAAGATAACCCACAAAGGTTGGCCTTAGCGATCGTCTGGCAATTATGTCATGGTTTTTTGTTGATATCCGCTTATCGATTAACCTGATGTGGGTAGCATCAAACTCCTTCAACACGACCAGAGCAAATTAATCGCAAACGATTTAACATCATCAAAAACAGACGCGGGGTAGTATTCTTCTGCATTACCAAAAAACCTAAGTAACTTGAGAGTTCTAAAAAGTAAATCGACCATGAACACAAAGAAAATCGCCATCATTGGCGGGGGTAATTTGGGAGTTGCCATCGCAGAGGGCTTGTTGAAAAGCGGGTTTGCTACTCCTCAGCAAATCACCGTGACAAGAAGAACACTTTCACGATTACACTCTTTAAAAGAACAAGGAGTCACCATCACTGATAACAATCATGCCGCCATTGAAAGCAGCGATGTGATTATTGTTGCGCTGAAACCGTATAATGTGAAAGAAGTATTGGAAGGATTGAAAAATTCTTTTGACTCAAAGAAACACATTGTGATTAGTGTTGTCACTGGCGTCTTTTTAAAAGACTTAATGGCCATCGTTGATGATGG
>Ga0163153_10004804_pt1 | contig 16586 bp, 15 predicted proteins | sample OliLakLV19MP6IB1_FD_148629 | JGI IMG/M metagenome (GOLD analysis project Ga0163153, IMG submission 148629) | Freshwater microbial mat bacterial communities from Lake Vanda, McMurdo Dry Valleys, Antarctica - Oligotrophic Lake LV.19.MP6.IB-1 | ecosystem: Environmental > Aquatic > Freshwater >... | reverse complement strand
CCATCTCCAGTTGCGTTTGGATCATCGTCCGTTCTTCAATGCTCAACTGCTTGTAGTTTCTTCCCATGCAACATTCTCTCCCGATAATGTTGCACTTGGAATTTGAGCGCGCCGACCCTAAAAAATTATGGTGAAATGGCTGGTTTAAGGCATGAATTCAGACTGATTGGGTTTGGGTTTCTTTGTGTTTCAGTGGGTTGGGTAGGTCCGACCCCAAAGTTTTGGGAACTAGACGCCATGGGCTATCCAAAGCAGACCGTTGCCCACGAGAAAACCCCGAAGAATAAGCAAGAATACTCACTATGTAATGGTTAAGACTCACGCCTTCAGAATTCGCGTTCTCACTGATGGCGTTATGAAGACTTTTGGGCATTCTCAAGGTCACTCTTCCACTGCAGTCATCTACTGGAATAACAGGAGATGGCATTTCTTTCCCTTGATCAGAGAAACCGGCGAACGTGGCGTCAATGGTGTCGATTGCCAAATCATAGGCTTCGTCATAAGACTCTGCATACTCGACAACATCCGGGAGCTCCTTAACCCGAGCTTCAAACAGCACGCCTCCCTCAACTACCGCTCTTCGGATGGTGATGTTATATGCGTTTGAATCAAAACTCATTTTGCTCTCCTGAGATATTTCAATAATTCACTTTCATTTTGGGTCAAAACTCTAATGACATTTGACACATAAGCTGAATCTATCGTCAGATTTCTTCCATGACCGCATGTATAGCTAGACGAGAAGAATCCTTCCAAACCCTGGTGAACGAATATCTTGTGACCAGGCTTTTTCCCATCTCTGACTTCAAATCCCAAACTTTTCAACAGACGCGCCATTTCATCACAAGAGAGGTTGGCTCTTGCTGCTCTTAGCGTTGAGATTATGGTTCCGACAGCGCCACTTTCAGACATGTGACACCGAATATAGTGTCATATTATGAACTATGCAATGATTTCGTCGCATTCTTTACATTCCCACAATTTTTTTAATTCGATAATTTCAAAGAGGAAATTGGGGTCGGACCAGCGCAACTTCATAATTTCATTAGAAACAATAGCAATAATCCAGGTTGCAATGACCTTAAACTCGCTATTTTGCCGCTAAAATGGGGCATTTAATCAATCAGATTCTAGATTCTCAATGACCGACCATTTTCTGCAATCGATCAAGAGTAATTTCTTTAGACTTGCTTTTTTGGTCCAAAAATGGGTTATCTAACGGCTTGTATCAATCATTTTTAGAACCTAAATCTAATTTTTTCAATGAGTTGTGTTGGTCCGACCCCAACAATTTCCACGAAACCGGCGAAAACCACGACAGCTTGATTCTTTGTTTCATCAGGAGAGGGTTTGCGTTTTGGCATGGCTACCTCATTCTTCTCCAGTCCGGCAGACCCTTCTTCATCTCCTTCGTCGCCTGCTTCGCATCAAACTCTTCTGGATCAAACCGCCCACCGATCCATTCAAGCATGCTCTCGTGTTCTTCGTGCCTGGGATTGGCAATCGCTTCGAGGAAATCACCATAGCCCCAGACACCACCGCAGTCGTCGGGCGGGCAAGCTCGTTCACCTTCCAGGCAGATGGGGTACTTGGCTTTCGGATCAACGGCCGGCGTTCCCTCAAAAAGAACCTCGTGTTCCCAGCCATCACCGAAGTCGTACACGTACTTGAAAGCGAAGCGTTTGCCGGTCTTGGGCAGGATTTGGCTGAGGTTCGTTTTGGTTGAATCGACACACTCGAAGTCCTCGAAACCATCGTCGAGAAGTTCAGGATCGCCGTACTGCTCCTCCTTGATGTCGAACTGATGGAGATGGGAGTTGGTCCAGCCCATCGCCGTTTGGATATGTTCGTGCAGCTTATCGAGCGTGCAATCCTTCACCTGGATTCGACGCCAGATCGGGGGTTTCGCACCGAGAAGCGTGATCTTGAATTGGTAAAGTGTGTCGGTCGGCTTCGATTTCCTGGCCTTGGTTGGAACTGCGGGGAACACGTTTGCTTCCAGGCAATCTGTCAGCTTCTTGGAAATGAAGAGCAGCTTGAGCCGTTGTAGTGGCTCGTCATCGAGGAGAGATTCGGCCAAGGCCATCACGATGCTGGCGATTTCGGCCACGGTGAAGGTGCCGTCCTTCTTCTTGAGTTTCCGCTTCAACGTAGCAGAGATGTCGGGGAGATCGGCAGCGATGGCACGCTCGGAAAGGTCGAGCGTGAAGTCTTGGACGACCTTCTTCTTGATCCCGATCTGTTCAGCGGCGACCAGGGCTTCGGCAGCGAACTCGGCCAGGGCCACAGATTGGGTGGTGAGGTCGGTGATGGGTTTGTGTTTTGCCATTGGTTAATCCTTACTCCTTCAACCGTTTCCCATGTTGGCATTGTCCGCTCAAGAGTGCTAGTAGCTGATTGGGCTGAGATTGATCAAAAGACGCTTCCGCAACGCCATTTACTTCTACCTCGGTGGGCTACACCTTTATCCTGCGGGCATAAAAACTTGAATCACCCACTACAAATGGGGAAGACCCATTTTTCTAAACCCCAATTTGTACTAATCCAGTATAGCGCTAGAGCGACAGTGCGTTTTGGCATTTGAGCGGAAGTGCGTGAGTTGGTCAACCAGTGCGATTTGGCGGGTATTGGATCCCGGCTCAGGGGCTGGGAAGACGTCGAGATGACGCAAAACCAGATCAGCAAAGACTAAATCAGCAACAACCAATACCCGGGGCATGGCTGCCCAAGAATTTTCCGAAGGATTTTTCAGCCGGAATGGGCGCCCGAGCCCGGATTGCGCTCCGCCAGAATATCGATCATAAAGCTCATTACCAGTTGATTGTACTGGTTATAATCTTCGTTGCGGCTGCGAATGATTCCCCATTTGTCACGCACGATGCGATCGGGCTTTTCCACGATGTCGTAAATGAAGGTAATGGTGTGTCCAGGTCGCACCGGCCGGTGCCAGACCAGGTCTTCAATGGCCATGCCGGCGCCATTGCGACGACCATCACGAACCCCGTTAGCAAAGCGCTCCATGTAGGAATAGGAAACCATCAACTTCATCCAGATGGCGGTGAGATGCCAACCGGAAGCCACCAGCCCACGGTAAGGCGTATCCAGCGCCGCCTGGGGATCGGTATGGAACAATTGCGGCGCATACTTTTTACCGAACTCAACGATTTCCAGCTCGCTGAAGGTATGCGAGCCGAATACATGAAATTCCCCCACTGGAATATCCTCGAACCAGCGACTGCGGATGTAGACTTTATCCATGCACGTCACCTGAAATCCTGGTGGCGATCTCATGCAGTTCGACCAGTAAAGTAATGGTGGACTCAAGCACCGGAACGCCATTCTGGTTGCGCATTTGAATGCGGCATTCCAGTTCGCCCAAGCCGGGCTGGGCCGATGGATGAGAGGCCACGACTGCCAGGCTGGCTGATAAGGTGTCGCCGGAAAATACCGGCATCTTCCAGCGTAATTGCCTGACGCCCGAACTACCTAAAGTTGCCACGCTTTGTTCCTGCAACGTGTCGGTGATCAGGCGCATCATCAATGCAGTTACCTGCCAGCCACTGGCGCACAGCCCACCAAATATGGACTCGTTCGCTGCACGGCTGTCCAGATGATAGGGCTGGGGATCAAACTCAGCAGCAAACTCAAGAATGTCTTCTTGAGTCACGGTCAAGCTGGGAGTGATGAACGATTCCCCGGGTTTAAAATCATGCCAATAGCGCATGCGGCTTCCGCTTTACAGAAAGCGGAGGCTATAGGTACAGCATACCTTGCAGTCAATCAGCCTTAGGGAATGACTTATTCATTCAGAGCTTCTTTGCCACTTGCAGCAGCTCCCCGCGGGCAATGGCAATGGCCAGCGCGTCGCCTGGTTTGGGCGGACGGGCGTCGTGGCGCAGCTCCAGCAGTTCTTCATTGGCTTGACGAGCCAGGGCTTCGGCAGCAGGTTTGCCGGAAAGATACTGCGGCGGCCAATACTGTTTGCGGTGGCCATAATGCGCCGCAGCGGACAAGACCAGATGAGGCTCATTCATGATCGGGCGAGCCATGGCAACAATGTCGGTGCGTCCTGCGGCCACCAGAGTATTGGCCTGATCAGCCGTCGTGATATTGCCCGCCACTATGGTGGGAATACCCACTTCATTGCGAATCTGATCCGAAAAAGGTGCCTGGAACATGCGCCCGTAAATCGGGTCTTCCTCTTTGGTTACCTGGCCAGTGGATACATTGATCACATCCACTCCAGCCTCTTTCAGCATGGTGGCCATCTGCAGCATTTCGGTTTCTGAGAGCCCTTCATCAACCCAATCGGTGGCAGAAATACGCACACCCAGCGGTTTGTGTTCGGGCCACGCTTCCCGCACAGCCCGCACCACTTGCAAAGGGAATTTCATGCGGCCATGGATATCACCACCAAATTCATCCTGCCGCAGATTGGTTACCGGGCTGATGAAAGCAGACAGCAGATAACCATGCGCCAGATGCAGCTCAATCATGTCGAAACCAGCAATCTCGACATTTGCTGTCGCCTTGACGAAATCATTCACCACCTCATCCATATCTTGCTCGGAGGCCTCTCGCGGAACGACACTGTGCTTGAGATAAGGCAGAGGCGAGGCGCTGATGATGTCCCAGGCGCCTTTCGGCAGCGGCTGATCCATACCCCCATCCCAGGGCTGGCAGCTCGCGCCTTTGCGCCCTGCATGACCGATCTGCGCACAAATTTTTGCTTTGCTGTTGGCATGCACAAATTCGACGATACGTTTCCATCGCGAAGTTTGATCTTCGTTCCAGATTCCGGCGCATCCTGGAGTAATGCGGGCAGTGGGAGAAATGCAAATCATCTCTGTATTCAACAGACCCGCCCCGCCAACAGCGCGCGCACCATAGTGCACCAGGTGCCAATCCAATGGATTACCGTCTTCGGCGCAGTACTGGCACATGGCGGAAAGCTGGAAGCGGTTTTCAACCCGCATCTGGCCGATTTTGAAGGGTTGGAATACCGGCACCTCCGCGTTTTCGGTGTCGATGTCGGTAAATCCGGTGAGCTTGCGGGTGTGTTCGGCAAACCACTGATCCAATGACCGAATGTAACTCGGGTCACGCAGCCGCAGGTTCTCATAGGTGATGCGCTTGGAGCGGCACAACATGTTGAAGGTGAACTGCTCGGCTTCCTGCACTGCTGCGTAGCGGTCTATATGCTCAAACCAGCGCAGGCTGACCACCGCGGTGCGTTGCAGGCGGTCAGCTTCACCCTTGCGGGTTTCTTGATAAATCTCCAGCGCTTTGGCGACATCGTTGTTGGCCTGACGGAAGCAATCCGTCAGTGCAATCGAATCTTCCATGGCCAGTTTGGTACCGGAGCCGATACTGAAATGGGCCGAACGCACGGCATCGCCCATCAATACAATATTTTTGTAAAACAACTGCTCATTGCGAATCACCGGAAACGTGCGCCAGACAGAGCGGTTGGTGATCAGCGGATGACCATCCAGATCTTCAGCAAACAGGTTTTCACAATAGGCTTTGGTATCCGCTTCGCTGAACTGCTCCAGCCCGGCTGATTTCCAGGTTTCTTCACTGCACTCGACAATCCAGGTGGTGGTGCCTTCTTCATAGCGATAGGCATGCACCCACCACCAGCCATGTTCGTTTTGGCGGAATATAAAACTGAAGTCATCCAGCGGCTTGGTGGTGGCCAGCCAGCAAAAACGGTTCGAGCGCCAGTCCACACTGGTCTGGAATTCATCTTTGTATGCCTCGCGCAGGATAGAGGTAACGCCATCACCGGCAACCACCAGGTCGTACTCATCGGTGTGCAGTTGCTCAACGCTGGTGATATCAACACCAAATTGCAGATCCACACCCAACTCATCGCAGCGATCGTGAAAAATGTTCAGCAGCTTGAGGCGGGACATGCCGCAGAAACCATGACCCTGTGAGTTGATGCTTTTGCCGTGAATAGTGGTGTTAATGCCGCCCCAGTAGGCGAACTGCTCGACAATGCGCTGATAAGTGCGCGCATCAGCTTCCATAAAGCCACGCAGAGTGTTGTCGGAAAACACCACGCCGAAACCCCAGGTGGAATCACGGTCGCCGCGTTCAATCACGGTAACGTCAAAATCCGGGTTGGCCTTTTTTATCAGGATGGAAAAGTACAACGAGGATGGCCCGCCACCGAGACATAAAATTTTCAATTTAAACTCCTTGTTGGTATTTTTCGTCTGTAGGTGCGCGAGACCAGATATCAATCCACATCGCTAATAGAGATGGGGATGGTCCAGGCTGGCGCTTCCAGTCGACGTTTGCCATCATTGGATTTGAGTATGTTGGGCTCATCAAGATTCTCGCGATCCCAAAGCTCGCAGGTCACCTGCTTGTGGCGGGTATCCAGCGCTTCGCAATAATTGGTGTAAAGGCATAGCCGCACCTGTTCTCCCAGGCCCAGTTTCATTTTCATAAACCAGTCCGGATCAGCCAGCGACTGGCGGGCTGCCGCAATGATGTCGGCTTCACCGGATAACAATACGTGCTCGGCCTGCTGAAAACCGTGAATGCCGCCGGCGGCAACAACAGGGGTTTGCAGATTTATTGCCCGCACCGCCTGGCGAATTCGCGCTGTGGCATTCAGATTGCGACCAAATGGGCCTTGCTCATCAGAAATATACTGCGGCATGCATTCATAGCCGCTGCGGCCGGTGTAGGGATAGGCCGCGGCACCCACTTTGGGTTGCTTGGCGTCCTCAAACTTTCCACCTCGCGACAGTGACAGGAAATCCATACCCACTTTGGCCAGTTCCACGCCAACATAGCAGGCATCATCCACCGTCATGCCGCCTTCCACACAGTCCTCCGTAAGGTAGCGGCAGCCCACAACAAAGCCAGCGCTCACAGCCGTCCTGACCGCTGAAAATACCTCCAGAGGTAGCCGACAGCGTGCCTCCAGGCTGCCTCCGTAACCGTCATCCCTGCGGTTGTGTGCAGAGAGAAACGAAGCCATGGTGTAAGCATGCGCATAATGCAGCTCGACACCATCAAATCCTGCTTTTTCAGCTCGTTGCGCTGCAGCCGAAAACAAGCCTGGCAAAACCTGCGGTAGCTCGCGAATATGCGGCAAATGCATATCATCTACGCGCTCACGATAACCCTCCGTCAGCGTTTCATATTCACGCTTGCTCAGCACCCGACGTAGCGATTCATCATCCATTTGCAGCAGCGCTGAACGCACTTCTTCATCAGACCGGTGCTGACCAATGGACTGACGATGATGCTGGGTGAGCTGTAAATAATTTGTGAAATACTTCTCAGCCGGGGGCCGTCGGTTGATGCGCAGGAAATCGATTAACTGGATAAACAGGCGGGTATGGCCTTCGCTGGCGTCGCGTACGGTTTTCACCAGTTCTTGCAAACCTGGAAGATAACGATCGTGACCAATACGCAGCAAGGGACCACTGGGAACATCACGAATACCGGTGGCCTCAATCACCAGCGCACCGGGCCGGCCTTGCGCAAAGCGTCGGTACCAGGCCAACAGCTCCGGGGTGACATGACCATCCTCAGTAGCCCGCCAGGGCACCATGGCGGGAACCCAGGTACGTTGCTCCAGAGTTGCCGGGCCAACATTCAAAGGGCTGAACAATAATGAGGACTTTGCCGTATCACGATCCGGCCATTCACCGGGTTGCGGTTGATACTTGATTCTTGCTGCTGGCCGCCACATCAGGCTACTACCTCTCTGTTTTGATGATTCACCCGCATCACGCCGCTGCCACAACCAGTTGGCGGTCCAGTGTCGCCAGCAGATGCGAGGGAATTTGCACCGGGCTCAACTGATCGTTCTGAAAGGCGACAAACACAATTGTTTGTCGGGTCTGTAACAATAATTCTCCACCGCGGGAAATGGACATACCCAGGCCCAGTGAGCTGCGACCTATATGCAGCACCACCAGGTTGAGTTGCACGGTGTCACCTTTCAAAGGCAGTTCCTGTACTTCGGTTTGCAGTTTCACCGTGGGCACCAGCGCGCCATCTGAGGATTGCAAAGTGGCGAATGGGCATTGCAACGAAACTGAAAACCACTCTTCCATTAAGACTGCGGTCAATTCATAACAACGTCCCAAGTGCATACGTCCTTCCGCGCCGGTCATCCAAGCACGGATTTCGGCCTGGCGAACAAATGTATTGGCGTTGACGGCCCATGCAGAGGAGGTAGCGGAATCCAGCCCGGTCTTGAGCAGCTCAAAACAGAGCTGGCCACCGGACTTGCCTGCTACGGTGAATGCATTTGGCACGGGGCCCGTCGCAGCGAAAAGCTGCAACCGCTCGCCCAGCCGCACAGGTTGGTAAAAGCTGGTTTCAAATCTCGCAGGAGACGAAACAGCAAACGGTTCGGGAAAGGAATCGGCCAGCATTTCAAAGTAACGCGGATAGTAGACTATGCCTGCGCCATCAATCTGCGAAAAGCGGATGATATGGCTGTTTCGCCACGTTCCGAGATCATCGTTATCAGCTTTGCTTTCGCTGACTGGCTGCAAATTCAAGCGTCTGCTCCAACTTCAATTAATGGGCAATTTTCATAGGAGTAATCCATGAATTTGCAGTATAAAACGAAATTATTTTATATACAAAATATCTTTACTGTATTATTTCATATTGCGTGTATTTAATGGCGGGTGGTACCCTTGTGGGCGAATGTGACGCGCCTGAGAAAGGAAACACCTCGACATGGCTAATACCGACAAGAATGAAAATCGCCAAAAGGAATCCCTGCGCACCTGGTTACGCTTGCTGTCCTGTGAATCCATGATCGAGCAGCGTCTGCGTTCGGTGTTTCGTCAGCAATTTGACGTAACCCTGCCTCAATTTGATGTGCTGTCAGAGCTGGAGCACGCCAGCGCACCCTTGACCATGTCTGAACTGTCGCATGAACTGATGGTTTCCAATGGCAATATCACCGGCGTGATTGATCGCCTGGTCACTATGGAGCTGGTGCAAAGAGAGCGTCCGGAACATGACCGGCGCATACAATTCATCCAACTCACCGAAAAAGGCTCGAAGGAATTTCGCCGCATGGCTGAGGTGCACGAAGCCTGGGTAGATCATTTGTTCACGGACCTGAACCTGAAGGACATGCAACAACTACAAACCCTGTTGTTGAAAGCCAGAAACTCGGCGGTCAGCAATGAAGACCAATTAAACAGCTCGGATGAATCAGAGATTCCCTAAGCTGAAGGCAAGAAATTCTAAAGCACTGCAGTGGTTTCAATTTCCAGTAAAGCATCGCGCTCGACCAGGTCATTCACGCCGACCACGGCCATCACTGGAAAATTCTTGCCGATCACCCGGCGGTAAATTTCACCAACAGCGGGTAAGTTCTGACGGTAAGCGTCCAGATCTTTAACGAACCAGGTCATGCGCACAATATGCTCCGGCCCGGCACCGCCTGCCTGTAAAACGGCAACCGTATTCTCCAGCACTCGCTCCAACTGAGCCGTAAAACCTTGTGAAAAAACACCTTTGGTGTCCCAGCCAACCATGCCGGCAACAAAGATCATTTTCCCTTCGGCCTCAATGCCATTTGAATAACCCGATGGGCGCGGCCAGGTCTGGGGATTAATGTGTTTCACGCTTGGCAATCCTTGTAAGTCTGTCGGGCAATGATCACTTTCTGCACCTCACTGGCACCCTCATAAATCCGCAGTGCGCGAATTTCCCGGTACAGGGTCTCAGCAATATGGCCACTGACGACCCCGCTGCCACCAAATAACTGTACCGCCTGGTCAATGACTTTCTGGGCTGTCTCGGTGGCAAACAATTTGGCCATCGCCGCTTCTCGAGTGACCCGTTGCTGGTAGCAATCTTTGGCCCAGGCCGAGCGGTAAACCAGCAGAGCACTGGCATCAATACCCATGGCCATTTCGGCAATGCTGGCCTCGGTCATTTGCAGGTTGCTGAGCGGGGCACCGAACAATTGCCTTGTGCTGGTGTGTTGCACCGCTTCATCCAGCGCGCGCCGGGCAAAGCCCAGGGCTGCTGCGGCCACCGAGGTGCGGAACACATCCAGCGTGGCCATGGCAATTTTAAAACCCTCACCGCCTGCACCGATCTGCTTGCTCGCGGAAATACGGCAGTGGTCGAATCTCAAGGTAGCCAATGGATGCGGCGCGATGGTGTCGATGCGGTTCACGATAGAAAACCCTGGCGTATCGGCATCGACGATAAAGGCGCTTAAACCGCGTGCACCGGGCGCTTCACCGGTGCGCGCAAAGACACAATAAAAATCAGCGATGCCGCCGTTGGAAATCCAGGTTTTCTCGCCGTTAAGAATGAATTCAGCGCCGTCCCGCTCAGCAGAAGTCTCCATGGCGGCCACATCGGATCCGGCTTTGGCTTCTGACAAGGCAAATGCCGCAATCGCTTCACCACGAGCCACACGTGGCAGGTAATCCCCGCATTGTTTATCTGCTCCAAACAAGGAAATCGGGCCACTGCCCAGACCCTGCATGGCGAAACTGAAATCAGCCAGACCACTGTGGTAGGCCAGTGATTCGCGACACAAAGCAATACTGCGCACGCCCAGTTTTTCTGCTGCACCACCCCAGGCTGCGGGCACACAATATTTCAGCCAGCCAGCCTGACCCAGATCCTTGACCAAGGAACGGCAGATACCATCGGTATCGTCATCGTGCCGAAAGGCATACGTGTTAGCCCAGCCAGTCAGATCGCTACGCAGTTGCCGATGCGAATCCGCAAAGAAGGGCCAATCGATAAAGCTGCTATCGGCCATGATTATTCATCCCCTTAATCAGCCGCTCAGGCATCACCTTTGGCATCACCTCAGGCATCTCCTCAGGCATCTCCTCAGGCAGCACCTTAGGCATTCCCTTAATCACCCAGGAACTCCGGCTTCTGCTTGGCCACGAAGGCGTGATAAGCGCGCTCAAAATCGGCCGTTTGCATGCAAATCGCCTGCGCCTGGGCTTCGGCTTCGATGGCGGTGTCCAGCGACATATCCCATTCCATATTGAGTTGGTTCTTGGTAAAACCATGCGCAAAATTGGGGCCTTCAGCCAAGCGGTTGGCTTGCGCAACAACTTTTTCCAACAATTCATCCGACTCAAACAAACCATTGTAGAAGCCCCAACTCATACCCTCATCGGCAGACATGGAGCGGCCGGTGTAGAGCAACTCCGCTGCCCGTCCCTGCCCGATCAAACGCGGCAACATGGCGCAAGCACCCATGTCGGCACCGGCCAGCCCGACCCGCGTGAACAGAAACGCCGTCTTGGCTTGCGGTGTGGCATAGCGCAGATCGCTGGCCATGGCGATGGCGGCACCAGCACCCGCGCAAATGCCATCAATGGCGCTGAACACAGGTTGCGGACAATTACGGATGGCCTTGATCAGATCACCGGTCATGCGCGTGAAGCGCAACAGCTCTTTCATATTCATCTTGGTCAAAGGACCGATGATTTCGTGCACATCGCCACCCGAACAGAAATTGCCCCCGGCACCGCTTATAACAACGGCGTTAACGCTTTCGTCATAGACCAGATTACGAAAGGTATCGCGCAGCTCGGCATAGGATTCAAAAGTCAGCGGATTTTTGCGTTCCGGCCGGTTAAGCGTGATCCGGGCAACGCCTGCTGCCGAGGTTTCCATCAGGAAATGTTGTTTTTCGCTATTGCTCATTGTAGGGGACCCTGTTACTTACATGACTTCGCCGCCAGCGATGGAGATCGACTGGCCGGTAATGGATGAACTTTCTTTACGACATAACCAAAGCACCGTATCCGCCACCTCGGCGGGATCAATCAGTCGACCCTGGGGATTGCTCTTCACCAGATCGGCCAGTGCTTCTTCAGCGCTCCGCCCGGTAGCCTTTACAATATTTTCTACCGAATTGGCAACGATGTCGGTATCGGTATAGCCAGGGCAAACCGCATTCACAGTAATGCCTTTACGCGCATACTCCAGTGCCAATGAACGGGTCAGGCCGATCACACCATGTTTTGCCGCACTATAGGCACTGACGTAAGCATAGCCGTGCTGCGCCGCCGTGCTGGCGATATTGATGATGCGACCGTAACGAGCAGTCAGCATGGGTTCGATCACGGCTCGGGTGCAGAGATAAACACCGTTCAGATTGACGTTCAGCATGAATTGCCAAAAATCCTCGTCCATCTTGTGGAAGGGACGCGCCTCAGCAGCACCCGCATTGTTCACCAGGATGCTGACAGGGCCTTGCCGTTCTGCCGCTGACTTGAACGCTTGCTGCACCTCGGTCGAAACGGTTACATCGGCAACCGCGTATTGCGCTTCCAGTTCGTTGGCGGTGGCTGCCAGACGCTGCTCACCGCGACCGAGCAAGGTCACGCGGGCCCCTTGCTGTTGCAGCACTGCCGCAATGGCCGCACCGATGCCACTACCGCCACCGGTAACCACGGCATGCTGCCCTTCCAGACTACCCGGCATGATTCTCCAACCTCGCTTTGTTCAACGCCTCAGCGAACACTTTGCCTTCCTCATCGGCCTGAGCCGCCTGATTGAGTTGGCGGGTCAGCGCTGCTGCTCGCTGTGGTGGCAATTCTTCCACTGCCGAAAGGATTTGCTGATAACGATGCAAGCCGCGCTCATAGGTGTCGCCATAACCCTTGACCATACCAATGCACTGCGCAATCGCCAATGAATAATCTGTATCTGCCGCAGCCTGCACGTGTGCTAACCAATCCTCAATCAAGCGGGTTTGGGTGGTAAAACGGTAGGTACCGCGGCGCCAGCGTTTGAGTTTTGCCAGCAGCGTCAATTGCGCATAGCCAATCACATTCGTTGTTGTGATATTGCGACCCTTACCCAAAAAGGGCTGCATCCAACGGCGTGCGCTGTTGGATTGCAACATGCGCTTGCCCAGGCTGCGTGGCAGGGTATCGCACAACTCTTCAAAACGGGGATGGAAGTACTCGACCACATGCGCAGGTTGTTGCTGAGTAACATTCAAATGGCTGCGCACGCCCCGCATGCGTTGCCCGGAAGTTTTGATCTCCGCCACGCGAATGGTGTCTTCGTAACACATCTGCAAGGCCAGCTCGCGTGCCACTTCGTGGCTGACTGCATCAGGCTCAGTGCTTGCCTGTTTTTTCGCTGCCAGGCTTTGTTCGTAGCGGATGACCTGATGCAGGCGATCCAGATACAAGCCTGCGTAAGCGACATCCTGGTAATCCAGTGCCCGCAATGCACCATGCGCAGCAATGGCCTGCAGACTGGGCGGCAACTCTCTGCGGATACGCTCCAGCAATGCCTTGCCATTAGGCCCCTCGGCCTCAGGCATTGACAGGACCTTTCTTGTTCTGGCGGGAGCGGCCCCTAATGCAGCTACCGTCTGACTGCCCTGCTCAAAACCGGCTTGAAAACCTGCCAGATTGGCTGCGACTGCTTTTGCGCCGGCACGAATGGTGTTCTCAAATGCTTCCCGTGCAAAGGGCAAGGCTCCGCTGGCGGCAATCGCGCCCAGCATCACCGAACTGATGATGCTGCCCGTTTGCTCAGCACATTCTTCCATATCGAAAGCAATAAACTTTCTAGCCACCTTGCTGGCTACTTCCACCACCGGTGCCTGGTCAATAATGCCATCACCCATGGCAGACTTTTCAGTGATGGTATAGACCCGGTGCGTGCTGGCAATCAGAGTCGTTATATTGGGAGTTACAAAACCTTTCTGTATGGCCCGCCCGGTTTCGGCGAACTCGCCCGCCACCACCAGATCCACATCGCCTGGCACCGGGTAGGTGGTGAATACCGGTTCGCGGCCGCTCTCGCGCATTTGCTTTTCAGGAAACAATTCAACACAGTACACCGTAGCACCGGTGCGCTGTGCCACACCCGCCACGTAGGTAGATTGCGCCAGATAGCCATTCGACTGGGCGATATCGACCAGCCACTTGGTCAATACACCACCACCCTGGCCACCCAGGGCCATGATAGCCACGGTCAGCGGACGTTCGAATTTATGTTCCAAAGCACATTTTCCAAAGCAGCTTTAGCAAAGTGAATTTCCTGGCTCAGGCCATCTTCAAACGGCGGCGTTCCGTTCCCGCCTGCAGCCAGCCAATCACTCGACTGCGAACCGACCAAAGCATGCGGTCCCACCCGCTTGGATTGAACACAATCTGTCCTTTGTAGAACGATGGGCACAGTACCGCTTCATGAGCTACCTCACCGCAGTTGCCACAACCCACACAACTGTTATCCACAAAAGCGATGGGCTTGGATTTCAAGGGATCGGGATTGGGCTTGATGGTCAGTGACGGGCAACCGCTCAAACGAATACAGGCGTGATCGCCGGTACAGGTTTGTTCATCCACACCGAAGCGTTCCTGAATCACGCGCTTTCCAGCGGCAATATCCTTACGCACCAGCGGTTTTTCGCGCCGTTCGCGATTGAGCATACATTCTGACTGTGCCACCAGTACTTTAGGACCTTTCTCCTTGTTGGAAAGCGCTTCCTTCAGGGTCGAGCGCATCTTGCCGATGTCATAGGTCTTAACCGTCCGGGCCCAATCCACCCCGATACCGCGAACCGCCTTTTCGATGGGGTGCTGGGTACTGCGATTACGCACCTCGTTCTTGCCGGACAACAAATCCTGGCCACCGGTGGCTGCTGCATAATTATTGTCGATCACAATGGTGAGACCATCGTTCTTGTTGAACACGGCATTACCGATACCGCTGGTCAGGCCGTTATGCCAAAAACCGCCATCGCCCATGATGGAAATGGGCGGCTTGCTGCTGGGGGTATTAAAGGCTGAAGCACCCGCTGTACCCAGCCCGTAGCCCATGGTGGTATTGCCCATATTGAAGGGCGGTAGAATGCTGAACAGGTGACAGCCGATATCAGCGCTAATATGAAAATCACCCAGTTCCTTCTGCATCAGTTTCAAGGCGGTAAACACCGGACGTTCCGGGCAGCCAATACATAAACCAGGCGGCCGTGGTGGTACATGATCGGCTATACCGGCCACCAGTGCCGAGATGGAATGCAACGGATCCTGTGGCGCCTGCCAGCCAGGCTCGAAACGCGATACAAAGCTGATCAGGCCTTTGCGCATCACTTCACTGGTGTATTCACCGGCTTTGGGAAACGTACCTTTGCCAATAAGCTTGGTGGTGGTGTCGTGTTGCCGGAGTATGGAATTGATGTTCTGTTCGAGGTAATTGGGCTGTCCCTCCTCTACCAGCAATACGGCTTGTTTTCCGGCACAGAACGATTCAATCTCCTCGTCAATCAAGGGATAGGGCACATTGAGCTGGTAAATCGGCAAGCGGGTTTTACCGAAAGCGTCCGCCAGACCCAGACGTTCCATGGTGCGGATCAGGGTGTTGTACAGCCCGCCTTGAACGATGATTCCCAGTTCTTGGGACTCCCCTGAAAACACCTTGTTCAAACCGTGCTTTTGAATGTATTCAACCGCAGCCGGCCAGCGCTGATTGACCTTTTCCTGCTCATGCAGAAAGGAAGCCGGCGGCAGTACGATACGACTGGTGTCGCGATTTGGGTTTTCCGCTGCTTCGCGCAAAGACAGCGGCGGTTTCCGGTTGTCGCTCGCAATGAAACTGCCAGAAACATGGCAGGAACGTATGCGCAACTGCAGGAATACCGGCGTGTTACTGGCCTCGGAAAGCTCAAAAGCATGCTCAACCGCCTCGACAATGCTGGCCACATGCGGCGGTGGATCAATCATCCACATCTGGCTTTTCATGGCGAAGGCGTGGGTACGTTCCTGCATGATGCTGGAGCCCTCGCCGTAATCTTCGCCGACGATAACCACCAAGCCGCCTTTGACCCCCCCCGAAGAGAGATTGGCCAAAGCGTCACTGGCCACATTGGTGCCAACCGTGGATTTCCAGGTGACGGCTCCACGCAAAGGGTAGTTAACCGAAGCTGCTCCCATGGCGGCAGCCGCCGCTTCACTGGCACTGGTTTCGAAATGCACGCCCAGCTCATCCAGCACATCGCGGGCGTCTGTCAACACGTCCATCAGGTGAGAAATGGGCGCGCCCTGGTAACCACCCACATAAGCCACACCCGACTGCAACAGTGCTTTGGTGACCGCGAGAATGCCTTCACCATTGAAGACTTCACCCTCACCGATGCGGAGTTGCTCTACTTCTTTCTTGAATGAACGTTCTGCCATTTTCTTCCAGTCCCTGTTCGCCTGCTCAGCTTGCTCGAACACCGGTTTGGTCTAACTTGTTCGAGTAGCCGCACCGGTATTTATTCACCATAACATTTTAAGTATAAAATATATATCCACCGAACTGAAAGCTTACGCCGCACCCACCATGTGAATTATGGGGTCAGAGTAAAGTGCCAGAGTAAAATCTGAAATAATTGGGGTCAGAGTAAAAACTCTGAGCGTCATTGGGTTTCAAATAAGTTCAGAAATTGAAGAGTTTTTACTCTGACCCCAATTATTCATTATTCTTTGACCCGGCGGTTTCAATGACCAAGTGCAAAAAGTGAAGCGTGATGATGCCTGAAGTCAAAAGCGTCTGCAGCAAACAATTCGGCAGGGCATTTGAAGCCGAGG